>Ga0187892_10000159_pt1 | contig 171713 bp, 205 predicted proteins | sample MA1701073metaG_FD_139345 | JGI IMG/M metagenome (GOLD analysis project Ga0187892, IMG submission 139345) | Bio-ooze microbial communities from a basaltic lava cave in the Kipuka Kanohina Cave System on the Island of Hawaii, USA - MA170107-3 metaG ...
CCAAGGGGTCCAGTACCAGTTCCTTCCAGGTCTTTGAAGTCACCCCTATTTGCTCTGCCAAGTCTAATAAGACCAAGACCAGCCTCCATGCCAACGCCTCTGCCTGCTCTAATACTTGCTCCACCACCGAGAGCACCAGCCATGCTAGCTTTATTTTCAAAGCCAAGTTCTTTCCAACTTTCTAGGGAATCATATCCTCTTTCTTTGAAAGCCTCTATTGCCTTTCCCATAGGAGTTGCTTTCGCAGATGGTGTCATTGCTAGGCCATGGAAAATTCCACCAGCAATTTTGTTGGTAGCTTGCCTAAATGACTCCTTAGTGATTCCTGCTTTTGCAAATCTTGCGGGCAATATATATTCGGGATTTTCGTCCATTGCCCTCATAATTGCCATCTTCTCTGCTTCAGAGGTTTTTGCGTATGCAGAGATTGCAAGGTTGTTATCTCCGAATGCGCTGACCATCGCCGCCTGATTAAGGGCGTCGTTTAGGTTATCCATTTTGCCGCCAGCATAAACGTCAGCAAGCATCATTCCCTTGCCTAGCTGTCTAGCAATGGTTAGGTCAGTGGCTGCGTTTCCGGTAGCAGATGCTCCTGCCATGGTTCTGGTAAATCCACCCCACACCTCAGCACCAGCTGCTCCTAAGTTTGGAGCAGCTTCAATTTGCATTGAAATCTGGTTACTAAGTGCATTTGCAGCTGCTGTTCCTAATCCACCTCTTCCTGTAATAGACTTTGCAATCCCATACATTGTACCGGGGTCTCCACCGGCTCCCATAAAGGCCTGCATCAAACCAGGTGTACCAGTAAATCCACCCGCCGCCCTATCAGATAGGCCTTCTGCAAATTTAGCATATCGACCGCCCATGCTCTGAATCAACGAAGCTCTACCTGACATCAATTCACTTATAGACATGCCTTTTGCTTCAAGACGTCCAGCTAATGCAGTCCCTGCTTCCATCTGCCTTCCGCTTATAGTTACGGTTCTGCCAAAACCCCCATAACCTCCCGCGCGTGCCATGGCTGCTCTTCCAGCAGCTTCAGCGCTTGTTCTCTGAAATGCCTCAACCATTCTAGGGCTGGTTGCCATCTGAGCTTCCATAGCCTTTGCATTTGCAGCTTGCTGGTCTTCGGCCATTTTTTGATTAAGGGCTGCTCTACTTGTTTTGTAAATTCTTTCTTTTTCTGTTTCAGTTATTCCTGCCGCAGCATTTTCACCACCTACAGCTTCACGAGCTTGAAGAATTGCATGTTTCGTCTCTTCTGAGACGGTACTCCAGATATCCCCAAACTTTCCTGTTTCTGAAGCATAGCCCGCCTTCATCTTCAGAATGCGGTCCATGTCTGCTACATTTTTTTCACTGTATAGCGCTTGAATGGGCTTTAGTAATTCTTGCTGGCCTTGGATGGCATAGGCTAGAGCATAGTTACCTTTTTGAATTGAGCGACCCTGCTGAGTCAATCCAGCGAAGGAGGCTCTTTGATTCATTGCAAACCAAGCGGACTTTTGTCTAAAGTCATTGCCCTGCATTTCTTCTGAGTTAACCCATCCCGTAAACTTATCAGCCATTGCAAGGCCACCTACAACTGCACCACCATAACCCGCCCCCGGAACACCAGCCCTCATTGCTCTGCCTATAATACCCTGGCCAAGATATTGGCCAAGCATGTCACCGCCAATCTGATTTATCATGCCTCTGAGTGGTGACATAGCTGGTGCTGGTGCAATTGGAGGCATCGTAGGTGTCGCAGGCGATGGCATACCTGGAGAAGCGGTTTGCATTTGAGGACCCATACCTAATAAAGTTCCGGTTGGCCCTCTTCCTCCAAACCCACCTCCACCACCGAATCCACCTCCACCTAAATTTATCCCGCCTATATTACCTGCAGCACCACGTAGAGAAGTAAGGGCTGTGTTTAGTTTTTGTACGCTATCTGTCAGCGTATTTATACTTACAGTTCCCTGGTCACTAAATGTCTTTAGACCATCAGAGATGTCTTTAAAAATTTGCTTGCTACCAAAAATAGCGCCTTTGATACTAGTAATGCCACTGGCAATGCCACCGAAAATTCCACCAATACCTCTAGAGACGGCTCCCTGTGGACCACCCAGACCTGGAATGCTGATATTGTTGTTTGCGACTTTAACACCACCACCACCTACTCCACCCAATACCTGGGTTGCTCGCTGAGCATTCTCTATGAGTTTAGTGACTTCAGAGTTAATGCCCTCAATTAGTCGCTTTGCATTAGCAGCTGAATTTTGGTCAACTATAATGCTGATTTTAATATTTTTATCAGCCATCTTACTGAGTTATAGATTGCTGTCAGGGTCCGACTTTTTCAACATGCTAAATAGCATTGGGTCCATATCTAAAGGCAGTTCCTCGTCATCAGATAGAAACTGCATACTGATTTCTGGTTCTACATTGGGCGAGGGCAGGATAGGTTCTCGCATTTTAAATGGTCTTTCTAGAGGAAGTATGGTTGAACCTTTTTTGTCCCCAGATACAACAGAAGACAAATCAATAAGCTGTTCAGAAAGCTGTTCAGTTACCTGACCCAGACCTGGGAGCTTGCTAATGTGTTTCTTTTCTGTCTTGAAAAGATTCTCCATCATCTCCTTCTTACTCATGAGGTCTGCTTGAACCGCAGCTTCTTCATCTTCTTGGCGCAAACGAGAAGCTTTCTCTTCTTCTGTTTCCAGGAGAGAGGCTTTTTCCATGTCAAGCTCAGGCTCCTTCATCTCCTCGTACTTAGATTCATAGTACGCAGTGAGAACATCCTCTAGAGGTAATTCCTCTACTAGGTGTAGGGGCGTAGCGAAGGTCTTTGAATACCAACGAAAGATATACCGGAGAATATATTCTGTATCGTCTCCGCTGAGAACATCGCTTAACGCATTTAAGCGTATAGCGGTATATAGGTCCATTACTCTTTCTTGAGTTTTTCCGTGGCCTTTTCTGCTTTGCCCTTCAGTTCTTCCTTAGCGGCTTTTTCAGCTTCCATGGCCTTACTGTAAATGTCTACGACTACATCAAGGTCTTCAAGGTCTAGGCCACCATTACTAGAAACCCACCATGAAGGTGGTTCACCAACAATACGGACCCCTAGCTCTGAAAAAATGGTTGCAAGCTGGCTAACGTACTTGCTAGGCTCGCCTGGTTGCTTGCCGATGAAGTCACGATACAGCTGGTCCCTGATTAATGCGTCGCGATGGGAAAACCGTGTTTTAACTTTAAATGCACCGCTCCATTTTTCACCCGTAGTTTCTCCCACTACCGATATAGTAAAGCTTGACTCGTACTTGTTCGCCATGATATAATCCTCTATCCCTTATAGCCTAAATGATTGTTGCTCTGTTTCACTCTTTTGTCCCTTGACTTAAGATTCAAGGCTGTTATCATTAGTTCATGATGAACTTCTGTCCATACTGTGGAGACCGAATGAAGTTGGTTCAAATGGTCTACGAAAAATCTAATGTCGCTGGTATGGTTGTGGGTATGACCACTGAGGGCGTGGGTGGTGGCATTACAATGCAAATGAATGCAGTTGGGCATGCTTGTAGACCACCCAACATCATTGCTCAGGATTTTCCATTTTTGTGTGTAGCCATTGGTATGTTTGGAGTTTCCGCTCTCTCGCTTGCTCTAGGAGGACAACTAAGTCAGGCCAGCACCGTTTTGATGATGGGCCTCGGATTTGTGTCTCTTGCACTTTATATCAAGGTTCCAAAGTATTCTAAAAAGGCCCTTGCAAGATATGAAGCTTGGGCCAGGCTTTCTTTGTGTGAAAGCTGTGGAGCAGTCGGAACCCCCGACAAAAAGACCCTTCATGTTTCCAACATTCAAGACTACCTGAGGAGCCTATGACCGATATAAACAAGCTCATTGACGGAATCGTAAATTCTATGGACGAAGAAGACCTAGAGTATCTTGCTATCAGGGTGAATGCTCGACTCTCTTTATCAACAGAGAAAGAATGCGTTGATTATGAAATTTTTTGTACATGCGGGCACTCATGGTGTCCCGCCTGCAAATTCTTTGGCCTAAAAGTCTATTGACTTTCTTACTAAACTTAGTTATAGTTGAGGCTAGGACGTAGTGTCCAGCCCGTCGTGGTTTCGGGCTTATTACAAATCACGAAGTTCGTCGAAAGGAACGCTCGAAATGGTAAATATACCTAAGATTGCAAAATTCAAAACAGTTAAAACCTCTACAGGAAGCGATAGAGTAAAGATTTATCTTCCATATATGCCATGGAATTTTGGCAAAATATTCCCAGATGCTGTCTGGAACAAAGCCCCAGAAAAGTCTTGGGATGTAGACCTTAACATGAAGCCAGTTGTTGAAAAATTCCTAAAGGACCAGGGTTTCCATATTCTCCAGGACGAGGCACCGCTTGTCAAGAGTCCTGCTAAGGTTTCTACACCCATTGCGCCTGTCTCTGTTGTTGTCCCACCAAAAACAGTTCGTTTTTCATGGAAAAATAACCCTACAGCTAATTCCTTTCTAACAAAGGTAGCCCAGAATCTTGTTCCGCTATTTGACTACACCCCATCAGAAGAATTGGGTAAGGCCTTTTTAATTAGCTTCAATACAGAAACAAAAATGTCAGTACGACCAGGCCCGATTGCATCTGAACTTCATCGTCTTGCGAAGGAACTTGAAGAGGACCATAAGGGATGGAATAAAAACAAAGATAACCTTGTCCTTGCAAGGCTTTTTAGAGTTTCTGCACAGGCATTGGCTTTACACAAAGACTCTGTCTAATTATGATATACGCTGAAGTTGGGACCTGGGAAGAGATGGCAATGGATGTGTGTGCCACCCTTACAAAAGGTGAAACAATCATAGGTCCCAACTTCAGCGTGTGCGCCTTTGATAAACCTAAAGACAGTATTATAACACGAGGCACAGTAGACCTGGAGGACGGGCTCTACTGGATTGTTATTGACAATACAAATACAGTAACAGTATACATTGCCCATGACGCATGGAATGCAGCAAATTTCTGGCACAAATTTGAAACCGGGGAAATGAAAGCCTTCGAGCAGACAATGGTTTGTCCTACCGACAAGCAACTTGCCGAAATAGACACGCATTACTCAATGCAATATTACAAGCCAATGCTTGACAAGTGGTTGCTACAGGTGAGAAAGAAAGAACGGTTCCGCAGAGAAGCTAAAGCTAAAGAAGTCAAGAAAATTTAGCTATTACTCTGTAAAGGAATCCGAACTTTATGAAAGTATTCAACCCTGAATTCAAGGCACCGTTTTGTTTTCTGCCCAATTGGGCGCTTCGCACAGCTATCATTGTTTTTGCTCCGGTAACGGCAGTGGTCTACGCTGGCTTCTATGCAGTCATGGGACTGGTGGAGCTTGCGGAAGAATATAAGGCAATCTGGAAGACCACATCGAAGGAGTAACCAATGACAAAAGACGAACTAATTAAGAAGCTAACTGATTGGAAGGTAACAAACACCAAGGCCTACGACATTCTAGTCTCTGGAGTAGAGGACGCAAAGGTCCAAATCCTAAACGATGTCGTAAACCTTAGGAATACACTTATAGATGAGTGCGATAGTCTAGAGGTCAACGTCAAGACAGATACAGATGGCCTAAAGAATGCCATTCTGACTCAGAAGAATCTTTCGACTTCATCTCTAGAAACCCTAATTGCAGCTGCATCGGTCCCTGACCCCGTTGTAATTCCTCCTCCACCTCCCGTTGTTCAGGACAAGGCAGGAATCCTAGTTCCCGCTTACTTCTATCCAGGAGGTACAGGACTTACATATTGGAATCAGGTTATTGCTGCTGCAAGCAAGGTGCCAATTTTTGCTGTTGCAAACCCTGGAAATGGACCAGGCACAAGTGTCAATGCTCAGTACACAGACGTTATCAAGCGAACAATTGCAGCTGGCGGCAAGATTCTAGGATATGTTTCAACAGTTTATGGAACTCGCCCATTAGCCGACATTCAAGCCGACATACTCAAGTGGAAGTCGTATTACGGAGTAATTAATATTTTCCTTGATGAACAGTCAAACAAGCTTGAACACGTTGCGTTTTACAGGGACCTAATCAAGTGGATTAAGACTCAGAGCCCTGGTGCGTATGTCGTTACAAACCCTGGCACAATTTGCCCTCAGGAGTATTATACGCAGGCTGCCCCAGACTCCATTCTTATCTCTGAAATGGCTGGGAATATTCTGGCTTTGCCCACATGGGCCAAGGATGCCCCCGACAAGTACTTTACAGGCATCTGCTATGCAACAGATGTTACTAAGGCGCTATCCCTTGCAAGTAGCATGAGAGCTATGGGAATCGGTCTCATCTATGTTACTGGAGACACCCTTTCAAACCCATGGGATACTCTTCCAACTTATTGGTTGCAATTGGTCGATGCAGTTGCTAAAGTATAAACCATAGGAGGCTGCTATGGAACTGGACAAGGAGACTGAGAAGTTTTACCGGGAATCTCTTGGAAATGCCGCAAAGCGCATTTCTAAGTACCTCAAGAAGAACGGGGACCTGCGACGATTTAAGCCGTTCACCGTGTTCACAAACATTTATTCTTCTTTGCCCGTGGAGCCTTCTGACATCGTTGGACACCTCTTTGTTGAGGCCTTCGAAGATGTCAATGTGGCATTGTATGCTTATGTGGAAATTGAAAAGCATATGGTCCTTGGAAAGCTTCCTCAGTCCATCCTGGACGACCTGTCTGGATTGAATGATGCCAAGTTCGTTAAGAATCGGCGTAGGTCTTACATCAAGCTGTTGCGTGAGTTTTCGGATTGGGCTCTTGAAGAGGGTCAGTTTGACCCGAAGCACTATGTAGAGGAATGATTAATGAGGGTTACTATTTGGGACTGGGCATACGAAGCTAAAGAAACGCTAAGAGCACTTGGGTATGAACATGGCCAGCAAATTGAAGACTGCAACCCATTTGATGTTGCTGAGAACATTTTTAGTGCTGGCTTAAATGTAATGGTCTTTCACACACCTGAAGATGTGGTTGTAGCGGCTGACACAAAACGGTTTGGTTCAAGGGGTTGACTAGGGTCTATAATAGAATAGCGGCAGCGTAACTATCGCTGCTCCAGTATAGCTAAGCTGGGACCAAACATAGTTAGAGGTACGTCAGTGGGCCGGTTGAGTATCGGGCGCCTCAAAATGGCGTGAAACTTGGTGCGAATCCATCCTCTAAAATTAAAGCACTGACACCAGAAGAAATACAATGGCACTTAAAGTACAAGAATTCCTCCGTAATGGAGGAACTTTAGAGCAGCTGGAGTCCCAGTATGGGATTGTTGCCAAACGAGGCAAGTATCTGTGGCTTGTACTTCTAAAGTACGACATTGGCTCGCCCATGGGCGAAGAGATTGTACAGGAGTGTCGGGGGCTCATCCTTGATTCTGTCCGTAACTGGGACATCGTTTCATTCCCCTATAAGAAGTTCTTCAATCATGGGGAAGGGCATGCTGCTAAAATTGACTGGAACACTGCCAAAGTCTTTGAAAAGCTGGACGGAAGCCTATGTACGCTGTACTGGCACCAAAATGAATGGCATGTTTCGACCTCAGGAACTCCTGATGCCAACTGTCTAATTAACTACACAGAAAAGACATTTGCCATGCTTTTTTGGGAAGCCTGGGAGAAGATGGGTTACTGCAATCCAGACAACCTTCTTCGTGACCACTGCTATATGTTTGAGCTTTGTGCCAAAGAGAATCAGGTTGTAGTTCAGCACGATGAACTGCGTCTAGTTCTACATGGCATTAGAGAAATAGGACCAGAAAGCTGTTACTTAGAGATACCTATCGAAGGGTATTCTAACGTTTTTGAGCTAGCACAGACTTACTCTCTTACTTCCATGAAAGAGTGCCTTGATGCTGCAGAGCAATTTAATCCGATTCAGCATGAAGGGTTTGTTGTAGTCGATGGGAATTTCAACAGAGTTAAGGTGAAGGGCCTTAAATATGTGGCCCTGCACCACTTACGCTCTGACTTTAGTGAGCGTCGCATATTGGACCTTGTCCGCTTGGGCGAAGTTCCTGAAGTAGTGTCTTATTTCCCTGAAATGGGAGATAAGATTCAGGAAATCAAAGGTAAGTACGAGCGAATCATTGAGGAGTGCGCATCTGAGTTTGAGCGTGCTTCAAAGGAAGCTGCATTCTCTATCACGGACGACTACAAAGTGCGCCGAAAGAAGTTTGCTGCAATTGCTGGGAAAAGCAAGTACCGCAGTGTACTCTTTGCAAAATACGATAACAGGGATATCAAGGATTTTGTTGACAACTTGCAAGTTGATGGTATACTGAACTGGATAAGGGATATGTAAATTATGACCTCTAAAGATTTTTGTTACTGGTTACAGGGTTTCTTTGAATTGAGCGGAGGAGAAAAGCCGCTGACAGCACCACAGGTTAAGCAAATCAAGGCTCACCTCAACATGGTCTTCAAGCATGAAATTGACCCGTCATATGGAGATAAAGTCCATCAGGCCACTCTTCAAGAAATTCACGATGCCATTACAAAGAAAATAGAAGAGGCTCCAAAGCCCCCTAAGAAAGACCAGCCAGATTTTAAACATCCGTTTGACCACGATATTCTAATTAGATGCTAAAGGAGAAACTAATGGAAAAGAAAACTGCCGCAGAGGCCGCTGGTTCATTGCTAGGACTTATTTTTATGTCTCTTATTTGGGCATTAGCTTTCAAGCTGGACGTAGAATTCTGGACTAATCATCTTGGACACTTCAGGCACGTCTCTATCCTTCCTGCGCTTCTAGCTGGTTTCCTTTTGCCTGGCAAGGTAATGTACTCGGCCTCAGCATTTACGCTGTGCTATTGGCTACTGACGTAGGTCTGCTATGCCAGATAAATATAGTGCCCTGTCCTTCCGAATGAAGGGCAGATATGGGAAGGCTGTAGGTTGTGGAGCCTCACGTCGAGCCTTCAGGCACAAGAACATAATCATAAAGGTTCCTGTAAATGAAGCAGGAGTTTGGGATAACCAAAAAGAGGCGAGGGTCTATAGGGATTTTAAAAAGGGCTTAAAGCCATTTTATGTCCCTGCAGCATGCAAACTCATAGTTGACAAACAGTCTGGATTGCCCATATTATTCATGGAAAGACTTATTCCATTCAGGAGAACCTGGAACATAAGTAGGCTACCAGAATGGGTTAACGACCTTTGTGATGCAGGACTCGATTTCTTTCAAGTAGGAAAGTCCTTAACTGGCGAAATTAAGTGCTACGATTACGCAATGGAATAGTATGAGATACAAATATCCAAGAACCTTTCATTTCCCTACGTCGCCAGGTGCAGACAAAAGCGACAAGATTATGGAGGACACATCTGCCTTTGAGCCAAAGAAGGATGTCGTAGTTACTCTCAAGATGGATGGAGAGAACACAACCCTTTATCATGACTATTGGCATGCCAGAAGCATGAACCAAAACCAGCATCTGTCCAGGAACTGGTTGGCTGCCTTTCATGCTTCCTGGCAACACCTTATCCCGCCTGAAGTGCGTATATGCGGAGAAAACCTATATGCTAAGCACTCAATCCACTACAAGAATCTTGCCTCGTATTTCCAAGTCTTTGGAATCTGGGAAGGCGATAAATGCTGGTCTTGGGAAGACACAAAGCAGTTCTGTCAAGACCTTAAACTAGAAACTGTACCAGTCGTTTCAGTGCAAAAATGGCAAGGGGAAACAGCAATGTATTGGCTATTTAAGGGTTTAGTTGAGACAGGATATTGCGAGGATGAGGTAGAGGGTCTGGTTGTTAGGTTGGCTGAGGAAATTCCTGTTGACAAATGGACCGCAAATGTGGGAAAATTCGTGAGGGAAAATCATGTCTCCACTGACCAACATTGGATGACAAAACCTGTAGTAAAAAACGGCCTGAAAATCAAGGAGTAGGAATATGAGCAAAAAGCAAATCACCGTATGCATCACCGACAAAGACATTGACACCGGCAAGCCCCGCAGCCAGCGAGCCTGCCCAATCGCTAAGGCAGCAAAGCGCCATTCCAAGAATGGCAATGTTCGTGTTACGAATGACACTATTCTACTGAATGGCGTTCGTCATCCGCTGCCCCCAAAGGCTCAGGACTTTGTTGTCGATTTCGACAGCTATCGCTTCGTTTACCCATTCAAGTTCCACTTGCTCGTCAGCAAGAAGTAATTATGAAGAAGCAAATTACTATCTGTGTGACTGCCAAAGACATCAGTTCTGGAAAGCAGGGTAGCTACACCAAGTGTCCTATTGCTTTGGCTGCTAAGCGCCATTCAAATGGAGGTAAGATACGAGTAGGATACAAGTTCCTGACACTCAATGGTCAGCAGGTTCAGCTTCCACCACTTGCTCAGGACTTTGTTACTTGGTTTGATACAGGATATAACTACCTTGTACATCCTTTCAAGTTTCACGTAAGAATCGAGAAGTAAACATGTCAAAGAAAATTACCGTTACAGTAACGGCAAATGACATCAAGGCCTCTAAAAAGGCACTGAAGTCTGGTGAATGGCGCACCACCTGTTGCCCCGTAGCTCAGGCTCTACGGAGGCGATGGCCTGATGCTGGGGTGGGAACTACTAACTTCACAAAGGGCTCTGGGCTCTATCAAAGCCTGCCAAAGAAGGCTATGGATTTCATCTATGATTATGACCAAGGGGTAGCAGTAAAACCATTCCGATTTACACTATGGGTCTAATGTCTGAGAACACAACATATCAAAATGTAAAGCTCAACCCAATGGATTGGCACATTGGGTTGACTCCTACACAAATCTCTGTTAAGAGTGTACGTAGAAGTGATGGTCGTACAGTTACCAAGACCGTTGATTTCAAGGACACTGGTGTTTCTGATGCAACGGCAAATATGTGGTTACTTTTAGAAGAACTAGCTTCCACACTTTTGATGCCCTTTGACACAGTTACAATGCCTGATGGCAGAATGTATATGGCGCTCGTCCTGTTCCCGCATCCTGAGGCTTAATGAAAATTCAGGTCACACAAGAAGACATTGAAAAAGGAGTACGAAATGTATGCGCCTGGTGTCCTGTTGCGCGTGCAGCAACCAGGGCCTTTGGAAAGCCAATGAAAGCCATGCGCTGGCGCCTAGAAGATGTGGCTACTGGTGAGTGCATTGAAACTCCGAAAGAGGTTAGTCGCTGGATGTTTAAGTTCGATGACCATCAGCCTGTGGAGCCTTTTGAATTTGAGGTGTCTGATGGACTGGTATAAAGGAAATTTGCTTTGGCTTCCAGAGCGTACAATATTTCTGACCAAGGCAGGTTCCCATGCCTATGGCACCAACATTGAAACCTCAGATATTGACTTACGAGGTGTTGCTATTCCACCCCGTGAATACTTCTTGGGTTTCCTAAAGCAATTTGAGCAAGCAGAAAGCAAAGACCCTTACGATGCCGTAGTCTACGACATCAGGAAGTTCTTCAAGCTCGCGTCTGCATGCAATCCAAACATCATAGAGCTTTTGTACTGTGACCCAATGGACTGGATGGTTCCAAATCCATTTAGTAGTGCATTGTCTCCATGGATTCTCATTCTTCAGCACCGAGACCTGTTTCTATCTAAGAAGGCCAGATATACCTTCAGTGGATACGCAATGGCTCAGTTGAAGCGTATCAAGACCCATCGTAGATGGTTGCTTAATCCTCCAGCCAAAAAGCCAGACCGTTCTGACTTCGGACTTAGTCCACACAATGCCACTCTAAACAAAGAGGACATGGCATTGATTGAAAGTCAAATCAGGCGAGTTGAAGACACGCTAGGTGGCGAAGGTTTCACTAAGGACCGCGTTCAAGAGAACGATGACGAGATAGTGGTTCAGGTCGCAACCAAGCTGAACCTAGCCAAAGACCTTTTCCCTTTGATTATTGCAGAGCGTAAGTATAGGGCTGCCAGTCATGAGTGGGACCAGTACACAAAATGGAAAGAAGAACGTAACCCTGTCCGCTCTGCCCTAGAAGCAAAATATGGATATGACACAAAGCATGCTTCTCACCTTGTTCGGCTAATGCGTATGTGTACTGAAATCATGGAAAGTGGTGTCGTCCATGTTAAGCGGCCAGATGCAGAAGAACTAAAGGCTATTAGAGGGGGTAGCTGGACTTACGACCAGCTTATGGAATGGGCCACTGAGCAAGACACAAAGCTCAATGACACATATCAAAAAAGCAGCTTGCGAAATAGTCCTGACCTTGATAAGATAGACGTACTACTAGTTTCAGTTGTTGAAAGATTTTTATGACCTGTAAAAGGTGTGGTCAAAAATACAAATCTTCTAAAGAAAAATGGAAGGACGATTTGAAGGATGTTTCAATTAGCACTCGAAGGACTATCAATTCTATAATAGATTTATTAGATGCATTAGAAAAAGGTGGCCCACAAATGTGTGAAACATGCCACAATTTTGTGTTTTCAGAATAAGAAAGGGTACCAATGCAAGACAATAAGTGGTGGAATAACATCAATGCGCCAGCATACCACTCTGAAGGTGGATATCTGGACCAGGCATTTTCTGAAATGGCCCTCTCCTACGGGACATTGAAGGACGAAAACCTAACTCTTTACTCTCGTTCGTGTGAGGGTCCTCTAAAGGAAGAATTTATCAAGACCTTCTTGGCTTCCTTCGAAGCAAAGATGGCTGAGAAGGGCGGTCGTTTGTTGTATGATACGGTGTGGGGACGCAAAGTCGAAGGCAATAGCCGCGTCTACCTCATCAAAGACGGAATCTGCAATTTTCGTTTCGAAGACAATGCCTTTGATGTTCGTTTTTCTTCCTACGACAAGGACTGGATTGAGGAATTTTGCGCTTGGCTGAAGCCCCTTGTTGGAGCTAAGGTCAGTCATGGCAAGGCTTACGTGATTGTGTCGGGTGTTGAAGGGCCTTCTCTGACTTCCATTGGTGTGGCATCCGTGAATTTTGAACCAGGCAACTACACAAAGGACGTAACAGATGGCTTTCGCCATGTCATCACAGACCTGAAGACCGTGACCCCTAGTGGACGAGTGGCCATTCTCGATGGAGAACCAGGAACAGGCAAGACCTTCCTTATTCGGTCTCTACTCAAGGAAGTTCCTGATGCTATTTTCATCATGGTGGCTGCAGGAGCAATTGAAATGCTCACTTCTCCAAACTTGGTTCCTCTGTTGATTCGTACAAAGCGTGAGTCAACGGTCCCCATTGTCTTCGTAATTGAAGACGCCGATGCCTGTCTGGTGCCACGCGCAGCTGACAATGTCAACGCAATCAGTACGCTACTGAACTTCTCTGACGGTATCCTGGGTTCGCTTCTGGATATTCGTATCATTGCCACCACCAATGCCAAAATCACAGAGATTGATAAGGCAATACTACGGCCAGGCCGCCTTAGCCGTCGCATCGATGTGTCTCGCCTGAATCCATCTCATGCAGTCGAAGTCTTCAAGCGTCTGACCGGCAAGGACCCTGAAGCTGGCCAGCTTGATGCTAAGCGTGGGAATACTTTGGCTGAGATTTACTCTATGGCTCGCGATAACGGATACGTGCCTCCTGCGGCTAACAACAAAATCGGCTTCCACAACGACTTCCCTGACTTCGACTAATGGCAAGGGACCTTGTCCGCATTAGGAATGTCTGTCCAAAATGCGGAGCCCAGAGATTCCTACTCCACAAAAACTATGGAGACACTTTAGAAGAGTGGAATGCTTACGTAAAAAGACAGAAGGAAAAGGAGCCTACACGTTACGCCTGCGACAGATGTACGAAGGTTCCGACTTATGATGACGAATAAACGCAAAATAGCTATTGTAGGCAGTCGTGACTTCGCCAAACTAGAACTGGTGGATGCGCTCATTTACAAACTGAACAAAGACGAGCACGAAATAGTGTCTGGAGGCGCAGTAGGAGTAGATACTCAGGCTCAGAACACAGCTATTCTAAATGGCTTTGAAGTTCAGATATTCTACCCAGACTGGAGCCAGGGCAAGGGTGCAGGTATTGCCCGAAATAGCGACATTGTGGCTTACGCTGACGATGTTTACGCCTTCTATGATGGCAAAAGCAGGGGCACGCTAGATAGCATGAGAAAGGCTGTAGCAGCAGGCAAGCTACGCCGGGTCTTCAACGAACATGAAGAAGCTAAAGATATTATTCCTAGCCCTGACCCTGTCGTGTGATGGCGACATACCTTGTCCTACGGCTGAAGAAGTTGTAGAACAGGATGCTAAAACGCCTACAATAGCATTCCAGTGCGACCTCCTAATTCAAGGAATTAGATTTTGCTTAACTCTAAGCAAGAACAAAGAGGGTAAGCCTATTTTCGGACTTACTCCAGTTCTTAGACCGTTCTGTGAAGTGCCTCATGAATGAGGTTTGGATGTGCTTCTACACAAAGCATGGACCAAAACTAATCATAGCCCATGATGACAAGGTCCACTATGCCATTGCCGAGGGCCTTCTTGAGTTATACAGAGAAACTGGACTTGATGCAGATTACGTAGAAATTACAGAAAAAGACTACAAAACCCTTTTTGCGGAATTCAAAGAAGCACGCATCTTCCCTTCTACCTTTGAAGAAAAATGCTTAATGAAAATTGTTGGACCCCTAGGCTATACAGCCGTTAAGTGCTTTAAGGATTCACCCTCTTAGGTGCCTTACCTGCTTTAATGGACTTGAGGTAGTCGTAGACAGTTGGAACAATGAAGTCGATGGCGTTGGCTTCAGTAGCCTGCCGGTAATTTAGTTCCCAGTTGCCGTGTTCAATTTTAGCATTGTATTCTTTTGCTGAAATCCCGAGTCTGTCAGAAATGACCCTGGACATGATTTCAGATATCACTGAAATGCTCTTGTGAAGTTCTAGAAGGGTTTCTGGGTTTAGTTGCGTACCCTCCTCAACTACAAAACTTGGATTGTGGGCAAGTAGAACCGAGGTAAGTGTCATTGTGCGGACATCGCATGCTTGCAACATAAAGAAGGCCATGCTGGCTCCATATCCATTTACAGTGCAATGAACCTTAACGCCCTTCTCAGCCTTGAATTCGTTCAGTGACTGATACATAGAGAATCCTGAAAATACAGAACCTCCTGGGCTGTTGATTTCAATGAAAAGGTTTTTGAGATTCTTTGCGTCCTTCCAGGATTCCAGCCAATTCTGGAAAGCAATTCTCTGGGAGCTATCAATGATTCCATGAATCTTGTGGTAGGCAGTACATTTCTTGCCGTCGCTAGCTTTGCACTTTTGTGCATCTGGCTTTTCTGGCATACCAAGAAGTATGTTAAATGTTTGCCCTGTCTTTGGAATAGAATCGGCGGCTACTGAGGAGGTAGGTTTTTGAACAATGTTATGAACTTTACCGGCACATCCTGCAAAGACCATAAAGAATGATAGAACAACGCATACCAACCCCTTCATTTATTCTCCTTTGCCCATTAGGGCCTTGATGTCATTTAGATAGGGGTCTTTGAATGCTTCCCCTGACTTTAGTTTATCATGAAACCCTTTGAAAGCCCTCTTGACAAGTCTCTTAAAGGGAAACATCCAAGCGTACTCGGGTCCAGTGAAATACGGAACAAGTTGATTTTCGATGTACCAGTCATTGACATCGCTTGGGTTCTTAAGGTATGCTACCGTCATTGTGACGCAGTATGCCTGAAACTCAAACCAAGCTCGAAAAATTGCTGGCAATGGTAGAAATGGAAGTAGGTACAGAAGCCCCATTAGCGCAGGAGTGAACTTCTTTGCCTGGATAGCGTGTCTACCCTCATGAAGTAGTGTTTCCCACTCCCAAGGCTCTCCTGCTGCGCCTATTGGCCTATAGGTAGTATACCCAAAGGTCGTGTAGAAGTTGGTCATGTAGCCTTTATTAAAAAACATAAGTTTTCCAATTAGGCGCTGCAGCTTATTGTCGGCCTTGTTTTCGACGGTAAAGGCTGGAGCGTACTTACGAATCAGTTCAATAGCTTTGGCGTTCTTATCTACTACGGGCTTTGGCATTACCATTACTCACCCAGGTATTCTTCGCCCCTTTTGCCCTTCTTTTTTGAAGGTGCAGGAGCAGGCGTGCGAGTTAGGTGCCGAGTAGCTACCCACTTAGTCGCGGCATTGCCTCCGACATAGATTGCGCATACGGAAATGAGGCCCATTACGACTTCGCTAAAGATAGCGGCAGGAATGAAAAGGCCTGACAGAATTACAGAAAGACTGGTTCCTACACAGAACCACATTTTACGGCTAGTTACGCCACCATCGCTCATCATACCCTAAAGATTAGGGCTTGGCGCTGTTATGGGAACAGAGTCCAGATTAGGGTGAGAACCTTTTGTCCCAATATGGCTAATGCGCCTGCTGCCATTAGCCATAAACCCTTCTTTAGGTTTGCGCTAAACCTGCTTCTACGTTCTTCTACGACTTCAAGGGCGGCAACTCGTTTGTTTGCTGCCTCAAGTTCAGTATCTGTCTTTTCTAGCTTCTCAGTAAGAGGCTTAATAAGGCCTTCGATTTTATCGCTTATTTGGGCAAATCCCTCAGATACCTGAATCGTTAAATGCTGAAGCTGTACACCTTGCTTAGCGATTTCGGCGGCGTCTTCTTCTAGACGCTGCAGCCGCTCTTCGTGAGCCTGTACTTGGTCGTTATTGCTACCAGACATTGTTGTAACAATAAGATTATTTTCCTTCACGGGACAATTACTCGTCAACTTTGTTTAGGTCATTTGCACAGTTGATATGGCAAGGAAACTTGTCGTTCACGCTTCTAGCGTACATATGCTCGGTATATTTCCCGCACATATAGCAATTAAGTTTGGATGACCTACCATTGACTAGTGGAGCATCTTCCATTCTAGGATAGTCCTTTGGTGTTTCTTCTAAGTCAAAGTTAAAGTCAATGTCGTGCTTGTGGTCTGCACGGCTGATTCTATCAAGGTCAGACCCATATGTTGGGTGGTTGTAAGGCTTTTGATGTTCTGAGAAGCGGTCAATCTCCTCAGGGGATGCAGTTTCTCGTTTGGCTCCAGGTAGAGACATTTCGTTCCAACCATCGGTAACAGGAATTGGAACATCTCCAATTCCAGGAGAAGCATTAACTTCTGGTGCCTTGCAACAAGCGCAGGGTATGACAATGTCGGACCTATATAGTTTTTCAATATCGGACTTATACAGTTTTATGTGGCTATTATCATAAACCACATTACGCATGACAGGAGATAAGTCTTCAATGTAGAGTCCTGCTCCCTGTGTTAGCTTACCTGGAGGCACATTGTAGTTACCGGCTTCTAGAGCCTTAACTAGTTGCTGGATTCTGTGTTCTAAAGAAATAGCTGCATAGTCCTGAGGCGAAAGAACTAGTTGCTCGGGCTCTCCAAAGCTCTCTTCCATAATCTTCTTAGCTTCATCGAAAGCCTTCTTATCAAGCTCCATGGAGCAGCTGAAGTCAAATGAAGTTCCTTGATTGTGAGAGGATAGAGAAGGCTCCCAAATGTCATACCAGCTATCTGTATCTTCTAAAATTTCCTCACGCAACTTCCACCCTTGAAGCTCATAAACGCCATTCTTCTCGTCCTCTTTACCAAAGTTCATAATGAGCTTTTGTCCAGGACCCGTTGGCGGTGGCGCTATACAGAATTCTCCAGAGTGACCGCGAGTCTCGCAGTCCTTCGTCTTTTCATGTGGACATACTTCCCAGAGGTAGTTTATTCCCATGATTACTTATAGCCCGCTTTCCCTTAAGCGCTTATCTGCCTCGTACAAGATTCCTTTCTTGTTAGTCCACTCTTGGGATTCATGCTTCACATCAGCCTTACCTGTTTTTACGAAAAAGTAGGCGTGCAGGAGTTCATGGCTAAAGGCCGTACGACTAAAATTAGCTTTCTTTGGCCACGCTATCATTGTCGCAAAGGGCCAAAACAAACCATTCACGCAATGGTCTTTTTCCTTGCTAAGCGGATTCCAGAAGCTGTTGCAGTCATTGCAAGTTAAATCAGGGGCTTCAACCCAAATAATCTTTGGTGGCAAGCCCTGCATGCCATAGACCTCGTTCCAGACTATTTTGATAGCGTCTTCTTGTCCAGGCTTAACGCTATCATGAAGGCCCTTGCCTCTAGGTGAAGTCCTGCCTATGACAAATCCAAGGTATAAACAAAAAGCGGCTAACAGTGCTATAGCAATCATCTACAGCTAAGATTGGAGTTGACCCGGAAGGAATCGAACCTTCAACCGCTAGAGTGTTTAATCTTGCTGTTGATATTCCATACGGAATACCGTTGGTTTATGTCTAATGCTCTACCATTGAGCTACAGGTCAATAAAATTGAGCCCCAGGCAGGAGTTGAACACTGCGACCTCCGGTTTATTTCCGGTGCTCTACGCTGAGCTACTGAGGCTTAAGCTAGATTAGGATTGAGTCCTAGGTTGGATTCGAACCAACGCCCTTCAGCTAAAGGCTGACGCTCTACCTTTGTGGTTTTCATTAATCTAGAATCTTTGCCACGGCCTGAGCTACTAGGACATTGGCGGGGCAGAGAGACTTGCACTCTCGCATGGCGGCACCATTAGCATTATTTTGCTGGATGTATTCGTTAAACGGAATACAGTTTTTGCAAGCCGCTGCCGTACTATCTTGGCTATGCCCCGCGTATTTTAATTTTCTCTACACTCTATTCGCCACTCATTTGACCAACGCTTGAATTTTGCACCTGAATCCAGGCAGTTATCGAGGTAATTGAATTCACCTACGACAGTCTTTTTACCTGAGGCTGTTGTAACGATAAGCTTCCATGGAGGCTCTGGAACTGCTATTCCAAAATCTCCTCTGAGATAAGGGGTTGCGCAACCCGCAAACATGCTACCTACCAAGAAGATAAAGAACAATAGCAAAAACAGCCAGAAGGCCCTTATGACTTTATTTGCCATATTGCCCGCAATGCCTCTTAAAGACTGTGTGCCACTTTTCTTCCCAGTTGCAGTCGCTACTAGTGCAAATCATTCTACCAATCAGACACTCAGTAACGGTTTCACCTGCATACTTTGTATTGTTCTTTCGGCACTCCAAAACTAGCCCACGGTTTGCCATAACCGTCTCTGGTGTCTGGCATGGTCCAGATGCACACCCTGCGATGGTCATTGCAGAAAGTAGAATAATTAGTTTTACCATGAGTAAAATTCTATACCTCAAAACAAAAATCGTCAATAATTCCATCAGTAAAGTAGGTGAAGCACATATCTGTTTCTGGGTCATAATCAATGCACCATCCATCAGGCGATGTACTATGTGCAGAGGCAATGAAATTAGCTCCAGCAGCAGTTCCAAGAGTGACACATCCACTTATTGTGTATCCATCATTCTTATATTTCTTTTTACTCATGATGTTTCCAAAATTCGTGTAACCAGGCGGTACGGCGGCTCCGCGACATGGGCGCTACCCATCACATCTCCGATTCCTGATGCTACAGGCTACAGACAAAGAATAGCAAATTAAGCTTACTCTGTCAACTAGATATCAGAGGCTTTTCTTTGACGCAGATGGTCTCTAGACTTAAGCTCCAGATATGACCACTCTTTCTTAGAACCTACACTATCTACAATCCAGCCCTTACTCGGGGTCCTGGTCTCCGCAGCTGGTGAATCAGAGGGCCATTGCAGCTTTGCGTGAGTCACAAATGTAATGTCAATAATGTGCCCAGGCTTAGCAAACTCATTAGGAATCCAAGCTACGTGGCGTTGAATACTGCCATCGCTCAATGTCCTGCTCATTGAGCATTGGGCGTAAACGTCCTTCTTTGCCATTACTGTGGCTTGCTAGTGGTTACAATAATGAAGTCGGGACCGTCAGCAAATACCTCAACTAGTAGACGTGTGTCAACACCCTGAACAGTAGCAATTACATAAGCAGAACCTACGGCTAGTGCTGTAATTGTAACCTGAGTCGAAACTGGATTGGTGGCGCTAATGATTAGGGCGTTGCTGACTGTCCAAATTGGGTCTGGATAAGTGTCTGCAGGAAACGAGGTAGCGTTAGCTATGGTTGTTTGACCAACCCTCATTTTGAGTCTGGGGTATTCGAAGGGAATTTTAGCGTTTCCTAGCATGAGTTTAAGATTACTTCCGTTCTTTCCTGCATTTCTCGCAAAGCGTTGATATCCAGCCATCATCATTCGGCTTACCTGGTTGCCCGCAATCCTCGCAGGTTTTATAGCTCAGTGCCTCGGCTTCGCTAATGAGGTTGTCCATTTCGTCTGTGGAAGTGGTCATGTAAAATCTAAGGCCTCCAAACTTTTCCTTGACTTGAGAAGCCCTTGGTCTAACAGATTGAAATCTTGAGCAAACTTCACGAGGATATTGTTTACCATGAAACTCATAAAATGGCCTTTTAGCAATATCTTCAGAGCACAGCTTGCATTCTCCCTCATGACGGGGATGTGTTGGACCTTCTCCCCAGCCACATTCACAATCATCGGGAAGAGCCGCAATAAGTGGCTCAAGTTTTGCACTCAATTCATCAATAATTTTAAACCAGCCGGGACCAGTGTCAAAGCCCCAACACATACACGTAACCTGCATGGAAGCACCACGGTCTGCGTAAAGCAGTGGGTACTTTCTACATAGCTCTTCATCTAGCTCTTTTTTCATATTGATATCCTATCACATTATAATAGCCTATGTAAAGGCTTGACAGAAACTTTTATTTCCTGTAAAGTCATAGCATGGCAAAAAAGTACACAGACGAGCAGCTTTCTAGGATTCTAGGCGAGCATGATTGCGGACACCTCAGAATATATGGTGCAGAGAATTGGGCTAGGGGTGGGGAATACCCTAAGGGTTGTATCAATCAAGCTGCATACAACTCACATGACATTAACGCAGACTACCTAAACGTGTGGCCTGCTCGTAAGTTTGACTTCTACTATGAACCATTTTCTTCTCCAGAAGAGCTATTAGAGCTTATTGAAGGCGCAAATGAAGAACAGTAAGCTGGGTTGGACGGGCTTTGACCTTGATGGAACACTTGCCGAGTATCATGGCTGGACTGGAAACCCATACCACATTGGTAAGCCTATTCCAGCAATTGTAGATATTGCTAAGGATTTGCTCGCAAAAGGACAACCAATCAAAATTCTGACTGCACGAGCATGTATTTATGACCCAAATACGCTTGTAGCCATTGAAGAGTGGTGTGAAGAGCATTTAGGTCAGGTTGTGCCAATTACCTGCCAGAAGGATTATAATATGGAGCGACTTTACGACGACAGAGCAGTCCAGGTTGAAACAAATACCGGAAGAATTATCCAGGATGCCAAGACAGATTAGAACTGCCGAATGTCATCCAGAGCGTAAACACTTTGGAAAGAATAAGTGCAAAAACTGCTATGACAAAGAATACGCAAAGAATAATAGAGCTAGAATAAACGCAACTTCCAGAAAATGGGCCAAAAACAATCATAAAAAAGTTCTTGCAATATCTAGAAAGTATCTTTACGGGATAGACGACATCCATGTGAGGGCTTTATTGAGAGCCCAAGATGGGGTTTGTAAAATCTGCATGAAAGAACCAGCGAGTCATCTAGACCATGACCATAAGAACGGAATGCCAAGAAGTCTACTGTGCGGACCTTGCAATCAGGGTCTAGGATTCTTTAAAGAGAATGTTCAGTCATTACAAAATGCTGTCAAATATTTAGAATTATGGAAGGACTGGTACGAATAATCCCATGAAGCTCTTATACGCAGGGTCCTTTGACCCACTACACTACGGTCACTGCAGCATCATTGACCGGGCTCGTTTTATGGGTGATTTGACTGTAGGAATCGCTCGTAATGAGGCCAAGAATCCATTTTTGTCCATTGGAGCCCGACATTACAACTTATCAAATATGTATAAGGGTGCAGCGGAAGTTGTCATGCTTCCAAGCGGTCAATTTACGGGAGCCTGGGCTAAGGCTCAAAAGTTTGACTATTTAGTTAGGGGAGTTCGGGGTCCAAGGGATGTCGAGGATGAGCTAGCTCTTGTTCACTTTAACAAAGAGAACTTCTATATGGAGACAATTCTGCTACCATGCGAAGAAGCATGTCGTCAAATTTCTTCAACGGCCATCAAGGCTATTATTCAGAACGAAGGCTGGGAACGAATCATTATGGACTATGTTCCAGACTCAGTCGCTACCCTTATAAAAGAAAAGATTGAAAGAGAAAGACCATGAACGAAATCCTTCACCAACTATCCCATCACCCGCATGCAGGGATTGTATTTGCACTCCTGCTTATCTATCAACTAAAGCACTTTTTAGCTGATTACCCACTTCAGGGAGCATACATGCTCGGCAAGTTTAAGGACCATGGTTGGGTTCTTCCACTCGCTGCACATTGTGCGGTACATGGCTGGTTTACATTTGCAATTGCAATGGCATTTGGAATGAAACCACTGCAATGTTTAGGTCTTGCTGCTTTTGACTTTGTGGTCCACTTTACAATGGACAGAATCAAAGCCAGTCCTAAACTTATGGGGCGTTGGAAGGCTCTATCTGGCAGAGAATATGTTACGGTAAAAGAAAACCTGGCCTGGTATAGTCCATTCAGGGACCAAACAACTGCAAATGAGTGTAGAGCGGCTTTACGAAACAACAAGCTATTCTGGTGGGCATTGGGATTTGACCAAATGGTCCATCACCTCACTCACTACGCAATCATCGCTTACATCGCCTGCAACCGATAGGATATCCATGAACAAAGACCATCAGAAAGTCCTAGCGGAAGTAAAGAAGATTCAAGACGAAGCTCAGGCTCGTATTGACAAGGTGCTGAAGGAACTTAATCAAGAGCCTCAGCCTATTAATGAAAGTCAAGAGCTTGTGTTCAGGCTTATGGAATTGTCTTCCTTCAATAGCTTCGATGGCCACCAGGTTGTAAAAGACCTAAAGAAACACCGAAGTCTTTGGAGGGGTGTCATTCATGACCGCATTGGAAGCTTAATCAAGCTCCGAGACATTGACAGTGGACAAGGATTGAATGTGGACACAGTCTTTATTTTGCCCACATACGGTCTAGAAGATAAGCTCCATGAAGTGGCTCGGGGCTGGGATGCTGATTCAATTATCTGGCTTGGAGAAGAAGAAGCCTGCATTCTCCTGGGTTCTTCGTCACCCAATGGAGAAGATGACAAGAAGGTTATTCTACGAGTCTGGTGGGATTAAGTGATAGTCAACAAACACGGATTAAGCTTCTACAAACGCATAGTCCGATGTCCTAAGTGCAATCGTAGATATGAAATCACCCGGATTCTACTGCCTGGGAATCCTAGACAAAGGGTCTTTAGAGAAGTCCGAGAGACCAGTAAGAGGCCCTGCGACGAATGTTATCTAAAGGATGTCGGGAACTAAACGTCTCTTTCAAACGTTAATGTAATTCCTCGCACAGTCAATGTAACGGGCGCACCAGAAAGTGACCCTGCTTGCATTGATAAAGAAAAGGTACCAAAAACACTGGCCAAAGGAAATACAACAGGAGCATTGTTTGGTACTAAGGGGTCTCCCTGGAGAACATTGCCAGGAGGTGAATCTGAACCGGCCAGAACAGCTATTTTGCTGCCACCACCCTCTGTTTCTCCAATAATGCTCCACAAAATAGTTCCATCTAATGCACCAAGAACTGAAGGTTGCATTCTTAGTTGAATAAACCCTGGCGTATCTGGTGAACCACTTTGGTCATAAATCAACATGGCCTTAGTAAGTATATTTTGTCCAGGGGCTGAAAGACTACTGAAGTCAACACCCCATTCAGCTTTCCCTTCTTCTGTTAGGGAATTGCACACAAACTCTGCTCCAGTTTCCTGAGCAAACTGAAACGTAAGAACCTTGCCTAATGGCCTAGCAGCTGTAATAGCAGTATCAATAGCTGTAGTAACATCAGCACTAGATATTGGGACACCGCTAATTTGAAGCGTGCCAGTGCTAAACTCAGAAATTCCTTCAGACCAGTAAAAAATTATGTCGCCAGCTGCTCTTTGAATCTCAAGAACCGCATATTGATTAGCGGTCATACCGCGAATCTCGGAAGTTACATTTACTGCCGGTCCACGAGTACCATCTACCGCACTAGCTGGAAGTACTATTTCGAACGATGTAATTTCAGTGAACTCTATAGCGTCTGTATCGACAACCGCTGGCACACCAGTAACTTTATATACCTTCCCAATATTAGTTGTTCCACTTTGAACGTAAATACGTTTCCCAAGTGTTATCTCAGAAAGCTGGTCGAAGTCCGTAGCCCGTCTAAGATAGTCTGTGTTTGGTCCTCCAATCGCATTGCCAGTATAAACACCGGCATCACTAGGGAGAGCCGTATGCTCAGGTAAGAGCAAATATCTCTGGCTTGGACTTTGACTGGTCCCATCAATAGTAAACTTTCCACCATGAAGTGGTGGTGGTGCGGGGATGGCTGGGTTCTTCGCTATGATTTTTCCAATACCCGCTCCAGAAGTGGTGTAAGCGGGTAAAACTGCCGCTGTAGCTCCTGTAACTAACAAATAGTCTAGGGGTGCATTACCGGACTTAAGCGGGGTAGGCGTGGTTCTCAGATTGTATACATGAAGTGCCATATTAGGTTAAGTTCCCATTGGCATCATACCAGTTGTTGTCGTTTGGTCCGCCTGAGTATTGAGGGGCTTTATCGTCTGTATTCCAGATTTCAAAGCCTACCGGGAACTGATTGGCTAATGGACGTGACGTATTAGAGTATTTTGGAGGAGAAAGTATTGCATACCCCTCACTGTCTACAGGAACATTGTCCCTAACCCTTATTTCTTTACCGGGCATTATTCTTCCCAGACCATTAAGGTTCTAGACCACAGCATCTCAGGAGCATTAACGCCAAAGTGATGCAGTACCACGCTTACGTGGGTTGCTACGTTTGGTAGCTTTGCAATTCCGGTTGACTTCTTGACTGCGCCGCCATCTCCACGGCCATAAAAGTCTACGCCATCAGTCCAGGCTTCTAGGTCATGCCAATTTGAGTCAATGGCAACTCCTAAGTCTAGAATTTGAGGTGCTGCTGCGCCCAATGAGGCTACAGCTACGAAGTTTGTATTTGAGCCACCAGCATTCTGGGTTGTCCCAACTACGCCCACGCTCATATGCTTGTTAGTAGCAAACTCAGGAATGGTGCTGCCACCAGAATCCGAATCCATGCCACCAGCAGAAATCCAGGTATTTGTAATGGATGGAATTGCCGTTACTTTAATGCGAGAAGCAGTATATCGCTTCTTAGAAGCTCCAAAAGCATCCCAGAGATTTGGAACGGCATAAAGGAGAATTGCACTATCACTAGACGTATCTGGTACAAGCAATTGAGGAGCACCAGGCAAGTCCTGAGGAGCGCCTGTGGTTCCGCTTGGGAAAGCCACGCCTGACATAATATTAGTGAACTTTGAAGGAGAGTCATACAGGAAGTACCCAACCTTTTTGTCATTTGCAATACCAAGCTTTCGCTTGGCCTCATTCAAATGGTACTCTAACCAGCCTACGCTTCCAGGAATGACTGCATAGCCTTCGCTGTCAACAGGCAAATCTTCTCTAACCTTTAAAACTCTACCGTATCCTTCACTCATCGTAATCCTTTAATCTAAAGTTTGTGTTTGTTAACGAAACAAAAGGACTTAGTCCTGCTCAAGCAACCTTAGGTTGCTAAAGATGACCAGCGTACAAAAAAGTGGAGTGTTACAACGTTTTCGGTAGGGCTAGGACCATCTCCAAAAAAGAAGCCGCTTAATTTATCGTTCTTATTAAATGGAATGGGAGTTGTAAACTCTACTGCAGTATCAACTGGACCACCTTCAATAATGCGCATTTCTGGGCCAATCGGATTCCCGTTCAAGGTCATTCCGCCGACAATATCACGTAAACCTTGTGGTTCACGAAGATGCGCTACTGCTCCTAGAATTTCTCCTGTTCCCAGAACCATAATAGGAATAGTTGGTGGAGACCCTCCACCCTCAATAGAGAACCAAACTGGCCCTATCTGAGATAGGTTTTTTAGAACCGTATAACCCTCAGAATCTACAGAAAAATCTGTTCCCCTAAGAATGGGAGATATAGACCTTGAATTAGCCATATAAGTTCTTTATGGTAGCTGAGTAGAACCAGCTGTTTCGAAGTTCTCAGTGCTTTCGTCGTCTACGAAGATGCCAATGAAAGTGATTGTAACCTCTTCCAATGTTCGACTTGAAATGGTCGTTGCATATGATGTAGGACGAACCTCTTTGAACGTAGCAACACGTTTATTAGTCTGTCGGTCTAGGACCGCCATCTGTAGATATTCGTGCGTAAGCAATTGGCTCAGGGCTGGTACTCGGCCTTCTACGTGAGGACCATGGTCAATAACTCTCCAACCAGAGGCTGTGATAGTCACTGGCTCCTGGGCAGTATAGTCAATTTCGGCAGGCGAGTACCGACCTAGAATATATACAGGCTGAGCATCATAGGTCAGCCCATAACTAACATTGTTAAAGATACCGACTGGAAGAGTCTGGTCTTTGTTTGGGTCATAGAATCCGAGAATCGCTCGGGCGCCAGACATTACTTTCGGGGGCATTTATTTATCTCCTGTTTCCTTGAATATTAACCAGCGCTTTGCTGAACCTGTGTAACTAGGAAGCTGATTGGCACGAAGTAGATTGCGCCAGCGAGCTTGACTTCTAGGCTTACTATCATTGTTGGACCCTTGATACGGATAAGGGCATTTCGGAAACCCCTTGGAGCATCAATGCTAGAAGCAATGAGCTTCAACCGGAACAAGTCTGCCATGATGGATTCGAGGGTAGTTAGGGCAAGCTGTGCGCTTACATCTGCTACGCTCTGACCAACGAATGCATTCTCCATACGTCGAGCAGTTGTCAAAGCAATTACGTCTGCTACGTAGGTTGCCTGGATACTATTAAAGACGAAGTTATCGTCCTTAGTGTATGTAGTCTGGTCCGATACCCAAAAGAAGCCGCCAGTTTCAGACCGCTTGATGGGGAGTAGACCATTTAGCAGGGCATCTTCCAAATTCGAGTCATTTTGGTCACTAAAGTCTCCTGCCTTTTGCAAAGCTCCAGAGATATTGATGAACTTGTGAACGATTGGACGATAGAAACCTGCTGCCTGCATACCGGCTGCCTTGACGGCGCCCATCCATGGCTGGAACTGAACAATAGTTCCAACGGAGTTGCTGTCTTTGACATCCTGGAATGTCATTGAGCAACGGCTAGATGCAATGTTAGAAGCTGCGAGCTTGTTGTTTAGGAAACTTGCCTGCTTAGACAAGAATGCCTGTCGATTTCGTCTACGCTTAAATGTAGACATCTTGAGTACGTGGGTTCGGCAATACGCATTGAGGTCATCAATGAGGTATGTCGAGCTTGGGTCAGTAATACCATCTGCAATGTCTAGAGATGCATCGCGGGAGAAACAAGGAACTACGAAGTTACCTTGTACACTCTCTAGAGCATCAATGGCAGCAGTTAGGTCTGCTTGAAGTGTGGCTCCCTTAGCTCCACCCGATAGGAAGGCGAGGGCGGACACGTTTGGAAGGCCTGCATCTGGTTCAGTTGGAAGTTCAACTAGAACTGCATTGTCTCGCATAAATGTAAAGAGACTGTTTGCGTCCTGCTTAATTCTTCCATTCTTGGCTCCCCAGGTGCTAGCAATACCATATGTACCTGAGTCCAGGTTAGAGGTTGCTTGCTGAGCTAGGCTTGTTGTTGCCGCAGCCGCAGTATATCCACCAAGAGAATTGATATAAGTAACTAGGTCACCAACGGTTGGGTAGTCGGTCATCTGAAGAACGATAGTTCCTGGATTTGCACCACCAACTGCAGTCAGTGTCAATGTCCGAGGAGCAGCGGATTTGCTGGCAATTGCCGCAGTTGCGGTTGTACCGGCATAACCTAAAGTTAGTACCACTACTCCACCAGCGAACAAGTCTTCAGTTACAGAATCTAGCGACCTAGAAGCATTGATATTGGCAATGTACTCAGAGCTAGAAGCTAGGTTTGTGGGGGTTCCGCTCTTAGATACCCAAGCTGCTAGTGTTGCCACTAGAGTCGTGGTATTGAGAGTGAATGCCATATCTGATAGCAAACCACCAGACGAGTTGTTACCGATTTCCAGGGACTTGCCTAAGCCATCAACAACAATTCCTGCTTCCAGGGTTATGGTGATTGCAGAGAAGTCACGAAGATGGTCAACGGTTGCAACAGTAATTGCTCCACCAGCATCATTGACTGGTGCAGTAAGTGTGGCTCCTGCGCCAGTTAGGTCACGAAGCTTAATTGCAAAGATTTGAGTTGTAGAAGCAGAGGTAACTACGTAAGAACCAACGTTCTCAGCGCCCGCCCCTTCAATAACTGAAGCAGCAGGAATTACCATGATATCACCAACAGATGGGGTTGTATCCCAGGTTCCACCAGTTAGGTCTACTCGTACGCTATTTCCAGAAATGACAACAAGCGCAAGACTCTTACCTGCAATGACAGCTGCTAATGTGCGTTCAACGCCACCAGTTGCTGCTACGTCTGATACGGCGTCAATGGCTGTCTTCATGGTGTCAGGAGTGTCACCAGCAGTTAGAAGGGCAGATAGCTCTGCTCCACCATTAACTCGGAACTTGACGGTTGTATTCACCTGTGGAACAGTTAGTACAGTTGCACCCGTTGAAGGTACAATTTCAGACTGCTTTGCTGTAACAGCATAAGCAATTAGATTTCCAAGTTTTCCGTATGTACGGTCCTGGATAACTGAATAGGTGCCACCACCAAACTTCGAAAGAATATTGGAAGCTCGCAAGCTCTTGTTGGGCTTAACGAGAATTGCTCGAAAAAATGTACCGGCAATGTTTGGGTCATTGGCTGCCGCAATCATGTCACGGAAACCATCGACAAGAGGTCCACTCTTATACTTGGCAGTTACATCGGCTGCCTGGTCTGGCCCGAAGCTATTGAGAGAAAGGTCTTCTTCTAGTGTAAAGTCAGGACCCGCGTCAGCTTCTCCAACTAGCATGATGACGCCAGTAGTGGAAAGGCCAGAGTTTGAGGTTTCGACTTTGATTGTCGAATAAGCTCCGGGGATGATTAGGACTCCTGCGTCCGTTACGAATTGCTGTGCCACGTTATTGTCTCCTGTATAAAACCTTTATCTAGTTTCTAGATTGTTGTTTACTTTGTTCAAATTTTTGTTGCTTTACTCTTGTTTCAATGGCGTAAGCGGCGCCTTTGCTTGACCAGGAGGAGCTTTTACACCACCTAGTCTGCTAACTGCTCCATGAAGCTCTTTTATTTTCTTCTGAGCTTCTGGTGTCATTGCTGATGCATGCCCAGACTTTGCAGACAACCAGTTAAGGGTGTGCGCAACTGCATGTGCAGATGGCTTCTGACCATTGATAAGGGCTGCTTTGACAGTTGCGTGTGCAAGTCTGTCGGCTCCATTCTCTGGGTCAGCTGCTTCTGTCATCCAATTCAGGTGTGCCTGATAGGGATGTGGCTTAGGCTGGGGTTGTCCTGGAATGGTATCAGCCTTGTACATTGACTTGGCTGGTTCTCCTGGATGTGGGGCAGTGTCTGGAGCAGTCATGGCTGTTTTGTTGCCAAATGCCTTCTCACTGACTGTAGGTTTACGACCTACCTCAGGCTTATCTGCCTTAGTCATTTCACTGCGAGCCAATGCACCCATACCAGCCGCTAATCGACTGCCAGTCTTTGCCTTAGATGGTGCGGTTGCGACTTGCTGCCAATTCGCATTACCTGTACCTCGGAACTTAGAAATGAGGCTATTTAAGAAGCCTACGCCTCCTGCTCTCTTGTCTGCTGCCAATTCATTAGCAGCTGGACGTCCAGGAATCTTCATTGTGGTATCGCCTATGGGAGCCTGTGCAGGCATGACCTTAGGAGTTGGATTACCGGCTGCTCGTGCAGCTAGAATTTCATCGGCACCAATTTTTCTTTCAAATGCTGGCATAGCAGGCACTGCTCCAGCGGCTGGAACTGCAGGCAATGTAGGTGCTGTACCTAGTGCTGCCTTTGCATTTCCCATTGCTCGAATATCTTGTAGAGAAGTAATTGTGCTTTGGTGTGGTTTCAAAGAAGGAACTGCGCCCCGAATACCTGCGGTGCTACGACCAGGAATCCTTGGTGTGGCTCCCCGAATGCCTGCGGCTGAACGACCTTTGCCAGGGATAACTGGAGTCTTGCCCTTTGTGGACATTGTAATTGGGCCTTCAGTAGACATCTGCTTTGCAAGGCTGTCAGATTTGCTGAGCCCTTTGTTTTCTTTAATTTGCCCACCAGAACCTTCAGCTTCGACCTTTTTAGAGGCTTTGGTGCCAGGAAGTGTGCCTTCCTTACCAATGGTCTTTGTACGAGCCTTAGGATTTGCTGAGTCTTTGCGATTGATATAGTCTTCAGATTTCTTAGACTGACCCTTAAGTGGGTAACCAGCTACACCCTCTGCCTTAGCCGTAGCATTTGGTGCTTTAGGCATAGTGGGCTTGGGAGTTGATGGGACACCAGCTGCTCTTAGAGCATGAGTTGAACCTATAACTGCTTTGTCCATAGGAACTTCAGGCTTAATTTCATCTGTCGAGCATTTGCCCATAGTTTCTTTGTGGGTCTTTCCACATTTAGAACAAGCTTCTGCTTTAGAGTAATCGCACATGGCATTTTTATTCATGCCAACGCCAGTCTGCTGAAGGCCAGGGACTCCAGAACCGCTCATTGCTGAGCTTGCTCCATAACCTTCCACTGCATTCTTATTTAGGCGCTTTGATTTCTGCTCATTGTGAATCTTCCAAGCAGTTGCATAAGCCTTTTCTTTGTCACCACCATATTCTCGCTTGAGCTTGTGCATCAGTTCTTCTGATACTCCAGGTGGTGTAGTTTTCTTTAATGGTTCAAGAGCTTTTTGCGCTGACTCTTCTTTCTTAGAAAGCTGCTCCAAATTCTTCTCGAATTTAGTGAGCTTTTCTTTAAGCGCTGTAGCTAGGCCTTCTCGAATCTCACCAGTTGTTAAATCTTTTTCTTTTTCAGACACTGCTTAGTCTCCTTGATAGGCTAATGACATTAATTAGATTGTTGTTGTATCGCGGAACAAATATTTAGAACTTGCGCTCCAAGTCTCTAGTCATTTGCACATAATTTTCAGCACGCCGCGCCTTCCGGTGCTCGGCAATACCCTGAAGTATCCGGTGCTCAGATTCTTTGTATCCACCCAAGGTAGGGTCTTGTTCAACCGTAAATTCCGATGGATTCAGTTTGTTCCAGTCAAAATGGAGGCTTAAAAACCCCTTTGATGGGACAGCCGTATACAAATCCTTAGGAGGTTCTGTTCCAAAATCAAATGCCCCTGTTGAAGAATGATACATTCCCTCATTTGGGCCATTGGTATAAAGCAATTGATGCTTGCCGTCTTCTCCATGAATTACGGACTCCTGGCCAAACTCCTTGCCCAATTGAAACATTTCTTTGCGAGTTGGATTTCGAACAATAAAGCTTTTCTCTGGATGTTCATACTTACCATGAGTCTCTTCGTATTTGAGTCCCATTTCATTGAGCCTTGACTTGAGACCTGTGTGTCCACCCTCATTCACCTTGGGATAAGATGGTCTCTCTCCAGAGATAAGACCTACTGAATGACCCTCTCTAAATAGAGGATGGTCCTTAAGGGGATGAATATCGTGAATGGAAAACTTAGGCATTTAGGATACGTAGTCTAGTTCAAGCATAATTAAGTGACCAGAACGCAATGACATTGAGTCTGCATCGCCTTTCATAACCTGAACCTTATATTCATGATTGCCAGTAGGTGGAGGTATGTCTGTATCGATATCAAACATCTTCCATTCGCCTTCTGTATCTGGAAATTCATACGGCGCAGACATCATGTCAACGACAGTTCCATTTAGGTCATCACAAATCAGTTTAAGTGCTGCTCCAGTACCTTCAGTTTTTACACAGCAATTGAGACGACCTCGAATTTTAGTTACATCATAAGCAAAGAATGCTGGATTAGTTACGATTCCACTGCTTTCGACATCTATCCAAGTTTCACTTGTTACAATAAGTTCTTTGCCCATAAATCTAGAACTGGCTCTGAATTGCACACGAAGATTTGGGTCATAATAGAACCCCTTCTGAGCCATCGCTTCATCTAAAGACTCTAGAACTCCATCTATGTTGTCATTGACTTGAATATCAATGTAATCCTTTGTAGTAACAATTACATTTGTGTCTTGTGATACCAAGTTCTTTAGCATTGCTTCGTTGAAAGCAATGCCCGGTCTATATCGTCTTTTTACATTTGCCATTATGCGAATTCCGCTGTTACTGTTATAGATAAGGAACCGTTAGCAATTGAAGATGCTTTTGCTGCAGTTAATTCAATAAGGTCGCCTGCTGCTGTTGTTACGTTGTGTCCTGCATTGGTATCGGAGGCATCACCAATTACGCCTGTTGCTAAGGTACAAGTTAGGGTTGTTGGTGTACCATTTTTTACAACGGTATAGACAACGCTGTTTCCATTACCGTTTCCTGTATTGTGACGAGCGCGCAAGTTTTTGATAGTGCCTGCTCTAACTCTCATTCCAATGGCTGCTGTTCCGGTTGTACTAGCATAGTAACCTGGAGTTAAATATCGCGTATCTGCACCAGCCGCTATAGAATCAGCACCCCATGTCAAATGAGCCCCTGAAGAAGCTAGCCCATCTAAAATGGCCTTGTCTGCTGCACTCATGAAGCCATGAGAAACACCCGCTACGACTAATGCGTGATGAGTTTCTACGGTTTGGTTGCCGTGATTGTGACCGTGGTCAGAACGAGCAATTGTTGAGGCTGAACCTTCTGTATTGGATGTACCAATAACTGTAGCAGCAGCTGTACTAATATCATGCTTATGGTCTTCACGAGCTACATTTGTACTAGTTCCTGCAGCTGCAGCAGCTTTTGTTATGTTAACGGGTGCTCCAGGAGCAGGGAATGCGTGTCTATGGTCAGAGCGAGAAAGTGAGGTTGCGGCACCATCTGAAGCAGTATCTCCTATGCTTAGAGTTCCGGCTGCAGCTGTACTGATATCATGCTTATGGTCTTCTCTAGCTGCATTCTGGCTTGTGCCAGCAGCAGCAGAAGCTCTAGTCACAGCTACTGGCGCGCCAGGGGCTGGGAATGCGTGCTTATGGTCAGAACGAGAAACTGAAGAAGCTATACCTTCAGCAGAAGAATCTCCAACTAGGAGTGAGCCAGCAGCAGCTGTACTAATATCATGCTTGTGGTCTTGTCTTGCGGCTTCTATTGCTACACCCGCCGATGCAGCGGCTTTTGTTACATCAACTGGAGCAGTAGAACTTAGTGGAGTATTGGTTGCACCCGCTGTAATGCCGTCGAGCTTAGTCTTGTCAGCTTTATCAAAGAAACCATGACTTACGCCAGCTACTGCTAGTGCATGTTGATTATCTGCGGTTTGAAGACCGTGTGCGTGAATATGGTCAGAGCGAGCAATGGTAGTAGCTACACCCTCTGAGTTAGCTGCAGCTACTGAAACTGGTGCAGCTGTAGTGATATCATGCTTGTGGTCGGCGCGTGCAGCATCTGGTGAGACACCAATAACGGCTGCTGCTCGGGTAACGTCCACAGGAGCCACTGATGCCATTTGGACATTTGTAGCACCCGTTGCAATACCATTTAGTTTTGTCTTATCAGCCGCAGACATACTACCTGCAGAAGCAGGAGTTGCTGGACTAATCGCTAAAGTCCTGTCTACAGTTAAGTCGCCGCCACCTGTAAGAGGGGCCGTTGTATTGATTTGCCGAGATGTGGGAACACCACCTGATACGAAGCCGTCAAGGTTTTCTTTATCTACAGCGGACAAAAATCCATTTGCTCCACCTACTCCACCAACGGAAGGAATGGCAACTGCATGAACAGCTGGGTCGGAATGAAAGCCGTGAGCATGGATGTGGTCTGCTCTTGAAAGGCTTGCAGATGCACCCGTTAGATTTACCGCACCTACATTTGATGGACCAGCAGTCGAAACCTGGTGCCTATGGTCACTACGTGAGAAGAAGCTTGCAGTACCTGCTACGCCTACGTTAGCATTTACAATGCTAGGCAGGGTTGTAGTAGTAAAGGAAGAGAAGGTTCCTGCATTCAAATATGAGGACAGGGCTAACTTATCGGAGTCCGAAAGCGACGTAAGCAGGGTTACGAGATAGTGTTTTACAGCTGCGTTTTGTGTGACTGCCATTGTTTAAGCTTTCTTATTTACATCTAGGCCAATTGGGTCTAGCTCTGCATACCAAGGATTGTCGTCTGTGTCAGATGGGTCTCCAATGAAAGTATCTGTTGTATGACCTACTGCACTGATATTAAGGGGGTTAATTTTAGTGCCTTGAATACGGGGTGCAACTATCTTTGGCCAGTAGTTTCTGATGTAGCCAGTAATGGTTATGAAGCGCGAGTACGCTAATTCAACGTCTAGGTTCTGGTTTCTTACGAAGTCACTGGAGGAAATGACACTTCTTTCAAAACCACGACCCTCTAGTAAAGCTTCCTTGTAGGCTAGAAGAACAAAGACCATAATAGAATGTAGGTAAGTCAGATTGACGGGCTCTCCTAATGAGTGGCAACCAATACGATAAGTCTCTTTAAATGACAAACTTTCTAAGCTCGTAATTAGCACAGGACGATGGCTACGAATGGTTACTTGGCTGAAGTCGGCAAGTGTTGATGGATTAACTTTGACTGTATTATAATCAACAACTTCTTGGACCGCGAATGAGTTGCCTACACGGTCTACAATAAACATATTGGTATTGAAATCGACTATTCCGGCAATCGAGTCAGGCACAATCATGACCCCAGTTTGTAAGTTGTATGAAACTGGGTCAAAGGGTCCAAAGAGAACTGGCCAAGTGGCTTCAGTTTCTTCATATGGGACATAATGAGTGTCAGCAAGCGTGTTCTCAGCTTCTGAAGATTCCACTAGCTGTATTGAAATGCATGGGAGCTTGGATTCGCCTGGACGATAATCCATGAACACAGGAATGTCTGTGGACAGAAACCATTCCTTAGCTCTCTTGACTTCCTGTTCACCGTAAGCAGATGCAGTCAATGTGTCTTGAGGCAATGATGCAAACACCTGGTTTAGTAGCCATGGAGACTCCCGAAGACTGGCAATGCCCGTGAGCAAAGCCGTCCGAATCAGGATGTCGGATTGGTGTATTCCGAGTATCTCTGAGTTACTGCTTGGGGCTGGAGTTTCTAGCATTTAGGAACCGTAATAAAGATTGTGGGTCAGTGTTTTCAGGAATTAGTATCTCGCTTCCTGGATACTTAATGGCTTGCAATAAGCTGACGGCTATTTCGGAACAAAAGAATGCCTTCTTGCTGGCAAATGGGTTACGTATACGCCGCCTGAATATTCTGGCAATTTGAACAAATGCTTGTCCCAATAGCCCCCCATAGTCATACGGTGTATCTAGCCAACTGGAAAGCACCACAAGCACCTCTTCCTCTTGAGGAAGGTCGAATGACTCAACTATGACGCAGTCTTCTAACATGCGCTCTAAAGTCCTAATATGAAAGCCTGTACTGATAGCTTCCAATACCATTTCCTTCTTGAAGGCCTTGTCGTAATAGACAAAGGCTACGTGACTGACCTTGGACCTGGTTATAAAGCGTATGGTTCGTGATAACCAGCTATTGCTAGCGGTGAACACAATCCTCATGGCTTATACAGGAATTCTAGTAAATGGATTTGTTGTAGTAGCTGAGCCTGCAGCGTCTTTAAGGTCGAACTTAACTAGGGGTGTAATATCGTCATCGTCAAAAACAACTAGGCGATTGGCATCAGGGCCTGAAGTAAAGATTTGCCACTTATTAGTAGAAATCTTTCTGACTAGGTCTGAGTCAACGCTAAGAGTTTCAACTTGGCCTGTAATGACAGTAGGCAAGAATTGGCCTCCGTCTGGCATCGCACTCAATTGAAGAGTCCCAACTACGTTGGTAGCAGTTAAAGGCACTAGTACGTGATACAGTCCTGGAGCCGCAGATGAAGAAATTTCAAAGAAGTTTACGCCAGCTACAAGAATAATGGTTGCAAGAGTTCCATTGCCTTTTACAACGGTTACATTACCTTGAGTTGTACCATCATTGAAATCGGTAGGCACAAGACCAGCTACACCACTGCCTGCAACGTCGATACATCTTACGGGAAGGCGGATTGCAGTGTCTTTTCTGATTATCATTAAACCTTCTCCATACCTTTATTGAAACGCTTGGGGTCATTGCCAACAGGGCTTCCTTCTATAGTAAAGAAGGTAACCTCTGAACCTCTGGGGTCGGCGGCTCTTCGTGAATTAGCCCCCATAACAGATTGGTCAAATGCATCTTCTCCTAACTGCCCAGGATTGGTTCTTTGTGAATTATATTGCATATCTCCAGGCTCAAAGGCTTCATCTGCAAAATGGGCCGGATTTGTTCTTAGTGAATTGTATTGTAGGTCTGATGGTTTAAATGCCTCAGCAGCAGCATGTTCTGCTGGAGTGCTGGCAGAGCTATATTGTAAGTCTGCGGGAGAAAACGCTACTGAACCATCTGCTTCAGCCATTAAGCGGTCTCTATAATGGAGCCATTCCAAGGCAGGACCATGTTGCAGGAACTGCCCTTCAACATGACAAACTGTCTAGTGGCATTATTAGGAAATGTCGTTACATCACCCAAAGTCTGAGAAGTTACCCACGCATCTACAAAGCTACCAAAACGCCCATGCTCAGAGTTGCCGCCACCAGCTAGAATTTGAAATCCAACTGGAGACAATATATACGAATTGTCTAGTGTGCTTAATTGTCCACCTGTATCAGTATAAAGAAGTGGGCCACCAAAAATTCGGGCTTCCGTAGTGCATGCCCCATTTTGACGGAGATTGCTTACATGCGCATAGACTTCACTGCTAGATATCAAGTTTCCTAGTCCTGCATCATAACGAACAGCAGCAATATGCGGATTTGTCCAACCACCTGTAGGCAAGAGTGGGAGCATGATGGCTCCACCGTGCTCAGCAACATCGGCCTGATAGTATTGCCAATACGTTGCTGAACCATCAGTTGCTTGCCAAACATGAAGACGATGCTGAACAGCTATTGTCGAGAACCAGTTAAAGCATTGATTTGGGAAAGCCTGATGTATTGCTCCTAATGCAAATTCATCTGTAGCTGTTGGACGTGTAGAGGCGGTTCCTCCCGAAAAGCCCGTATAAGAGGCCAGGATATAAGCTCGCGTATCTAGGGCTGTGGTATTGTCCATACCAATAACAATTTCAAAGGCTGCAGCAATTCCTGTTTGTCGTAGCTGAATCCAAGAACCTGACCCACCTGAACCTGGAACAAGGTCGGCTATCGTTGACCAGGTATCACCGCCTGAAGCGGTAGTATTGCCTGAATCCTGGACCGTCCAAGGAGAAAGAGCAAAGCCCTTTAAACTGTTTTTTAGAGCTAAAATAGCTCCACGAGTTAAGATGCTTGCGTCAACGCCGGTAATAGTTTGATTTACGTCAAATTGCCAGGTTTTGGCCAATGTAGGTAGTGCCATTATGTTTCCTTATTTCCTAAACTGAAGATTGTTACTTAGACCTTTATTCTTCGATTTCTTCTACATACACTGGAGGTAAAACACCTACAGTAACCAAATACTCTTCAGCGACTGTGTCCGAGGGCTCTGAGCCAGTGCCCAAAGTTGTTTGTGCGCTATCGAAGTAAGTTAGGTTTTCCGTGTCATAAGCTTCTACTACGGCAGCATCAGGAGTACGCCCTTGAGCATAGTCTTCCTTAATTCGGAGCGCCTTTGACACTCCGTTTCTAAGTTCGACGTAGTCGGTGCCTTCCCAATGCGTGTTTTCATTTACGATGTAAACGTGGAAAACGACGATTTCTTGGGTTTCGTCATAAACCCGACGAGTAACTTGCAATTTATGATTGGCTGTGATTTGGTACATGTGATTTCCTTATGGAAGATTGTCAGCGGGAACAGAGAGCATTTCTGGTTCAAAGCTCGTTAAAATGTAATTGACTCCACCTGTTGTTCTCCAGGTCATTGCGTGACCTAACCTTCGCTTTTGGTTTGTTCCAGACAAAGTTGGAACTGCAACCTGAGCATTTCCAGGTGTAGAAGTCGATAGGTAAACTATGTCTCCTGTGGCAGCAGGTAAGTCGTCACTTCTAACCCATTGAACACCCTCTGTCTGGCCTCTGAATCCAGCACTTAATTCACCATTAACTGTTCCGTCATCGCATCGGCTAGTAGCCAAAACCAAAGTTCCCGATGCATTTGCAGCAGTAGAAGCATCAGCCAAAGCACAATCAACAATGCGCGGTTGAAAGGCTCCAGTTCCAGTAGCCCTTGCTATCTGAAATCTCTCTATGAAGGGCGCAGTTGTGTCATTAAAGTAAATGTTTGGTGTAGGAATCGCTACTACATATGTGGAAGAAGTATTGAAGTTTTCTTCAGCTGTTGGATAAAATACGTTATTTGCTTCATCACGAATTTCTCCATAAAGAGAATCAAAGGTATTCCACGATGGGGTCGCTGAACCGTTATTATCAACAACTACCCCCCCGCCTCCAACAAAACTAGTGCTATCTCCCCTGAGATATGTGCTAGGTGGACCAAAGGCAGAAAGATTAACTATATTGTTCCTTCCCACTATATAAAATCCGGTTTGTGAAAAAGACCTAGTATCATGAAAATTATGGAGCAAAAATTTACCGTTGTCACAGTATGCCCTAATCGCTTCGGAGTTGCCTCCATCCATAAAAGAGTCATTTAGCTCTATGGAGATTGGGATTCTTGCTGTAAATCCCAAGTCAACGCTAATTTGATTTCGGAATCTAGAGTTGCTTACGGTTAAAAACAGAGGTCTTTTAATTGTAAAGAATGAAATGGTACTTAAAATGGAATCTAAAAACGTAATATTTCTAACGTCTTCAAGCACAGTATGCTGCGCAGAAACGAAGGATGTTGCTGTAAAATTTTCTAAGTCAGTAAGAAGGAGGCTTCCTCCTAGGTTTTTGTATCCTATACCAATAGAACGAGCAACGGGTGATGTATCTATGGTTATCCAAGTAGGAGAAACTTGTAGTGCCGCGCATCTCTGCCATCGAGGGCTTCTGCCCTGACATCCCACAATAGAAGTAACCTGTCCTACTCCCAAAAAGTTGAATAGCTGGGTTCCAGATGCAGTTACCCTTATTCCACCAACCTGACCTAAATTTAATGGATTGGCTGCCTCATTAATAGAGGTAGATACGACTACGTTGCTAAATCCAACACCAGGCTCCTCTATGTACCAGAAGTCATTTGTAGGGTCCACAATAGATGGACCAGGTACAATTGTGCTAGTTGTTAGTTTTTGTGGAAGAAACACAGTATTTCTATTTGCAACAGTTGTGTTTGCAATATCCCCTCTCCAACGCCATCCAAAGGATGTAGTTTCAGTAGGAATTGCTGCCGCTGAGCCGTCTGCTTTTACGACCTTCCAAATAGTTACAGTCCCACCACAAGCTGACATGTCGGGAAAGGCTGTACCATCAGAACTTGTGTTAGTCCCGTCTAACTCAAAGTGAGTTGAGTCTATTACAGTGATAGTCCAAGTGGTGTTGATGTAGCAAAACAGACCTAAGGCATCTAATGCCCCCGATATTTGAACTGCCTGACCAGAAGTAAACGTTACAGTTCCATCATGCTCAACTTCTACGGGTGCCGCATTTGTAGCGCCTACAATGGTTGCGGTCTCTTTAGTGATTCTATAGCCAGCTGTATTTGTACCAGTTGAACGCCTAAACCCCATCATAATGTGGTCATTAGCATCACCAGCAAATGCTACGGAGCTAGCTGTAGTGTCTGTGACAGTACCTCTGATACCCCAGCGGGAATATCCAGAAAAGTCCGTGTAATCAAGGACGGCATCAGCTGTATTTGCTGCATTTCTATATGCTACACCACCAGCGCGTTGCTTAATGGCTACCTCAAACATGCGGCCATTACCTTCTTTGGGCAATATATCTAATAGACCTTCCCAAGTTTTCTTTGCTACGGCTCCCGCAGTAGCTAGGTCTACGTCAGAGTAACCTAGGTTTGCATCGTTACCGCTGTCATAATCGACAGCAAATCTACGAACGGTAGTTGTGGGCCAATTTGCTCCACGAACCTTATTTATTTCTAGTCTAGTTAGCTCGGCCATGGTTATGGATTCCCGTCTGCATCAGCGGATAGTATTTCTGGAGCCCAACGTAAGAGCACCATGTTTGAACCTGTTGTTGTATCGACTCGTATTGCCTGACCTAACCTTCGCTTTTGATTCGTTCCTGAAACCACAGGAATTGTCTTTTGAGCATTGCCTGCAGTTGCGGTAGATAAATACATCATATCGCCAATTACAGGGACATCGTCTGAAATTACCCAGACGTAGCCTGAACCAACGGCTACTATGTAACCCAAGGCTGTCGTAGAGGCGTGGCTCATCGCTACCATTAGGTTTCCCAATGCATTAGCAACTGTATCTGCTCTTGCAAGCCCTACGTCTTCAACAATACCAGTTCCTGTGGCCTTTACGATTGAGTAGCGAGGCACAGCTGCTACGCCATTATTTCTGAACAAGGCAGGGCCATCTGTAGTAACTCCTTGGCTTATTCTGGGGGTGCTTAGGGTATTTGTATCAGAAGTCAGTATAGAAACTCGATTGCCATTTAGGTCACGAGCATCAGCAAGGAACAAATCTACAGAACGAAATCCAATGGTTAGGGCTCCAGAATTCCCCATAGCAATTTGGCCAGGTGTACCTAAGCTACCTAAATTAGTTCCTCCACGGAAGTAGACGCCACGCTTACCGAAATTAAGTACGTTGTCATTACCAGTAATTCGAATGCCCGCTCGTGTAGTAGAGGCTTCTGTTGTAGAAGGCCTTTGGTCGTTGATTTTGTTGAAGAACCAAGCTTGGTTTCTTCCGTTGATAATTATGGCAGGAACTGGTCCTTCAAACTGACAAACATCAAGAGCGCCATTAGATGCACTCACATTGATTGTGCGCGTAAACCTACACTTTGAAAAGATAGAGTTGGAGTCACCGCAGTTAACAAGGGAAAGGAGTGCGTGTTCTGTGCTGCATACAGCTGGAGAAAAGGCATATGTGTCACACTGTACAAAGTCGCACTCTTCTCCGAAAACAACACCCTGTAAGTTCAATAGGCGCACACGATTAGCTGACAAGAAACCGCCACTAAGAAATCCACCAACCGAAATATTCACCCCTGGCTTATTTCTCCACGTCTGGGACGCATTTGCCGAAAATATGTTCGCAAATGCTGTACCCCCACCAGTATCTCTACATCCAATTAATGAGACTGAGCCCAATACACCATTTGCCTCAATGCTAGATGCGCTAATGCCACCCATTTGTATGCCAGTAAGCACACCTAAGCCTGCACCAGTTACGCTATTGCCCAGCTGAACGGAGCCAAATAGAACGCCTGGTTCCTCTAGGTACCAGATGTCTCCAGCTGCAGAAATAAACACACCTCCATCAGGAACTGGGACAAGGGTATCTACGCCATTAGCGTATAGTGAAGATGTCTTGTTTCTGTTTGCAACCGTAACCGTGGCTACATCTCCACGAATACGCCACCCCAGAGAAGTGAATGATTCAGATGGTAACGTGGCAGGGCTTGAATCTGCATTCGTAACCTTATATCTTGTTATAGTTCCACCGCATGCAGTCAAAGAGGGGAATGTAATTGCGTCTGAATTGGTCAGAGAAATATGTGTGCCATCAACTGCAGCTAAAACTGTCCAGACGTTAGCATTGATGTAGGCATTAGCATCCCCAGCTGTAGAGGCTGCATCCTTTGCTCCTGATATAACAATTCTTTCACCAGCTACGAACGTAAGAACTCCGTCATGTTCAACAACAACAGGAGTTGCGTTAGTCGCACCAACAATGGCAGCAGTTGCCTTCGTAATTTTGTAGCCAGCTACATTTGAGCCTGTGCCAGGCTGATGGCCCATGCAAATCTCGTCATTTACATCGCCAGCAAAGGCCACAGACCCCGCCGAAGCAACAGTCTTTGTGCCTCTGATGAGGATACGAACATAGTTATTAAAACCACGAATATCAAGCATTGCGTCTTCTGTATCAGCAGCGTTACGGTACACAGCACCAGCTGCGCGAGCTTTGACAATAATCTCAACCTGACGTCCTGCACCCGCTTGCGGCAAAATTGCCTGTAAACCCTCCCAGGTTTTCTTAGCAACCGCTCCAGCAGTAGGCACATCAACATCTGAGTAACCTAGGTTGGTATCGCTACCTGCATCGTAGTCAACAGCGTAATAACGAAAATCGGCAACTGGCCAGGAAGCGCTTTGAACTGCGCCCTGTATCTTTGCTTTTTGAGCTTGAGTAATCTCAGCCATTATGGTTCTCCGTCCGCATCTACTGGAATTAGCTCCATCTGAGAAAGATTGATAAGGGCATAGTCTCTTCCCTGGTGACTTACGACCTTTTGAGCGAACCCAAGTCTAAGCTTTTGATTGGTTCCTGATAATGTAGGAATCGTATTCATTGCCTGACCAGCATTGACTGTAGACAAATACATCATGTCGCCCTTTGTAGCTAAGGTATCGGTCACAATCCAGCATGCTCCAGACCCTACAGCTGGAATTAAGTCTCCATTTATTTGAGTTGTAAGACAAACTCCTACAATTCCAGCGGCATTTGCATAGCTATCTGCTTGAGCAGGAATTGTCATGTTATTGTCGTCAATGGGAAAGCCAGTAATAGTTGTGGATAGCCTTATTAAGGAAAACAGCAATGGAACCGTAATAGTAGAATCATTTCTATAGAAAGATGGGGTTTCCAAAGAAACTCCCCATAGATTTTCTGAAAGAAAAAATCCGGTACTCGCAATTTCAGAGCCTGTACTTGTTTGATAAATTAGCAAACCATTTGGGTCTCTAAATGCAGCTAAATCAAAGTCAGTAGAATAGTGTTGATATCCCGTGCTTCCGTCGATTACAGTTCCAGAATTTTTTTGTTCAATCCAAATTTCTGCATCGGCACCGCCATTAGGTGCCTGAAATTCGACTGTCTTATTTCTGAAGTTAATGACTCCAGCCCCACCTCTTTGAATTCTTAATCCAACTAGGGGGCTGTTTCTTTGGTCTCCAATCATTTCTAACATCATGGTGCTACCTAAGCCCGCAATGGTTATTGCCGACCTAAAGCTTCCACCATTTTCAAACTGTACATTGGCCACGTATCCATGACTAGTTGTCCAAATGACAGAATCAGATGTATTAGCTCTAACGATTCTTATTGGTTTTCTCGTTGCAGTATCTGGAGATGACCCAATATTTGGAGATTTCGTTTGTTGAGCAGCTAATCCCTCGGATGTTCCTGCAGTTCCACAGCTGTTAATATTTAATCCAGCACCAATGTAGCCAGGGCCAATAATTGCGTAGCTTATAAGTCTATTTAAAGCTACTAATCCCCCGGTATTGTAAAAGCTGCTTAAACTAGTAAATAAACAATCTGAAACAGTTGTCCCGCTGCTAGACCTAAAACCTATACCTGTTGTTCTAGAGACTCCAGAAATACCCTGATATGAATTTAAAGCTCTTATAGACCCTATGTGGTTTATGGTAAATGAAGTGCCTTCACAAAAAGAAAAGAACAATCCTATTGGAGCATCTGTAGCAGTAACAGCCCCTAAAGAGCGAATGCCCGCAATTATTAGTGAATTATTATTTGTGTTATGTAGAGTGGATGCCTCTCCTGTACCTACGGTAACGCTGGTAAAGGCAACTCCTGGTTCCTCTATATACCAGATATCAGCGGGGTCAATAGCTGCTGGGTCCAAATCCAAAACTATGGTATTTGTACTATTGGCCAAAATGGTTCTAGTAAGGTTCCTGTTTGCAACAGTTGTAGTTGCTGAATCACCTCGTACACGCTTTCCCAATAATGCTACTTCTGCAGTCAATACTGGAGCAGAATCATCAGCTTTAACAACTTTTATTCTTTCTATATTACCGCCCACTGTCCAGGGTCTAAAGGTAGCTGCATTGGACCTTGTTAATGTAAAATGAGTAGCATCATTTATAGATTGAATAGTCCATACTTGCCTAATATGAGATAGACCACCATCAAACCCATCTTCGGTACCTGAAATAAATATTTTTTCACCAGCCACAAATGTCTGAGAGCCATCATGCTCTATTTCTACTGGATTCGTATTTGTCGCTCCTAAGACCGGAGTAGAGATTTTGGTAAATTTATAACCAGCAGTATTTGTACCGGCAGCTACTATGCCTCCTGCTGCTATTTCATCATTAGCATCACCCGCAAATGCAGTGCAGCTTGCTGTAGCAATGGTATCGGTTCCTCGAATTATGTGTCTTGCATATCCAAAGCGCCCAGTGATATCTAGAGATTCTCCGTAGCTTGCACCAGCCGCTCGTGTTCTAACTGCCACTTCAAACTGTTTATTGTTACCAAAGGTTGGAAGAATGGCTAGAAAGCCCAACCAAGTCTTTTTCGCTACGGCTCCAGCTAAAGCAAGAGAAGTGTCAGAAAATCCTGCATTTGCATCATTTCCATTGTCAAAGTCTACAGCAAAGAATCGCGTAGTTGCCCAGGTTGCTACCGATGAGCCCCCGCCTCCCGTAAACTCAGTCCAAGTATTTGGAAGTGCAGTCAGTTGCCAAAGCTTGTTGTCAGTCTGTGTGACCGCGAACATGCCAACCTTTTTACGGGATGTAATAATGGCATCGCGTGCAGTTACGTCAGCAACTACATGTAGGCCGCCCTTATTGTCCGTATCCTCTGTAAAAGGAAAGGGTCCACCTGGTCTGAATGTTCCACCGACGAAAATATCAGCCATTAGGTCACTGTCAGCGTGAACGCCGCCGTAATAAAGTTGTCAGACTCAAGCACTGTGTAACCTCCTGCTACAAGCACCGCAAACGCATTTGTAACTGCTACTCCCGTCGCGACTGCAGTCATAGGGAAATCGAAGCCGTTCTGGTCCTTAATGCTGGCAGGGGAACCAAAGGCAGTCGGATAGCAAATATAGATTTTGGTAGTGGGTGTACCAGCCGCAAATACATAGACTCCACCTCTTCCAGACTGAAGACGACTTGAAACTAGGCCTTCAATGAAGGCTTCATCGTATGCACCTGGAACAGTTGTGATTCCGTAGAAAACTCGTGGCTGCCATTGGTCAACTATTGCAGCAGTTTTAATTGGTCCAGAAGGAGACTTCTTGGCACTCAATGTATGTGTAACAGTTCCATTAATTGTGGAGCTAACATATGAACGGGCAGGAAGGCCTGAACCATTGAAGTTGTTGTAGCCAAAGGAAGTGCTGGCGGCAAGATTGATTGGGTCAGTATTGGTTCCGTCCAATAGATTGAGCGGAGTAGTTAAGGTTGCGTTATAGCTGGCTGTATATCGTGGGTCTACAATAGAGTCCCCAAGCTCCTTAGGAGAAGAGTAACCGCTACGTGCAAAAGATGTGATTGCAAAGGCAGGGTCAATGTCGTCCTGAGTTAATCTGCGATTTACCAAGCTACCTAGTCCTGTGTCTACAGGAACTGCACCGTCTGTTGCAGTAAGCATGGGCACAACACCAGAATTAGCATTAGAGGCTGGGTCTGCATCTATTGAAACTATTCCAATGCCAGTTGGAGGGCTGACGGTCGTATTAGTTCCATCAATTACCTGGTCTACTGCTCCTCCACCACCTCCACCTGTAGAGTTAACCTCCACCTCACCACGCCCAGTAGCGGGGTTCAGAATAATATTTAGGCCCGCAAGTAGTCTTGTGACGCCCTTGCGGAAGAAGCTACTGGTAATCATATCTCTACACCAAGATTGGTGTTGTTGCCGATACGAATCTTCTGAATATGGAACCAGAAGAACAGATACTCTTCATCAAGAAAGTCTTCGGATGTATGCTTAATGACAATGCAAACAAGCTGAAGAATGGGTTGGCTAGACGCGAGGAAATTAGGAAGAAGCTTGAGGCTGGAGAATCAGTCGTCAATTATCGCACTGCCTGGATAAGAGACAGCGCAAGTAAAATTATTGACGTATTGAAGCAGTCTGCGATTGAATTCAATGCCAAACACGAGGATGACAAGGTTAGCGCCCTAGACCTTGTTGACGTAGTGGCTACAGTCAATGGCCTATTAAAAGGCACAATAAAATAAATTACCCGATTATCGCGTCAATTTTATCCATTAGACGCGGTGCAATTTTTTCTTCAATCTGTTCTTGAGCCCATTTAACAGAATCTGCAAGGATATTCGTACCTTCGATGCCGGGATGCTGCCAGCGGTCTTGTCCCCGGTGCTTAGAAGAGGCAATTCTGAAGGTCATGATTGACTTTTGAACTTTCCCGCCCTTCTCTTTCTGATATACACCTACACCCTGTAGAAATGGCGTGCCGCCACCTCCTGGGCCTCCACCAGCTGCCTGGCGTGCATTAGGCCCCTGTCGGACATCTCCAATGGGTCCTCTGCCCTGGCCAGGGCCATGATGGGACTTGATGGGCGCATTCATTACATCGAAGCTATGGAGCTTGCCTAGCTTGGGTTTGCCGTTTTCATCCTTCTCAATTTTTGCCCAAGGTATATTCTTTTTCTTCATCTCGGTTTTGAGAGTAGAGATGAGGTCTTGTTGGGCCTGAGTCGTGCTTCCTTTGCCCTTGCCTGGTCCATGATGGAAGGGTATGGTTACATAGGTTGAGCCATCGGCAGCTGTCTTGGCTTTTGGTGAGGAAAGTAGGTCGTCGAGCATGTTGTGCTCAGGCATACCATCTTCTATCCAGCCTACTGATGCATCTAAGTGCAATACCCAGACTCCATCTTCCTCATAAGTAGACAGGCCATCAATAAACATTTGCCGCCTAGAATGTAGGCGTTCGCTGGCAAGCTCTACGGCTTTGCCATAGGTCATTTGAGCTAGGTCTCTGTTTACTTGCTTAGCAGCATCATTCAGAGTCTTCTCAAGCTCCTTCAGAAAGTTCAGGTCTGAAGTATCGACATTAACTAGGAACACTTATTTCATGCCGAACTTTACTTCGGTCATCTTTTTGTGATGGTCATCGACATAGTTTGCGCCATTAAGGGCTACGTGGCTGAATTCATGCTCAATCAGAGCTTCTACACGCGACCACGGGTCTGATTTGCGCCAAGTCACTGTCACCATTTGTCCCTGTGTAAGACCAACGGCTTTCTGGGTAGACCAGCCTGTAGTTGAGGGAGCCTGATATTCTACGAATTCTGCATCGACAAAGGTTAGCGAGCTTCCTTCAAAATACTTCTTAATGTCATCTGCTTTATCTGGAAACTTAGCAATCCAAAATCCCCTAGTTCTAGCAATTGCATCGCAGATGTCACCATTGTGTTCGCCATGACCTCCGTCCATAACCATGACGCCTTCAATGGTTGTAAAGGAAATCTTGCTGGCCCACTTCCATCGTAGATAAAATAGGATTCCAGCAATAGCGGCCATGCAAAGAGGAACTACCACAAGTAATGCAGATGCAATAAATGGAAGTGCTGCATTGAAAGTAAAGGCCTTGATAGAAGCTAGAGTTGTAGCCAATACCATGCCCCCGTAAATTGCTAATCTATCCCATGTAAATACTTTGAATCTCATTATCGTGCCTCCTCGTCTATGTACCTAAAAGTATGGCCCTTGCACCTTCGCAACAGACCCCATAAAACCTTGCTAAGGTGTGAAGAGTCTACACCCAATTTTTCTTGAGCTTCCCCTAGGCACCCATAAACATGCCCAGATTCATCTACAAACGGTCTCCCTCCCATAATTGCAGACCGTTCCCTTCTGGATTCGGGTTTTCTTATGGATTTTTTGAATTTTTCTTTTTGTGCTTCAGAAGCAACAAATCCTCTATGGGACTTGGAGGACTTCAATTTGGATTCTTCTGTCCAAATTCGTCCTTTATTAGCAGCACCTATTTTTGCCTTACCTGATTCGGTATGTTTATATCCAAGCATTCCTTCACCGCCGTTCGTTCCATTTGTAATTCTATGTCCCAGAATTTTATATAGACGTATATAGTAAATCTCAGCTTCATTTAAAGAATTTTCTTCTTCAAATCCATTTTCAATAACCTCAATCGCTGGAGACAATCCCAAACTCTTAAGTTTCTTAATCCAGTTATTTTTGAGTGTATTGGGCTTAAGATTAGAATTTTGAAGGTGTTTTAATAGCCTGTTTTTGGGCGTTAATACCATGCTTTTGCCAACATATTTTATATGAGCATTTCTTGGGTCAACTAAACAATAAACAAATCCCATTTACCTGGCCCCTGGCTCTCTTGAGGATGTTGCGTGTATGGCAGGGTCTTGGCTCAAGATTTTACCGGCTCTCATTTGCTTAAATGACGAACTACCATCAATATGCGCAACTTTAATTTTCCCATTTAATTCTGTTCCTACTGGCAGATTGAGGTTGCGGTGTGCAGACTTTGTTTCTTTTTCTAGTACTCCAGGAGGCTTGGCATCAGGATTTTCTGATGGGTCTAGCTCTGAATGACCCTCCATCTCAGCCTTGAGCGTGTATCTGTACGCACCAAAGGCCTCATCAAATGAACGTGGGTCATTATCGTCATCAAGGCCTCCTCCTGGAGCAGGCTCCTGAGCTTCAGCCACGTATTCCATGCCATGCTTAGCCGCAAGCTTTGAATGAACTTTGTGGGCTAGTGTTGAATGGTCATCTCCCTGGACCTCGTTAGCATGATGCTTATTCTTGGCATGAGCCATGAGAGCTTCATATGCAGCTAACCCAAGGCCCTTGCCTCTGTGTTCAGGGTCTAATTGAGAAAAAGTTGTATGTAAGTACTTGCCATCGTTGTCGCTATGGACTCTACCCGATACATAACCAATATCATTGTCTTGAGATGGCTTCTCTCCATTTGGAGTATGGTGGAGTCTGGCTCGTAAAATATTGGTTGCACCCATATGGGTGTCATGAAGTACCATTTTGTATTTTTTCTTATCAGGAAGAACGTGGGAATAGTCGTACATTGCCTTTGGGTTTCCGCCAGCAGAACGAGCACCAGATACCTTCAAACCAATTGGAATATCCTTGAGCGCCATCTTCACAAGCTCAGACTTCAACTGGTAGTTATAGGGACTGTAAGCACTATCAAAATCCTTCTGAGGCCCAAAATGCTCTCGTGCAGCCTGATACTGCATACCGTGTTTTTGTGCAAGTTTCTCATGGACGGCATGTGCAGCAGTCGAATGTCTACCGCCTTCAACCGTAGTAGCTTCTAAGAAATTTTTACCATGAGCAAACAATGCCTCATACATGGCTGTACCAAGACCCTTACCTCGGTACTCTGGGTCCATCTCACTCATACCAGGGCTAATACTACGATTTTCCTTGCGGTAGTCTCCTGAAATATGGCCTACTTCAGCTTTACCATGATGAACTGTTGCAAATACATGTCCTCCAAAATCATTGGTAACATCGTCGTGCGCAATATAGACTTTGTAGCCCTTGTTCTTCAGTTCCTTAGGAAGCACATGAGAATAATCAAAGTGCTCTGTTCCTTCTGGAGAACGCACACGCTTTCCAATAGGTATATCACTTACAGCCATCTTCTCAAATGGCTCTTCGGACTTACTGACTTTTGGGTTTGTGTCTTCGCTGCCTCCATCATTCCCAGGCACACGGGCTGTGCTAGCCGATAATTCACGGGCCATAGCAATGACACCTTGTACAAGCCGCATAATGGAACCATAGGTATCTGGGGCAGTCTGTTTAATTTGAGCTAATATGGGGGCTTGCTGCTTTACGGATTGTAGAATTTGGGCTACTTGGTTGCGAAGGTCATCATGGTTTTTAGCTTTGTTACTTTGCTCATCCATGTCCTGCTTACCTTGAGCCTGAGCAAGCTTATGAAAGTGCTTCTCAGCATCAGCTTCAGCGTGAGTCATCTCAGGTTGTGGAGGAGGCCGGTTTTCATCAATCATCTGATACAGGCTCTGGGCCTCAGAATGTTCACCGCTCATCTTGGGCTGTTGCTTACTGGGCTCTGAACGATATGCGCCCTTACCTAAATACTCGGACACAATTTTCTTCTGACTGGGTTCAGGGTTCTGCTTAGCAGACTCAATTTCTTTGTCAAATTCAGGGGACCAGAAAATAATGCGGTCTTTACCACGAAGCTTAGCAACAAGCAAGGCTTTTGCGCTTTCAGACAATTTTAGGCCCACACCTACAGAAACTGTAGCGCCTACAGCCGTTGCATACTGCTCTCTGAACTTAGGAATTTGGTCAATTGCGGAAGCAGGTATTTCTAGCCGCACCTCATCACCACCGGCCTCGATGACCGACCCCCCACAATTCTCTGCAAAGCTCTTCCAGATTTCATTTCCTCGGTTTATGTCCTGGTTAATCTTACGGATTTTCTCTACATCGTCTTCCAAAGTAGCTAGTCCTACTACTCTTCCAATGTCATCACCATCGATTGAGACAAACAAATTCATAGCTCTAAGATTGTGTTGACCGCCTGTAGGTTTTTTTGCTATATTCACAGCATGGCTATTCCATCAAATTTCCTTACCAAAGGACCAATTGCTCCTAAGCCCATTGAAGCCAAACCTCTTGCCGCTCAGGAGTTTGCGGAAAAATATCCGGGGCAATGGGTCAAGCTGGATATTTACAAAAACCGCGATATTTCAATGGGCAAAATTCCAGATGAACTGGAGTTGACAATTCATGGCATTGGCAGGGCTTTTGTTCTTGGATACTACACTCAAGTGAGTGGTAGTCAAATGGTGGTTGTTCATGTTGACCCCAGCCAAGGTTGGCGTTGGAAGGATGTGCCCACGGAAATTAAGCGAAGTATCTGGATGGTTGTTCCAATGATTGAAGAAGAACTAACTATTATGGCAATTTCCCCAACTATCCTGATTGCTCCTACGCCTCCCGTGGATATCAGAATCCAATTCCCTCACGACTGCTATTGTGGAAGCCCTTGCTTCAAGATGTACTCGTCCGTGGAATGCTCTAATGCATCATGTCGACATTACACAAAAATTGGCAATTGTTAGTTGACAAAGAACTCATTATAAGGTAGTCTATAAACAGGTAGCAATAACGCTACTCAAACAAAAAGGAAAAACACATGCGAGACCGAATTGTGAATGCACTGCGAAACGTGATGCCCGTTGACGAAATTGAGGCCTACAAGAATGGCCGTCCTGCCACCGCTGGCCTCGTGAAGCTGGTGCTGGTTTCTACCGTTGTCGACGTCCTGGTTGGCGTTGTCATCGGCGCCCTGGTGTTCTAATAATTTGTGGCCGTGTACAAGAACGGCTGGTAAGTGCAGCTAAGAGAATAGACGTAGCCGGGAACCTCAAAGCTGCCGCCACAAGCGACTCTGTCCGCAGTTGTACAGAAATTGACACAAGGCCGATAAGTAGTGGTTATCCCACTTACACCGTCTTATATAACCCAATGCCACCCGGTCATTGGTGTCGAAACTGGGTACCTTTAGAAAGGAAGACATGGCCGAAGAAGTAATTAGCACCCGTAAGGGTGGAGGTCGCCTATTGAAGGCGGTTGTAGAGGCTCGCGAAAGCGAAGCCATTATCATGTTTCGTAGTGGAAGCTCTGCAAAGACCGTACAAGAGTATCTGAAGACCAAGTATGGTAAGCAGATGCGAGCCAAGAGGCTATACGAACTTAAGAAATTGGCTCAGGCCAAAGATGCGGAAGCAGCAGTTACACTGCCCGTAACCGCAGAACTTGTAGTTTAAGATATTGCCAAGCAAGCCCAGAAGTGGAAGGCAAAGCCCAGTCGAAGTCATAACGACGGTTATGTTCGCGTCAACCTGCGACAGATTGGGGTAAAGGGACAGGTATCCTAGGGCACCAGGGATATTGCTGGGTAGGTGTCATTTTCCCTGGTCATCTAGCGGAACAAGACCAAGTTCGGATACTAAATCCGTTTCCTTGGAACGTTGGTTCGAATCCAACCTAGGGAGCCAAATGAAACCATTCCAACACTGCAAAAACAGTGCCCGTAAGTACGGAGGAGTTGCTGAGGACTACATTCCTGTCCACAACTTCTTTGACGAGACGAAAGCCCATATGCCTGATGTAAGGCATCGCACAATTCTGCACAACAGCTATGGAATCTGGCTAGCTGAACGTCTATTTGGAACCACAATAACCAATAGCGAAGGCAAGAAGGTTTCTGTAAGGGATTTGGGTGAGGACCATGTAATAGAAGACCTTGGATTTATACCAACTCTTCAAGATGTCTTGAAAGATTTACCAATCAATGATATAGTAGGAGCAAGGCTTCGTAAACGAACGAAGTATGATTTGCAGGGCAACAAAGTAGAAACTAAAGAACTGGAGGATGATTAGATGGGCGCACTAGATAAGGTTAAGGAAATTGAGCAGATGAAGAAGGATTACCAGGCTCGCTTAGAGAAAGAAGCAAAGGCAGTCGTTGGCGAAGTATTTGCGGAGTTTTTTGCAGCGAATCCAACTGTCAAAGTAGTTCACTGGGCTCAGTATACGCCCTATTTCAATGACGGGGACGTCTGTGAATTTGGTGTAGGCGACTTCTACTACAACCTAGAGACAGATGAATTTGACGGTGAAGGAGATGGTGACGATGATGGAGGTGATGGCAAGACTGGGTATCGCTATGCCAGCGACTGGCGTGATGACGTGAGCCCCGTAGAGAAGGCCGTTGCAAACCTCAGAAAGGTTCTTCCAGAAGATGTTCTGGAGGTTGCTTTCGGTGACCATACCAGTGTCAATGCAACCAAAGATGGTTTTGAGGTAGAATCATACGACCATGACTAAGAACTTGGCATTTGTTTTGCTATTTCTGTCAATCTGCGGCCTAGGTACCAGGCTGTTCTATGTTCAGAAACATCTTGACGAATCAAGGGCTTCCATGGGAAAGTGTATAAAGGTTGGCTGGGAGTGTGCTCACATGCTCCGAGCCTGTTATAACAACAAATCAAATCTCATTGATGCGGAGCTACAATAATGCCTGGATATTGGAGAAAATACGTACCTGAGGAGCTTCCTAAAACCCGATATTCCTTTTTTAAGGAAAACGGAAAACTAAGGGCCGTAATTGCAGCCATTGAATGGGAAGGAAGCATCTACACAGCGGTTGCTATGTGTCATGCTGACGACCAATTCAATAGAATCATTGGCAAAAGAATTGCTGAAGGCCGCGTCCACAAGCTAATGGCCATGGGGTTTTCATGCCATGGAGAAAAAGCGGTTATTTTGCCTGTAGAGGACTTCGTTCAACATCTTAGGGTCTTGCGAGTCTTGGAGGAACAGTCTACACTCAGTGCTATTCCTGGTAATTCATTTGTTGCCGCAAGTGTTGTTTCGAAAATTGTTGACATCTTTGGATATGAATAATGAAAAACCCAATCATTCTCCTGGTAGGCGATGCTGGCTCTGGCAAGGATACTATTGGCAAGACTATTGCCGATAACTACAACGGAATCACAATTGGCCAAGCTGACCCAATGAAAAGATTCGCAAAGAAGGTCTTTGGGTTCTCTGATGAGCAGCTGTGGGGGTCTTCGGAAGAAAGAAACATCCCATCTGAATTCACAATCTCCTCAACCCATGAGAAATTGGAGCTTCACGGACCAGATTGGGTGGATAGCATCCTTGAACCCGTAAACAAGACTAACCTTCACAGAGAAACCGTTAAGGAACTTGAAAATTGGTACTGGAAACACGTAGTCCATCGTGGAGATATTTCCAGCAAAGCTCCAGAAGTTCAGTTGATTACCCCAAGATATGTCCTCATGACTCTGGGGACCGAGTTTGTTCGTGAGTCAATCGACAAAGACCTGTGGGTAGATGACGCACTTTACTACTCAAGGCAATTACTTGGTGGTGGCTTCGGATATACCAGAGACAAGGGTTTGTGTCGTGATGGCAAGCAAGCAGGTTACGATTACGTTGTGATTACAGATGGTCGCTTCCGCAATGAAGTAGTTGCAGTTAGGTTTGTGGGAGGAGCTACTGTCAGAGTTATTCGGGCAGGTAGTGCATCACAGGCTGCCCAGAAGGCTGGGATACAAGGCCATTCCTCAGAAACAGAGCAATGGCAAATTCCACACCATTTCTTTGACGAAGAAATTGGAAATGTAGGTACACTGCAAGACCTGGAAAGAAAGACCCACGCCTTCATGAGCCTGGGATTCGATGACTCAAGGAGCTATAATGCTCTAAAGAGCTTTCCTTCTTTCTAACTCTGTGGCATAGTAAACCTATGGACCGATTTTACCGAATGGCTAGAAAGCTCTCTTTTAAGAGCAAGTACCATGAGTCTAATAAACGCATGGCAGCAGTCGTGGTTAAAGGTGGGTCCATTATCAGTGCAGAAGTTAATAGACTTCAGAAGCATGCAGAGCGTAGAGCCCTAAGGCCCCATGCGGACCTTGAGGGTGCATCCGTCTATGTCGCAAGGTCTAATGGCTTGATTTCTAGGCCTTGCAAGGAGTGTATGGACGTTATCATAGCCTCAGGCATTAGCAAAATTGTTTACGTCAACAAAGACGGCAACTTGGTAAAGGAGTACATTAGACGATGACTTACCTGCTATACGCATACCTAGCTTTACTTGTGTTTTTCTTGGGCTTGTCACGGGAAAGCCTTTTTCTTCCTTCTACCTCAAAGAAGGAGGCCGTTGTTATGCTGCTTGTGGTTTTGTTTTGGCCGCTTAGTATTTTGTTTGCAGTGTACGAAAACTACATGTCGAATCGGGCCTGGAAGAAGTTTATGGAAGAAAGAGGCCACAGCAAGTGAAGTAAATGGACTACCTAATTTCAAACTACATTGTAGACAAGTGGAGCTTAGTCCATGTATTTGTGTGGTTTGTTTGCTCCCTGTACTTCATCAAGAAAGAATACCTCTGTTTCTCAGACGTTATCACATATGGGCTGGTCAGCGCATTTGCTTGGGAGGCCTTAGAAATGCTACTGTTTGCTGCTTACGGAGTGAAGCACGACGAACCTGCATTAAATCGCTGGCTAGCTGACCCGATTTTTGATATGATTGGTGTACTGGGTGCTTACTGGACTTATCTTTGGTGTCATTACGACCCCGATAACTAAGGGCTTGCATACGCTCAGTTGGTAGAGCATCTGGAGTGATGATTCAGAAGGTCGCGGGTTCGAGTCCCGCTGCGAGCACAAGGGATAAATATGGAAGAAAAACATACAAAAGTAGTCAACATTCATTTTCCTCTTACACCAACAGAACTAGCTATTGGTATCTCAGAGCTTCGGTATGATGGGCTACAGAAATTTCTAGAGGTGTTAGCAGATAAAATCAGTGATGATGCCGCCCAAGATTTAAGCAAAGGACGGGTAAAGCTTTCCTCCTCTCTTAAAGAAGCATCTACTTGCTTAAGTGATGCTGCGGCACGCATTGCTGATGCCTGGGAAATTTGCGAACCTTACGAGACAAAAAATGACTGACCAAGAAGAATGGCCTAAGGCTGCACTTAGCGTAGATATTGTTTGTTTGAAGCTTACAGCTGGTCCAGGCTCACAACCCGAGGTTCTACTAGTAAAAAGGCGGAATAAGCCATATAAAAACATGTGGGCACTGCCTGGTGGATTCGTGGACATTGCAACAGGCGAAACAACAGAGCATGCCGCCGTCAGAGAGTTAGGTGAGGAAACTGGGGTTTGGGGAATTCATGAATCTGAAATGAAGCTCTTTGGAGTTTACTCTGAACTCAATAGAGACCCTAGGCATCGCACAATTTCAGTTGGTTATTATTTGACTGTATCAAGCGCCCTTGGTATCGTGGCTGGTGATGATGCAGCGGAGGCAAGCTTCTTCCCTTTATCTTTACCCACGATAAGGAAAGCTATGCCTCTAGCCTTTGACCATAACAAGATTTTAAATGATGCAGTTCAGACGCGGCTATATATGAATTGTAACGGTGTCTGGCAAATGAAGGAGCTACCATGAAGGACAATCTGATTATTGACACAGATAGCTATAAGGCAGGACACTTCCTACAGTGGCCGCCTGGCACAACTAAAGCTGTTGCGTATCTGGAAGCCAGGGCTGGCTCCATGTACGACTACACGCTGTTTGGGGGCCTCCAGATTCTGCTTATGAGAGACCTGGCTGGTGCCGTAGTCACTGAAGCTGATGTTGATGAAGCCCGCCTGTTCTTTGAACAGCATGGCGAGCCATTCCCGAGGGATGGCTGGATGAAGATTGTAGACAAGTGCGGGGGCCGTCTGCCTGTTCGAATTCGCGCGGTTCCTGAAGGAACTGTAGTGCCCATTAACAATGTGCTAATGACTGTGGAGTCACTAGACCCTGAACTGTACTGGCTGCCTGGTTGGCTTGAGACCAAGCTTATGCGCCTTTGGTATCCTATCACGGTTGCAACCCGTAGCTTTGCCTGCAAAAAGGTCATCAAGTCTTTCTTGGATAAGACCGCCGATAACACTGACGCGGAAATTAATTTTAAGCTCCATGACTTTGGTGGAAGAGGAGTGTCCAGCCGAGAAAGTGCTGGCTATGGGGGCTGCGCACATCTTTTCAACTTCATGGGTAGCGATACCTGTGAAGGAGTTCACTATGCCAACACCTACTACAACAACCACAAGATGTCAGGCTATTCCATTCCCGCAATGGAACACTCCACAGTTATCTCCTGGGGTCCAGAGCATGAAAGAGATGCATTCGAGAACATGGTTCGTACATCGAAGGGCCATAACCTGATTGCTTGCGTATCCGACAGCTACGACATCTATAATGCGGTAGCCAATATCTGGGGAGACCCCAATATGGTTGAGTTTTTGAAACTCCATAAGAAGACTGTGGTCATTCGTCCAGACAGTGGAGACCCACAGGTTGTCAACTTTAATATTCTAAGGATTCTGGAAGAGAAGGTTGGTATGACCCTTAACACAAAGGGCTACAAGGTTCTGCCTGATTGCTACCGCCTGATTCAGGGCGATGGTAATAACACAGAAAAGGACATTGCAGATGTTCTAGGCTATCTCGAAAGGGCTGGATACAGCGCTTCCAATATTGCCTTTGGCATGGGTGGAGGACTTCTGCAGAAGCTTGATAGGGACACACAGCGCTTTGCCTTCAAGACCAGTCAACTGGTTGTGGACGAAGAACGCAGGGATGTCTGTAAGACACCCGCTACCGACCCTTCCAAGGCCAGCAAGAAAGGCTACCTGGATTTGGTAAAGATGGATGGACAGTATTACACTGTCAAGGTGCTTGAGAACAAGCCCCACAATGAATCTCAACTTGTGACAGTCTTTGAAAACGGCAAAATCATGAAGGAGTACAGCCTTGAAGAAGTCCGTAAAACAGCTGCCTCCAGTCTGTAGATATAACAAAGAGCACAGGGGTGGCAGCACCCTCTGTTATCTGTATTGTTTTACTGAGGACGAACCCGCATTCTGGTTGGACTGGAAAAAGAATAAGTTTGAAGCAGTTCAAGTAGACCCACAGACTGGGATAGCATATACTAGAGACTTAAACCATCCAATCGAAGAAGACGAATTTGTTCGATGAAGCTACATCCATGGAAGGCGCTTAAAATGAAAGCTGGCGGTGCATACAAGTTCTTTTCGGACCTAAGGGATAAAGGTGACACAAACCTCTACATTGCAGCTGCAGGAGGTGCCTCCGACCTACAGGGCAGCGCACTCCTAGTGCCTGGAGCAAGTTCCTACCTTGTAGGTGCAGAACTTTTGTACTCCACTCACACATTCGACAGATTTATTGGCCATACTCCACGCAATTACTGCAGCCAGTATGCAGCAATTGAGCTTGCAATTTCAGCTTTCATTAGAGCAAAGATGGATTGTGCATATGACCTCAAAGTCAAGCCCAAGAAGAGCATTGGCTTAGGTATAGCCTGCGCATTGACCGCATTCAAGCATAGACGCGGAGAAAATAGAGTCCATGCCGCCGTAGTTTCTGACTACGGATGTTACATTGTGTCTCTGACTCTTCCAAAGGAAGAAGACCCAAATCTCTCTGTGGATGACCGATTTTACGCAAGAATTGGAGAAAATCACGATTGCGATGACCTTGGTCTTGAGCTTCTTGATTTTATTGTTAATGGCGGCGACTTCAAGGCTGATAAGATTGAAGACACCGAACTCCTGGAGCACATCATGGACAGGCCCACATTCGTTTTCGATGGACGCCGTTGTCCTGCTCCAGAAGTTAAGGCTGCTCAGGACAATATTATGCTGTATCCAGGGTCTTTCAATCCTGCGCATGAAGGTCACAAAAGGACGGCTGAAAGTGTCATTGAGGCTGGGTTTGCTGGTGAAGTCATTCCTTACATTACAATTGACCCACCACATAAGGCCCCCATTAAACCCATTGACCTTCTAACCAGAATATCGTATCTTAAAGTTCAGCTACCCACCAATACAGTGCTGGTTAGCAAAGGAGACCCGTTGTTTGTTGATAAAGCCGCACGTTGGCCAGGAGTTACCATGGTCATGGGCTCTGACACACTTAACAATGTCATGGACCCTAAGTACGGTCTGTCTCCAGAAGAAGTTTGTAGGCAGTTCAATACACACAAGACATTTCTAATTGTGGTCAAGCGTCCGGGGCACGAGTACCGTATAGATTTAAAGCCCCTTGACACGCCTGTTCAGTATTTAACTGGCTACAACAATCTCGAAACCTCATCTACGCAGATTAGGAAGGGCTGGGAGCCCTGCGAGGAATGTCACGTAATTGGAAATCACAAAATGGACTGTGGGAGAAATAGATGAGCGACGTAAAACATCCAGACAGCGCACTGTTGCCTGACTTATTCAAGAAGAATTCAAAGGGCGGCATCCAGTACTGGGCCATCAAGTACAATAAGAACGTTATCACTGTCACCCATGGCAAGCATGGTGGGAAAATGCAGGTAACAGAAGAGGTTATTGAAAAAGGCAAGAACCTTGGCAAGGCCAATGAGACTACACCCGCAGAGCAAGCTCGTCTTGAGTCTATCAGCAAGTGGGAGAAACAAGTCAAGAAGGGTTACGTCACCCAGATTGTAGATGCTGAAGAAGGCAAGGTGGATGAAACCGTTATTGAAGGTGGCATCAACCCCATGCTCGCTCACAAATACACTGAGCACCCAGACAAAATCCAGTGGCCTTGCTATTCACAGCCAAAGCTAGATGGAATTCGGTGCATTGCAGTCATTGAAGGTGGAGTATGCACATTGTGGAGCCGCACCCGCAAAGTCATTATTGGTGTACCTCACATCAATGAGTACTTAGCTAAGAAGTTTGCTGGCTCAAACATCATTTTGGATGGCGAGCTTTACAACCACAAGTACAAGAACGACTTCGAAAAAATCTCACATTTTGTGGGACAGAAAAAGGCCCCAGAGAAGGGCCACGAAATAGTCCAGTATCACGTTTATGACATCCCCTCATGCAATGGAGGCCTACCTAAGGTAAATGCTGATACCAGCTTTGAAAAGCGTGCGGAGGCCCTTAATGTTCTGAAGAATTTTGCTGGTAAGGAATCTCCAGTTGTTGTAGTTGAAACAGTCAGTCTTGAGGACGAAGACGCCATGAACGACTACTTCGATGCCACTACCAAAAAGGGTTACGAGGGCGTCATGCTTCGTAATGCAGCAAGTAAGTATGAAAACAAGCGCTCCTATAACCTGCAGAAGGTTAAGGAATTCATTGACGAGGAATTTGAGATTGTAGGTATGGAAGAGGCTCGTGGCAAGCGTGCTGGCCAGGCCATCGTTATTCTCAAGGCTGAGAACGGTAAGGAATTTGGAGCCGTCCCAATGGGGACAGATGAACACCGCAAAGAAATCCTCCTTAGGAAGGGCGAGCTTATTGGTAAATTGGCCACAGTAAAGTATCAAAACCTGACTGCTGATGGAATCCCAAGATTCCCGGTCCTAAAGACCATTCGAGACTACGAATAGTGAGAAAGAAAAGACTGGAGAGATTGCCGTGGTAAAGAAAAAGTCCGAAACCCAAGTAGTTGAGGTTGTAGAAGACATTCTCTGCAATAAATGCGGGGATTCGTGCATGAAGGCCTTTGATATTGCAGACTCATCAATCAGGGGAGATTTTTATGGAACCACAATAGGTTATCAGCCTGGCTATTCATCCACACATTTTTCGGATGACAACTGCACACATCGCGCAGACATTTGCGAGAAGTGCATCTTCGAGTTTTTCTCAAGCTTCAAGATTCCAGCAGAGGTGTTTTAATGTATGTAAAACCAAAATACATGCACATTCCTGATTATGTAGATATCAAGCCACTTAAACCGCTGATTCACTATGACATGGGCACGGTTTATGTAAATTTTGACCTACCCTACATTCCGCAGCTTTTACTGTTCGACCTCCAAACCGTTTTGGATAAATATCGACAATATGTAGTTAGCCCAGAACTTATAAGAAACTTGGAATTTGAAGCAATTAATTTTCTGGATGGCGCATACCAAAGAGAAGAAATTTGGTGGGAGCCGCACTTGAAGACCTGGAGATATCTTCTTTGAAAGACCCTGATTTTCAAGCAAAGAGGGCTTTAAAGAACTTTATCTGGTTTAGGTGCGACCATGAACTTGGACCACATGGAACTGGTCTAGTGTGCATTGAATGCACCTTCGCTTGGATAGGCGAAGGGTGTCCTACTCCTTCTGAGAATCCTCGTGACAAAAACACTCAGGAATAGGCTGCTCGCAATCATAGCAGTATTCTGGTGCCCCAGCCTTTTCGTAGCAGGCATCATTGCAGTAATGCCATTCGTAGCCACGTAGACCGCAACTACAACAGGAATGAAAGTGCTTCTTGCAAGTTCTACAGGTTGCCATTACTTGAAAGGTATTCCTTCCACGCCCTTAGTTTCTAACTCCCTAGCAAACAATGACAAGGCTCTAGCTGGCTTATCTACTGGCTTTGGGGGAGGAGGCAAAGGAAATACCTTTGCCAGTACCTTCTCACAAAACTCCTTGTACATTTCAGGGGTCACACCTACGGTCACCATGACTCCATCTCCCTTGTACTCGTGAGTCTTCTTTGTAGAACCATCGTACAACTGATACTGGGTTTCAAAAGTCCCTGCAATGCGTGCCCGAGTAATGTGCTGCTTGCCACGCAAATAAGCAATGGCTGCGTATAGGCCGGTTATATAATCAAACTCAGGGCCACCAAAGGCAACTGGATTAATGCCGCTCATATAGAAGCCTGAGCGATATGGCAGATGCTTCCACTTCTCTCGATATGCATCATACCTAGCTCCCCTGTAAGGATTTGAAGATTCTCGGCATAAGGCGGTCCACTCTGCATCTTTCTCTTTAAGTGCCTTGGCATTTTGGTGCTCTGTAGCAATCAGCTTTCTAAGTTCAGTTTTCATTTCTTTCTTTTCCATTATTCATTTCCTTTCAATAGTCTAAGGTTTCTAACATACGGACGCACTAAATCTCTGTCACATGGAGCAATGCCAATAGCCATAAGCTCGTCATTCCTATCTGGCTCACGGATAGCGGACATAGCTATGCTAGCACTTAAAAGCATACTCTCAACCTTTTTAAGGTCATCTTCGTTTGACACCATCAATGCTACTGCATGAGTGTCTTCAGGAAGTTTGGAGCCTAGGTTATTGGAAGCTCCTGCTGCGTGAATAAGTTGGGCACAAATGGTCCCAAAAGAAACGTCTGTTCTGACTATGCAGTAATGGTAAAGAGGAGATTTTTCTGATGTGGGCAGTATCCGTGGAATCCTAGAGCCGAGTTGCAATTCATGCATAGAATTCGGTATCCCTGTGGATATTTGTTTTTTCTTAGCCAAAAAGCCATGTCTCTTACAGACTTGGTGGTGTTTCTGTGAATATTTCCTTTGCCATCTATATGGTCGAAAGTCAAAAACTCTAAACCCGTTTCTCCACAACACTGACAAAAAGGAATTTTGTTTCCACTGTAATGTACTAATGCTTTTAGTTTTAACTCCTTGTGGTGTTCTCTTGAAGAACGAGCACGACACTCTCGACAATATGCATTTAGTGTATTTTTTGCTTTGGGTCCACGAGTTCCAAAGAATTCGAACGTAGCCAAGAAGCCTCTCTGGCACTTTGGGCAGACTTTTGTTTTTGTCATACGGCCTAACCGCGTTACTGATGCGAGCTTTGGGTTTCCATTTTCGTAGATGTCTCCACTGTTATATTATAGCTTAAGAACAACTCTTGTAGAATCTTGATACCGAATCTTTTCGGTAAACAGGGGCCTCATTGGTAGTGTAAGCTTCCTGGTGAGATGAAACTGGAGCCTGGCCATCGTTAGCCAAAATTTCGGTAAAGGTAATGGTAGGCGGTGTGTACGGTGTATTTGGATTGTACCAGGGGTATGGGTCCGTATAAGGATACGGAGGAAAGAATGGTGTGGGAATTGAAATCGGTTCAGGCACATATGGAGCCTGTAAGGTATAACCCCAGCCAAGAGCTTCCCTAATCTCGTAAGCAGTTCCTTCAAACTCGATTACTCTGCCACCTAACTCTTTGATAGTCGCTTTCATTATATATCCCCAATCTTAGATTGATGCTGTTCATAGTGAGCAGATGCTAATTTCTGATGGAACATCTGAGATGGTTTTGACAGGTTTGGGTTTCTGGATGCTTTAATGTGTGCCATATATGCATCATGGTGGTCTTGGCTTGTAAAATTCTTGAAAGTTCCAACATGACCAACGGCAGCAGCCCGATGCTGCATGGCATCCTTAGGCATAGTGGATGGAGACATTATGGGTTTGCCAGATTGTGTATTTCCAATAGAAACCCCAGCTGGTTTTGAAGGCGGTACTGGACCGGCAGCCTTAAGTAGCTTCTCGACAATGACCTTAGCTACGGACTTAGCCATAGTTGGCTCATTGTCCTTTCTATCTTCTTTGCCACCGGCAAGGAAGCTATCGCTATCGTGGCCCTTGAAACGATAAAGCTTTGGAGGCTGGTGCTTGAGTCTATTTGTAATGGAAGTAGGTACTTCTCCTACTTCAGGGTGGCCCAGTTGCTTCAGTGCCATCTGATAAAGTGCGCCATGCTGACGAGCAGCATCCATGTCTCCTGCGCCTTGGGCAGCCCGCATACCTGCTAAGTGGTGAGCAGCTGACTCTTCCGTTCTTTCTTGTATGTAGTCGTCATAGGCCTTCTTCTCGGCCTCATGACGAGGTAACTTATGATTGAACTCGTGGATTGCGCTCTGGGTTTCCAGGTCACTAACGTGTTCTGGGTCGGCAATGTCATACTTATCTAGCCACTTGGCCTTAGGTTTATTTTCGTCCATTTAACGACTCCATAACTGTAATAGCTTCTTCAGGGTCTAGTTTGCTGAGGTCCAAAGTGAATGCCTGTTCTCTTAGAATCGACTTAACGCTCTTGCAAAGGTCTCTGACACAGATGCAGCCTACAAACCTACTATCTTTGAATGGCTTCGTTCCGCATTCTCCACAGCTATAACTATTGGCAAATTTTTCACTAAGTTTCATTGTAGTAGCCTTAGGCTTAGCTGAAGTGCCTTTGCTAGCTTGAGGGGTTACATTAGCAATTGGCTTTATAGTCGCAGACTGCGTAGCTGTTGGTGCAGCAGGGGGTTCTGGAGCAGTTGGCTTTGCAGTCCCTCCTGTACCAGCTGCAGTGTCCTTTGCTTTCTTGGACATGTCCTGCGCAGCCTTACGTATTGATTGCAGGCTGTGTTTAGCATCAGCGGATTGATGTTCACCCGACTTCTTAATCTTATCTACAACCATCTTGGCAATCTTCTTAGGAAGACCTTCACTCATGGTCATGCTTACGCCACCTGTAGGGGCAGAAGGTGCTGGTGCTGCTGGAGCAGGGTTTGAAGTTCCTATCAAATAGCTAGACGAACTATATCCGTCAGTAGGTGGCTTCTTCTTTTTCTTCTTCTTTTTGACGCTTATCCTTGGTGGGCTAACTGAAATTGAATACCCAGAATTACTAACTGCAAATGCCTTGATAAGTAAGTCAACGGATTTACCTAGTCTGGCAATCTCAACGCTCTTTGCAGCATCTGAAATGTCTTCTTCCTCTGAACCTAGCGCTGTAACAACACAGGCCGCCAAATGGTACTCGGAGGCTTCTTTGAAACTATAGGAATGCTCACCAAAAACTATTCTTCCATCAAAGCCCTTCTCAGACTTCTTGAATACAAGTTCGCTGCCTTCAATACCTGGGATTGAGCCATCGTAACCACTTTCATAGACCTTAATCCATGAGATTATGCAGCGGGGTAGAATAGCAGTTTCTAGGTTTGGATGCAGTTCCCCTGCCTTTTGCAGAGCCTGCGCTCCATCTGTTCCGAGGACGCCCGCAATGAACTGATATCTACTACTATCCATTGACATAAAGATTGTTAGCGAGACCCAAAGCCACCTGATGGAGGTGTTGTAATTGTACGAGCGTCATTTACGTCAATTTCTTCAGGGTCTTTATTTTCTGTTTGGAAGAAATACTCGCGTTGCATGCTTACGAAGTATGGAAGTTGTCTTACGTGGCGTGCTGGCGCCATCTGGTCACCTTCAAAAAAGTTGGATTGAGCTACACGGATTTCATGGGTGAAGCTTTTAAGGTACCAGAATGGGCGATATGTGTATCTAACGGTATATACCCGACCCTTGCCAGTTGTAATATCTTGCCCAGGTTGACTTTGAGAGGTCCAACGAATCTTACCATTCTCAATGACAAATTCTGTGCCTTCATTGTAAGTAATGCCTCTGTTGTCAATTAGGTCAACTACCTTTATTGCCGGAAATGACAATCGGTCTAAACCAGTTCCATGAGCTTCTACAAGTTCCCAATTCTGAACTGTAATGCTTTCTTCACATAGGTAAAAACGGTCATAGCGTGCTAAGTTGATTCTGTCTTCACAGTCATCGTAATGTACAGGAATTGTAACTTGTGCATTGGCATCCTGTAGAAACCCATAATCCTGGTCATTCTCACGCTTTGAATTTCCGGTGAACAAGCACGTAACTTCTCCACCTTTGTTAAATAGAAACCCGTGGCTACATTCTAGGTGACAGTCTTTGGTCTTGCGCACATCAAACTTATCCATTAGTCCAATTGGGCATCGCATGGCTCGATAATGAATCATTTCTACGCCCTGGCTTCGGATAAGGTTATCGAAAGCATCATAATCAAACGTAACTGCTTGATTATGAGGGTGCTGAAGGTGTGTGTTGTTGAAGTGCGGCTTCGGATTATGCATTGAACTTGTCGGTTAGTGCCTCATATGCGGGCAGCAAGTCCTGGAAAGTCGATGGGTCAGCATCTTCAGACTTCTCAAGGGCTGTAAACTGCATGCCTGGGTGCTTCTTCTTGGCAATGAAACGAGCTATTCCACGATGTGGGCCTGCTCCAGCAGTTGTGTACTCGCTGCCTTTGGCCATGATGATTAAGTGGAGGCCACCTATGGTCCCAATTTCAAAGACCTTTGCGCCATCTGAGTGGCCAATTTCTTTCTTGTATGAAATCTGATTCTGGGGTATCTGCATAGGCTAAAGATTGTAACTTGACTCTGGGACAAAATATTGGTAGTTTGAGGACATGGCATACATGATTGAGGTTCAGTATCCTTCGAAGTTCTGGGGCAAAGGCTACGACGAACAAATCGAAAAGGCTGTCGGTGACCGTGACTCCAGTGGCATGGGTTTTGGTTTCAGGGACATGCAATTTACTCGTGAAACCATGGAGGAGGCGCTGGCCTGCGTCACAAAGCTCAACAAGCTGGGTCTTAAGGGCTTGGAAGTAAACTATGGCTAAGTACAGGGTTTCAACGGTCCACGTAATGGAGATTAAGGATGACGATTAGAAATGGTAAAAGGCTTGGTTTGGCTTCCATAGTAAGTGCGATAGCATCTCCTGCTATCATTGCTTTTCCTGGACAATTGCATGGCGGCTTCGGGGGCATGTTTATAGCTTATGGCGCTATGGCAGGAATTTTTGGTCTCGTAGGCGGCATTATAGCAATTGTTGTCCTGGGAGAAGCCTCTTCATATGAATGGGAAGAGCATCGGGAAATGCAGGTCTGCAAAATGTGCAAGAAGTACAAAACTTCGCTGGAATCTTTCAAAAAGGATAATGCAGAGCTTAAAGAAGCTATTTGCACACTTTCCTTGCCACCTGGATAACAATCTGCTATATTGATTTGGGGTTGAATTGGTATCGATTGGGAGAAAAACTAAATAACTGCAAGTAAGGTTTGCTTAAGTACCTCAAACTTAACATCAAAGTAAACGACAACGTTGAAATGGCAATGGCTGCCTAAACAGCCAAGTTCTCTGGTCCACACCCGTACCGACCAGATGAACTACAAAGTCGGGTCTCTTTTTGAGATTGCAGAGTTATTCACACTAAGAGTATGTAACCTGCCTTCAGGGCTCCAATTGTTCTACTGGCCACCTGACAGTTATATAGAAAAAGAACGAAACTGGCCTGGCAGCACCAGGACAAGCTTGTAGACGTTATCGTGGCCCTTCCAAGACCCGGGTTCGAATCCCGGCGACTCCACCAAATTTAAAGGAGAAATGATGTACGGCGCACCTAAAGATGTAGAAGGAAAATGCAATGCTCGCCTAGAATTGGGCGATGATTACGGAGATAACAGTTGCACCTTCTTATGTGAACTAAACCCAGACCACCAAGGACGCCACAAAGAATCTTGCTCTAGATTCACAATGGAATGGGAAGGTAATGATGCTGAATTATTTTCACCTGGAGATGATTGGGAGGAAAATCCGTCATGAGATACGAAGAAGACGATAATTGTTGCCAAGAATGTGGTGGCCGAGGCTATGTAGAATATGATAGCTGCGATGAACGCGGTGAATACGAAGGCGAAGAAGAGGAATGTATGACCTGTTATGGGTCTGGAGTACTTGAGGAGGATGAAGATGATGAGAATTCTTAGCAAGGAAGAAGTAAACAAGGTCGTTACCGAGATTCCAATCGAGATTTTTAGGTTTCTAGAGGACCATCCTGGTCTAGCGATTGGTGGAGGCTTTGTACGCTCTGTGCTTTTCGACGAAAAGCCTGTTGACCTTGACCTGTTTATGGTTCGTGAACTTGTTTCTGAACCCAAGTTCAAGAGTGCCGAGGACTTTGTAAAGGCGTTTGATTCGTCTTCTACCGTAGGCATTGAAAATGCGTACACTCAGGAGTGTGATACCTGGAACGCAGCTACTTACGGAGCAACTGGTCTTGTTCCAGTTCAGTTCGTAAAGCGTGCGGTGTTTCGTACTGTTGACGAAATTGCAGATGGAGGTTTTGACTTCACTGTTTGCTGCGCAGTAATTTACTTCAACCCACGTACCTCAACTTGGGAAGGGCGCTCTCACAAGGACTTCTTCATCGACAACTGGAACAAGAAACTGGTCTACGTACAGAACCGGCCAGACCTCCACGGAAGCAACAATGTTGCACGTCTAGCAAAATACTCACGCAAGGGCTTTGATATTGACCGCAAGAATACAAATCTTCTGGTCGCATCTTACCTGCAGAGAGTTTTGAAGGACAGGCCGTATCTAGCCGAAGTCCTTGAGCTAGTAGAAAAGTCCAATAAAAACTACTACTAACGTCAATTTGACGTATGCCGGGTTTCATGCTACAATATAGTAGTGCTAATTACCACTATATTGCTAGTATTCATATGCGGAGCCCTGTATGAGGCAGGGTGTGTGGGCTTCATCCATTTCTCAGAAAGAGGGAAAGCCGGTTTAACAGCGCTATGCTCTATGGTTGCCGCCACCTCTGAGGTAATTGGCGTAATCGGTTCTGTACACGACTGGAAGTTAGCTCCAGGATTCGTACTTGGATATGCAGCAGGCGCTTACCTAGCCGTCAAATTCAAGGTAGCCGCTAAGGCTTAGGTGATAACCCAGAACCTGTTGATGGCTTCATCCACAGGCATTGTCTCTGCCATTTTTCGAATCTTAGCAAGCCTCTTTAGTGAGGGCTCAGGGTTGATTCCGTATCTCAGTAAAGTTTCCTTCAGATTGTCTGCGCTGATGTTAGCTAACCAGTCACGGAGTAAGTTACCTGTCTTCTCATTCACACGCGGCAGGTACCTTGACTTCTCAGACTCATTAAGCTTGTTGAATGCAGTTGGTGCCCAAGCCCGCAGGTAAAAGGGCACGAAAGAATTTTGGTCATGTGCTGGGTCAAAGCTATCACCAGCAAATGCAGAACCATGGTCAATTAGCTTAATGTCACCATCTCCATTAATCATAATGTTCTGGCCGTGTCTGTCCACGTTGCCTAATATGGCATCAATGGCTGCCCATTTGTGAAGGTCACCTGAGGCTAGAGGAATTCTAAGTAGACGCTGTGGAAGTGCTGGGTCCGTCTTTGTTCGGCGCTCCAGTGTTCCATAGCTAAATGGAAGCAGGCTCTGGCACGAGAACAGTTTGCCATCGATTGAAAGTAGTTCTGCTTCTGGAAGCCACTGGTCTAAATTCCAGGACTTTGCCACATGATAAAATGCGGCTTCTCTTGCGCTTTGGGAGGCCGTCTCTTCATTTACCCCTGCAGCAGGACTCTGCGTGTCAGAACCTGGCTTGAGTAGGTAGCTTTTGCCATCTTGGTCGTCTCTTGCAATTAGAGACCCTGAAGAATGCTTTCCAGCTAACTTGACAGGAAGCACTAAACCAGCCTTATAGGCTTTGTCAATGTTTTCCTTTGTCTTTATACCATCTTGCGTTATAGCAACTACCTCTGGAATCTTAGAGCCATCAATTGAAACATTCAAATCCCCTTTCTTTAAAGTGGATAGCTCCATGACCGCCTGTAATGCCTTCAGATTGTCTTCTGTAATGGGCAGGCCATACGCCTTCAAAGCAGCATTATTCATCTCGCCTTCCTCATACAGGGCTCTCCTAGCTATATCCCGAGAAACCAGGTGCAAGCCCGATAGAAAACGAGCAGCTTCAAAGGCTGGCTCGCGTTCTGGGGCAAAACCATGCATGTCGTCAATGACATGGGACGACATATGGGTTTCTTCTTTCAAAAGAGTCTGGTCGGTAATGGCAGCAGAGTATGCCTGTGTCCGGTCTAGACGTTCAACAGCTTCGGGCAAGCTTCTGCATTCATGTAGGAAAGGGAACTGGTAGAGAAGTTTATGGTAGACTTCTCCCAGGCTTCCATTGAAGACAAGGGTTTCTTTGTTGTAAAGAGAGTAAACTTTAACCTGCATTGGGTCCTGTTTTGGGATATGGCTCCGTGGGAGGCTTTGGAGTTTCGGTTTTTACTTCTGGACGGGGCTCTGGCTTTAGACCTTCTTTAGCCCACTTATCTAACATAGCCGCGCGAGCATTGAACCCTTCACGAAGTTTTTCTTTATGTACTGGGTCCTGAATCAATAAAAGCCTATTTGCAAACTCGGCCTGAATTTTTGGACTCTTTTCTTTCCACCAATCAAGTGCTGGCCTAAAGAACTCGTCATAGTCTCCAGTGTCATAACCTTTATTATCGATTGGGGATAAGTGATGAAAGACATTTCTCCCATATCCAATACTGGAGTGATTTATAAAATGGTCGTGCCAATCTAATGGACCTCCTTCGAACATAGGTTTGGGGTTATAGCGCGGGCTCGTATAATGAAAGCCATAGCCATTATCTATGACAAGGGGCTTACCCGTTTCTCTATGAAACATTAAATTACCCTCGTGTCTATCCATTTGATTGGCTAAGAAGTCCATCAAGAACATCTTCTTGGCATCCGCCTTGTAGGTCTCGTGGTCTGGAGATTTCTTAACATCATAGCGCCTCTGACGTTGGTCCATTGTTTCATGGTCCGGTTCCATATGAATAACAAGCGCTGGAATTTCTTTTGGATTATTAAAACCCACGCTTATTGGATGCTTTTCAACATGTACGCGCTGATGATAATCGCCTAAACCCGCCGCATGATAGAGAGCTTGTGAAGTCATCTCCTGCCAGCCTTCTGTGTACCCTTCGCCCGCAGCTGGGGTTGTATATGGCTTTACCATGAAGTCAGAACCTTCTGGTAAGTGAGAAGGAACTCCTCTAAACACAACTTTTTGGGTTATGCCACCCAAATTTCTATGTGCATTGAAGTCAGGTTTTACCTTCTCGGGAGAATCTATTACGTGTTTTTTGTAGGTCTCTTTAAGAGTAGTGTGTGGCGTTGTTTCCCTAGTTGTGTCAACATGCTCTTTGTCGTAGTCCTTACCCTCACGAACTGTATCTGGAAGATAATTCCCGAAATCGATGTCATTGTGGTCTACGGCTTTATACAGGGAAGAGTCGTACTCGATTCCGTCAGCCATCAAGTTGTCAAGCACCTTTACTTCATAAATCTGGGCTCTTCCCAAAACTCCGAGCATCATACGTAAGCGCTGAGCATGTGGACGATTCCAGGTTTTAAGATAATCAAGCCAAGGGAAATCGCGGAGCAATCCATGCTCCACGTCCATGGGGCTACCTTCGTAGATTTTCTTGAAACCGTAATGGTCTTGTACTAGAATCTTCATTAGCGACTAGCCGCCCATTTCTTGAAGCTTTCGACAAAGTCCTGGTCATTTTTAAGCTGGTGATGATGCATTGCAACTGGTTCATGATACCAGTCTAGACCAAAGTTTGCAATGCCTTCTCTAGCGAACTTATCTAAGTGATTAACGCGCTCCATAAAGTTGTCGTGAATGTGCTTCTTGCGGTCTGGGTCAGTGACCATGTCTATTCTCTTCTGAAACTCCTTGACAACGTCATCACGAACTGTTGGCCACCACTTCTCAAGTGTAGGTTTCCAGTCCTCAATTGTTTTGTGAGCATTGGCAACCAACTCCTGGTCATTGCGGGCAGTACGGCTTTGAAGTGGAGACAGTTCATTGATTGTTCTATAGCCAGAACCATCGCCTACATAGTTGAAGAAAGAGTCTTCATCTGGAACAGATTCATCAATCTTGTTGTTGTTTCGATATTGAAACCCTAGGGCATTATCGATGGCCTTTAGGTCTCCTGTCTTGTTGTGAACAAGAAGATTCCCAGGATGGCGGTCTAAATTGTTGGACAAGAAATCAAAGGCCGCAATTTTACGAGCCTGCTCCTTCTGATGTGGCTTCCAATAACGCTCACCTAGTCCAAAGTACCGAGCAAATGGCTGATGCTCATCCTCAAAGTGAATAACGGTAGCTGCAGTTGGATTATCCGATACCATTGGATGTGAAACAGCGAAGCTCTTTTGGTGAAGGTCCCCGATTCCAGCTGCATGATAGAGGGCCTGGGACGTGCCTTCGCTCCATCCACTTAATGGATGTGTTGCAAAGTTATCTGTATTCCAGTCGCCCTTGTTCAGGTCTTCATGATAGGGCTTCAACATGAAAGTCTTTTTGTCTTTGTGAAAAAGTGCCTTACTTCCTGTACCGGCATCGAATTCTAGCCTTGGAATCTCGTCTGAAGACTGATGAAAGTCCTTCATATACGATTCCTTCAAAGGAGAAACTGATGCTGGTTCGTATTCACGTTCATGGTCAATGATTTGAGCCCCGTATTTAGCATTTCCGTGCTCAATATGATGAACGTCTTCTTTCTTAAGGGCTTTTTCTAATTCTTCGAAGTCGTATTCTTCTTCAAACTTCTTAGCGGTCCCCTCTTGTACAGGCTTGCCCTTGAGCTTTTGATTAGTTTCTGTATCTAGGTCACCATATGTCGATGGTTTGAAGCCCCATTCCTTTGGTATGTCCAGGTAAGTCTCTTTGAAGTGTCCTGCGGCATTCTGGGGAGTGGGCCGGTCTTCTTCTCTTTCATGTCCGAAGCTAATAGGAAGTTTGGTTTCTAGGGTATGAATGTGGATTTTACGATTGTGGTGTCCGGTGTCGCGAAGATGCTGCAAGAATGCTTCACCAAGAACCTTGTTGCTGTGGTTCTTACCAAATACAATTTCCTTGATTTTCTTCTGATGAGCTTCAGGAGTTGAAGAATCATAGTTTGAGTGAGCATCTTTCATCTGGCGCTCCATCTCTGCCTTTTCTTCTGGAGAAAGGGCATCAGGAGTTTTCTTCGCTCTTCTAAGGAATCTAGCTCGTGCTTCTGTTGCGGCTTTAGTTGCAAGAGGCACGGCATGGTCACTCTGAATTTCGTCTATGAAGATACCATCGCCAGGAGAAACTTGAGGTGCCTCTGGCACTGGCTTCTTTATTGAAAAGCGCTTTTTGGCTGCAAGAGTTGCATCAAAGGCTGTGGGTATGTGTTTCCGAGCCCATTTAATTAGTGCGTTGGTCTCTTTAGCCATGGCAGAGCTAGTACCAGAGCGAGCATTCCTTAGTTTAGTGCGATGTGCGTTGAATAGGATTTCGCCCATTTGATGCTCCTCTTCTGGAAGAGGATTTTCCTTGTGCTTTGCCTTGATAGCATCCCTAAAGTCTTCTGTATCAAGACGTAGGTGATGACGAATAGGCATCAATTTTATGTCTGGAAGATTTTGGGTAAGAACATCCGCAATGCCAGCATCGTTATTACCTTCTGGTGTATTGGGGGCTGCAATGTGCCCAACCCTAAGGTAATTAATAAAATGAGCAATGTTTTCTAGATGAATTGGTTCCTTCAGGTTTGTATATGTTCTAGGATAGTCAGCCAGGTTTTGAAGCTCCGCAAACCCACCCCTAATTTTCTCATTATCGGGAGTGCGTTCAAGATTGTCCAAACGTTCTCGCATCTTAACCTTTTCTGCGTTAGAGTGGTCGTAAAACATACGAACATCCTCTCTAAGCGCCCTAGAAAACTTCCTTACCTGCTCTTGGTACACATCGTGTTCACCCTTTGTCTGAGCAGCTTCAGTAGGTTCTGTGTATCGAACCCAGCCCACGGCACTTGGGGTAATGGGATGGCCAGAAAAATGCTCTTGAAGTCTACGGAAGGTGTCATAGACACCAGCTTCTTTCATCTTCTTGATGTGCTCGTCATTTACACTGACCTGGAACACCTTGGAGGTGGCATCTGAGTGGCGCTGTACGCCTCCCCAGCTTCCAAAACTAACATTGTACTTTGTGGATGGAGCCGCATCAATGGCCTCCTGAAGTTTAGCAGCTGAGATATTACCGTTCTTGGTTCTTGCAAAGCCAACCTGCTGAAGCAATGGCTGCATTTCTGGTGGAAATGACTTTGGAGCCGCATCTTCAGCACCTGTGCTAAGGACATGGTCTCTTAGACGTCGAAGTCTGGCTGTTCCCATTTTTACATTCACAGACTGTGTATGCGCAATATCGGGGAAATGATGTTTAGCTATAGCATCCAGTTGTTTCTTATGCTCTGAATTAACCTTGCTATGAATGTAGGCAAGGTGCTCGTGACTTAAGTTTTTGGCGCCCTGGGCAAACTCTATCAACATATTTCCCTTAGACCATTCAGTCGCTGTGGGGTGTTCAACAACACCCTTAAGGTATCTTGCAATCTCTTCTGATGGTGCATCTACGCGCTGAAGAAACTGCCCTTTAACATGAGGAGTTAGTTTAGGGCTGTCTACAATTGCCTTATGCTGCTCCGGGGATAGAGCGACCTTTTCGTTAATAGCAATCTGCTCAGCAAGCTCTGGCATATTTAAGGCTTCGTTTACAACTCCAGGGGATAGTTTTGCCTTATTAAAAAAACCACTCATTTTGCGGGCAATGGTATACTCAGTGGCATTTGATAGGTCTGGACGAGAATTAGCGGTGTTCAATAGAGAATGAATGCCATTCATTGTGTTTTCGCTTAGCTCTATATTCGCTCTATTAAGTGCCGAACCAAGGGCTCTGATAGAATTAAAAAACTGGTTTTCTGGAAGTTCTAGGTCATCAGGTGTCTTTGAATTGTTGATGGCTACAATTGCCTTTGAAATGAGACCATTGGTGTGTCTCTCAATTTGTTCCGGGTTTGCATGCTTAGAAAAGTATGAAAATAGAGGTGTGCCCACGGTTGCGTCTGTCACGTAAGCAGGTAAGTCTTTTACATCACTTAGGTCATCGGCGAGGCTTGTTCCATTTGGGTCTTTAACCATGGCCTCTACCAATGGTCTAAAATCTTCATCTTGAAATAGCTCTCTACGATGTAGAAAGCTTGATAGAGCCATGGGGTCTTTGCTAGCAAGCAACTTTATGTGACCGTTGTTAAGGGCAGGGACCTTAGAAAGATTTTCTAATACGGAGTGTCTGGTGAATTTTGGTACGCTGTTGATAAATCCGGTAATGGTATCAGCATCAAGAGTCGCCATTGCGTTTGTATCGCCGGTCCTTCTTAAGAACTGTTCCTTTACAATTTCACTTACAGGACCCGTGAATATGTGATGGGTAATGTCCTTGTTCAGAAAGCCCAGTCTGCCTAATCCAATCATGAGCTTCTCTGCCATGTAAGAATCGTCCCTAGACGATACTTTGTTCAGCATTGTCTTTATTGTATCGTTGTCCAAAGGAGGGTGAACCCAAGGATTTTTAGCTTTTTCTTCCTCTGAATATTCTTTGTAATATTCAAAGTCCCGGCCTAAAGTCAGCAATTTATTAGACACATATCCGGGGTCTGCGTGCTCAGCCAAGCGCTTCCACATTTCTGCAGATGGCCTTGTGGTGTCACTGGCCACATACTGATTCATAATATTCCTATTGAACCTATCTACGGGATTTGCAACATATCTATCTATGGCCTTATCAATAAGTTCTTCTGGCAGCTTTGGGTTAGCTATCAGGGCATTTAAGGTTTCTGAAGTATATGTTCCATTTGCCTCGTCTTTTGCAGCAACATCAGCGAAGACCTTTGCTAGTTCTGAAGGAGGGAAGTGCTCGCTGGAGATTAGTTTTCTGTGAATCAGGTCAGCGGCTACCGGATTTTTAATCTGCATACCCTTTTCAAAGTATGCCTTCTTCAAGAACTCTGGGTCCTTTATTCCATCAATAAGGGCAGTGGCAAATTGAACGCGGTCATCTGCGTGACCCTTAGACTTGAACTTCCTTAGTTCATGAACATACATCTCTTTCTTCACCGGCTCCGAGACATGTTTTGCCAAAAAGGTTAAGGCATTGCTCTTTGGTCCCCATCCATTTTCATTAAAATACACATCTAGCTTGGATAGAGTCGAGGTTGGCTGCACATTCTCTAGATATGCGTCGTTTTTATAGTAGTCATTGTAGATTTCGTCAGCAAGTCCTGAGGTAAAGCCATCTCTTAGCCTGTTGATAGTCTCATCAGAGAAATTATAGCTTGAGGTAATTTCTTTTCTAATAACTTGGAATTTCATTCCATTGAAGAACGCCCTCTTCTCTGGTTCAGGTAATGCCATTGCTTCCCTAAATGCCATTTTGATGTCAAACTTAGGATGCAAAACAGCCTGCTTCCAAAGTGGGTTATAGTAGTCATCGTTATTGGGGTTGGTAACAAATGCCCAAGCCAGGTGCTTTGGAGTAACGCTATCTAGCTTTAAGGCAGCGGCACGTTCATTGTAATCGGGATGTTTTAGTAGTCTCCAAACTTCATCGTTCTCAGGGTCTTGATTGGTTTGGGTCTCTCCCTCTTCCTTCATCAAGTCATCAAATGCGTCCCAATCTGCTTCAAACTTTTTGATGGCTGCTGGCTGAAGCTCGTAGGCGTCAACATGTGTAGTATCAGAACCTAGTGCTGCATGATAGCGATGGTTACCATCGACTACTCTCCAGCCTCGGCCTTCTTTGGCAACTAGAACTGGAGGAGGTCTATCTCCTGCACGATACATGCGCTTATAAACATCAAGTCTGTGCTCGTTGATTGGAGCATTTGATGGACTCAAGGCATGCAACGGAATTTTCTTGGGTACAAATCTGGATACATCACCGTCTGTGAAATAATTGGCTGTGGCCTGCAGAAATCTCTTGTCGTAATCTGCCCGGTCTTTGTGCTTAAATGATGGAATACGGAGTCCATCCTTGGCTCTAAAGTATTTCTCCGTATGGTCTGACTTCAGTAACTCTTCTACGGTTTCCTCAGACTTCTGAATATCAAATACCTGAGTAACCAGGTTATCTTCTTCGTCCTCTGGCCCATGGAGCTTGTTGGCTACGTTCTTTGGAAGCCCATTGGACACGTCCACAAATTTCCATTCACTGCATTCCTGGTCAGGGTCATTATCTGAGTGAGGCACACCCCTCACATATGCGGTGTATGCATACACCAACATGTCGTCAATCTCATGGACCTTCAGGAATGAAAGCGAGATTGGACGTAAGCCCGTTTCCTCTAAAAGCTCACGCTTGGCCCCTACTGCTGGGTCTTCGCCTTCTTCAAGGTGGCCGCCTGGTAGCGTCCACTTCTTGTTATCATTGCGCTTGCCTAGAAGTAGTCCGCCTTCGGCGTCATAGGCCATTATTAGACTTACGGACTTCATATCCTGTAAGATTAGGCCCGGTTAGAGGTTGCCTACTATGATTCCGGCGCCGTACAAAGCCTTTAGCTTGGCTACAAGGCGTTTTCTTTTCTCGCCTAGCTCACCTAGCCGAACAGCAAATATATTGGGTCCTGGCGTAGATACGCTCTGGGAAACACCATCTAGACTCAGAGATGCACCCTGGTTCTGAGCAAAGGTGGCAGCTAGGCTGGAAAGCACTTCCATTGCCGCAATTGTACCAATAAGCTCATTGAGAACCGTCGGTATCTTTCCGTCTTTGAAACCAGCTGTGTATTCAATCTTCCAGAATGCCGGAATCCAGTGCATGTAACCAAAGATGGCCAAGAACAAAGCCCCTCCTGCAGCGCTCTGTGTAGATACGACAGTACCTCCGCTGCTAAGGGCTAGTGTAAGAGGAATGATATTAATTTGTCCGTACTGAAGATATCCGCCTTCAATCCATTCCGTAGGCACCATGTATACATCAATGTCATTGGCGGGTGTGACTTTGATACCTTCTACAGACGTAACAGGGCGCTGTCGTGTACGAAAATATCCTAAACTCTCATACTCAGCCTTATCAAAAGGATGTCGTTCAATGAATTTGGTTGGAGTAATAATCAATCCAGTTTCAAGCTCTGCAAGAGCTACTGAACGATTTATGAACTCGCGGAGTAAATCATCTGTCAACACATCTTGCTTACCAGTGAATGGGTTTCTAAGTACAGAGACTAGTGGAATCCCGAAAAGATGGAATGCACGAAGCTGTGCTGGTCCAAGAATTGGCTCTAGACGTTGCCAGCTGCCCTCGGTTTCACCAATTTGGTAAGTTTCACCTAATGCATTACGGGGCTTGCCTGTAGGAAAGAATTCATCAGCCATTAGCAGATTCTCAGGCCAGCGTTAATGGTTGCAGTAAGAACTACTCCATTGGGCTGTGAAAGTGTAAGTCCAAGAGTAACTGTTCCATCAAGTGGGTCAGTGCCAAAGATGGGCACGCTCCAGATTGAAGTATCCTCTGTAAAGGCCATGGCAGCAGGACGTATGATTTTCTTGCTGTCTTCTACGTTAACCATCTGCAGGATAAGGGTAGAGCCAACAGGTGGGCAATAGCGGCGTCCAGCTGGGTTGAAACCGTTGATTGCTAGCTCTAGCGAACGGTCTATAAGCTGAAAGTAAATGGTCTGGACTGTGCCCTTGTTGAATTCAATACTCGTGGTATATTCGAATGAATTGACGCCGTTAACGTCATTTAGAAATCTGGCTGAGAGTAGCAATTTGGGAACCTCTTATTCCCAAGATTGTGACTTAAACTGGTCCGATTGCCTCAGCAATAGCCTTCTCAAGGAGGTCTCTGTCACGGTCACTGAAGGCATCTTTGTCCTCAGTTTCCGACTTGAAAGCCATTATCTCTCCCGCAAAATTCAATTCACCACGTCCCAAAACATGCTCTTTAGTACGGGCTCTATCAAGTTGCTTTGAAACGATTACACGAATCCCTATGCCCTTATTTCCCCTAGCTAGGGAAAGAATAGCATGCAGAGTATAATCATTGTGATGAACAGACACACACTTAATGTGAAGGGCCATTTATTCCTTTGCATCATTGGTTTGAAATCCCACGTCAATATCTTCTGTCACGGGAAAGTTCTCCGTTAGAAAGTCCATAACACATACCGGGCATATTGGGCCAGTCTTAATTTGAGGACTAAGCCCTAGTGAAAATGGGTGAGTGGCCAACTGCACATGGCCCTTAGCACACTTGAAGCGTTTACCGCCAAGAATCGGAATGCTATTTGGGTCAATACCTTGTAAGTTTTTAGGGTCCATCGTCCTTCTTCTCTTCCTTGCCCACTAGCTTGAGCCAATCTTCTTTGCGCTTGCGCTGCTTCTCCTCAGGAGATGGCTCTTCAAGAGCCGCCAAACGCTTAGAATTGATGTAGGCACTGAATCCGAAGATGCCTGCACAAATCAGGAATACGGCCTGGTGAGGCACAAACAAAAAGAAAAATGCAAGGTCAGCGACACAGCAAACCGCATTGAAGTAAAACAGGCCGTTGTAAAGTCTTTTTTGATTATGCTTTTCCAATTTTGTTTGCTCCTAACATGACTCTATACATTACCTCGTCTTCCAAGTCCTCATTGATGCGAACTTTCTTACAATCCACTAGCTCCTGAGTAAGAAACAAGACCTTTTCTCTGTAAGAAGGGTCATCACGCAGATGCTCTTCCTGGTTTTTCAAGTAATAATCAGCAGGTACGCTTGATAATAAACCAACTGCATTATCCATAAGACCTAAGATAGCGTAATCAGCCGCAAATCCGACAGTCATCTTGAAATAAGCTAATTCGTCAATCTTACCTTGCTTAAAAAGACTCCTAACTATTTGATAGCACTCCTGAACATCATCCTGCGTCATCGTCGTAACTGTCTTGCCATGCTCTTTCTACAGTTGCATCCCTATCAGGCATTTCATTGTCCAATAACTTGTCCAAGGCTTGACTGAAATAGGAAGCCGGTGTACCATTGTGGATGCACCACTCTATATTAGATAATAGCCCATGAACCTCTTCAGCCGTGAAAGACTGTTGCGATTCTATCAAGTTAACCAAAGATTCTTCGTCTAGAATCCCCATAAATTAATTTACGGGGTCCTTCTTTGGAATCTTATCAAAGAGCTTTTCAAGCTCGTTTTCCTGAACCTCAGGAGCAGCCTTCGACAGCTTCTCCATAAGCTCTTCCTTATTCAGCTTTGGGTTAATCTTGATGGCTTCGTCAATGACAGCACTTAGAAAGTCTGGGTCATTGCCCAAGGCAGGCATATTTGCCAAACCCGTCAGCATGCGCTCGTAAGACTCGCAGACAAGCCCTAGAACACTTGACAAGCGTCCTCCAGATAGTGCGCAAGCTTCACCGGCTGCAATAGAAAGCACGACTGGTGCCATCTGTACGTTTCCCTCACAAATAATCAAAATTTCCTTCATGAGCCTGTCAACAAGGCCATTCACCCTCTTAAACTCTTCATCGGTAATCATATATTAACTCCTTGGAACAGAGTATAGTCTAAAATGACTCAAAGGTCAAGGCTTGACACGAATTGCCATCTTGCGCACCTTCTCATCAAACCAATCCTGATGCATCTTGTCACACGGTCTGCATCTGTTGTATTCCAAACCAAACTCACCCGCCCAAGGTATAAACGGGTAAAGGCAATCCTTACACAATGGGAAATACTTCATTGCCTGAAGCTCTCATGAAGAAGTGGAGTAGTCAAGCTAAATAAAACAGTTGACCATTGGTAATTAGGGTGTTATGTTTTACTCATGAAACGGAAAGATTTTGTTAAGGAAATTAACAGCATCAATGACAGACTGCGAGAACTGGCACATAAGGCATCTGAGGTCAGGACGCCATCAAAGAGAAAGATGTATGATGTCATTGGTGTCCAGTTTTTCATTGCAGAGGCAAATGCTTACTTAGACATTGCTGTGTCTAAGGCCGTCTCCAACAAAAAGAGCCAAAAATAGTTTGACTATCTAGAATTAGGGTGTTATGTTTTACTCATGAACAGCGACATTTTCTTTGGTAATGCCCGTCGATGTGCTCGTCATCCTCACATCAAGACCAGCAGTGACGATGGAATGTTTGACACGGCTGGCTGTGAGGTTTGTGAGTCTGAATCAGATGCTTTTTACGAAAAAGAGCGTTGGGATGCCATGAGTCAAAATGAGCGAGATTCTGTTAATGCACTCCTTGCGAAGTATGAGTCTGAGCGTAAGGCCCGAGAGACCTCTGACCCAGACATCTTGTTTTAACCACAAAAGCAAAAAGGCCAAATCCTTTCGGAAATGGCCTTTAAGTTAAGCTAGAAGCTTAAATGCTAACTACTGCATTATGGAGAAGCTAGCGAAGGGTCGAGGTTATCGATTAGCACGTTCTTACGTGGCTGATAAACAGCTAGAGTAAGAAAACGGAAATGGGCCTCGGGCTGTGACAAATCTGTCACGGCCAACTTCATACGCGAGTATGGAGCAAGTTCCTTGACGGACATGGTGTCGCCCTGAATTAGATAGCCGGTTACGAAACCAGGAACCTTGTTGCCAAAGTCATGGAATACGGTCGTGGCTGCATCGCTAATCTTAACGCGACCGATGAACTTTGCAGTTGCAGCGGCGGCATTTGCCTTAGTACGATACACGTTGAACCACCGAACCACGGTTGAACCGGGGTGAGTGATGGTTACAGCTACTTCGTCACCTGTCACTAGGATAGTAACAGCCGAGTTTGCTGACTTGGGGCTCTCACCAACTTCGTTACCAGAAGTAACGTAATAGGTGTAGACCTGAGCAGCAATGAACGGAGTCACAACGCCTGCGGTTGTTACCGAAGCAGTTGCAATGGTTGGAGCAGCGGGGCTTCGTGGACGAGTTGGAGCAGGCTGAGTCTTGCCAGATAGGAAGCGCGAAGCCTCGATATTGACAGTACCACCTGATACCCACTGCTTACGAAGGTCGGCGGCGGTTGCATCCTGAGGAGAACCGGCTAGAACGATACGTTCCTTGCCGAACACGATTTTGTTGTACTGGCTGAGTACCTTGGGGTCAACCACTAGACGGTCTGCTGTCCCGAAGTTAAGGGCTGAACGCACGGATGCGTCTTCGACCATACCCTGAGTAAGAGCAGTTCCACCTGGGATAACCACTGTGTCGTCAGAGCCGTACTCTGCGAACATTAGGTCTCGTGTATTTCGCTGTGCGTCCGACTGACGAACCTGAAGTTCAAGACCGTGAATATTCACAGCAGGAACTGGAAGTGCAGCAGGGTTACCATCGAAAATACCACCGTTTGAGAAGTCGCCTAGACCACGGAATAGGTCGAATTCGATGTCACCGGCAATTCGCTTTGCAGCGTCTGCGGCTCCACGTTCATCGGCCTTCTTGCCATCAACAGTCGCAACCATGTTGGCTACGATAGTTGCCCGACGAACTTCCGAGTAGTATGCCATTGGCACAACCGCTCGAATGAAGTCAGAGGTTTCTTCCTGGCCTACGTTACCTTCAAGCTGGGCAGAACCGCCGAAAATTCCGTAGCTTAGCTGTCGGTCAAATTGACACAGTGTGCTCTTGCTGGATTCCACCTTGAGCATCTTCTGTAGCTTGATATGACTGTCATCATAAGTAACGTTCTGCATTACTGGGGTTAGGTCTTCCACCTGCAGGGCTGCTCCCTGAACTAGGCTAGAAGGTGCAGCATTGTAGTTACCGGCTTCTAGAGCCTTAACTAGTTGCTGAATCTGGTCAATAACATTGTCTTTCATTTTATTCTCTCCTGTAATTTCCTTTCGAAATTATTTAAGTAGGTGCTCGATTTTCTCGACACCTAGATTGCCTAAACAATATTCATTGATTAATTCACGGTCACTCTTACTCAGCTTAGGCGACTTTGTAATAGTAACTAACTTTTCAGTAACTTCAGACTTCGACAGTGGCTTTGGGGCGTCCTCGGTCTTTGGAACGAATCCAACCGAAGTAACGGCCTTTCGCTGTGGCTGTCCAAGTACTAGTTCTACAGTCTTTACGAGTGTAGTAAGGGCTTCAGCTTGGTCGCTTACAGTCTTCTGTAGAGCTTCCATGGCTTCGTCCTTTTCTGACTTGCTCATTCCAGGTACTGGTCCGCCATTTGCCTTGGCATCAGCCTTCATCTCACCCTTTAGGGTAGGAGGAGCAGATGCGGACATGCTGGCTTCTGGTCCTGGAGGAGCAGCAGGAGGTGCCATTGGTGCAGGGGCTGCAGGAGCAGCGGGTTCTTCCGAACCAACGTCTCCACCCATTACATTCATTAGCGCTTCCTTTGCAGCTAGCATATGCATCTTAAGTTCCTCGGGAGGAAGCTTTGCATACTCAGCTACTAGTGCTCCATGGTCCATGCCTGTGTCCATGCCGGGGTCACCAGCGGATGCATCAGGGGTACCTTCTGCGGGGGCTGTGGCTTCTGGTGCTGGAGGAGCAGATGCTTCTGCGCCGTCATCACCCGGAAGACCACTTGTATCACCGGCTGGACCAGATGGTGCAGCGGGTGCAGTTGCGGAGACATCAGCGTTGTCATCGTCCTCAGATGGGGATTCCTGACCAGGTGCTGTCTTCGCTAGTTTTTCTTCTTCGGTCTTCAACAGAGTATCAATTTCGCCCTTAATTTCTTCAATTAGGGAATCGAATTGATTCTTGCTGAGTCCTTCTTTTGTCTTTGTTGCCATGTTTTTCCTTTACCCTTTGCGGCGTTTTTACGCCAGATATTACGAACTGGAGAGTGTGGTCCAGTACAGATGGCTTTCGTATGTTGCAACGAGGTTTGCGGTAGTAATATCCGAAACTTCTGGGGCATTGCCGTTGGCCGACTGATACCATTCAATCCGTGTACCTAGCTGACGTGCATCGCCAAGTACGCTTAGCAATTGCTGACGATTAAGAATATCAGCGCCTGCGCCAGCGGTTGGGTTGGCTTCAGTAACTAGCTGTAGTACGTGAGGTGTGTAGACCTGGGCTTGCTGACCAATGACGTTAAACGAATTTTCCCAAGCTAGTGGCTTGATTCGGATAAAGACGCTGGCAGAACCTGCAGTGCCTGCACCAACAAGAATTGTTGGGTGTGGACCATCGGTCGAGGCATCAAAGCCTTCTGCTACTGCTAGAGTGGTGCGTTTCTTGAGAACATCTGCTAGCTCGTGTGCTAGCTGAATTGCTTTTGCGGTTGTTGACATATTTTATAAATCTCCTACGAACTGTTTGAAGCTCCGCAGTAACTAATTTACTGTTTCACTTTCAATAACTGAGATTGCGGTCTATTTAGATACAAAAAAGTGTGACGGAGCAACAATCTTGCAGATACAAATGGAAGACACAAAACCATCTATCGAACACAAGTGTTCCAAGTGCGAAGAATTCAAGGCTCCTGAAGAGTTTCATAGGTTCATGGGCAGTGACCGCAAACGCAATGTCACTTCACAATGCAAAGACTGCCGGTCAATTTCTTATTTCGAAAAAAGATATCCCAAGCAGGTATGCTTTCAATGCACTAAAAACCGTAAGCTAGACAAGAACCATATCTGTGGAGCCTGCAATGCCGAAAGCGGGCTACGACAATGCAAGAGATGCTTGCATATGCTACCGCTCTACTTACAGTTCTACGGAAACAGGAAGGTTTGCCGAACCTGTTACAAGAACTCTAGGAAACCTACTTCTTAACGTCTTCTTTGGGTTCGTCTGGCGGAAGCTCAACGTGCTTGTCGTCCAAAGGAATTGGACCCTCGAAACCTGGCACATGAGAATGAGCAAAACTTGGCTCCTGACCAGGCTCATATAGACGTTGGCCAGTTTCTGGATGGAACTTCTGCTTCTTTGCTTCCATTAAAGCAGCATCAGCATGCTCTGGAGAGTGGCCAAAACCCATAGCCATAGACAGTTTATGGACTCCGTGGATGGGAGGAATATTCTTGAGCTTGTTGTTCAGAGCACGAGCAAACTTAGCCGCATGTTCATGTGAGGGAACATGAGCTATGAATTCATCGCCGCCAGCGCGATACAGGTCTTGCTCATCTGGATTTCTGAAGAGCTTACCCTGTGAACGTCCAATGGCTTCATCCATGGCTTCTCTTGTAGCCTTACCAAAAGCTGCAATAGCTTGGTCACCTACCTGATGCCCATAGGTATCATTGATGGTCTTAAAGCTGTTGCCGTCCATACCAATGTATACGCCAGGCTTTTTCTTGGCTGCAAATTCAGTGTATGCTAGCTTGTTACCCATGCCCTTAGCCATGGAGTCTTCATAAATGGCGCGTGTTAGACCGCGTTCAATTTCTGGGTGGATATGCCCAGCCTTCACTGCTGTGCGAATATGCTGAAGCAAAGTAGATGGGTTGTTGTAATCATCTCCTTCTTCTTTCATCAAGGCTTCTAGAGAAGCCTCCATTTTTGCAATGGTATCTTCTAGCTTTGGATGCTGATTCTTATATCGCAATGTAGCTGCTCCATTGTGAATATTACTCAGAACCAAGTTTAGTGTAGCAGGGTCCAGAAGATTTCCATCTAGAAGTACGGAGCCATTTGAGAATTCAATTGTATGTGGACGGTCCATACCTACTCTATGGTAGTCAAATATAGGAAGAGGAAGTTGTGCTTCTTCTTCAATAGGATGCTCCATTTGGAGATAAGGGTCGTTGTCGCCATAGTCTATTGGGCCATCACTAAATAAACCCGGCTTCTCTGGTTCAATTTTGCCACCATTCTCTTCTACTGGCATTTCATCTTCAGCAATTGTCAAATGCGGAGATGCCTTTAGTCCATGTAGTCGCGAAATAGTTACGTCATTCATATCACCCTGAGGAAGCAAGTGACTAAGCAATCCATGGTAGTCTTCCAGGTGGATGAGCTTGTTGTTGAAGGTCATATATCGACCTACAGGTGACCCTGAATCAGACAATGTGATTTTGTAAATCTTAGGCATGTCAAAGCTATCGGCCTTCATGTCATCCATAGCCTTACGTAGCTCCACGTATAGGCCATCTAGCTTGAAAGACTTCAGAAAGATTTCACTACCTTTGATTTCCTCTCGTTTCTTAGCCGCTTCTAGAAGCTTGGGAACCAAGAACTTGTAGTACATCATTTGACCAGGAATTTCTCCGTAGTCTTTTACATACTGAGCATGAATAGCCGCTGTCTTAGCAGGTAACGAATAATCAATGATGTGGTCATCATGTTCTGACTTCACTAAATAAGGAGCTATTGCATCCCAGAAAGGCTTGTGTGTTGTGCCCTCATTTTCAGCTGTTGTCTGAATGAAGCCCTTGTGTTTCTCATGAGGCGCAATTGCAATCCAGTGCTTCCAAAATGCCGGGAATATAGCATCCTCTGGATTCTTGAAGTACTTGCCCCAAATTGGATGTCGAAGCATGTGCTGAACAGCTGGGTGATTCTTTGCGTACCATCTATCAATGCCCTCAAGTTGCTGGGCATTGCCTGGCTCCCACATTTTATCCCTAACCCCAGACTGGAGCGTAGAACTATCTCTGCTGCCTTCTAATCCTAAAATATGACGAATGAAATGGGTATCTGGAACATGAACGTTACCGCCACCAAGCATACCTAGGGTATATCTCGCGGTCTTGTTCTTGAGGCCTGGAATGTCCATGCCCGCGAACTTTTCGTTCATTAGATTGGTGACGGTGTTTCTTGCGTCGCCACCATGTTTCTTGAGTAGGCTATCTAAGAAGTCATGAATTTGATGGTACTTAGACATCAGTCCGAGCTTCATATCAGCAAGCTGATATCCACGCACATCTCCAAAGCTCTGGCCCTCTTTTGTAGGCTTCCAGCCTTTTGGTGGAGTGCGCCCACCTTCTGTAAAAGCTTTGCCGCCTACATGAACTCCAGGATGTTTTTCAAAATATTCCTTGGAATGCTCCGGGTAAATATCGGGCTTGTTTAAATCCATCCAAGGCTCTCGAATGTTCTCAAAACCTGGCTCCCGTGGGTCTAGGCCAGTTGTTTTCATGGCATCGATAAGCTTAGAGTACATTAGTTCCTGAATTGGGACTGGTGTATTGGGACTCAATTGCGAAAACAATACAGAATGCATTAGAACTTCAGGAGGAAGTGTTCCGTTCTTGAAGTGCTCGTGGACCTTTACCCAATTCTGCATGGCCTCATTGTGAAATTCTTCAACCTTTGGGTCATTTAGAATGTCATGAAAGGCCTTTTTGTTTGAAGTGGTGTCTGCATCTGGGTTATAAAGGTCAAAAGTCCCAAATGGCATGTGAACCTTGCCTGCGTTCTCATCCACAACCATGCCCTTGACTCCTGGATTGGGCTTTAACAGCACGCCCTGTGCTGTGCCCTGGTGCAGGGTATAGGTCTTGTTGCCTTTCTTGTCTATACGCTCTGCATGTACAGACTTGTCTATCGAACTCTTGCCCTTGGTATACAACAGCTGACCTTTTTTGTTGGTCTGATGAATGCCACCATTAATCAAAGGAAACAGGCGGTCCTTTCGGGTCTTCATTGGAGCTTCATCTTCAGCCTTGCGAAGCTTAGCCGTATAATCTGCAGCTACATCCGTAAAGTGGTCAATGAAGTCATCAGAGGCTTCAGGTAAATGAGCTTTGATAAACTCCCGTAGTTCACCTTTGCTGAAATTTTTCTTTCCTGAGTCACGGAGTGCTGCGTACATCTTGTTCTTCAGGGCATGACGAGCTAAGCCTTCGTCCTCCTTCTGAAGTGCTGCACCTCCAGACATTGCACTTGGGGCTACATCTCCTAGCCCGCCAGTCATCGTCTTTGTAAGATGCTCTTCATCAAGTTCCGGGTTACATTCAATCTCACAGGCTCCACCAATTGGTCGAAATTGAGGGTCAATCTCGCCTTTGTCCATGAGTTCCAGAATATCTTTAGCTGCTTCAGCTGGTTCCTTTTCAAAGCCGCTAGGTGCATTGGGGTCTGAAACTAGACCTGCATCACAAGTCTTGTTGCAGGGCTTAAGGGTCATTGCAATTCTCTTTGCAATAGATGTAGTCACTCGATTGCTGTCAGGACCATCACCGCGACCAGTTGTAGAGCCTTCAATTGAGTAACGAACTAAAATCTGTTCTCCATTTGCAGCGTGGTCTCGAATCTGGGCAGCTAGCGCAATTGCACCTGGATGTCCAGCGCCATCGTATAAACGAACTACACCGTAGAGATATGGAATCTCCTTGACTTTCTTCCAGTACTCACGTTGACGGTCATTCTCACAATCAGACTCTTTGAAGATTTTCTTGGCATATACTATTTTGCCTACGATTTCCTGACCATGGGAAGCAGAGCTTCCTTCTTTAACTGTGTTACCTGGAGCAAGATGTTCATAGTTGGCAACCCCCTTACCCTCTTCAAAGTCGGAAATATCCATACCCTTGAGGTCTACGATTTCACCAGAAGAATCCACTGCTTCAGATGAAAAGACGCCATCAACAATCATGCCTGTACTTTTTGTCATCAAACTAAGCTAAAGATTGCTCTTGACCTATAAGGTGGATTGTGGCAGACTTTAATTGGGCGGATGTAGTTTAATTGGTAAAACATTCCTGCCAGAGATGGCCATCTCGGGGAATAATAGGGGTTCGAGTCCCTTCGTCTTCCTGGTCCATGACAGAAAAAGAACTTAAAGACCGTGGATTTAAGATAATCTATTGGTTTGTCTGGCAGAAGTCGGTCCTATTGGAAGACACAGAAGGCCACGGATACTCAGCTAAGTACACAAACGATACTCCTCCAAAATTCTTCGACTTGCAAAGCCACCGAGAACCTGATAAGGTTATAGTGTTGACATGACCATCACTTATGCAGACTGTAAATGCCATGAAACGGACCTGTTTCATAAATTTTACATTCCCTCGTATTATACGGAGGAAGAGACAGATAGAGCAGTGCGTAAGTGGATTACAATGCACAACAGTAAAATGCTCTATCATGGCGTACATATTGGACAAAAACACATTATAAACGTAAAATGAGATTCCAATCAGGCCCTGGATATTGCGGCGCAGCAGCCATCGTTAATGCACTTAGGTGCTTTGGCGAACGAATACCGGAAAACCGGGTGGCAGCGCATGCTAAGACCACTGTACAAGGCACAGATGAGCATGGGATTAAGGCCTGTCTGGAGCATTTCGGATACTCCTACGAAGACATCTCCGAAATCAAATATGTGAAGGCAGAAAAGCAATTAATTACGCACCTTTCACATCCTAAACCAAGACCCATTATTATGCTGGCTGAAAGTGGAAACCACTGGGTAACAGCAGTCGGCATGTTGGGTGATAGCGTTATTATCTTTGATTCTCAGAATTATGCCTGGAATCATGCAGAGAACGGCGTTCACGTCATTAAAGCAGGTAAGAACTTGCGTGGATTTTGGCTACCATATGAGAACAAAAGGTATGCTATAGTTGTGAAGAGGAACAAATGAAATATGTGCTTGATATTGCAACCCACAGAACAGTCGTAGTGGATTTGCCATCTTATGATGATGCTTATTGTTTTGGGTACTCAATCTGTGGAGAAGATGACACCCTGGAAATGGTAAACGAAACAGATGCTGATGCCCGTCTCTCAACGTATGAATGTCAGTTTTGCGGTGAAATCGACTTGAAAGAAAATTGGGGGCCAGGTAGAGTTAGGTGTCCTAGATGTCAGAAGTTGGCGGAAAAATGAAAGACTTTAAGAGGGATACTTGGCCCGATAGAATCGGAATTCCAGCCATCAAGGACAGTCACTACAAACTAAGTTGGGTCAAAGATTGTCTAACTAATGAACAATCAGAAGCAGCTGAAGAACTTGCAAAAGCAATGCACTATCTTCGTAAGGCCGTTAAGCTTTTGGAGGAAAAATGAGAGGTCATTTGCATACCGAAAACATGAAGCATGTGAAGGCATTCTGTGAAAAGAATCGCCAGCCCTATGTGCCATTTGACGACCATGAGGTCACTGAGCTATATCCGCCGTATCCATTCCCTGAGCTTGAGGAGGATGTCAAACTAGTCGGCTGGAGTCTTATTACTCGATTCTCATTCCGAGACCCTTGGCCAATTGTTCGAGAAAAAATTAATCTCTTTAGGCATGATTGGCCCGAGTGTGCGTTTACTATCAACGAAGCCTCAGGGTGTGTTTTTCTATATTCAAAAGAAAAGAAATTTTAATGGACGAATTTGCTAGAGCACCCAAGATTGTTGAACCTCATGAGGCAGAAACCACGCTTGCTATCGACGTAGCAAACCTGAGCTACCGCGCCTACTTCTCTCACCAGGAACTTACAACTAAGGATGGTAGGCCATCTGGTCACATATATGGAGCCATTAAACTACTGGTCCACCATTTAAAGATGGTTGGAGGTAAGGTCTGCATCTCATATGCCTACGAAGGCGAGAATGCAACTACACGAAGGCGGGCCTTGGTTCCTTCTTATAAAATGGATAGAGACCCAAATAGGTTTGACCCTAAGCCCGATGTAGTAAAGCTATTCAGAGATATTCCTGGCTTCCATATGTCATCACCAGATTGCGAAGGCGACGACGTCCTTGCTTTCGTTGCTACAAGAAGCAAGAAACCGATTGTAATCGTGTCAGGAGACAAGGACACCTGGGGACTTCTACAATATCCCAATGTCCAAATATTTTCTCCCAACATGGAAAGGTACGTTACCAAAGAAGATGTGCTAGAGCATTTCTTGGTCACTGACCCAGGCAAGGTGTATCTGTACAAAGCAATATTTGGTGACTCCTCAGATGGAGTCGATGGAGTCTACAGACTTTTTAAGAAACAGGTAGCTCCAGTTCTAAACATGGAGGAGTGCAAGGACATTCCTAGTTTTTACGAACTATGTAAGACTGCTCCAACCGTCAAGCCCAATAGCTTATTAAAAATAAGCACAGAAATAGAACGGCTGCAGAAAAATTTACAAGTAGTTACTCCACATATCGAAGGTCCCCCGAATTTTAGCTATACGTCCACTGACCCCAGGAACCGGGAAGCACTGCTCCAAAACTTGAAGGAGTGGGATTGTAATATTGAAGAATTGGCGGTTGACATACAGCTACTCTTTGGCTAATATTAAACCATGAAGTACGAAGACGCACTGATTGAAGCCAACAATTTCGCAATGGTTGCAAAGCCTGGGGCGACCTATCTAGTTGATGTGGACTATTGGTATCTTAAGCCATTCTTCGCGTTTATTCCTGAGGCACTGCGGGCACGCGGTCTGGGAATGAAGAACACCAATGAAGGGTGGGTTATTACGGACGAAATCCGCGTCGGTTAGCGACCGACTAGTAGGGACGGACACCCTATTATTGAAGCAGGGTAGCGACACCTGCGAAAAACAGGGTTAGCCTGACCAGGAAGGCCGCGATAGCTGTAACGTTAACAGAAGCCACCTGAGGGGCAACCCGATGAAGGTACTAAGACGTGTTTCTGTCAGCCCAATTTTCTGGGGAGTGGTCAGAGCGGCAAATGAACTTGACTGTAAATCAAGCGCCTTCGGGCTTCGTGGGTTCGAGTCCCACCTCCCCAACAATTCCTGTTTGACTTTTCAAAATTAATTGTTTATTTTGGAATGCCATGGAAGACAGCGAACACATTGAACAGTGGGTCTTTAAGGCCTTGCTCGCAAACGGCCTTCTCCCTATTCATCTTCCCTTCAAATGGGAATTTAGCGACAAGACTCCTAGTGGGGCTCTGGGATGGGCAACATACTCAGAAAGAAAAATCTCTCTAAATACAGAGTATTGGCGGGGTCTTTCGACGGAACGACGGCGGCAGCTGGTTATGCATGAGGCTTGCCATCTCATTTCTTTCCACCTTTATGGAGTTGAAGGAAAGGGACACCGCAGAAAATGGCGAGATTGCATGAGAAATTGTGGCCTTGTTCCTGATAGATGTGAAGCTGTTCAGTTTGCAACCAAGAAAAAGCCAAATGAAGGGCGCTGCAATTGCCGTAGCTGGTTCTTCAGCAATATAATCCTCAAAAGGATGATGTGTGGCAGCAATAGACGTTGTCCCAAGTGCAAAGAACAAATTAAAGTTTTGACTTCTTAAAACTAGGATGTTATCTTTAGGTCATGACAAAGCGCACTGACTGCCACCGTCCTGGAGCCATCGTCCCCGCTGACTACACTTACGTGTGCAGCTACGAACTTCCTGGCATGAACGGAGACCCCGGTTACATGCAAGACTATCGGAGGCGCTGCATCGAAGCTGACCCTCGTCCGGTCTTTTTCAAGAATGACCGAGACAATGGTGTTGGCAAGTGCGACATCTGTGGCGCCATTTTCCGCTGGGGTGACGTTTGGCAGCATATCCCTTCCGGTCAGAACATTCACATTGGCCACGATTGCGCTGACAAGTACGCTCTCCTGGCTGATAGGACTGACTGGTTTGCGACTGTTGAGGCCCACAAGCGCGCTACAGCTGCCGCGATTCAGGCGGCCATGAACAAGGTCAAGAAGGAGAAGTTCCTGGCTGAGCACCCTGGCTTGGAGCAAGATTTGAATGAGAATCACCGCATCATCAATGATATTGCTCAGCGCTTCAACAGCTACTGCAAGATTTCTGATGCGCAGATTGCCCTTGTCCAGAAGCTGGCAAACGAAGTCAGGAACCCGAAGCCCGAGGAAGCTCACGTACCTGCGCCTGAAGGCAAGGTGGTTGTGCGGGGAACGGTGGTCTCCACTAAGAGCTACGATGGTGCTTTCGGAACCTCAATCAAGATGACGGTCAAGGTTACGACGCCCGAAGGCTCCTGGCTGGCCTGGGGAACCGTTCCTTCCAGCCTCCTGGCCTCACAAGATGGCCTCAAGGGCAAACTGGTTGAGTTTAGTGCAACTTTGAAGCAGGGCCGGGATGCTCACTTCGCAATTTTCAAGAGGCCCACCAAGGCTGTGGTCGTTGAGTCACTTTTTCAGAACTAAAAATGCAATACGCTAAAAGACGCAGCGATACAACCCTTCCTGGAATCACTCCTAAATGTGGTTGTGGGGCCATGCTGGATTATATTAAGCCAGGATGCACCCACATCACTGTCACTCGTGGCTGCTATGGATGCGACACCCTATGGACTATCCAACTTATGGCCAATCATGCTGAAAAGCGTTATGACGTGGTTAAGGTAGAAACCAAGAAAGCTGCCCAGCGAGGGCGTAGAATTTATACAAAAATAAGTTTGACTTTCTAAAAATAGAGTGTTATCTTTTATCTTGTTCGGGTAGTTAACAACAAACAAAGGAAAACGAAAATGCCTCATGCAGTTGAATCGATGTTTTTTGCTGGTGAAGTCCCCTGGCATGGCCTGGGAAAGTCTGTGGAGCAGGAAGTTACGGCCAAGGAAGCGATTGTCGCAGCTGGTCTTGATTGGAAGGTGGCTCTGGAGGACATTTATGCCGCATCCAACGATGGCATCACCCAGAACCTCATTACCACCCATAAGGCTGTTGTGCGTCAGTCTGACCGCAGCGTCCTGAGCGTGGTTGGAAACCGCTATCGCCCCTTCCAGAACGAAGACAAGTTCTCCTTCTTCGACCACGCGGTTGGAGAAGGCAAAGCCATTTATCACACGGCTGGCAGCCTCCACGGTGGCCGCAAAGTGTGGATTCTGGCGAAGCTGCCTGGCGAAATCATCGTGGGCAACGGTGACGTCACCCACAAGTACCTGTGCCTCTCGGATACCTTTGATGAGTCTGGAACTCTTCGGGTTTTCTTCACCCCGGTTCGTGTGGTCTGCGCCAATACCCTGAATATGGCTCTTGTGCAGGGCATGGGCCAGGGCATCAGCATTCGTCACACTGCTTCAGCCGAAGCCAAGCTGGAAGCCGCTAAGAATGCCATCGAGAGCGCCACCGAGTTCTATGACGCTTTCAACAACCATGCCATGCTGATGGCTGGCACGAAGTTCAGCGAGGAGCAGATGAAGGCTCTGGTCGAGCGGCTCTTCCCGAACCCTGAGGACGCTGAGGAGGGCGAGGTCACGGCTGCTTCCAAGAAGCGTGACGCAGTTGTGGAACTCTTCACCACTGGCATGGGCCATGACAAAATCCAGGGCACTGCCTGGGCCGCGATGAACGCGGTTTCGGAGTACACGGACCATCACATGAAGATGAACAACCCCTCCCAGGACAAGAAGCTGGAGCGAGTTTGGTTTGGCAAGAGCGCTAACCTCAAGCAGGTTGCCTATGACACGATTATGGAGCAAATTGCTGCTTAAATGAGGATGTGGGGCGCCTCAGCCCACAAATATCTGGGGCCTTTTGTTCTTGACTTAAAGGTTTTCTTTTATTAGGATTGAAATATGAAAACGGCATACATCAACGCGATTTCCGAAATGCTTCAGGACTACTCCGAGGAGTATCTCTTTAACATGCTCGTCAAGATGGGCAAAGACAAGTACAGCGGCGAAGGTGGAGTGCCTCAGCATCTTATTGAGGAGGCGACTCGGCAGGGGTCACTTATTGGAGCCATCAAATTCTTGCGTACACGCATGGGAACAAATCCAGATGGCTCTATCAGGCTTTCTCTCAAGGATGCAAAGGACTTGTGCGACCGTCTGAATTCTGAACGTGGTCTGTGGCCCACTGCCTACAGGTACTAAAATGAGACTCAAGAAAGAACTGATTCAAGCCCGCGAGAAATTTGTGAAGAATCTATATGCCGCTACTCCCGAGCTTTCTGTTGAAACAATTAATGCTCACCTGAAGGCCGAGTATGGCATGGAAATGGCACCTAAGCGCATCTTGGAGCTTAAGAAGCTGGCCACCGAAATTGAAGCCAAGGTCGTAACTATCAAGGAGCCTGAGACCGAGAGCGTCAAGAATGACGGCATGTATTATAACGCTCGCGTCGCCTTCCTGCCCCTCTCAAAGAACTTGTCAATCTCAAAAGATAAGCTTAATATCGTTCTTGAAGACAGCGACGGCAACCAAAAGATGCATGAGGGGTAACATGTCGATTCAGAACGGGCTCTACCACAAAGACGTTTTCTTTCCTTCTGAATTTAATCTACTTACCGGACAAACATTCTTCATCAGGCTTACAAACCATGCCCGCAAAGCCTGCCTAGATGATAGATACGGCTACTTCCTGCCTCCAGCCAAGGTCGTAATAGAGGCTGGCCAAGTAATTGAGGTTGAGATTACAGCGGGCAAGTGCAGCAAGGTCGTTGTCCGTCAATCCCTAGATAAAAATCGGGACATCATCATCGTCTTTATTCCCGAAGGCTCTACTGCAGTCTGCAAAACTCTCTGGATTAACATGAAAACGGATAGTCACAAGACTCTTGACCGTTCAAGGTATGTGCAACCGCCCAAAAAGATTTAGCCCTGTTGCAGCTGCCAGTACGTTGCAGTCGCTTTATAAGCGGCGGGTCGTGGGTGCAACTCCCACTGGGGCTACTAAAACTTGACAACAAACTAAGAACTGTTATTTTACTTTTCGGAGGGAATCGTGAAAGACACTCACTTTAGGGGAATTAAGTGCGGGGGACGCCATTGGCCTTCGCACACAGACAAGGTATACAATCCTGAGCTATTTGACAGAACCATTGACAAGTGTGTTAAAGCTCTTAAGGCAATTTGGGAAGAAGAGGGTCGATTCCAGGCAATTGCAGGTTCAGGCAATAGCGCACTCCCAATGCTTGGAGCCATTTCTTACATCACTGGAATTCCTATGATTGCCGTACGCAAAGCCGGGGACAATGCTCACGACAATAGACAGGTCAATGGTCCAATTTATGAGGGCGGGGCAAAGAGCCTAAACTATGTGTTTATTGACGACTTCATAGCCACAGGAAAAACCTTCAATCGCACTATTGAGTACATTGCTCACGAAGCCAAAATCCCTACCAAGTGCATTGCAATGGTCAATTATGAAGAGGAGTATCACGATACCTATAAGAAAATCACACAGGTATCGAAAGCACTTGTTAAGAAGCAAACTGTGTACCCCTATGCTCTCAGCATCGATGGACAAAACTACAATGAAACCCCCACTTCTTTGCCTGTCTATTTTGCACAAAAATTCTAGACAAAATCAGAAAAACTAGCTATACTTATTCAAAGGGAAACAAACAGCAAAAATAGATTTCAATGGGTGAAAACAAAAACTGTTTCCCGTAATTTAAAGAATGCGTACAGCAAAATAATCTTTCTAAATTAAAGAAAAAACCGCATTCTGATTTAAGGAGCCACTATGAAGTTCGTTGACGCACTACTTACCGATGACGCAGTAACCGAAAACGGCATGGTCGCACATTCTACGGCAGGGAATGCCTGTGTTGACCTCTTCTTCCATATTGGGGCCGCGCGGACCTTGACCGACGACAAGGTCATTGCACTGTTTGCTCCTGCTCTTCAAGAAGATGCTCTTACGGCTCTCAAAATTCTGTTTTATAACAGGGACATCCGTGAGGGCCAGGGTGAGCGAAAGACCTTTCGGACCATTGCAAAGTATCTAGCCGACAACCATACAGAGCTTCTGCGCCTCAATCTGGCTCTAATTCCAGAGTTTGGACGCTGGGATGACGTTCTGGAACTCTTTGGAACAGCACTAGAAAATGATGCCCTTGAGCTTATCAAGGCTGGATTGGCCGCCGATAACATTCTCTGTGCAAAGTGGATGCCACGCAAGGGTCCAAATGCAAACACAATTCGCTCATTCCTTGGGATTGCTCCAAAGACCTACCGCAAGAAGCTTGTTAAGCTCTGCAAGGAAGGTGAAGTCGTAGAGCAGAAGATGTGTGCAAAGAAGTGGAACAAAATCGACTACAGCCACCTTCCTTCGAAGGCCGCGAATCAATATCGCAAGGCATTCAAGAGGAATGACGAAGGGCGCTACACCGAATACCTGGAAGGCCTTGAAAAGGGTGAAACCAAGGTCAATGCAGCTGCAATTTTCCCTCATGACATTGTGCGACCCTTCCTAACAGGAGGCTCAGTAGCTGATAAGCTACTTAATGCGCAATGGAAGGCACTTCCAAACTACCTGGAAGGCAATGACAAGGGCGTTATACCTGTCTGTGACGTATCAGGCTCAATGGCAGGGACTCCTATGGAGGTTTCTGTCAGTCTAGGTCTCTACATCAGCGAACGCAACAAGGGCGCCTTTGAGAACGCCTTCATTACTTTCAGCAGCAGCCCAAAGGTTCAGTACATCACCGGCAAAACTCTATATGAGCGAGTTGTGCAGCTGTCTAGAGCAGACTGGGCACAAAACACAAATCTTGAGAAGACTTTTGCAATGCTCCTAAAGCATGCTAAGGACAACAAGGTGAAGCCTCAGGACATGCCTGGAACCATTCTGATTCTATCGGACATGCAGTTCGACCAGTGCTCCAAAGAGCCTACCAACACTGCCATGGACATGATTGAGCGTGAATACGGTGAAGCAGGATACAAGAAGCCGAATGTAGTATTCTGGAATCTGCGAGCAGTTGCCGACCAGGCACCCGTTAAGTTCACGAAGAAAGGTACTGCCCTCGTAAGCGGGTTTAGTCCATCCATCCTCAAGAGCATTCTTGCAAACAAAGGCCTGACTCCTCTTTCTATCATGGAAGAGACTATTAACAAAGAGCGTTACTCCAAGGTGGTTTCTGAGGCGCCAGTCAAGGCTCGCAAGGCCAAGCGTAAGTAATTTCAAACAATATTAAAGAAATACGCACAGCAAAACACTATTGGACAAATAAGCCGCTCTGCGGCTTATGTGGCCTCAAAAACCACACGTATTCTGTTATTGACTTCTAATTACTTGCACTGCTATTGTTTGTTCATGAATCACTCATTTGAACAGACCAGTGAGAACGTTGGCGGCAGCCTCCTTATGGAGCTTGATGGCTTGACTGAGGACGCCTGCGTTAAGGCCTTTGGAAAACCTGGACCTGATGCTTACTATGAGCCAGAAAGTGGTTACGACGGCATGTCCTGGAACTTTGTCAAAGATGATGGAGCAATAGTTAGCCTTTACTTCCGCTATGGGCGTCCGCGCATTGGTGGGTCCATGACAATGGACGGCATTTTCCTCGTTGAATTCCTCAACAAGAAATATGGATGGAATGTCAAGCACGAATTCATTGACCAGAACTCGTACGAGGCCCGCATGCGGGCGCATGCCGCCATTGACAACTGGGTCAATTCCTGATAGGATTTAACATGGACGCCAAATTCACCCTAGTTAGGCACGGTGAAAACGGAGCCCGCCAGACCACGATTGAGCAGCTTGAGATGCCTGCTGAAGAGGCCTCTATTATAAATGTCGCGTTATGTAAAGCAAAGTCCAGCTATCGCCTATGGGCATACCAAACCCCTGAACAGATTCGCGAAAAATATAAGGCCATGAACGAGAGACTGAAAGAAAAACCATGAAAACTGCAATCATCATGAGGGGCCTACCGGGCAATGGTAAGAGCACTATTGCTGGGATGCTTGCAACCTCAAGCAGAACTGAAAAATCAGTAATTTGCTCCGCAGACTACTACCATACTGCCCCAGACGGTAGCTATCACTGGAAACCAGAAAACATGGGCAAGGCTCATGAATTTTGCAGAGAAACATTCAAGAATGCCGTGGATGCTGGGACTCCCCTTGTCATTGTCGACAACACCAATACAAAGCCCTCTGAATTCGAATTCTACGCAAACTACGGCAAAGCCAATGGCTATTGGGTTGTGGAGGTAACAGTAGGTGATGCCTCAACAAAGTCCATCGAAAACAGCAAGAAATACAACACCCACAATGTTCCAGAGGAAACCATTGAGGGTATGGCCAGGCGCTTTCAGTTTGGCCATGTATCGAGGGAGCATGACAAGAAATGACTATCTATCTTGTATTTGAATCCGATTATGAGGGCTCATTCTTCCATGGCGCATTTTCTACACAAGAAAAGGCCCAACAATACATCGAAAGCACAGATGAAATAACCAGAAAAGACCTCTACATAGAGGAATATGAACTAGAATGAAAACCATTGCCATAGGTGACGTGCATGGATGTCTAGGAGAACTTCAAGACCTCCTAACCAAGTGCAAGTACGAGCCAACTACAGACAAACTTTATCTGCTGGGAGACCTTGTGGACCGTGGTCCAGACTCGGCTGGTGTAATCGCCTTTGCTAGGCGCCTGTCCAAGCTTTACGGGGCAGAGTGTGTGAAGGGTAACCATGATGACAAGCATGTTCGTTTCCGTAGACACTACAATACCGAGAAGGCCACGGGCAAAAAGAACCCGATGAAGTTCAATGACCGTAACATGGCTGAGCACCTGAAGCTCACGGACGAAGACGTAGCTTGGATGGAAGCTTTGCCGAACGTTATCATGCCTCCCAGCCTCCCAGGCTATGCGTGTGTGCATGCTGGCTTCAATCCATTCCGTGGAGGAGCTAAGAACTGGGGCAAGGAGTGCCTATTTATCCGGTACATTGACGTAAGCAGTAATAATACCGTAGGTCTTGACCGAGACCTCAAGCAACCAGAAAACTCCATCTTCTGGGCGGACCTGTGGACTGGCCCTGAGAAGGTTCTGTATGGGCACTGTGTGCATTCATACAAAGAACCACTGATTATCAATGGAACTTATGGCCTAGATACAGGTTGTTGTTTTGGCGGCAGAATGACTGCAGCTGTCTTCCATGACCCTGCCGCCGAACCTGAAATTGTACAAGTTCAGGCCTTTGATACGTACACCAAACCATTCAATATATGATACTGACTGGCAAAACAAGAGTCCTTATGTATATGATACTGACTGGCAAAACAAGAGTCCTTATGTATGCGCCACAGCCATTTCTAATGGCTCTAGTGGTCTATGACCGCTGGGACCGAAAAGAAATTGGAGGCGTAGGCACCGCTATACTCATTCTTGCTAGTATGGCAACGTGCAGTAGCCTGCTTAGAGCTTTTGAAGCATGGAGATATAAACGCTAATGAGCTTCTACAAAGACCGAAATAAATTTCTTCACATCGATGGCACAGCAAAATACGTGCAGGTTTACCAGAGGGTTGGCGATAAAAAGCCTCTAGTAGACGTCAACTTCTATGACGGAGAAGTAAATACACCTTCAGAGCTACTTAAGATGGCCGAGGTTCTAAGAGAAGCCTCCGAGCTTGCTACATCCTGGATTAACGCTGCCGAGTAAGTTCTTCGTGGTTGTGCTTGATAAATTGCACATGTCCACTGGCATCAAACCCATATCCTGGAAGCAACGTAACTAAGCTGCATCGGCAATGTGGGTGTAGCCCCCCAATTTTGGGGTCTGGGTCGCCTTTCTTGTGGTAGCCATTCCCTACCTCACTGAGGTAGTAGCAACGTGGGGTGATTTTATCAGGCATAAGATGTAGACGAATGCACTCTGTGCATGTCACGTCATCCTTGACCACTACAAAGTAAACGACTGGGTCATCGATTCCAGAAGCTGCATTCACTTTTACTATACCATCCATGGTTCCCACATTCCTATGGATGGTAGCCTCAGTGTCGGCAATGCGGTTAAGGTCATACTTGAGCTTGCCAAAGACTTTCTCTAGTTGCCCACCTAGCACAGTGCCTACGTCAGTCTTAACACCCTTCTGTTCAGCGTCTCTTAGAAATGTGTCTACGGCATGAACTACACGGGCCTTAGTAGCCTCCTGGTGAGCATCTAAGTAACCTTCGGCTACTCTTTCGAGTGACTCTAGTAGGTCTTTGTTGGGCTTGTTTCTTTCTTCAATGGAGGCCTGTACGAAAATGCCTGGAAGAGATAGCTCTGAGCTACGCTGAACTCCCATCTTTGTATTGAAAGCAACTTCTCTAGGTAAGGGCCTATTGAATAGCCTGGACTTTGCCTTTGCAAAAATAGACTCTACGGCCTTGTGAATCAGTTTGACTGCCGCTTTCCCTAAGAAGAAGCGCGGCATTTACTTGTCCTTGGGCGTGTGCTTCTCAGCGATATCCAGAATGTCTTTGGAAGCCTGCTTAAGGTCTTCTTCTAGGCCTTTCATGAAATCGTTGATGGTTCGCTTCTGTTGCGTGAGAAGTCGACGTTTAGATGGAGGTAGCTGAGACTCTGACTTAGTCAAGAGGTCTACGGCCATATCGATTGAGCGTGTAAGGTCAGAGGTGTCCTGTGGCTGGCCTGAAGCACTAGCTTGTGCCTGGTCATCACTCTTCTGAGTTTCTGTCTTGGCATCAGGATATGGTTTGTTCCCCGATGGCTGCCCAGGTTGTTCTTGCTGGTCTCCACCCGCTTCTCCAGGGCCTGCTGGTTGGGCAGCATTTGGGTCTTGACCCATGGCAGCCTGCTGCTGAGCCATTTGCTGCTGTTGCTGCATCTGAGCGGCCTGCATCTTCATATCTTGGAATTTGAACCAGAAGTCATCACGGTAGTAAGCTAGGTCGGGGTTAGGCTTAGCTCCACAGAAATACTGTTTCTGTTCGTCTACTGTGTAAAGCTTATCTAAAATCTCCTGATATTGAGGATTGAGGGGAAAGTCTCCACCCATTTCCACAGAGATAGGTTTCTTTTCGACTTTCTCTAGCACCTGATTATAGGTCATGTGGACAGCTAAGTCTTGCTGTAGACGTACGCTTTCCTTTTCAGCTGTCTCGGCGTCCATGCCCATGAGCTTGAAGCGACAAAGCTTGGCTAGCTGTGGGTCAATGAGAGGGAAGATAACGCTGTTAATGAAGTCTTCAAACTTTTGAAGTAAAGGTCTGATTCCTAAGTCACGAGCAGCTTCAAGCTTATACTCGTTGTTTGACTCAGAAAGCGATTGGTTATTAGTACCACGCGATAGGTAAGACCAACCAGGTAACTCATCTGGAGACATCTGGAAGGCGCTAAGAATAACTCGCGCATTCATGTCCATAAGGTATTGGAACTCCATGTCTCTGTTGCTATTATCTATTGGCTTCCAGTCAACCGTATCTCCCTGTGCAATACCGAACACTGGCATGCGCCAGCTGTTGTTTACGTTGTTGATGGAGGCATTGAACTGCTGTCGAATTCTTTGGATGACATGCTCAGAAGCATCATCAGAAGTGATAATCAGCATGCCCCTTGCTGCTCTACCGCTTTGGAAGTAGAGTTTGTTGTGAGAGGTAATGTTGATGTGGGTTGTAACTGCAGAAATGATGGTATCTAGTGGCGTAACTGGATACCCATCCAGTTCTACGTCAGGTACTGCATAGAAATTGCTGACCACACACTCTTCAGAGGTAAATACCTGTTCTGGTTTACCGTCGATGACCTGAATCCACGAATATTCATCATTATTGAACTTCTCGGGAATAAGTTTCTTGTTCTTGATGGACTGAAGTAGGTAAAAGGCTTGCTTGCGGATGCTCTCTTGAGCACTCTTCTGAGGAGTTGCTCTATAGATGGTGCCTGCGTCGATTGGGCGGAAGCTATGGAACCGCTTTGTTCCATCTGCATTCATAACCCAGATAATTTCTGTGGCGATTCTTCCTACGCAAAGTGCATTTCTTGCACTCATCGATAGCCATTGAGCAAGGGTCATGGCATCGTTATCGCTCCAGCCCCTTGTGTCTCCACAAGTTTCAAAACGTGCAATAGCTTGGTCGATACGCTTGTCTAGCTCCTGCTTTTGTTCGTCCGTTAGCTTATCGATTACACCAGTCTTGGGCTCAATAATGTAACCTTCTGAAAAACGGTCAGGACGTGGGCGCCCGAATGTTGAAACCTGATTCTGACGAGCCTGTAGGATTGCGGCAACCAAGTCGTCCTGAATTGCGATACGCTTCAGAAGACTGTCTGGGATAAGACGCATCTTCTGTTTGTATACTGAATGGAATTGGTTGACCGTAGTAGGGTCAGACTCGAAAGCTAGACGCTCTACAGAGTCCTTGGGACCATTCAGAACATTCAGAATTGACTTAACTAGCGTAGGCGGCTCAGTGCCTTCGATTTTAATTTCCTCTTCGGACTTAGAAAAATCGCCTAGTTCAGCAACTATGCTCTGTCTCTTTTTTCCTGCCATTTTATTCTGCCGAGATGACTACGATTTTAGCTGGGACTGTGGCCTTATTGAGGATAGCAAGTTTCCAGGCAGGACCAACTTTCACATATTGTGCGCGAAGTTCTTTCTCTGCTGGTGTCCATGGGCTCATTCGATTGGTGCTACCAGTATCCCCGTTTAGTCGGACTACACATTCCTGGTCTGCTTCAATGTACAAGAATCTCTTTGAATTCTTGTGGAATTGCATACCTGCTGCCGTAGGAATAACTCCTGTTTCATCAGCCAAGGGCACTGTGCTCATGACCTCGATACGGAAAGCTGTAACACTTAGAACAACGAAAGTCTTGAGTGCGTTGACTTGGAATCCCAGTGATAGCTCTACGCTGTCACCAACCTGTACCCCGTCTGCGCTAAATACCTGAAACTCGCTGTCAGCGGCAATTGCAACTGGACCTTCAGAGAAGGCCTGAAATGAAGTTCCAGATAGACGAGCAAGAGTGAGTTGAGCATTGCTATTCTTAGCAACCACAAGCCAGTAGCCTTCGTTCAGAGAGTTGAATGGGCCTGCAGGGTCACCAGTTAGTACTCCTGGAATAAAAACGTTGTCACCTACTACTACAGCTGCAAATGGAGTTGCACTATGAGTAAATGTCACTAGGTTATTAGGGAGCACGGCAACTGTGATGGTTCCACCTGAAACCACTGTTGTGCGAGCAATACGAAAATCTGGAGGTGTCCCTGCGGAATGTTCTATACGATAGACAGTGCTATCAAGAGAGCTTAGAGTTAGGTCGAACTCGGTTGTACCATCTATACTAGTTGTGATGCCATTATCAAAAACAACCAACTCTGTCTGTGGCGGAATCGTTCGTGGGTCAGTTTTAGGGTTCTCAACGGGTATGTTTAGGACGCCCTTTGCCCAGTCTACAGCCCTTTGAGTGGGGTTATTGGATGCTATCGAATCCTCGTACCCTAGTACGTGGGACAAAAAAGTAAGTAGTGCCATTCGTTCGCCTTTTACACCAAGATTGCTTCTTTAATTGAGGGGACCTCTATTAAAGGTCTTGCCACAGTTCTTACAAACCCAGTCGCCGCCCCATATCCTAACAGCTTGATAAGTAACGATTCTGTGACTGATTAACCAACACAAAACCGACTTTAGTTTTCCAATTAAAAAGACCATTTCAGGCTCCCACGACGCCCAGAAGGCGCTTCTTTCTTTGCCTCAGCTTCATCTACAGATATTGCAATGTCTCCAGTTCGCTCAGAGATTACCTTTTGCATCCAATTTTCTTCCGTGTAGCCTTCTACATGCGGCTCAGGCTTAGTTGAAGGTTGGTCTTCAGTGACAACGAGCTTGCCCCGGCTACCGAATACATTCATGATTAGGTAACGAAGTGCGTCACACTCATCGTCTTCAAGGTCGTCAGGAACATCCGTTGGTTTTCCTGCAGCATCTAGTTTCCAGTGATATGCACCCAACCTCTTTACCAGAAAGTCGACTCCATCATCACCGGCCAAGAAAAATAGCTGTGGGTCTCCTACAGCAGGCTGCAACTTCATTCGCACAACATCAATACCGCCAATAACAGAGCCCTTCAGCTTCTTCCACTCCTTCATCCTGAAGCCCGAGCGCTTCATTGTTTTTATCATTTGCGGATTCTCTGTATCTGCAAAGATACCTGGGTCATATTTCTTTATCTTAGCTTCCATAAGCTCAATTTGCTGTCCAGGTTCCAATTCAGCTACAGCTTGGCAATCGACAACATAGCAATTTGCTCCATATACAAATCCAAGAACAACTACGAAATTGTGTGTATATCCAAAGTCAACACCCGCAAACCACTTCACCTCATATTCTTTTACGTCCTTCATCAGGAGTTCTTTTGTATAGGGACTTGCAAGTGGTGCCTCTCCAAATACCTTTTCGTAGATTTCTGATGCCGATATACAATGAACTTCACGTTCTAGAGACGGATATATCAAGCCCTCAGTAGATGGTTTCCAACACAGCAACTGAGCCTTTGCCATTGGTATTGAGTTGTTCTTGAACTGGTTAATTGTATGTGCAATTGGCCGAAGAAGAGATGATTTTGATTTTTGTTTATTTGCCAACCGACATCTACACATCGCAAACAACTTACAATTCTTCAGGCACCCATGGAAACCTTTGTCCTTAACATACTTTGCTTGTTTATCTGGGTCTAAAGCATTGAACTCTTCCTCAGAAAGAGATTTCAGTGTTTCATCAGAGCGATAAATAGGAAGGTGTGGTAAATCTGGTCGATGTCGCGTAGTAGGGCAGGCCTCAGTTACGTCTAAAATATTCCAGTGCCTAATCTTTAGGCCGCTTTTCTCTGCTTCATCAATCTCCCGCTGAACCAATCCGAAGCTAAATTTTCTTGTGCTCGTGAGCACCGTAACAGGTAGTCGAACTTTTCCATCCTCGGTCTGAGAAGGAGTCGGAATCATCTTGCTTTCATCGTAAGCCTTCTTGTCTCTTAGCACGTCAATCTCGTCCAAACATAAGAGAGGGGCATGTTTTCCGTTTGTTGATTGAAGTGTTGCAACAATAATTTCAGCCTTACTTGTAATCTCTCGATATCCAACCTTTTCTTCGGGAGATAGGCCTGCATATTCAGAAGCAGTTAGGTTCTGACCTGTATCTTTATTGTAATATCGAGTTACAACAGTCTGCTTTACGTTATCTCCAACCACATACTTTCGAAGAGGGTCTTTCCTAAAGAAGTGCTTAACGTAAATCTGGGAGTTAATGCTCTGTTCTTGAATAGCGGCTAGATGTACAACGTTTATGTTTAAATGAACAAGGGCCAGCACCTCTATAACAGCCTCACATAGAGTTTTGTAAGAGTCACGGGAGGCGTAGTACAAGATTCTTGATACTTCCTCATCCTTGTTTTCCATGAAGTGGTTGTATATTTCCCATATCATGTCCATTGGAGAACAATTAGTTGGATTCAGCTTATTATCATCTACAATGCAATCAGGTATATCCAAACCAAGACCTGTGTCACGATTATCCAAAAACACCATAATCCAATCATGGAGTTCTTCCTTGGTCTTACATGGAGTAAAAAGGATGGAACTTTTTAGTTCTTCATCCGATTGAATGGCATCGCTCATTTATCTGTTTTTCTTTAGCTGCTGTACTATCTCAGCCGCCTTTTCCTGAGTAATAGGTTTTCTAACCGATACCCCTACGTCTCCAGAATGCACAACAGTAACTTCCCCCTTAGTCTTCTGGACATCTTGTCCGGTCAACTTGAGCAGTAGTTCAATAAGTTCCTTGTAGTTCTTAGCGCTAAGAGTGCTGACCATAGTTCCATCTAAGTCATTTGGATTGCCACTGAGCAAAAATTTCTTGATAGCATCTCCGTTGAACTTGTTAGTTGCCGCAATTGCATCGGCAACCAGCATTACAGATTCTAGTTGAACCTGCTGGACACGACCTCGGACCTCCAAAAGCAACTTCTCTAGGTGCTCCTCTTTAAGGACGTCCCAGTTTCCCAAGACTCTGGCATGAACCACCTGTCCCAAATTGAAAGGATGGGAGTGTTTTGCTATTTCTTCACAGTCGGAACCGTTAACAAACAATGAAAACATCTTAGCGGCTGTAACGGGCGAAACAGCAGCTTCCTTTGATGCACAAAAACGGTCGTAAGCCTCAAGCTCCCTATCGTTTAGTAGTGCCTTGGCCGCTAACATCCTTTCCTCCTTGGAGGAAGTCGCGTTCTGCGGAATCAAGGTCTTTGAATTCTTTTCGTCGTTTTCCATTAAAAATCTCTTTGTTGTTCTTGTTGACCAAGACCAGCCAGTCTTCACCGAGCATGTCTTGGACCGACCTATATAGGCCCTCTAGTCTTGCTTGAAAGTCCTTTGGAGCTTTCTTTTTCTTTACAGTTAAATTAAATACAACCGTCTTTCCGTTTAGATTACAATGGGTTTCAATGTTATCAGCATGTGGTGCAGCAACATACGGCCAATACTGAAGCTGGAGCTTCTGGGATTCATGAAGAATACCAACCGCTCCTGTTACTCTCTGTAGAGCCCTTAGGCGGTCCCAGTCATCTGTAGACATTGTAACCTTTCCTGACACATCTTCTGGAGAACGTCATTGGAAGTCCCGTGCTTAGGCTTAAAGTTCAGGGCAAACTTCATGAGTGCCTGAGCAATGCCATCTGACTCCCTGACAATGGGCGCAAACCCAGAGTCCTTACGCACAAACTTCACTTTCACATTACCTCTAGAAAGCTCTGGCTTGCGTTTTAAAAAGTATTCCTTGGTCCCATGGATGTCGACCCTATAATCATCTAAATCATTGAACTGGAGCGAGACAGGGCTTTCAGCAGTGTCCTTTAGGGGTACAATGCGGCGACATACATTGTTTGTTTCATAAACAAGCTCTTGAGTGGGCTCACTATTCTCAAACTTCATCAGCACAATGGCTCTGCTCTCAACTGAGGCGTCAGCGGTGGTCCTCCAACGGGGAGCGCCTACGTACCTAACCTTGCCAAAGCTCTGAGGCGTGTGAATGTGACCAGAGATGATAAGCTTCTGAGGAATGTCATCGGGATTGACACCGTCAGGTGCATAAAACCCATTCTCAAACCTAGAACCCGCAAATGTCTCATGGCAGATGACAGTTTTGGAAGAACTTTTCTTACAGTGCCCGACAAAGGCCTGCTTGTCGTCCATATACGGCACAAACAAAATTCCTGCTGCCTCAAGAGGCCGGTCAATAACTACAACCTGCTCTTCATGAGCAACCATGGCATGCTCCATTCTCCCTGGACCAGCATAGTCATGATTTCCAAGCAGACAAATTACATTTAGGTTTTCATCCTTGAACTTTCGAAAGTTCTGCTTCCAGAAATTTAGAACTTCTACTCTCATTACCTCATGAGTGTTGTACTGGTCACCCAGAAACACAACAGTAGGCCGATGGGTGCGAGCAGTCTCATAAACATAGTTCAGAAGACGCTGACAATCAGGTAGCTCTGAGGGGGTTGCATGTACATCCCCTACAAATAAAAGGTTCTTAGCTTGCGCCATTGGACTTCAATACCACAAATTCTTTTGGTAGGAAAACAACTGCTCCAACCTGGTTACCGCCAACGAACAAATCTAGTTCGTAGACTTCCTTTGCCCACGCATGGGCAACTACTTCTGGACGAAAGTATACTAAATCTCCTACATTGTATCTTCCTTCGTCATCAGCAAATACCACATTTGTCTTTAGCAAAGTCGTGGCTCTCTTATTGGTAGCAAAACCCTTCTGCTGGGTCTGCTCTTCCTTTTCAATGACAAAAGGCTTGCATGCAAGCCTACCATTAGTAGATGTAAACACGCTATTCTCCTACCTCATATATAGCCTCAAGTTCAATACCTTTTAACCTTAGGAACTTCCTTTCGAAGGGAGTCAGGTGCTGCAGTATTCCAGAGAGTTTCTTGCGAGCATCCTTTTCTTCAATCCTAAGGTCAGGACGGCTATCTTCTGGCCCAGAAAACCTAGATACGGGGTCAGTGGCTGGTTCACCGTTGTGGTCACTATCAGCATTGACAGTCACCATTGAGTCTGCGCTAATGCATGAAGCTGCTGCCATTAAGTCAGCAATTTCAGAAGGATTGGTGCAATGCGCTCCATCCATATCAGTATTAACCTCAGCCGCCAGCCGCTCATAGTCCACGCTGTCAGCATATTTGTGTATCGCTTTATTTGCACGGTAGATTTTCCTTTTGTCGCTTGGATAGAAGTGAATTAGGGTCTCGGAATACTGCTCAATGAAGTAGCCGACCATACGACCAATGGCAACACTTCGAAATACCTTGGTGAACGGTGGCACAAATTTGTCTACAGCTGACATCAGGCCTTCGCAGCTAATCTGGACCAGGTCCATGAATGAAAGTTGTGACTTGGGCGTTCTATTGTAAAAGATTCGAGCGCGAGATATAGCTAGAGGCAGGTTCATTTCGATGATTTCTGTTCGTATCCTAGAAATCTCGTTAAACAGCAGCACCATCTGTGATTTCGGATACCACTTCCTAGAATTCATTACAAAGACAATGAACTGATAGTTAAAATGAAAGCGATGTAATGATTTTATTTTGCGCTTCTTTAAAGCTTTTGAGATGCGGGCCGTAAATACGGTCTGGCGCTCCCTGAAGTAAGGTCGGGCAGCAAGAATGTTTCTCTTCTCTTCGCAAATTAGCTTTATGAAGTCGTGGTAGACACCCTTACCCCACTTGTGAGCAATGAGAGTGCGGCGGAACCTGTTTTCAAGACGCACAAGTTCGTCAATCTGCTTCTTCTGCTTCTTTAGAAGCTCCTTTTCCTTTAGCTCGCCATACTTTTCAATGGCATGCTCCAATGAGACTGCAAAGTTCTTAAAGTGTTTACTATCTGTGTCCGAAAGCATTACGACCTCACGAACTTTACTGGTCCATAAATCTCGTTGTAGAATTCTACTCTCTTTAGAAGGTGTCTATGGCAGACATCAATATTCTCTACGTCAAAGTCAAAGAACAGGCAGTTCTCTTTACCTTCAAAAAGTCTGGTTGAGCGGCCGACAGCCTGCTTTACCTTGATTTCGGAAGCTGTTTCCATTAGGTATATAAGAGAACCAACTGCCTGTATGTCTGTACCCGTAGCAATACAAGAGGTTCCAATCAAAAGAGGAAACTTTTTATTGTTGAAATCCTCTACAAGCTGACCTGGGTCAGAGTCATGATACTCAGCAGGTACATTCTTCTTTCCGTCCTTGTCTAGAGGTGCATGAGCAAACTTGACTGGGCATCTTAGGTACGGAAGAAGGTGTGTGAACTGCTTTACTTCTTCTATAAGAATAAGAGTTGGGCGTGTATGTTCAAAGACTGATTTGTTTGCAAGTTCTGCAGCCCACTTATTTACTTCAGGGTTGTAGAAGAAGTGCTTCCGTACCATAGCAATTGAATCTGAGTTGTAGTAGTTGGAAGCTGAGCTAACATTGATAACACGGAAATCTGGACGTGTGAGAAAGCCTTTGTCTACTCCTTCCCTGACTGTCATTTCATAGACAATAGGTCCAATGATACCGTTTAGAACTATCTCTAGGCCATCTCCACGAACCTGAGTACCTGAGAAGAAGAAGCGATATGGAGCATCCCTGACTATTCCCATGCAAACCATTTCTAGGGTATCTGCGGGACAAAGATGACTTTCATCTGCAATGAAGACTTTTACTTTAGAGAAAAATTCATGAGCTTCATCTCCTTCTTCAATCTTTGAGAGTGATTGATGAAGACCAATGGTAAACAACTTACCTAATTGCTTTTTACCACCGTAATACTTACCTACGTACTTGGTTCCGAAGTGTGCAACCATTTCATCATAAGTTTGGTCAGCAATTGAAGTGCTTGGAGCCATGAGTAAAGATGGAAGTCCTAACTCCTTCAGGATATGAACTTGAATCAAGCTCTTGCCTAGGCCTGTGCCCATTGAAATAGCACCATGCTTGACCTTGAGCAGAGCATCTAATGCTTCTTGCTGATAGTAACGAAGCTTCTTAGTCGGTTTACTTTTCCAGGGTATTAGCTTTGGCTCAGGATACTTTACTTTCGAAGTTATTTTGTCATTGAAGACACGAGATAGTTGTTCAGCAAGACCAGAATATGTCCAGTAACCATCCTTATCTTCAAACAATAGGGATTTGATACGAAGACCTTTGAGTCTAGCTATTTCATCGTTGAAAGCATCTTGACCGTGCTGGGTAATGTAGTAGGGGTTGTTCTTGAGTCTCTTGATTTCGTAATCTACTTTTTTGTCATGATACTCAAGATGGTGACCAAGAACTTTTAGTCTATCTTCATAGCCAACAAGTCTAAGTTTTGAAGGTGTCTCTAGGATTAGCACAGCTTGATAGATTCCTGGAGCACGATACCAATTGCAGTGTCGATACGACGGTCAACATCCATTTCAGAAAGTGTGTGGATTTTTAGTTTAGGGTAGTCCTTCTGAATTTTAGCAACCAGATTTTTACAGTCTTCTTCCAATACAGAAATCTGTTCCTGGTTATGGATGCGGTTAGGGTCTTGAATGAATGGAATGGGTACCTGCTGGCAATAGAAGTATATTCCATTGGCTCTACCAAGAGCTTTGTCGTAGTACATGCTGGCATCATGTCTATTTTTATCTTTGAGATAGAGTAAGGAGTTTGCTACACAGCTATCAGTGATTACAGTTGAATTGTGTAGGAATAGATTTTCCTCATGAAGCTGGTTCTGCATGATACAAATCTGGTCATCATCCCACAATTTACCTAAACCAGCAGCTATGTGTCTGCGTGCATACTCAGAGACATACTCCGCTGCCATTCCATACTTCTTGAGTCTAGAAAATATACCTGCAGCTACCGTAGTCTTTCCTGAGCAAGGTGCTCCTATGAAGTTTACAAAGGCCATTTTATCCTCTGAATATGTATAGCCTTTTGAAATGTCAAGAATTAATGCTGTCAAGCGAAAATTCCCAATACATAGTAAATACATTTTTACTCTTTACTTATCTATTACTTATTTCTAATACATGTTTAGTACATTTACTTAGGGCCTCCGCGTAGGCCTATTATCTAATCATTTTACAAAGTATTGACAGTGGACACAAAATAAGGCTATACTGTAGAAAAAGATGTCTGGGCGTGTCAAAAAACTTATGAAAATAATCGGAAAAGAGTCCAGTAAAACCAACTCCGAGCTTTCAAAGATGCTTGGCGTCAGTGTGGCTACAGTTGACAGGTATCTTCGCAAACTTAAAAACGAAGGTGTCATTGAGTGCTCCACAAAACGCTATAGACAGTACATAGGAGCTTCTAGCTTCTGGAGAGTCTATAGGACGATAAGGAGTAGCGTTGGAATATCAGAAAGTTAAGTCTGTAGCAAAGAACGTACTGGCAAAGGGTGACAAGCTAGATGGCTTAATCCTGAACACCATGCAAACGATTAGCTCCGTTGTAGGAGCTACCCTTGGACCTGGGGGACAGCCGGTTTTGATTGAGCGTTTCGAACATGATGCGCCAGTTACCATCACAAAAGACGGGGTGACTGTTTTTAGGGCACTAGGTTTTCCTGACCCTGTTCAGCATTGCATCATGGAGGCCGCAAGAGATGCAGCTATTCACACTGCATCAGAAGCTGGCGATGGCACAACTACTGCAACAGTTCTTTCAGAAGCCATTGTGCGTCATACGCATGCATATTGCAAGAAGAATCCAAGAGTGAGTCCTCAGAAGGTTGTAAGACACCTAGAGCGAGTCTTCAAGGAAGTAATAGAACCTAAGATTCGAGAATGTTCAATTCTTGCTGATTTTTCCTCTATCGAGGGAAGGCGTATGCTACACTCTGTCGCAAAAATTTCGGCAAATGGAGACATAGAGCTAGCAGATGCTGTGCTGAGGTGCTTTGATATTTGTGGCGACGAAGGTAACGTAACTATCACAGACGTAATTGGACCTTCACGATACGAAGTCGAGATGATTAAGGGGTACCCAATTGCTATGGGGTATGAGGAAAGCTGTTCAAAGTTCTATCCTAAGTTTATCAATGACGTTGGCTCTCAAAAGTGCATGCTGGAGAACCCCATATTCATTCCTTACCATGGTCGAATAAATGAAACGCAAAAAATAATTCGAATCATGGAGCGTATTGCGAAGATGTGGGACGAAGACGAGGCTGCTCCCAAGAACGTTGTCATTGCAGCCACAGGCTTTTCTGATAGCGTATTGGCTGACCTTGCTCTTAACTTTCCTTTCGAACACACAATCAACGTGTTTCCTTTGTTAGTACCACAGTCTCCAATGCCCAATGGCCAGCTACACTTTCTAGAAGACCTTTGCGCCATCACAAACAGTAACTTATTTGACCCAATCAGCAAACGTCTGGAAGAGGTTGATGACCTAGAAGAGTTTGGGAATATTTCTTTTAACACAGAAAAAGGAAAATGGGAAAGCTGCGGAGTCTCACTCTTTGAGTGTGGCCGCTATCGATGTTCCATCATAGGCCACGCTAACGAAGATGCTCTCTTATCGAGAGTCGATGACCTAAAGAGAATGGCTCTTACTCCTGAGTCGGAGTTAGATGGCATGATTCTGAAGGAAAGAATCGCTAAGGTATCGGGTGGAATTGCAAAGCTGGTTGTTATGGGTTCTTCAAATGGGGAGCTAAAGGAAAAACGAGACAGAGCAGACGACGCCGTATGTGCTGTACGCGGGGCTATAAAGCATGGATGTTTGTTTGGAGGGGGTTGGATGCTAATCAAGATTATCCAGGCTCTACCGCAAGATGACGTGACTTTAGAGGTGTTAGAGCCTGCACTCATGGAACCTTTCAAGAGGCTATTGAGTAATTCTGGAATTCATGCCGATGAAGCAGCTGGTATTTTGAGCAGTGTAATTGACGGTATTGACACTGGCAACCCAGTAGTGTATAATTGCTTGGAAGATAAGCTTGTTAATCCAATGGAAGAAGGGATTCTAGACAGTACGCCAGCCGTATTGGAAGCGATTCGTAATTCCATTTCTATTGCGTCCTTACTGGGGACACTAGGGGGGACAGTCGTCTTTGCAAGAGACGAGGCCCTGGAGAGAAGCGAATCAAGAGAAACTCAACAGTTTCTAAGAGACTCAAACGAAGCAAACTTGCGAGCTTAAGGATACAATGGACCTAAGAGAGATTGACTTTGGAAGGATTGGAGACATGAGCCTTAGTCTTATTTTGTTCATGGGCGGAATCGTTGTTGTATTGGCAACTGGTTATGGAATTTATAGCGCCGTCCTTCGACACAAGGAACGAAAGTTCTACAAGTCGTTTGACCTGTAATGCCCATATTTAATTTCTTCTGCGAAAAATGCCAGAAGCAGGTTAGACGGGTGTTGGCTCCAGAGGCCATGCTTGGGCCTGTACTGCATCAGGAGTGTGGTAGTGAACTCAAGAGGGTTCAGAGTCCGCCTTCATCCCAAGTAAAAGAGACAATGGACAACGGTATTATGGCAAAGAAGCTTGAACGCTATGCTAATGCCGAAGAACTTTACAAAGACAGGGCAGCCAAGGCCGACAAAAGAAGCGGAACTTAATGCCTAAAGCAAGGCTAGTGTCTTTACGAATGCGTGGCTTTCGCTCCATCGTAGATGACACTACTATACAATTTCCTGAGTCAGGGCTGGTCAATCTTAGGGGCGTTTCTGGCAGCGGAAAAAGCAGCGTCAACTTAGCGATTGCATACGCCCTAGGATATTCTCAGTATCCCGCAACTGAGTTAGCAAGCTGGGACTGGCTAAGCCCTCAGCCAATGCTGGTTCAGATTACTATGACAGATGAAAACGGCAGACATGCCGTTATCAGTCGTGGAGAATCAAATTTTTTTGAGCTTGATGGGAAAAAGACTAAGGGTGCTGGCGCCATTGAAACAGAACTAAGTAAGTTTCTTGGCATGGATTCTGAGAGGCTGGAGGCGACCACCTATCGTCCGCAAAAAAGTCCCGGCTTCTTTCTTACTCAACCAAACTCTAAGAAGCAGGAATTCCTGATTCCTTTGCTAGGCCTTGGGGACGTAGATTCAGCTATAAAAACCTCTCAAGAGACCATCAAGAAATTAAGTATTTTACTTCCTGGTCTTGAAGAACGTCAAAGGGTCTCCGAAGTAAAGGCTAAAGAAGCCTTGGACATGTATTCTAGGCTCCAGGCACCTACAGACGTTACAGACCTGGAAATGAGGGCACACTTTCTTTCCTCGGAAGAATTAGTGGTTAAAGACGAGCTTGAATACCTTGATAAGCAAACCAAGTTCATGCTATCAATGGCCAGTAGTTCAAAGCTGAAAGAGGCAAGAAAGAACCTTGAAACATGCCAAGGCCTGTTAGAGGAAGCTCGAAAAGAACATCATAATGAGATAACTCGTCATAACAAATATGTAAGTTCTTTGCATGATAAAATACACCAGGCTAGCAGAGAAGAGAGCCGCCTGAAGGATATTGAATCTCAGATTACTGAGATTGAACAAAAAATCTCAGATTTGGGAGAAAACAATTGCCCAACCTGTAAAAGACCATGGGATTTGTCTGTTGATTTAATGAATACCCTTGAAGGGGAGGTTGCAGTACATCTTGCCGTTGTGGCTGGCTATGAGAGCCGAGGTGTCAGAACTAGAGTAAGCGAACTAAAACAAGAAATAGCTGCGCTAAAGCCACCCGAAAACCTGATTATAGATAAGCTCAAGAGAGCAGAAGAAAAAATCAAAAGACAGGTTATTGAAGAGCAGGCCGCAGCAGAGGCGGCCTTGGATTTGCAACAAGACAAAGCCATGGCATTGAAGGCTAAGCTGTTTGGCATCCAAGACGAAGCAGCAAAGCTCTCTAAGAGTATTTTTGAGCAGCATGCTCGTGCCCGCGAATTGGAGCTAACTGAGTTTCTTGTCAAGGAAACTGGTCAACGTCAGAAGGAAGACACGGAACAGTGCCAGGAGTCTAAGGCGCTTCTGAACCAAGAAAGAGACTTCGTAGAGTTGGTTGGCAAGGATGGGTTCTTGGGCAAAATCTTTGATGAAGTCCTAGACGAGATTTCGATTGAGACAAATGAGATTTTGTCAAGCATATCTAACACAGAATCCTTGACTATTCGTTTTCGCTCTGAGTCACTAACGCAGAAGGGGACCGTAGAAAAAGGTATTGTTGCAGTCGTGTCCAAACACGGGAATGAAATCCCTTTAAAATCAGGGCTTTCAGGAGGCATGATATCTGCCGCAGATTTGGCGGTTGACTTAGCTATCGGACTTGTGGTATCTAGGAGAGTAGGTAGTTTTCCTTCTTGGCTGGTGCTTGACGAATCTTTTGAGGGTCTGGACCCAGTTCCCAAGGAAAGCTGCATGGAAATACTTAGAAAATATTCTAACGATAGGCTTATCTTAGTGGTTGACCACAGTAACGAGTTTCAAGGGCTTTTCGATAAGGTCATAAGTTTTGACCTTAAAGACGAAAAGACAACAATTAGCCTGGACGTGAAAAGTGAAGGATGAGGCATTTACTTACCAAGACATGGGAGAGATTTTTGACCTGGCACTTAAAGCCTACAAGAGCTATCCGGCCAGGGTTCGAATCCCTGGAGCCCCGGCTGACTTAACCGTTGAGCAAGTAAGGCATCTTGCTTTGTTTGATGCCACCCTTGTTTATCTTAACAAAAAGGGCGCATTAAAAGAAGAGTACATTCAGTCAAACCCAATTCAAATAACAAAACTAACCTCGGAGTCAATTTTCGATGAGTAAGAAAATCGTTCAAATAGTCAAGACCGAATCCAATTCCAATTTTCTCTTTGCCCTGAAGACGCCTTCAGGCTGGTATCTGGAGAGTCCTGACGACCAGGCTCTGACAGATGACCTTCCGCAGATTTGCATTCTGCGCGTCTTCAAGACCCTTGAGCAGGCGGACCTATACATGGCGGCTGTCTCCCCTTTCATGGGCAAGATGAGTATTGTAAAGGTTACGGAGGATTCTCTCCGTATGGACCACTGGAGAATCAACAATTTTTCGAGGAGCAAGTTTAATGCGCCCACAGATGTGGTTCATTCGGCTATTGCTCCATATGAGTGGCCGCGCATTACCAGCGTGTGCATCTCGCACAAGGAAGTAGAGTAAGGAGAAATATGGCAAAACGAGGACGACCAAAGGGAAGTGGCAACAAAGACCCGTTCAAAAAGTTGGACGAAACATTTCGAGCAGACGTGGACGCGAAGCCGTCTGAGGAACTGAAGAAAATCGTGACCAAGGTTGCGCTGGACCAGGTTGCAATTGATATTGCGCATGCAGCGGACCCTGATATCGAGAGGCTTAAGGGTGAACTAAAGACTTCTCAAGAGACATATACAGAGCCTACGAAGCAAAATAAGCTCAAGGTGAAGTACCTTCGGCATCTACTCAAAGAGCGCGGTGAAAAGGACCCTACGTCTCTACAAGACAACTAAAGATAAAGTCCCGGTCACAGATGCGTTGACCCTCCCTCTTTTCTGGTCTGTGACCGGGCAATTTTTAGCTATTTAGTTAGTGTGAAGAATAGCAAGGCAGAGTGGGAAGCTAGAACCGCCCTAATAGAAAAAGAGGGGAAAATTGATTGCAGCCTATGTGGTGTAATTAAGCCTCTATCTGAATATCCCCAAAGTAGAACTAACAGAAAAAATCGGCCCAGATACAGGTATTGCAAACCCTGTCATTCGGCCACCCAAAGAAGACTAAGTCTTAAAAAGAAATTTAACATCTCTGTTGAAGAGTATGATAAAATGTTTCTCCATCAAGGTGGAGTTTGTTTTATTTGTAAAAAACCTCCAAAGAATGTTAGACTTAATGTAGACCATGACCACAAGTCTGGATTAATAAGAGGATTACTTTGCCCATTCTGTAATAGGGTTGTTGGAATGTTTAGAGACGACATTATTAAGATTGACAACGCTTCTTTTTACCTTAAAAATCCGCCCGCAGTTGGGGCTCTTGGAGAAAAGAGATATGGCCTTAAGGGTAGAGTTAACAATAAAGCAAAGACAAGAGATAGGCTGAATAAGGTTAAAGACCCGTTCGATTTGCCCCGACACCCGGAGCCCGAAGAGAAGTAAAATGGAAAAAGAAGAGTTATCCAGGAAGTTACTTTCCGACCTTATTGTGTACATGAAGTATGCAAAGTTCCTTGACAAGGAAATGCGCAGAGAAACCTGGGAGGAGATTGTTACCAGGAACAAGGGTATGCACCTCAAGAAGTTCCCTTTTTTGAGGGATGAAATTGAAGAGGCATACAAATTTGTCTATCAGAAGAAGGTACTTCCTTCGATGCGAAGCATGCAGTTCGCGGGCAAGCCCATTGAGAAGATGCCCAATAGGCTGTTTAACTGTGCGTATGTTGCCGTTGACCATTGGGTTGTGTTTTCAGAAATCATGTTTCTGTTGTTGGGTGGAAGTGGGGTCGGATATTCCGTCCAAGAACATCATGTCGAGAAGCTTCCTGAAATTAAGAAGCCTCGCAAACGAACTCGTCGACATCTCGTTGCGGACTCCATCGAGGGCTGGGCTGATGCAGTGAGAGCACTGATGAAGAGCTACTTTATGGGAGAGTCCGAGGTAGTGTTCGATTTTTCAGATATCCGAGCAAAGGGTAGCCTCCTAAAGACTTCTGGAGGCAAGGCCCCAGGTCCGCAGCCTCTCAAAGACTGTATTCATAACTTAAAGAAAGTTCTGGATTCAAAGAATCCTGGTGAGAAGCTTACACCTCTTGAGGTACATGATATTATTTGCTACATTGCTGATGCTGTACTATCGGGCGGCATCCGTCGTTCAGCTACTATTGCAAAGTTTTCTATAGACGATGAAGGAATGTTGACGTGCAAGTTCGGAGCTTGGGCTGACAGCAATCCTCAGCGTGCAAGGGCCAACAACTCAGCTGTCATTGTTCGACACAAAATCAAAAGAAAGAGATTCTTGGAACTCTGGGGCAAAATCAAGGCTTCTGGCTCTGGAGAGCCTGGCCTGTTCTTTACAAACAATCAGGAATGGGGTACCAACCCATGTGCCGAAATCGCGCTTAGGGACAAGCAGTTCTGCAACCTTACTACTGTCAATGTTTCAGATGTTGCTTCCCAAGAAGACTTAGACCAGAGAGTAAGGGCAGCAGCCTTTATTGGGACCTTGCAAGCCAGCTACACCGATTTCCATTATCTTCGTGAAGAATGGAAGTCAGTTACAGAGAAGGATGCACTGTTGGGTGTGTCTATGACAGGCATCGCCTCAGGTGAGGTTTTGAAATATGACCTCACAAGGTCCGCGAAGATTGTGAAGGCAGAGAATGTACGAGTGGCAGCGCTCATTAAAATCAATCCTGCTGCACGGCTAACAGCTATCAAGCCTGAGGGTACCGCGTCTTTGGTTGTTGGTTGTTCGTCTGGTATCCATGCTTGGCATTCTCCCTTCTACATTCGTAGAATCACCGTAAATAAGGGAGAATCCATATACTCTTACCTAGCAAACAAGATTCCTCAGCTGGTTGAAGATGATTTCTTTAAGCCACAGCAAGAAGCTAAGATTCTGGTACCCATCAAGGCTCCAGATGGAGCTATGTTTAGGACGGAAAAAGCATCCGATTTGCTTAACCGTGTAAAACAGGTGTATTCTACATGGGTTAAGCCAGGTCATAGAAACGGCGACAACACACACAATGTAAGTGCAACAATCTCAGTTAAAGAAAATGAGTGGGTCGAAGTCGGAAAGTGGATGTGGGAAAATCGAAAGTCCTACAATGGCCTAAGCGTGCTACCATTCGACGGTGGGACCTACGTTCAGCCTCCGTTTGAGGAATGTACCAAAGAAAGGTACGAAGAACTGTTGTCTTTCATAAAGGAAGTAGACCTATCAAAGGTCAAAGAGATGTCCGATAACACGGACCTAAAAGGGGAGCTAGCTTGCAGCGCAGGGGCCTGCGAGATAAAATAAGCTATATAACTAGTAAATGCCATTTGATTTTGCTGAATTAGACATTGCTGAGGACCCAAAGCCCTCCGAAACCCCTGTAAATCGACCAGAATTGCCACCAGAGCAGTCTGAGTCGGCGCTGTTTGAAGCTGAGATGTCCGAGGTAGAAAAGAGGCTTGAAGTAGCCTCCTACTACAGGCTCCTGCTAAATGACTCGCTGTTTACAGACAAGACCCCAGCCTCAGTTATGGTAGAGAATGAGATTCGGGGATTCATTAGGGACCGACTAGCATATCTCCTGAATATTAAGCAGGAAGTCAAAGCTACTCCTGTGGAACTCCCATTCTCTCAAGAAGAACTTGCGGCATTGACTTGGCTTGCAAGCAAAGTGATTGCAAACCCCAAGCTGAAGACCGAAGTGGCAACCGTAAAGCCACCTATTCAGGTCCCAGTAGAGAAGAAAATTCCGTCAATTAAGAAGGTGCCTGGTTCAGCTTCTAGAGTAAAGCCTGCACAAAGCCCTGTCCAACAGACTACGCCTGCACCACAAGTTACAGAACCGCCAAAGCGAGGACCCGGTAGACCCCGTAGAGGTCAATATAGCCCACACGCAGCCCCAATGCCCACAGGCGCCGCATATGAAGCGCTGGCCACGGCACAAGCCGACCGAGCCAGTCATTCGGCTGTAAGTCAGGCTGGAGAAATTGGTGCTCAAATGATTACGGGCGCCATGAGAATGCCTGTAAAGGACCCAGAGTAATGAAAAAGAAGCTAACAAAGCCCAAACCTAAGACCAAGAAATCTTTGCCAAGGACAAGAATAAGGCCGGTTAGTGTAAATCATATAATCCCATTTCCACAGGGAGATGCGTTTACAGCGATACAGATTGTTCAGGCTTTAGCTGCAGACAGACACGCTACACAAAGAGAAGAGCCAGAAGGCACTGAGCCCGAGTACGCGGCATCTGTTTGTAACGGTAAAAGATGGATGTCTCTGGACACGATTCTAAATCCGGTGGCTCCTGATAGGAGCTTAGTTTCGGAAATTAAAACCATTTCAAGACTCGGTAGAATTCGTGGGTTTTTTGTAGTTAACCTTGCTAAGGTCGTAGTTGGATTTAGAAAGCTATTTCGAAGGAATAAGTAAGTGTACTGTAAGGTTCATACAGCTGAAGAATTGATACCTGGCAAGGTGTTCAAGAATCAGTTAGTGTGCAAACTATGTGTAAGAAACATGAGATTCTCTCCACATGCCGCCCCATTTCCTAAGGGTGCAGCATTTGTGGAAATGCAAACAATGCAAGCAAGAGAATCGCTGAAGCTAGCAGCAAATGTATTGGCTGGCAAAATTGTAGACGTCATAAATGGTTCGGAAAAGGAATAAGGAGAAATATATGTCATCGATGAGTTCGTTCAAGAAGCAGCTTGCAGAGAAGAAGGCCGCAAAGACCATTCCTCAGAGACTAGATGCCCTTGAGCAGGGTGTAGCCTCGATTGTGGACCAAGTAAACAAGCGATTGCAAAACCTACAGCAACGTGGTGTAGAGGTTGAAGATGTCTTGAAGGGCATTGTAGATATGCTAGGCCCAGACAAGGTTACGGAAGCGGTCATCAAGGTAAAGAACACTGAAGTAGAGAAGGAAGCTGCGGAAAAGAAGAACAACGTTCTGAAGGCATGCGGAGAAGGTAAGCTAAAGGTGGCAGAGGTGGTTAGTGCTAACTCCGTTATTATTGGCACCGAAGTTAAGCCCGACGGCACCGTAACAATTCCTAAGGAAAATGTCGTAGGATTTATGGCACTAAATGCCGACCTACAGGCCCTGCTTTTGGACAAGAAGGTGGGCGAAAGCTTTGAAATTCCAGGAACAAACGGAAATGTCTTCACAGTCCTAGCTGTTTATGATATAGTTGAGGAAGCAGTTGCCGCATTCCAAGCAGAAGAAGCTGCTGCCGAAACTGTACCAGAAGCGCCTGCACCAACTGCAGCCGTATAAATAACAAGGAAAATAATGCCGAAAAAGAACTTAACAGACGAACAAGCAGACCTAGTTGAAAAATATCTCGAAGACAAAGACAAGGGAATTACAAGAGCCTATTTTTGCCAGACCAATGGAATTACTCCGGGGTCTTTCGATAAGTGGGTAACCATTTACAATAACGAAAGTGGCGTCCCAACTACACGAGAAAGTGACGTAAGGGAGTTTCTTACAGAGAAGGCGGACCAGGTTCGTCTCAAAGACGAAAGCCTAAAGGACCGGAAGGTTTCTATGGCTATGGTCCGAGAAACACTCTTTCTGGAAGACATTGAAAAGGTCTGTTCTAGGATTTTCCTAGGAAAAATAGTGCCTAGTAAGGCAACTATTTCTAAAAGCAAGGACGGCACCCAACGGGTTGTAAACTTGCTCCTATCTGACCTCCATTATGGAGCTATGTTGGATAGTAAAGAAGTCATTCGGCAATATGGACCAGTTGAGGAAGCCCGCAGAACAGCGGCTATCATGGTTCAGACAGCTGATTATAAGCGTCAGTATCGTAAGGAAACGCATTTGAATGTTCATTTAATCGGTGACATCATTCAAGGGCAGCTCCATGACCTTCGTGATGGTTCTCCACTAGCAGAACAGTTTGCAGCAGCAGTATCTACGCTAGGCCAGGGTTTAGCATATCTAGCGTCGGAGTTTCCTTCTATGACGGTTCATTGTACTCCTGGAAATCATGGTAGAAATACTGCCCGTCACAAAGAGCGAGCAACCAACCAACGCTGGGATAGCATTGAAAATATGATTTATTTTAGCTTGAAGCAGATGATGTCAAACTTCAAGCACGTCAAATTTGAGATTCCTTATACGCCATTCTACAAGGCCAAGATTTTTGACAAGTACGCCTTTATGACTCACGGAGATGCCGTCCTTAACCCAGGATATCCAGGTAAGAGCATTGACGTTGGAAGTATACGAAAACAAATTAACGAGTGGAATGCGTCTTCTGCAGAGAAGTTTAGTTTGTTTGCAGTTGGACATGTCCACGTAGGCAGTCTAGTTCACCTTCCTAATGGCACAGTGTTTATGAGCAACGGACCTCTGATTCCGTCAGATGCATATGCAATCAGTATTGGAATTCCTGAGTCGGCATGTGGACAGTGGGTTTGGGAGTCTGTTGAAGGTCACATTGTTGGCGATAGCAGATTTGTTACTGTAAATGACGATACAGACAAAGACAAGTCTCTGGAGAAAATCATTAAGCCATTTACGAGCATGTAAGATGGATAGAGAAACTCACAATAGGCAGGCTCGCGAGTCGTACCACAGAACAAAGGGTGCCCTAAAAAGATACCACAAAAATCGAGATGAAAATCTCGGCAAAATGAAAGAATATCACCTAAAGAACAAAGAAAGGCTTAATAGGTCCAGGGTTCTTCGAAAGTTTGGTCTAAGTATAGAAGACTTTAAAAAAATTTCGGATGAACAAAAGGGGCTATGTAAGATTTGTCGTTTACCTCCGAACGGGAATAACGAATATCTTTCTGTAGACCACAATCATGCTACTGGTAAAATAAGGGGTTTGCTTTGTTCAACCTGCAATAGTGGACTTGGGTATTTTAAAGACAGTGCTAATTACCTTAGAGCAGCTGCTGATTACCTAGACAGGTTGTAATGTGGACCACGAAACCATACGTTCAGATATTCTAGCTCTGAGAACGAACATAAAAAATCGAAGAATCAAAATCATCACCTTCAAGAAAGAGCTTGTGGGTGCTGAAGAGGACAAAAAGAAAATAGAGAGCGAGCACGAAGCAGCTAAAACTAACCTTATGTACATGAAAAGCTCAGACCTAATCGTCATGAGCGAGTATAAGACGGTTCAGGAGAACTACCACCTTACAAGGTGGCAGCTAAAGGAAGTAAAAGAATACATCGGCATCAGAAACAGTCACATAAACGAGTGTGAAAAAGAGATAGTGGCAATCGATGCAAAAATCCTCCAGCTAGAAGCTATGCTGAATGTAGAAATAGACAACGTAATTGAGTTCAGGTTAGATAGATGAACGGAAAATTGTGTGTAAAGTGCGGCAACCCCTTCCTTCCAAAAGAAGGGGGTCATCGTGCGCTTTATTGTAGTAAAAAATGTAAAAATAGGGTCAGAAAACAGGCGATTGACCCTGAAGCAAAGAAGGAAATTCGTAAGAGACGTTACACCCGTATAGTTGCTAGCCCCAATAGGTATGCTAAGCACTTGTCTCAATCTAAGAAATCTCGTAAGAAGGTCTTGGACTGGCTAGCTGAATACAAGGTTTCAAGAGGGTGTGTTGACTGTGGCTATGATGCTCATTTTGCAGCATTACAACTAGACCACACAGGAGCAAAAACTTTACCAATAGCGGCTTGTCGCTCAAGTATATGGCGCCTGCAAGAGGAAATTGAACGCGGTAAATGTGTAGTTCGATGTGGAAATTGTCATGCCGTAAAAACATGGGAAAGAAAAATGGCACAAAACAATGAGCAAAATAATAAAAATTCTTAACAAAGTCTTCAGACGACGGGACATCTTTCATGATGGTGTTTTGTACTTGCAACGATGGTATTTAACTCCCAGAAATTGGCCGGTGAAGATATTTCTTCATGCTATTTACAAGCCCGATGATGACAGAGACCCACACAACCACCCATTTCCGTTCCTAGGAGTAATTCTAACGGGGGCTTACTCTGAGGCCCTTTATGACCAGAATGGCAACTTTAAGGAGTATGCATGTAGGACCCCTGGAAGCATGGTCTTTAGGTCTTGGAAGGCTATCCATCAAGTGGAGACCTTGTATTCAGACAAAGTCTGGACCCTAATCATTGCAGGACCAACTAAGCAAGTCTGGGGATTCTTTACTAAGAATGGTTTTGTTCCCTGGAAGCAATACCAAGGCAAGCCTGATAGCACAGAAACCCCTGCCGAAGATGAACCAAGACATTAAGATGCTAATCGAGAGCGATGAGAACTATATCGGCCTGAAGCGGTTTGACTACAACATCAACAAGGCTCTGGAGCGGTACCCTAGTGGTGCGCCCAATCACATTATCTCGGGAGCCCTAATGATTCCTGAGGACCAAATTGACTTCGTTTATAATGGCATCGTAGAAAAACTGCGTATTTTAATGGGTGTGAAGCTTGATTAAAACTTGTTTTTCTGCTATACTCTCTTATAGTGCCCAATTTTAAGCAATTTCCGACCTGCCACTGTCATCCTCAGTCCTTAGATAGCGCTTCCACTCCAAAAGCCTTTGCTCAAAGGGAGGTGGAACTTGGCTCAGGGACCCTCACAGTAACAGACCATGGGTCTCTTGCTGCTGTTCGTGAGGTTTATGACCTAGCCAAGAAAAATGGCCTAATAGCAATCCCTGGCCTCGAAGGCTATTTTCGGGATGACGATTGTCCTATCCTCCTTGCAAATGGAGTCAGTAAGAACGCTGAAGGTACGCTTGCAGACTACTGCAAGTACTTTCATATTACCCTTCACTTCCTAGACCAACCGGCCTTTGAGTGCGGGGTTCGACTGCTTTCCAAAGCTGAGGAACGTGCCGAGCGCCATGGCTCAGAGAGAAAGCCTCTTTTTAACTGGGATAATCTAGAGGAGCTTGGAAGCTACAACGTAACAGCAACATCTAGTTGCTTGGTTGGTATGGTGCAAAGACATCTAGTTGCCCAAAACAACTTCAAGATGGCCAAGCTGTATTTTGATAGGCTTAATGCCATTTTCAAGCCAGGTAACTTCTACACAGAAGTCTTTCCCCATGTCTGTGACCGCAACTGGGTGCAGGCGGTGTTCGTAACTCTTGAAGATGGAACCAAGATAAAGTACGGAGCAACAAAGAAGCTTCGAACAAATGCCTCCGACGAAATCCCTGCCGAAGACCTAGCTAAGGCCTTTGGTAAAAAAGGGGAGAAGCACGAGGTTCTGCTAGCGGTTAAAAACTATCAAACCTGGTCAGATTATCCTGAGCCACAGAAGATTACTAAGGTTGAGCACATCGAAGACTTCATTGTGAATGAATGTAGACCATGGGCAGAGGATGGAGACATTCAGAAGGGTGCTAACCATGCTGTACTACATCTAGCAAAGCAGGCAGGCACTTCAATCCTGATTGGAGACGACTCTCACTTTGCTCACCCTGAAGACAAGATTGTTCAAGATGTGCGCCTTTCACAGGGCGGCAGCTGGAGGTTTTCAACTTCCTATCACCGTTTGTCCTCAGAAGAGGCATTTGGGTATTTCAGTTCTAAAATGGATATCAGCGCAAGTCAGTTTATGTCTTGGGTTGATAACGCCTCAGAGTGGGCATCACGATTTAAGGACTTCAAATTCGATAGCAAGCCAAGTCTGCCTACCAAGTTCTATCCCTCAAACACGCTCAAGCACATGGGCTCTCTTATTGAGAGTCATGGGCGTATGCAGTGGAACAAGCCAGAGTATGTTCAGCGTCTACAAACAGAAATTGAGCTTCTACACCGCAACGGAACAATTGACTTGCTTCCATACTTCTTTCTAGCAGAAGAGTCCTTGGCTCTCTATCAAAATGAGAGAGTCTTGACTGGTCCAGGCAGAGGTTCTGCAGCTGGTTTGCTTATGGCTTACCTGTTGGGTATTACTCACGTAGACCCTCTGAAATACGACCTATCTCTAGACAGATTTCTAACTCTTGACCGTGTTAAGTCTGGCAAACTTCCCGACATAGATATGGACTTTCCTGACCGAGAACTACTTCTAACCTGGCTAGATAAGAGATTCGGAGACCACTACGCACAAATTAGCGTAGACAGCACACTTCGACTCAAGATGGCAGTACGCGACGTTGCAAGGCTACGCCATGGAGAAGTGACAGGGCACATTCACTCTCTTTGCGGGAAGTTCATGATGCCTCCACAGGGCGTTACAGACCTTAACTTCATCATGGGCTATGATACCGATGACGGTAACCATGTCGTAGGTTCTATTGAATATGACCCAGCGTTAAAGGAATATGTTAATGCGTACTCTCAAGACTGGGAGGTAGTGAAGAAGTGCCTTGGCCTACCTAGACAGAAGGGAAGACACGCATCTGCATTCGTGGTAGCAAACAAACCTATTGGTGAATTCATACCCCTGACTGAGGTAAGCGGGGTCAAGGTTACTCAATTTACGGCCAAAAGCGTAGAAGCTGCAGGCGGCATAAAGATGGACTTCCTGGTGGTCAACACATTGAAGGATATCTCGGCCTGCATCAGATTAATCCAGGAAAGGCATATCCAAACTAACATTCCCGACATGGTCCTTGATGGAGTCCTAGTTCCTTCATTCCGTCTCATTCCAGCGGCCCCAGGTAACCCAAGGTTAGTTGATATCTATGACCTTCCTGAAGACCAGAGTGTGTTCAAGGATGTGGCTGAGGGTCGCACAGAGACGGTGTTTCAATTTAATACACCTGGAGCAGTCCAGTGGCTAAACCAATTCAATTACGAGAAGGAAAACGGCAACAAAGCAATTGATTCAATTCTAGAAATGGCAATATTCACAGCACTAGACCGACCTGGTCCCCTAGATATGTTTGTGAACAACCCAGACCAAAAGAACAAGAAACATAATATGTTGGTTGAGTATGCAAGGCGTGTGCGCGGTGAAACCCCTAGCACTGAAGTGCTACCGTTCTTTGATGAGCTATTGCCTGAAACCAAGGGCATCATGTGCTTTCAGGAACAATTGCAGAAGTGCTATCAGTACCTAACTGGATGCACAGGCGCCCAAGCAGAAGAGTTTCGGTCGGATGTGGCTAAGAAGCTCAAAGCAAAAGTAGAGAAGGCATACACCTTCTTTATTGACAGAGCCACACAGAAGATTGGCGAAGAAAGTGCCAAGGCAGTCTGGGAGGCGTTTATTACCTGGGCAGAGTACGGATTCAATAAGTCACATGCAGTATCTTATGCCTTCATGGCATATGCCTGTGCCTACCTTAAGCATCACTATCCCCTGGAATGGTGGTGCTCAGTTCTGAAGAACGCAAACAAGACAGATATCAATGAAAAATTTTGGAAATATTGCAGCAAGTACATAGAGCTACCAGACGTAAAGCTCTCTGGAGAGAATTTTGAAATCCAAGGAGACAAAATACGAGCGCCCATTAGTCTCCTCCATGGTGTAGGAGAGAAAGCTCTTGAGCAATTATATAAGGGGCTGCCATATACGGATATTACGGACTTCTGTCAGAAGATTCAGAAGCACAAGAAAGACGGCGCCGTTGCCGTCATGAAGAAGAAAAAGAAGAAGGATAAGAAGACTGGCGTCGAGACTATAACGGAAGTTCCAGGTGAAAAACTAGCTCACAATGCCCTTAATAGACGAGTTATATATGGACTGATTCTTTCTGGGGCTATGGATAGCCTATTCCCGGTCTCTCTTGTGAACTCAATGGGAGAAACAGAGACGCTATCTACAGCAGACTTTTTCTTTGAGTACGAGAAGGCTATTGCTGAGGCTACCGGCAAGAAGATGGAAGCAGTTAACAGCAAGTACGTACAAATCAATCCTCTGACTCGCTATCAAATGCGCAAGTCAGTGCTCCCTGCTTATAGTGAGAACATTATCCCTTATGTAACAAATCCTGATAACAACGTTGTTTCAAAGGGCAAGATTCTTCCTATGGTTGTATGGGGCGGCGACAAGATTCCGGTCATAACTCTAGACCAGTTCATGAAGGTTGATAGTAAGGAAATTATTCCAAGCCCCATCACTGTAGCGGTGCCATGTTTTATTGAAGACAGCAAGTACTTTGAATTCGTAAAGAAAGACAGTAAGGGCAAAGATAAAAAGAAGCAGGGCTGTGAGTTTAACATCGACTTCGAAGGCGCTAAGCTGAAAATTATGGCTTGGCAACATATGGAGAAAGATGGCAACTATGGTCGTTACATTGCGCATCCATTGCCTGAAATCTTCAAGGAAAAATTGGTCGGTTCCATTGTGCTTTTGATTTGTACAAAGGAAAAAGAAGGTAAGGCATTCACAGCTGATGACCTAATCATGGTTCAAAAGGCTATTTCAGAAGAGAAGGAAAAAGATGATGAAGCTTAATGAATTACTGACAGAATGGCACCAGTGCGCAAACCTCATAGCTAGAGAAAACGAGGCTATTCCGCCAGCCACAAGGTCAGGTATTTTGGCCTCTATTAACCAGGCGAAAGAACGAGCAAAAGTGCTTCAAAATGAGTACAAACGCATTATTTTGAGTGATAGCGTCGCAATCTTTCTAGATGGAGACAGGAACAAGGTATCTGAGTTTCTGTATGTGACTGAGGAGTCATATCCTGGTGACATTCTCCTGGTAGACGCAAACTGCCTCTACGATAGACTAGCTGAGTCAATAAAGTTCGTTGTTGACCAAAGGCTTGAAATCGGTTCTGGGCAGCTATACACCGTCTTCCAAGCACTTAAGGACGCCTGCAAAGAAGCCCAGTATGAAAAGGAATTGCAACATCCAGACCCTCAAACAGTTCGAACCGCTATTGACTTTGGTGAATTAGTATGCTATACTCGCGACTTGGTTCAGAAGCCAAACGGCATTCAGCCCAGCGTAGCTTACGTTCGACTCCAGATTGCGCTGGCCGCATTTAATGCAGACTTTGCTGGCTCCACTGTACCTGTGGTGCTGTATAACATCAATGAAAACGAAAAGGAAGGACTTAGAAGTATTTTCACAGAAAATGGAACACTAGATTTAACACTAATAGAAGACCAATTAATCACAAAAGAATACATTTCAACTCAATTCAAAACTGTCAAAAAGAACTTACAAGGAAAGCAATAATATGGAAAATACATTCGGAAAGTCACGATACGATTCAGGGAGCGCATTCAAGAAGCGCCAGACACTTAAGCCCGGTTCAAACGTTCGCAGGGTTCTACCTGCCTTCGGGTCGCTTGCAGCAAGCGGTAAGTGGTCACAATGGGTGTCCCAGCACTTCGGCTGGAATGGTTTAAACAAGAACAACCCCGACAAGCCTATGCCACGCCCATTTCAGTGCGTCTTTCAGAAGAACTACAAGACCCAGCTTGTTCTGCAGGAATGCGATGCTTGCACGGAAATCGAAGTCAAGAAAGAGGAGCTAGAAGCTCTAGAAGCCTCTCTCAAGGCTAAGAAGGCAAGTCAGAAGCAGCTTGATGTCGAGCTTCAGCCTCTTAAGACTTGGCTCAAGGAACACAACAAGGACAACAAGCACTATATCAACACTATGCTAGAGAACGGAGACTTTGAGCTAACGGCCATCTCCAATACCTGCATGACTCGTCTCAAGGAAGAGTTTAAGCGAGTGTCTCAGAAGTACGGTGTCGACCCCACAGATGTGGAGCAAGGTGTTTGGATTGACTTCAAGCGCATTATCCCACAGGGTGGTCAGTTACGGGATGCAGATGACGTCCCATCTGTAGTCATGGAGATGGTTACTGTCAATGGCCAGAAGATGGAACAGCTGAAGCTAGCCCCTCTATCTGACGAAGTCCTGCGACGCGCAGTTCAAGAATGTGTGGACCTATCAAAGCAGGTTACAATCATTACCCCAGAACAGGTCACGGCTATTGTGTCGTCTTCTGGTTCTCCCGAAGAAATCGATGCAGTATTTGGTATGACCCAGAAAAATGTTGAGCAGTCTCCAGAACCAGTCAAGGTTGCTGAAGCAAGGGTTACGCCAGTAAAGGCTTCTACCGTCAAGGCGGTTTCAACTCCTCCAACGGTTCAGTATAAAGCTGAACCAAAGGTGGTAGCAGAAGCTGTAACAATGGCACCTGGGTCTCAAGATTCTGGCTCTGACACCTCTAAAGCAAGTCAGTTTGCTGCATTGTTTGGCGAGTAATTAAATAGGTTTGGTGCGGAGCCGATGAGTCGGCTTGCAGGTACGTTTTCTGATATGTGTTTGTTCATTACCTGACGCACCAATTTCTTTATCATGATTCTTCAAAAAGACTTGATTAGGTGCCCAAGTGGTACCCCAGGCAATCCAGCAATAGAGATTAGCCTAGGTAAGATTCTTCAGGCTGAAGCAAGACAGATGGAGGTTGCTGCTGTAACCCCTCAGAAAGCGCCTGAACTATTGCAAGCATTCAACAAAGCATGGTCAGACCTTCATAAAATGATGACGGTAATGACTTATGAAAAAAATGTAGCTGAGAAGAATGCCAACAAAAGGAAGGCAGTCGTTCTCCTAGAGATTGCTCCCAAAAAGTTGGAGGAGGCTGGTCTAAATTCTTCTGTAGACCATCGTGAAGCTGTACTTGCGTTAGATACTGAGTACCAGGAAGCCCTTGAGGTTGTAAACCAGATTGGGTGCCTTGTCGAGTATATAAAGGGTAAGCTAAAGAGCTTCGAAAACTCCTTCACGTCTGTGAAGAAAATTATGGGAGAAGATGCATACAATATGCAAGGTCAAAGTGGACCAGTATATGGTGGAATTGACGAAGATACAGAAGTTGGAAAAACAGAATATACAGGATTCGGAAGGTCAAAATACTAATGGCAAAAAACTGGCTAACAAAACTAAATAACTTAGAAGGTGCAGTCATTGATGACTACAATCCCTATAATCACGTACTACAGAGCCCGAGCCCGTCCCTGAACTTTACCTTCGGTAGAGGTCATGGTCTACCATTTGGATACACAGCAATTTTCTTTGGTCCTCCTGGAGGCGGCAAATCTGTTGTAGCCAATTCTATGATTGGCCAGCTTCATAGTGATGACCCAGAAGCAATTGCAGTAAAGTTTAATACTGAGTTTCGAGAGAAAATTCAGCTTACTCCAGAACAAATGAAACTCATGGGTATCGATAGAGAGCGTTACGTACCTTACGAGACCAATGACCCAGTACTTATCTTTGACCGTATCAACAACGATATCAATGCTATGTGCCAGGAAGGTGCGCCTATCAAGCTCATTATCATCGACTCCATCAATAGCATTGTAGGTCGTCGAACCATGAACGCAGACTCTCTTGGGGTCCAACAGATTGGAGACCTTGCAGCTACATTGCAGGATGGCTTGAAGCAGATTCTTTCTACCATTCGCAATAACAAAATTGCTGTCATTCTTACTGCTCACATACGCGCAGAGATGGACCAGCAGGAAATCAAGCGCCACAACACAGTCAAGATGGGCGCTGGTTACGGGGTCAAACACAATGCCGAGTACTTTGTGTACATTGAACAGAATCGCAACAAAGATGGTCGCACAGACCTAATGGGCAACGAGTTTGTTGACGATAGTTGCCGAGACATCAATGATAACTCTGAAAAGACCGGACACAAGATTCGTGTTTGCATGAAGAAGTCTTCGGTAGGAGTTGCGGGACGTGTTGGTGAATTCACTTTCAATTACAACAAAGGTATCATTAATACTCACGAGGAGGTCTTCCTATTGGGAGCCAACCGTGGTATAATTGAGAGAGTCAACAACATGACCTATGCCTTCAAAGATAAGAAATGGACTGGTAAGCAGTCCGTTCTGGAGGCAATCAGAACTGACACAGACCTGCAGAAAGCAATCCTCTCGGAACTAAAGCAGAGGGAAGCAAGCGGAGCCTTTGCAGCGGAGGATGTTGACGCAGAAGATGCGTAATGCCTTTCAATCCACAAGCACTACATGACCTAGTTACGGATAGTGGGATTTCGTACAAAGAAAATCGAATCTCGTTCATCTTCAACTGCCCACGATGCTACAAGCGAGATAAGCTGTACATTCGGAAAGAAGATGGAAGATTCATCTGTTGGTTCTGTGCTGACCGTGAAGGCTTTAGAGGCAAGCCAGAGTACGCTCTTTCGGAACTAATCTCGGAGTCCTACAAAGCTATTAAGTTAAAGCTATATGGAGATGATGTAGTTGAAGCCACGGTTCATTGGGAACCATTAATAAGAGACTTCTTTGGAGACGAAGACCCCATAGACGAAGAAGCCTTTGAGCCTGTCATGGTAAAGTGGCCAATTGGTTTCTTTCCTATTGACCATCCAAAATCTATAGCTGGAGCACAGTACCTTATTGAAGAGAGGGGGATTCCTATAGATATAGCAATGGAATATGGAATTATGTACGCGCCTGAATTCAAGCGTGTATATTTTCCTGTAGAACACAACGGAGTCCTGGTTGGATGGCAGGGCCGATATGTATCTTCAGCCACGTCTTTTTGGAATGAAAAGCAGGAGAGAAATGTAACCATCACCAAGATACTTTCTAGCGCCGGAATTCCTCGCTCAAATTGCGTAATGTTCTCAAATAGACTCCGTGGCGTCGACCACGCTGTCCTTGCAGAAGGACCCGTTGACTCTATTAAGGCCCATCTATGCGGCGGGAATATTGCAACCATGGGAAAGGTTGTAACAGCTGAGCAAATTAACGTAATTCGAAATAGCGGCATCCACAAAATCTATATGGGCCTAGACCCAGATGCTGCTGAGGAAGTAGGAAGACTAATTCGCTCCTATGAAGACATTGATTTCTACAATTTGAGACCACCAAAAGATAACATCGACCTGGGAAAAATGTCTTTCGAGGAAGTGTTTGAGTTTTTCAAGTCAGCACCACCCATGAACAAAGGACACTTCTATGGTTACATAAAGGATTACAGTAATTAATGGAATACGACAAAGAAAGACAGTCTAAAACCAAAGCATTTTGTCAGTTACGGTCTTGGTTAGAGAGCACAAATATACCGTACACATCCGATGGCTACACCATCACTATAAAGACTACTAAAGGTGAGTCACTGCTCATTAAGATTGAGGAGACTTCAGAGAACGGCATTAAGGTTGATGTCGATACTATTAACAACAAAGACATCAAGAAAGCCCTTTCTCAGTTCTATCACATCACCGAGCTTGCAGGGTACGGCAGTCCATACCCGCTTATCCGTGGCGAGCATGTCAAGGGGTCATATAGAAAGACACCAGAATTAGTTTCATTCAGGCACAATGAGTTTCGGAGAGTCGGTAACCCTCCTACTCACAAGATTTTAGAATACAAGAAGGTATATACTTTGGCGGTGAGCCATTTTGCGGGTACCAACTTCTATAATTGCAAGAACTTGGGCATCGAGAAGGAAGACCTAGAGACCCATGCTAAGGTTTGGACATGTAACTACATAGGGCTGTATGAAGTGCAAGACCCAGCGCCAAACGAGAATGAAAAACGCCTGTACTCGTACATTCAGCAGAGGCTATATAACCACCTCAAGATAATGCTGACCAAACAGAAGAACTGTGGCTCAAGAATCCAGACTGAAGAGCAGGAATTTTTTCCAATGCAAGACGTGGATGAGCAGCCCCAGCCCAAGGCCGTTGCTACGAAGGCTCTCAAAGAGAGGTTTAATAACCTGCCAGTAGAAACAAAAATTTCGATGCTTAATGAAGTTCTAGAAGACCCATTTATTCAAGAAGACACCAAGAAGGCGGCCATTCGAAAACTAACCAAGATTTCAAAAGAGGCGAGGGTATAAATGGCAGAGGAATCAAAAGAGTGGAATCAAGCTCTTCCATTCAGTGAAAAGAAACAGAATGCGGCATTAGGTCATCTCATGACTAATGAGCGTTTCTTCTTGCAAGCCAGAAACATCATCAAGCCAGAGTGGTTCGTCCAGCCTTCTAACCAAAGGGTCTGGAAGAACATGATTGAGTTTTATGCCAAGTACAAGACCGTTCCTTCGAAAGAAGAGATTCTAGACTTCGGGGACTTAAGGGGTGAAGACCAAAAAACCAAAGACAACACCCTCATCAGAATGAAACTTTTTGAGCACGAGACTCAGTTCTTTAACCTTGACCACATCAGAGATGAGCTAACCGTCTGGCTCCACACACGCATCTTCCATGAAACAGTCAACTCCTCTATCAATCTGTTCAACAAAGAGCACTTTGCTAAGGCGTATCAAAAACTGGAGGAAGCTACAAAGACAATAAGAACCATAACCTTTGAAAATGACTTAGAAGAAAAGTTCATCGACTTCCAAGAAGAGTTTGCGAAGTCTGAGGCAGAAATTGGCTCAGCCATCACCTTCGGGCTCCCGGCTCTAGATAAGCTCCTGGTTCCTCATAGCCCCGGCAAGGAAATTCATGGCGGCCTATTTAAGGGGGATACTACTGTTATTCTAGCACCAACCAATGTGGGCAAAACAACGTGTCTTGTAACTGTGGCTCGACACAATGTTCTTCGTGGCAAAGACGTTCTGTTTATCACACACGAGGGGCGGCCCGCAGACATCAAAGAAAAAATCTGGTGCTCAGTCCTAGACTGCAGCAAAGGCGCTCTGTTCAGAGGCTACAAGACCCCAGAAGGAACTGAACATATTAGGAATGCACTAGCACTTATCGATAAGCATCTTACTTACATACCAATGAACAAGCCTGGCCTAACTGTGGAAGAGGTTGAGGCTGTCATGCGTAGAAAGAACGATGAGCGCATTGCAAAAACAGGTAAGGGATATGACCTGTTGCTTAATGACTATCCTGCAAAGCTCACAACAATCTTAGGTAGAGAAGGCCGACTTGAAAAGCGACATATGGACAACATAGTTTATGACTATTTTGTTCAGCTTTCATTAGACCTGAAATGGCATTCAGTGCTAGCAATCCAAACAAATCGTGAAGGTGCTAAAGCTTCCAAGGGTAAAATCAAGGGAAGTGCTCAGCGTTTGGTTGGAATGGAAGATGTTGCTGAATCATACGCAGTCATGCAGACCGCTACCAATGTCATTACTCTCAATAGAGATGGTAACAAAATAATTTTCCTTATCGATAAAAGCCGCTCAAGCGAAACAGGAATTGCTGTGGTTTGCCAAGCAAATTATGCGCACTGCCTTACGCATGACCCAAGATACCCCCATACTTGGTACAAAAGCAATGCCAGCATGGGCGAGCGCCTGGAGGCACTGTTGGAAACATATAACGGGAAAGAAATCCCAGAACACGAAATATACGCGAAGAATGACGCAGACTAGGAGAGCTTATGGCAAATCTCTGGAAGGTTGTGAGTGGTATATCGGCATGGAAGGGCAAAGAAGGAACTTTAGTAAAAATTGATGACGAATGGATAGTGCTTAGGATAATGGAAATTGAAGTTGAGGAACAGGTTTTCTACGATGTCCGAATGCCACTAGGTTGCTGCAAAGAGATTTTACATGAAAAAGCAAAAGCGTAAACCAACTGATTCACTTGAAATGAGGACAGCCTTCACCTTAGAAACAGGTGCAAATTTTGCTGACAGAACCATCTACCTATGGGGTGGCATCGACCACGAGACAGCCTACAAGTTCTTTGTTCCATTTCAGGCCATGGATAAGTCAGGGCAATGGATTCGAGTGATTCTAAACTCTCCTGGAGGAGACGAAGCTTCTGGGTTCGCTATCTACGAGCTAATCAAGCACTCCAACAGCCCTGTGTTAATTGACGGATATGGAACTGTGTTTAGTATGGCATCTATGATTATGCAGGCTGGCACTGTTCGCCGCATGAGCCCAGAATGTCGCTTCATGGTTCACTGTGGGTCAGTGGGATTGACTAGCGATGTTGAGACAAATACCTTCGTGGCTCTAGCCGGTGAATTAGGCTATATAAACAAGAGATATTCGGACATCATGGGCTTGAAATCAAAGAAGCCAAAGGAAGAAGTTACGAAGCTCTGCAACAAGGAATCGTATATGTCAGCTGAAGAAGCTGTGAAATGGGGTTTCATTGACACAGTCATTCAAACTGGAAGCGATATCGAGGTTTCAATCAAGAAGGTGAAGCCAAAGAAAGCAAAATAAAAATGAATAAATACTTACTGGGTGTCTTAGGAGCAATTGTAGTGTTTGGGCTTGGTTACGGCTCAGGTCGATACCTGACTCCTGCTCAGGTTGTAGTCACTGAGACAGTAAAGGAAGTCATTCAAGAAAAAATCGTTATTCAGAAAGAGATTGAGGTGAAGGTTGTGAAGGTTTTTATTGAAAAGAAAGCTGAAGAACGTGAAATTACCGAGACCAAGAAGCCTGATGGAACTGTAGTAATTACTACCAAAGAAAAAATCAACACCGACACAAAGATTGACGAGAGCACCGATAAGAAGGAGAAGGAAAAGACTGAAGCCGACCTTCTTGCCTCTAAAGAAGCCGCAAAGAAAACGGAAACCATTTTTTCAAAACCAAATATAAGGCTTGGGTTCCAAACTGGATACAACTTCCGAGACCTACTTGACACAAGAACCTTTGGTAAGGGCGGCATGATATTCGGTATATCTGCAGAAAAACGACTTATAAGAAACCTACCCATATTCGTCGGCATCTGGGCTAATAACCAAGGTGCAGGAGGCGTAGGAGTAAGTTACGAAGGGTTCTAATGGGATATTCAAGGGAATACTATAGAAAATACCGCGAACTTAATAGAGAAAAAATATTAGAAAATAATAGAAGATACTATAAAAAAAGAGGACCCAAGACACCCAACAGAGAAGTCGAACATCGTGCTAGTATAAAAACAAAATATGGGATTACAAAAGACCAAAAAGACGAAATGGCAAGACACCAACGCGGTCTGTGCGCGATATGCTCTAAAAAGCCTAACAAACTTTTTATAGACCACAACCATTTAACTGGGAAGGTAAGAGGTCTGCTTTGTCGTGAGTGCAACCTTGCCTTTGGTCTATTTAAAGAAAACAAAACAGCGCTTTATTCAGCGGTTTCTTATTTGGAAAGATATCAAGAAAAGTTTGCTTCAGACAAACTCGGCCCCGATGCTCAAATGATGGTAAGAAGGGAGCTTGAGGATAAGTTAAATCTTAGCATTGGAGAGCCTCACTTTATACCCAGAATAACAAAACAAGATATGCGATACCCTCCTCCTGAAGGGAAAGAAGAGTTGGTCTCTCTGATAAAGAAGAGAACAGACAAAAAACACGTAGTTATAACCAATGGAGGAAAGCAGGCGCTCTTAGCCAGCATGTACGCCCTTAAAAAGGTGTCTGGTATGAATTGTGTTATACATGAGCCCCCTTATTGGCCAAGCTTCCCTACGCTAGCTAAAATGTCTGGGCTAAGTTTTAATTCCGATTTAAATGAGAATCCTATTAAAATAATTACTCTTCCTGGCAATCCACAGGGTCTTTTCCCTATCAAAAAAGACCTTTATCATATTTGGGATAGCGTATACGCGCAGCCTCTGTATGGATTTAAGGGTATGATTCCCAATCACATCATTCAAGTAGAGAGTATGTCAAAGGCGTTCGGGCTTTCTGGAGCGAGGTTGGGGTGGCTACTGACAGATGATGAAAAGCTTGCCGAAGCTGCCAAGAACTACATGGAATTTACAACTAGCGGAGTATGCGTTCTTTCCCAAAATCTTGCTATTGACTTTTTTGAAAATGCAAAGAATATGGACCGTAGGCTTCATAAAGCAAGAATAATTTTGTTAAAAAATGGAGAACTCTTTAAAAAGGAAATAGCGGAATTTGTGCAAGTATATTATGGGGTTCCAAAAGACGGGACCGGAATGTTTGCGTGGTTTTTAGTAAAACCCGAATTTCAACAAATCTTCTCGGAATCTATCAAAAATGTAGATTTGTTATTGGTTTCAGGGGAATCTTGTGGTATGATGGAGAAAGGATGGTACAGAATGAGTATGGGCCATAACTTCGACTATACCAAACTTGTCCTAACAAAGCTACGAAAGGAAATTGATAGTGTCCGACACACACACGGAACTAGAATATAAGTTACCTGCAGCCAAGGTGAGCATAAATGATTTTGTTACTTGGCTGACAGCGCAAGGCCCTGACACATACGTACACCTTATGTCTCCAGACCTGTACTATGAACAGGGTGAGTCAACGGTTCGTCATCGTTGGGGCTGTGACGTAGGTGAGGTTAAGGGAGCAGGAGAGTTAACGGTAAAACGCCGGAAAGACAAGAAGTCGACTACCTCGCGAGTTGAAGTTGACCTCTCTTTTGCAGAAAAGGTTACCAGAGAGGACGTTACAACGTTCCTGGAGCTAACTGGATGGAAGAGAGCTTTCACCGTCATTAAAGACTGTCACATCTTCAATTTCTCGGCAACTGGCAAGCCGAAGGTTAGCATTGTCATCTATGACTGCTGGCTTGCGGGGACAGACAAGCCTGTTCCCAAGCGATTCATTGAAATTGAAGCAGCTAAGGGCAGCAATGAAACCTTTAAAAGAGACAAGGAAATTATTGATGAATGGTATTCAAAAATTTCCTCTCGCTTCGACGTAGAGAAGCCTATTAACAAATCTCTTTACGAGATTTTCTCTGGTAAAAGCTATAGGCTAGTGTGAACTCCACAATCCTCAAGAAAGAGGCTCTATTCTGGTTAAGGTACAAGAAGCGATACGAGCTTGTTTGTACGGAAGTACAAGTAGGGCACGGTATAGCTGATGTTTATGCTATTGGTCCCGATTGGAAGGCCCCAACAAGCTCAATCGAGATTGAAACAAAGATAAGTGCATCAGACCTAAAGAGGGATTTTGAGGATAAGTCTGCAAAGCATTTTGCAATCAAGAGTGAAACTAGACTTTCTCCCAACTACTTCTACTTCATGGTGCCAACAGACTTAACTGAACTAGCGCTGGAGTTGGTTGCTCAGCACAATCCCAAATATGGAGTCCTCTGCTTAGGGGAGTATGACTTTCAGCCGCTGACGGTTGTTAAAAAGGCGTCGAAGTTACATAAAGAGCATCCCACTAACCACATTATTGGAAATGCGGTGCTTCGCATGGGCAGCGAAATCTGTCTCCTGCACAAGAAAGTATTAAAAAATGAAAAGAACTCAAATTGAGGTCAGAATAGACCCTGAAGAAAACAAGAGTAAGTGGAAGGTTCGCATTGAGGACCAAGACACACTACCAGGCACCCCTGAATTTTCGGTTCGTCAAGTTTTATTCTTAGAAGAATTAGCTGTCAATAACCATTTATTGCTAACTTGTGGTCCAGTGCGGTATCAGAGGCTGGCAATCTTTCATGATGGAGTCAAGTGGATTGCGGAAGCAGAAGCCATTGGACCTTCATCAAATGAAAAAGTTAAATCGACCGCGTCGGGAAGAAGCCAAGGGTAAAGAGCTAGCTGAGCTTAAGAAAGAAAATAATCAGCTGCGTCGCCAGATATCTAGGCTTCGAAAAGAGATTGAGAGACTTGAGCTTATGACGTTGATTGACCGAGAGGACAATCAACCAGCGCCTCGTGTAGAGCGAAAGAAAAGCAAGCTAACGTGCCCAGCCTGCGATAATCAAAGCTTTTCAATGACTACAACTCCAAGCGGCAAGAAAATCTACGTGTGCAAGAACTGCAAGTGGATTGGTCAACTTAACCAAGATTCTGTAAATTAGTTGACACCATAGCTATAACAAGCTATCATATAGTGTGGATAAGTTTCTACAGACCTCCGATGCTAACTGTAAGCGTTGGCTGTTCTTAGATGACGACAAGCTTCGTCATAGTGGATTCGATATCCACTGTATTGGTTTGCCCGTGAAGGTTACGCATGTCTGGACGGCCGACCAAGCAATTGAAACCCTCAAGAATGAGGAGCCTTTTGATTGTGTTTGGCTTGACCATGACCTAGAGAATACAGACCCTAATTACTCTGGAGCATGTGTTGCAGAATTTATTGCACATCACATTGACAAAGCAAAGCTTCCAAAGTATGTTGTAGTACATAGTCACAATCCAGCAGGCGCTGAAGTAATGGCAGACATGCTTCATGCAGCTGGTGTGCCAGTTAAAAGAGTTGAATATAAAGCACCTCAATCAGTAAGGAGTTGGTAATGGACACTGAACAAAAGCCCGTTGAAGTTGTTGCACCTGAAGCCCCAACAGAAAACACTGTTGGACAGCACACCTATTTCATGTCAAAGAGCGCGGAACTTGAAAAGGCCCTGGCTGAAGCCTCCGAGAGAAATCTTAAGGTTCTGGGATTCGAAAGAACTCGCCCAAACCCAGTATCCAAGGACCGGAAGCCATTCAGGTACTCTGTTGCAAACGATGCATGGGTCATGAAGTGTATGACCAAGAAAGAGTAAGATGGCTTCGTTTGGTGTATACGTAGTTAAAATACCTGGATTTGGGCAACACCCAAATGCCGACAAGCTCTCTATTACTCAGGTTGAGGGATGCCCCGTTATTTTTCAAACTGAAGAGTTTAGGGGCCTAAATAAGGCCGTCTATATTCCTATAGACGCCATGGTGCCTCTGGACATGCAGGCTTTTGCTTTCTTGCGCAATGACAAGTATAAGCCCGGTAAGAAGCACCGTATGAAGGCAAAGAAACTTCGGGGAATCTTCAGCATGGGCATGCTAGTGCCTATCTCGGCTCTTGAAAAAGAAATTCAGGGACACATTGACTGGGAACCTGGCACAGATATTTCTCAGCATCTTGGCATCACAAAGTATGAGGAACCTCTAGACCCAGTTTCATTTGGAAAGTCTCAGCAGGAATCTGACCCCGGAGTAATTCCACACTATGACATGGAGAGTTACCGAAAGTACAAGCACGTTCTTGCAGACAGCGAGGAAATTGTAGTCACGGAAAAACTCCATGGTTGCAATTCAAGATACTTTTGGCATGTGAAAGATGGCGCTGAGCCTCGCTTCTATGCCGGTTCTCATGGTCAATTCAAGAAATTTCATGAGACCAATTTGTGGTGGAAAACCGCAATCCAGTATGACTTAGAGAATAAACTGAAGCCATTCCCAAACCTTGCACTGTATGGCGAAGTTGTAGGAACCCAGGATTTGCGATATGGGGCAAAGCAGGGCGAAACGTTCTTCGCTGCCTTTGACCTTTACAACATTGAAAAAGGCAAGTTCGAAGATTACGAGAACTTCCTGGAATTCTGCAAGAAAATCGATGTGCCGGTTGTACCCGTTATTTATCGGGGTCCGCATCTTTCAGAGTATATGGAAACCCTTTCTAAGGGAGACACAACGTTACTTGCTGGACAAATTCGTGAGGGAATAGTGATAAGGCCAATTAAGGAGCGCTGGAACTACGAGACCGGCAGAACCCTACTCAAGTTCGTATCTGAGGACTACCATCTTCGCAAGGGTGGGAGTGAGTATAAGTAATGAAAGACTCATTAGGTGACCGTATGAAGGATTATGAAGGCGTACCTCGTGTACGTCTTATCAAGAAGATGCCAGTCATTGCTCGCATTGACGGAAAGGCCTTCCACACGCTAACACGAAAGATGGCGAAGCCTTACGATAAGAACTTCCAGTATACAATGCTAGATACTGCGCTCCACCTCTGTACAGAGATTCAGGGCACAAAGATGGCATATGTCCAGAGCGATGAAATCAGCCTTCTGATTATGGACAATAACACCCGCGATACCCAGGCCTGGTTTGACAATGAACTACAGAAGATGTGCTCTGTGGCAGCCAGCATGGCTGCTTCTCAGTTTATGTGGAGCTTTGTATCAAACTTTGGGCTAGGGGCCGTCACAAACGTGCGCCCCGCCTTTGATGCACGTTTTTGGAACCTACCTGAGAACGAAGTTGTGAATTATTTCGTTTGGCGTCAACAGGATGCCGTACGAAACTCCATCCAAAGCCTAGCTCAAGCCAACTTCCCTCATAAAGAACTCCATGGCCTGTCATGCGACCAACTGCAGGAAAAGCTTTTTCAGGAAAAAAGCATCAACTGGAATGACTGCTTGACCATGGATAAGCGTGGGAGTTGTATTGTCAAGTCCATAAAGACTATTTACACAGATAAAGGAACTGCAGACCGTAGAATCTGGGTAACTGACCTTGAAATCCCTACATTTACTCAGGACCGCAAATACATTGCCACAAGGCTCTTGCCAGAAGAATCTGTTTCTGGTAAAAAGGAACAATGAAATACGTTCTGCTTTTCCCAGACGGTGGCTTCGTGGGCCTTGATAGCAGTAGTGGGGCTACCCATGGAATTGTGCGCACGATTTAAGGTATGCGCATTTTTGGTTTGAAGATGAAGCCCGCGCGTATATTAAGAATTTTCCAGAGTTGCGTTTGTTCAAATTCGAATATCAACTTTATGCTGTGGACTAAATCATGACCGGAACACTAAAGAAAATTCATAATGGTACTGCAATGCGCACTGACGAGATTCGTGGTGAAGCCATTGAACCTCCAACTGTAGGCCACTGCTTTGTTATGGTGGGTCCACCACTTGAAGATGGAGACTTCAGACTAACCCGAACTTCTCTTGTGAAAGACGTAAAGGAAGTTACTCCTGGGCACTGGGAAATTCACACCCTAAATTCAGTCTACTCTTTCGTAGAAGAAACGCTGTCATAATGCGATTCGATTGGTATCTCATAAAGAGAGCTTGCCGATTTTGGTGGCAACGTAGAACCCGTGGGTGGGACGATAGCGAAACCTGGAGTTTAGAACATAGCTTGGCTAAGCACATTGCCCCTCGTCTGCGTAGATTTAAGGAACTTACTATTGGAATTCCGGGGTGTCTTCTTCCTCAGGAGAGACCTACTGCTGCACAAAGAGCAAGGGCTGAAAAGAAGTGGGACGAAATACTTGATGACATGATTTATGCTTATGAATTTATAGCAGACCACGATAAGTATTTCTTAGCACAATTTGATTCCCCAGAATGGAAGCGCGTTAACAGGGGTCGAAATCTTTTTCACAAATACTATTACTCATTGTGGTGGTAAATGCGAGTAGCAATTGACGACGGCAACGGTGACCTAATCGAAGGCGAAATAGAGATGGGTCCAGCATCCAATGGATGCATTAGGCTCAAGATGGATGGCGGCAAAACTGCCATTAGTCATGTGGATAGGGTACTACCCTTAGACGAAGAAGCCGAGGAACGTATGAAAAACGGCTATTCTAGTATAAAGGTAACCTCACATGCCCAAGAAAAAGGAAAATAAAGAAGGTCGTTTCTTCGTCAAAGTAAAGAAATTAGACCCCGAAGCCGTCTACCCTCAATATCAGACACCAGGGTCCTCAGGAATGGACCTTGTAGCTCTTACAGACCAGTTCCTAAACAAGGGCCAGATTCGCTTAGTCTCAACGGGGCTTGCATTTGAAATCCCGACCGGGTACGAGGGTCAAATCCGGCCTCGGTCGTCTCTGGCGTCACGCCACGGCGTCACAGTAGTCAATTCGCCGGGGACTATTGATAGTGACTATAGGGGAGAGGTCAAGGTTGCTCTCATTAATTTAAGCACCGAGTCATATAAGGTCACAAAAGGGGATAGAATTGCGCAATTAGTCATTGCGCCAGTTATGAAGGCTGAGATTGAAGCCGTAACAGAAGTCACCGACTCTGAAAGAGGAGAGGGTGGCTTCGGGAGCACAGGCCAGTAATGCTTTTGGTTAAGGGACCTTGCACACACTGCAAAAAAGAGGTTACCCTCGTAGACACTGAGCCCGAGACCTACGGCGCTCCAATCTTTTGTAGGAGATGCGCTTTTGCTCTTTCTAGGCAGGTTGATGACTTGTTCAAATCACTGCAAGCTGCAATTGGTGCAGCGAATAGAGTTGGTCAGGAACTTTCTGACCTACGGAGGAAAGGCGGCTCAGCATAGGATGACTCAATGGGCCTACAAACCTGTCCAGCATGTAACTCAGGGAATCTCTACGTATATGAGGGAGAAACCATAACAGAGAAGTATTGCATGCAATGCGCCTTCGAAGAAAGAATTAAACATCCTCCTATTGTAATCAATAGACCACTAGCATATACTAGTCCAAAGCCTTGGAGAACTAAGCCGCCATCATGAAAAAGACCGACAAAGACTACGCTTACTCTATTGTAGATTCGCGTTACAGAGATGAAGACTATGATAGCTATCATGTTGAAACCGTAATGCTTGGCATTCAAAAAGGAAAAGAGCTTTCTCAAGTTGAGATTGAGGAGTTAAAATCAGAAATTCGTAGACTTGAAGACACTATAGATTCCTTAAGGGATGAGGTGTTTTATTATAATTCTTGCCGAAGAGATTCATAATGAAAAACCTGCAGATAATGTCCGACCTTCACTTTGAGTTTCACCACGACCATGGCGAGAGCTTCATCAATGGGCTTGACCCAAGCAATGTTGATATTCTTGTACTGGCAGGAGACATAGCTTCATTGAACGGAGGCATGTTGGCTGGAGCTTTGCATCAGTTTAGCAAAAAGTTCAAGAATGTTGTGTACGTTCCTGGCAACCACGAATTCTACAAGACCGCAATTCGACTGGGCTGGAACAAACTACATAATACGACTGTAAAAACGGTTCACATTTTGCATAATGAAGCAAAGACGGTAGATGGAGTTAGGTTCTATGGGGGTACCATGTGGTTTCCTGAGACCTACGACCCCATGACCATTAATGCTAAGACTCGCATGAACGACTTCTATCAGATTTCGGACATGGAGCCAGAGTGCTATCGTGAAAACACCGACTTCGTCAACAAATACGGCGTAAATGTCAACGAAAAAACAGTGGTACTCACACATCACTTGCCTTCTCCAGAGAGTACGCCACGGCGCTTTAGGGCATCTCAGCTAAATCCATTCTTTGTCTGTGACATGCAGCAGAAAATTGAAAGCTGCGCAGTGCCCCAACTGTGGATTCATGGACATACACACGACTTCAATGACTATAATATGCACCTGGGTTATGGTGACGACTGCCCTAAGCTCAGGGTCGTAGCAAATCCTCATGGATACCCTGGCGAACCTTCGGGCTTGCATTACAAAGAAAAATTTGTTATACCTGTAAGTGAGGTTAATGAATGAAAGCCAAAGACGCAATTTTCCACTTCTGCGTGGGATTCGTAATTGGCAGCGTGTTTATAACAATTGTTGAATGGATATCAAAATGAAGGTTTTCCTTGCAATTCTAAGTTTGGTCATGTTTGTCAGCACTGCGCAGGCAGGAGGGCGGCGCATGAAGTACCGTCCCTACATCGTTCAGGATGTAAATGGTCAGAATCAATGCGAAGAGGATGACCCGCTTGGACCCTGCTATGACAGGAGAATCACAATTGTAAATCCACTGAAGCTGACAGTCTTTGTCAAGCTGGATTGCGGCATTGAATTCTTGACAAAGGCTGAATCATATATACCAGGCAAAGGAGTTGTAACGATTGCGATTAACACAGCTGGCTTTGTTGGAGGTCTTAGGAAGGGCGAGTGTAAAATCAAGCTTTGGAAGGAGTGGGGCGGCAACCGCAAAACCCACTACTTGAAATAATGGACTACATCATGCTTTTGATGTGTATGGCGCTAGGACTTGCAGCGTATGTAGCTGTTGAGATTGGAAACCATGGAAAGAGACGTAAATCCTAAATCTATAACAAGGCTCTTTTACCTTCAAAAGAAGGAAGAACTGCTTGGAACCACTCTATATGGAGTACCTATCTGCGATAGGTCATGCCTGGATTTTTGGAGTAATTTTACGGAGAAGTCGCTGTTTACAAGCGAGGATGAAGTCTATGATTTTTGGAAGAGATATCCTGAATGTGAGCTAACAACATTCGAAATCAAGAATGAGATTGAGGTAAAAAAGTATAGCCATCATTCAGGTGTTGATGGCAGATATGGAATCGTCTGTGAGAAGTGTGGAATAATTGCAGATGACCACGGGAGATGGGAGTATCAGTGCAGCTACTACAGCGAACAATAAATGAACTATTAATCCAGATTATTTCCTGGATTCTTTGGCTTTATCTGTCAACACGTTTAGTTTGGATGGCACGGTAATGGTTAGAGACATCTTGGTCTGGCCTGATACTAGACTTAAGGTCATGTCTAAGGAAGTTACCCCTGACATGAATGTAAGTGGCTTAGTCGTTGATATGTACGACACCATGATGTCTAAGCAAGGTCTCGGACTTGCGGCCATTCAAGTCGGAGTCCCATATCGCATGTTCGTTATGGAGGCCATTGGTGAGCATGAACCTACACTGATTGTAAACCCCAGAATTCTGAAGGTGATGGGATTCCCAGAGCTTGTCGATGAGGGTTGCCTATCTGTTCCTGGCTTCCAAGAAAAGGTATTTCGATTTCCTAAAATTATGTTTGAGGCTAGGAACCTTAATTCTGGGTCTCTGTATGCAACGATTGTAGATGGCCTCCGCGCCCAAGTTTTTCAACACGAATTCGAGCATCTGAATGGGGAGATTTTCCTCAAGCACTTGCCTGAGGAAACCCAGAAAGAAATCACAAAGAAACTGAAGAAAGGTAAGAAATCATGAAGACTATCGCAACACTATTGGCTCTAGCCCTATTTGGGTGCGCACATACTCCAGCTAAGACTCAGCTGGAAAAGAACATGGATGTCTGTAAGGCTGAGCTAGAAACCGTCCTAAAGCGGCGAGGAGTTGAGGGGGCAAAGGTTCTTAGCTGCACCTTCAACAAGGAGCAGCAGCGAGTCAATTGCGTCTTTGAAGTCGATGGACAGAAGGATGAGCTTGGGCGTCATGTAACGCCAGAAGGGGCGTGCGAATAATGAGCCGCAAAATCTATCTTTACGTAAGGTTGGCAGTCCTGAGTCTGTTAGCTGGATACGTTGTCCATCTTGGAATTCAGAACTACCGAGAGACAAGCAAGCTAAATGACTGTGCCCTGCTTGTTCAGTCAAAGCTGAGCGAAGCCGGTGCGCAATACAATCCAGTTGTCTTGCAGTGCAAGAACCTTGTCTTAAAGGGCGACCTTAATAGGGTTGTATGCAGCTTTGAAGACGATGTGTCTCCAGGTGGACCTGAACGCAGAGTCCATCCTGTGATAGTTCCAGCCGGTTTCTGCGACTAAGTTTTAGTGAACCCGGAACCAAGAAGTGTAGTCAAACTCAACAGGGACTACGCCTTGGTGCTGAGTTAGTCTGCCGCCTGAATAGTTTGTAGGCGAAGCCATATCGCTATAGCCATAGTTATGGCCGTGGAAATACCCGTCTGTAGGGGAGGGAGTAACTCTTTTTACCCTCAAGCTAGTTGGGCTCACTAGTTCAACAATCTGAACCGTCTCAGAAATCGTATTAAGAGAGTTGATGATGCTGCACTGAGCACCAGGGAAGAAGTTCTCTACTGAGACAGGGTTGGTAACGGTAATTGTCCCATCAGCGCCTGCTGTTGTGATAGGGATTGTTAGTTCAGGGCATTGAATATACGGCATTGTTTCTCCTTATAAGATTAGGACTTAGTCCAGGTCCAATCGAAGGTGTCAAGATAGGTAAAAACCCCTGGCATACCCTTCTTTTTGATAATTGCGATTAAGGCAGGCCAAGTGATTCCCTTAGCCTTGATATCTAGCTGGACATGAGGACCCTCTTTGAAATTCTGCCAGTAGTATGCAGCATCTAGGCCAAGCTTCTTAGCTTCCTCAGCCAGTATGGCGTATTCCTTGATGTCCCAATTGGGCTGCAAGCCTTCCTTGCCTGGGTCTCCGTCCCTACATGAGTCTACGGCTACACCGTATTGGTGGGCAGAATAGCCTGGAGGAGCTTTTGTTACAATACCTCTTGACTTATCTGTGCGTCCATAAGAATAGAGTTTTTCCTGGTCTTTGTAGGACCTTAGGCCATTTGTGGCATAGTAAATTGCGCCCCGTTTTTCACAGTTTGTCAATAAAATTTTGTACTTTTCTAAGAAAGGCGGATAAAGTAGCTTACTGTCAATTCTTTTTAGATAATCATCACTCATTATTGCTGTCTAAGCACGTATGTGCCTCCTTCTGAAAAAACTATTACTTTGCCACCTGTACCCCCAGGACTGGCTCCAAGTGCTTGTAGCGGCGAACTGGAGTTGAATAGGGGCTGTCCACTAAAGGACTTCTGGGCTATGTTTGCTGCTAATGAGATTGCGCGTATAACTACAGCACCACCACCACCTCCACCAGAAGCTATTCCGCTTGCTCCATTGGCCTTGACTTTTGCTGTACCTTTCAAAACTATTTCTTTGGCTGCAATCCACACGATTCCACCACCTCCACCACCTGGAGTCGCTAGACCACCACCACCTCCACCACCGCCTTTAACTCCAGTGATTGCTCCGTTGCCAGATACATAACCTCCAGAAGTCCAAAAGAAAGTGTCATAGGGAGTACCTTTATTTGCGGCTAAAGAAGAAATTCCACCGGCTGCAGTTCCAGAGCCCCCGTTTCCGCCAATACCATCTGTATTAGCTCCAGGCGTTGCCCCAATTGCTCCACCATTCTGACCGGCTCCAAGAGTATTTCCGGCCCCACCATCTGCATCGCTTCCATTATTCTGGATTGTGCATCCGTCATCTAGCAGCAGCTGTTCCATGACAAACAAACGATATCCATTTGTATTCATAGTCCAGGTCTTACTACCAGACTTCTTGATGACGACGCTCTTGTAGAACGTATCTTTGGATAGAGTAATACTTTGATTGTTGGCGGTTTGAATTAAAGTTCCATCAACGCCAGCACCAAATATAGCTAATCCAGGAATCGCAAAGGTGTTAGAAGCCATTATGCATCTGTACCATTTACTCCATTAGGAGCCAAAACCTCTATAATTTCTCCACGAGCCATATCACACAGCAGGGTTCTTCCACCTGTTCCACCTTCACCACCCTTACCAATGGTATTGCCTGCTCCGTCTCCACCTGTTCCACCAGTTGCGTCTAGTGCAAATGTACCTGTACCTGTTTTAGTTAGGCCACCATGTAATAGAATAACTGCTCCACCACCACCTCCACCTCCACCACCAGAAAACGGTAGGGTGCCATGGTCGCCGTCACCGCCTTTAGCAGATAAAGCAACCCTAGTTTGATTCCCAGCATTGATATGAGCCTTTGCAGCGCAAATCCAAAGGATTCCACCACCTCCACCACCAAGTCCAGAGACGCCCCCGTTTGCAGCACCAGAACCACCACCAGAACCACCTAAAAGGGGAACAGTACCAGTGAATGCTGGAAGAGCATCATTGTAAGCTCTATAGAGAATCGGAATAGTTCTGTAAAAAGTTTGACCAGCTACAGAGAATCCTGCACCGCCGCCATTTCCTCCAGTAAGCCCTATTCCTGAATCGCCACCGTCTCCACCACCTCTACCTAAAGCACTATCTGAGGCATTATTTCCGCCAGCAATTCCATCGTTGGCTCCTGTAACGGAAGCTCCACCACTGGTTCCACCACCCAAGCTACCTTGTGGACCTCCAGCAACACCGAAAGACTGTCCGTCATTGTGTAGCTTAATATGGTCTACTCCAGTAAAAATAGCATCTGCAACAGTAATAGAAAAATTATTCTTGCAAAAAAACTTATAACCACGAAAGTGAATGTTTCTGGGAGCCTGATTATCAGGGTCGGGCATATCTATAACGAAGTCGTTAAATAGTGCGTCGATGCCGCTGTTGTCTGAGAACGTGTTTGGTCCAGCGAAGAATGAGTTTAGGTTTGAAAACGTTAATCTGTCGGTGCCAATAGTTACGGCATCTAAACTTGAAGAAAAGGTAATTGGCGTAGAGTCAACAGTTACAGAAAGCTGGTCACATCTCCAGTATGTTCCTGCATGCGTAGTTCCTCGGTCAACATAAACATGAATGTTATTTGCAAATTCTGCATCAGCATTTAGTTCTGGAACTCTTGTCCAGCCACTGGTGCTGGCAATGTACACACCATTTTCAGTATTGGCTGTCTGGTCCTTTAGAAAAACTCGATTGCCCTCTTCAACTTGGACACCATCCATAATAGGAAGTGCTCCAGCGGCGATAGATACGTTTGCTGTGCTACCAACAAGAGCCTCAACAAGCTTATTGTTTAGTCTCCAAATAGTGTCTATGTTGGAATTTCCTGAATTGATATGAACCGCTGTCCCCTGCTTAATACCATCAGCATTACTATCATTGAAACTAGAGTGCCTTGTGAGAATCCATGGAGTACCGCCGCTACCGCCTTGAACAATAACGTATAGTCCATTGTCAACCTGTAGAGCACCAGCCTGATTCTTTACAAGAAGATTTAGTCCTGCGCTTGTTCCGCCACCATCAATAACCAAGTTGCCATTGGCATTGGCTGTAAGTGTACCAGGAGGACCCACTGTATAAGCTGGGAGTGCTACAGTGGTGGCAAGATGGCTCCATTTGGTTAGATACACGTTACCGTCGCTGCCATCTCCAAACCAACTGGGTTCTATTCCGCTTGATATCAACATTAATTATGGTCCTTCTGCAATAACTGTTATTGAACCGTCTGTCCACATAACACAAACCTGTGTTCTATTTAGAGACCCTGGCTGTCCATTGTCTCTTAAAAATAGTTTTGCTTTGTCGGCTGCTGGTGCAACTGGAGCAGAATCTAGTTCTGTTAATTCGATTCCGCCTCCCAATACAGAAACTGAATCATCCTTAAAGAATACCTTAGCTTTTCCTGGTGCAGGCGCTGCAGGATATGAACCAATGTCACTTAGTTCCATGCTTCCTTCAGGAAGTGTAGAAACCTTATCGGAAGATAGGTTTACACGAGTGTCATCAACGCCTCTACCTATATCAACATCGCCGGGTCCGAGCGGTGCATTGTTAGCATAGCCGTTGTCACGGGAAATGCCAGCCGCTGTTGCAACTCCAGTTATATCGTCTATGTTCACTACACGAGCAGTGTTGTTAGGAAAGTTTGCTATAGAAGATAGCTTTACGTTTCCAAAAGAAATGTGGGTTGCTGTTTTAAAGGTTCCGTTTACAGCAAAAAACTGGTCTCTGACAAAAATACTGTCGTTGATTCTCCAGGCCATTACAAATCTGTTGCCTGGCGGGTCAGAACCTCCTAAGCCTTTGATTGTAGTTTTTCTGGCAACCAGAGGATTAAGTCCCGCTACGGTTCTAGAGTTAGAACGGTCAAGGTCAACATAAACGCATTCGCCGTTTTCTAGGTCGGTTAAGCCTGGTTCATCTATAATTTGGTCCTGAACCTCGTTAATGAACTCAAAGGAGTTGTCAAAAACAAAACGAACAGATTTCCAATGAAGTTGTGTAAGGGGTATAAAGCCTACAGCCGGTACCCATTCAAAAAATTCTCCGTTATTAAATGGTGTGGCTCCACCACGAATCATTTTGACATTGCGGTCTGCAGCAAGACTATACCAGAACTCACCGCCGCCAATTTCCCAGACGCGAGTCATGACAGCTTCCATCCATTCCTTTAAAGAACGGATTTCTTTGTCACCACCAAAGAAAATGTCGCCGCCAGCGCCTACACCAAAGGCAGTCTTCTCTCGGCGTCCCCCAGGCCATCCATAGGAGCCATAAATATTAGGTGTGGTTCCACCAACACCTAGTCGAAAAAGAATCTGACGAGCATCCTCTAGGCTGGTGATGTTGTTTCCAGAATCTGTACGAACCTTAGCAATGGGTGCAATGCCAGGCGTGTTGTTGAAGTCCTGGGTGGAGATAGTAATTTTGTAATCTAGGGTGCGAGCTAAGGGAACCTGCTTGGGGTTCTCTTCATTTGTATCTGCATCCATGAACATGACCAAGTCAGCAGTTGTATCGTCTGCTTGTCTTGTGAGGTCTACGCCAATGTAGTTTACTACACCAGGTACGAAGCCCCCGGTAACCCGTGGATTGGAAGCAGAAAGAACCTCAACTGGTCTATCGTTGGGTACACTGAAAATGGACCCATTCTCGGAAGCTAGATAGTGAATTAGGGAGCCACCAGCAGTCTCTACCTGAAGTGAAGTAGCTGGCTGCCCTGTTACGCCGCTACCAACTATGATTCTGAAACCGCGCACCACTACGGCTTTTTCGCCAGCTACCATACGGCCAGCAAGTAAGTCAAAGTCTCCTCCTACAGACGATTCCAAGCCCCGAATATGAGGAATGTCGAGCCTTTGCTGACCTAGCCAGTTACCTTGTCGAATTACAGCCATGATTTAGTCCTTACTAAGATTGTCTTTACCCATTTGCATTGGCAGTTTCATTAGACCAAGAAAGGGCTTGAAAGCTAATGTTTCCGGTCAGCAAGCCCCTTACTGCAACGCTCCAGTTTTGTCCTAACACAGAGCATTGGTCAGCCCTAAAAAGAACGTTGGAACTGACTTGGTCAACCAAAAGTAGGGTAAAATATTTTTCTGCAGGAATATTGGGGTTTGTAGGTGTCATACCTGCACCTTCGGCGCCTCCGTCTCCAGTGTATTTATAGACACTCACGCTTCCAGTAATGGAAGTGGTAGTTGGAGCAAGCTCATATGGTTCGTTGGAGTCTAATCCGTAGATAGGCTTCTTAGGAGTAGATGAAGACCAAGAAAAATTGAAAACCCTACCAACCTTTATGCCATTGATAAAAAGGTATACCTTGGGGCCTGTGATGATGAGTGATTTAGCCATTGCCCTTAGCCTCGCTTAGTTCCTCGTCAATTTCAGAACCTGCCCAAACCATGACTTGGTCAGACAGCTTGTAAAAGTCACTATCTGGGAAGCCTTCTCCTGCGAGACCACGGTCTCCTGGGTAAACAATGTCTAGGTTCATCTTAAAGCCTGCTGCTTTGATTGCTTCTATGAATTTTTGTGCTGCTACACGTCCTGAAGGCGAATCTGTAACGTAGAAGGAACCAAGTTCCTCAGGGTTCTCTGGAACGAATGCATGTGGAACAAACAAAAGCGTGATTTCGTCTCCACGGTCTACGTTCTCTGGGAATTCAAATTCTCCGTCGAGAACTAGTTCATTTACATTTGTAAGCAAGAATGTAAGAGGGGTTGTTTCCAGTACAATAAGACCAGTATTAGAAAGTCTCCAACCTGTATTGTAGTTAGAGTGTCCCTCTTCAACTAGCACGTATGCGTTGCTCTCTACGTTACCGGCCATTACCTGGTTGAAATCAGGCGCTCTTGTGAGAATAAATGGCAGGCTTGGACTTCCTGTCTGAATTACTTCATAGATGCCATTGTTCTCAGGAAGAAGTAGCAAATTCTTGACCAAAATTCTATCTCCTACCGAGACAGAAATTCCATCTACAATAAGCAAACCGTTGTTTGCTCCAGTTAGAGTCTTTGTTGGACCAGCACCGGAAGGAACATTTGGAGGAAGCGGAGTATTGGTAGCAAGTACGACATTTTCGTGGAAGCTCAAGACTGCTCCTGCGCCAGTAGCTAGATATGGAATCGGCTGAGATGCTCTGTTGGTTCCAAAGTTGATGGAAAGGAAGCCTTTTTCATTAGGAAACCGAAGTGAAGGAGCTTGGTCGTTAATATCAGCTAATAGAGGTAGTTTGGAGTACTTATGACCCTTAGACAGCTTGATTCCGGCTCTAGCTACGATGCTGGTGATACCCACGCCAGAAGCGGGGTTCCACATATACGGACCTGGAATAGCGGATTCAAGGGCTTTAGCTTTTGTAATTGTAAATTCTTCAGTTTCGGTGGTAATAAAGGCGTAGTTTGGTGTCTTCACCTTAAAAATGGTGACTAGGTCAGGGTCATTCACCTCTAGAACCTCATGAAGCACCCCATTTATTCCTCCAGCCATGAAGCTTTCGGCTCCTGGGGATAGAATGTAGTCAAATTTTTCAGACTGTAAGGTGGCCTGGGGGAACTTGACCTTGGCTCCACCAAAGATTGCAGAAACGTCATTTCCTTCAAAGCTAAGGCCAGCGGCACTACAGAATGCACGTTCCCTTGGAATAGTAAAATTACCCTTTACCCAGCTGTATGTCTTCAGGTCGAAGAACTCGGCCGTTTCTCCAGCGATGTTTACTAGCTCCTTGGCTGCATGAGACTTAACCAGAGGAGTTGCGAAGTTCAGGGTTCCATAAGTAACGTTGTCAGTCTTAGAAGAATAGGCAATTGGACCTTCAAAATTGGTTGTTCCAATGCCAATGTACACGTTCCCGTTCTCGGGAAACAGGTCATAGTCTTCGATATCAAAGTTTATGGATGTTGACCCCGCATTTTCTGGGTCAACCAAGTTTGAAACAATTTTTTCAGAGCCAGGGTCAATTCCTAGTCCATCGACAACCATGATTTGGTTAATGGCAGGAAGGTATTTGGCTTTGCACCAGACTCGTTCACATGCCATAGGCGGTAACATTCTCCAATAGCGCTCAGATGGCTCAAAGACCTCGCATGAGGATAGGGGTTGGGCAAGTCTAGAACCAGAATTTACGTTAAAGCCTCTTCCACCGAAAACGAAGTGACGGCCATCTGGTAAACTAACCATGGCATGACCATAGCGGGCATAGGCCATAGGAGCTTCAGTCCTCCATTGCCATCCAGAAAATGGTTCTCTTGCAGCAAACGTATTGTTATATACATGGCCGCCGTGGTTTGGAAAATCTCCAAATCTGATGGCCGTAGTATCTACTACAATTGGAGCAGGAGTATTCAGAATCCATTCAGAGGAGGCGTTTACCTCACCTGTAGCAACAACTACGTCTATGTACTGTATAAACTGATGTGACTCCATAAGGTCATCTGTTCTGGCTAGCACAGCAATGTAGTTGTTGTTGATTGGTCCAACGAATGACTTAACTACATATACACCGTTATCTGTTGACTTTCGGAATCGACCCTCGTCCTTAATTAAGATTCTGTCATCTACAATTACACTGAGGCTGTCGAACTTCAGAAAGTCTGGGTCATTGGGATTGATGATTGTAATTCTCTTGGAGCTTCCGTTTCCAACGAATGTAATTTCTGCATCTGGAAATGTCTCTTCCAGAGAGCGAGTTGTTGCCACTTTAACTTCAATTCTTCGAGGCACAGTTTCCTGGGATACAGAACTTGAGGCTTCATGTATAGTTCCCACTTGCCCTTGAAAAATCTTTCTGATAACAGAATCGTTGATTGAGGTGTCATTGTGGGGAGTAAAGCTGATTGCACTAACTCCTACAACAACTGTATTGTCTTGGTCTACTCCCCAGGTTGTGTTGCTCCAGGTATCACCTAGTTCAACCTTGTAAAATCTATTGAGAGTAAAATCTGCAGATGTATCTAGAACAGTAGAGCGCGACCAAGCACCGGCTGTTGCGGTATAGACTCCGTTTTCAGAGGGGTTTGATTGAAAAAGAACAAGGACTCTGTGCCCCTCTTCAAGTTGAAATCCGTCAATTATTTGAAGTCCAGAAAGAACTGTATCTGTGGTAGTTGCCACTTTGACCCAAACAGGGTCTTTGTACATTGAAAACAAGTCAATGTTACCTAGGTAAGTTCCTGTGGCTGCTCCGCTGGGAAGCAAGAAGCCCTTGGAGCTACTTCCTAGTCGCAGAAGTGCGTCCACTCCATCTTCACAGTTCCCCTTGTCTGGGAATGTTTCTAAGAACTTTCCGTTGATGTATAGACTTACGCTGTAGGTACCTCTTCCTTGGAAGAAAGAAGAATCGTCGCTAGCCAAATTCACTAGAACAGTTTGTGTAGTCGGCTGATTCAAGCCTCCAGCATTAAATACCTGGAATTCGCTATCAAAAGTGATTGATATGGGGCCTTCAGAAAAGGCCTGAAATGCTTGCCCAGGAGGTCTTGCTAAAGTTAGTTGGCTACTGCTATTCTTTGTGACTACAACCCAATCTCCCTCATTTAGAGTATTGAATGGCCCAACTGGTCCGCCTGTCGATAAACCTGGAATTAAAACAGTGTCCCCTTCAACAACAGAGATAAAGGGAGTTCCGCTATGTGTAAATGTTGCTGTATTGTCTGGTAGAGCAACTACAGTAATGGTTCCTCCAGCAGTAGGTGTTGTGCGTGCAATTCCATCAGGAGGATTATTGGCAAACTTGGTTGCGTAAATGGTTGAGCTAGTGATATTTGTAACTATATATGAACCACGATTCTCTCCAAAAAATTCGTTTAGAGACCCGTTTGCTATAAGAAAGTGGTCTCCAATAAATTGAGTTGTGAGATTCCAACTTCCTGTATCTTTTGTAATTTCTACGTCCATTCCACCAACTGCAGTAATGGTAACGTTGTCTGGAAAAGTTACACCAACAAAGGACCGTAAAGGAAGCGGCAGTGTATTAACTGGAACTTCTTGAATTTGCTTTTTTAGAGCATAGTGGTAGAACACAGGCTGTGTATCGCTGTGTGGGATAGGCATGTTGATTTCAAAGGGAATAGATGAAGCTGCTGAAACTGGGACTCCAGTGTTGTTTTCCCAAACGAAGTAGAACTTGCGTTGACTGGAATCGGCGGTTGGAAAGATAGAAAGTCCAAACTCTATTAGTACGTTGTCAGTCGTACTTAGGCCAGTGCCTCCGTTAGAAAATACGGTGCCTTCTTTTGAAGTTATCCACCCCATCATTGTCCAGTTTGAATATATCGCTGTGTTCAGAGCCGTTTGCTCAGCACCCGGACTTGAAATCAAGCTAGCTAAACTTCCAAATCTTACGGCATTCCCAATTTTGCCGGTAGGTCTTGGAGCAACGCCTTGTGTAAGTTCTACTCCTGTCACAGAATCAACGAAGGTTGGTCCCGCTGCATCTTCAAAGTCGAACATTAAAACGGTGGGCTGGGGTTTTTGAGGATAGTTTGGCACAGGGTCTCTACCACCCACAACCATGATTTGTCCAAAGTTTTCATTGTTGCGAGCAATAGTACCTTGCAAAACTCTCCTTGGTAGAGGGGCCTCTAGACTCCAGGAGTCTCCTGATTTGCTGTATGTTTGAACTTTATCTGTGGCTATGTTCCATCGTTCATATCCACCGGCCACATGAAGGTCATCTGACGTGGAAAATTGGCAAATTCCCATGCCCTCACCAACTGCTGTATTTAGAGGAGCTAGGTCTAGCTTTGTAATTGTGGCAGCCACCGTATCTACTCGGGCTCTTCGAAAGGTGCTCAAGATGGTTGAGCCAATCATTCCTGCCCATGGAGTTGTTACACCGCCGCCATAGTAGAAATCCAGTTTGTCGTTGCTGGCACCGCCCACATCCTGAATTAAAAAGTAGTCGTCACGAATAGTGGCTTCCCCATTACCACCAGAAAAATTCTTGTACTTGTATAGAAACTGCTTTAGACCACCAATGTCATTAATCCCAGTAACCTGGAACAAATTGAATTCTCCGACCATGGTGATTTCACCCGTTGAATTTAGGCGTCGGCCAGGAAGAGTAACGGCTGTCTTGCCATCTAGGATGTCACAGACCTTGTTATAGACTAGGTCAAGCGTAGTATCTTGGCTCCAGATTGCCCCTTCGCTATAGTTTGTAGAGCCAGTTACGGTTCCGTTTGGAGCTACGGTGCCGCTTGGTGCGCCAAGGACAATTTCTGGCGCAGTCAGGTCTCCATATAGACCATCAATAATGACTTGGTCTCCAACCTTAAGTTCATTTTCTATTGGAGTACCAGTATCAATGGTCAGGACTCCGAACTTATCTCTATGAGCTTCGCTAGCGGTAAAGGTTTCACCGGCTTGAGCATATGCTCCAGTTCTCATGTGCCTACCAACAGCCTGAGTAGTTGCTGGAAGTACAACGTCTATCTCTTTATCGTGCTGAGCAACAACTACGAATCGAATGTTGTCATATATAGTCCTTTTGATGGGCCTAAAAAGCATCAAACAGTCATATTCACACTGCTCTACAAGTGCTTGTGCAGCCCCAACCTGATTTTCTACCTCAAAATATTGCTCTGTGGGAGTAAAGACAACGTTAACGATTCTAAACTGGCCTCTATTGCCAGGAAGGAACTCACTGCCTCTGATGATAACGTAATCACCAATGTGAAGTTTTTGTAAGTTAAAGAAACCTACCGTCAAAAGGTTGAATCTAACTCGCTTATTGTTGAAGGGATACTCCGTTGGAATTGAAATCTCCCAAGAAGGTAAAGATGGAGGAGGTCCAACGATAGGGAATATATTCTGAGAGAACTGAAGGGTGGCTTGGGCTGTTCCACCAGTTACTCTAATACCTGAGGACAGGCCTCGGCTTCCGCTGTAAATGCGAACATAGGTTTTTGCTGTAACGGGGTCTTTGAAGGCGATGGCAAATGCATTCGAGCCCTGCTCCTTAGCAGTTCTAGTGATTGTGTATGCTACTTCGATAGCCGTAGCCTTGCGCAACCTAGCAAAGTCTGCTCTGTTGAATACAACATTGACGACTTGCTTTTCATCTACAAGAAACGATAGTGTTGCTCCATTTGTAAACGTATATAGTTCCTCGACATCGCTTTGAACATAGGCCTTGACAGCATCCGTTCCATAGAATACTTCCAGAACCTCCAAGAAAGCTTCTTGTGTAAGTTGATTGGACTTAAAGACGATTGCTAGTTGACGATATAGGTCGTCGCTGATGCCAATATTAGGTGGACGTTTGACGCCCTGGTCTCCAGCATTCCTATCTAGGTAAAAACTGGCTGAGGTGCTGATATATAGTTGATTGAAAGCTAAGCGAGCATTTTCCTGGTTGATTTTATCTCCAGCCGCAAGCCCCGCGATGACAGCATCCCATCCTCTACCCTTAAGTGCAGGGTGTAGGTGTTTTCGAAGCACGCCTTCTGAATCGTCATTCTCAGCACCAAGAGAAAGCGGTTCCTGGTTGACCAGGTCAACATTGAACACATAACTAAGAGGAGGCTGAATACCTGCTCCAGATACTGACGCAACATTGTTAGAAACATCTAGCTGCCAGATTCCTGGGACAAGGGGAGAAGAAAGATATATGTCAACGACTTCATCGTCTTCATTGAACTTTGTAATCTGAGTAATGGTTACGGGAGTTGGACCGACAAAGCTATAGTTCAGTGGATTTAGAGCATCATTAAAGTCTATGGGATTTGTGGTCTTGGGCGTGTTTGTAAAGCGAACTCGTAGCCAAGCAGGAGCAATTAGCTCTACGCTATCCAAAGAGAAGTCTCCATCGCACATAGCCACGCCAGGATTGCCGTAGCCTTGAGTTGGGACTAGCTCAGAATTTAATCCAGATGCATATAATCCGTAGCCAGATGTAATTACTAGAGGCATGAGATTATTGTCCTACGAATGTCACCGATATGTCGTTTACTAGGTCCAGAACAAGCAGTTTTTCAAAGGGCTGAACTCGAATCAGGTCGTTGATTGAGTTATAATTTGGGCTGATGATACTCACGGAGATGACACCTACAACGCTTCCTGCAGCAGAGATTAGGTCGCTGAAGGAGATGGATTGTCCAACTGCGCTCTGGTTGATTTCTGTGGCTACAGCTGAGCGTACGCGGTCTCCAAGCTCATTGAGGGGCACGCCTGTGCGGGCTCTAACAGACAAAGATACCTTGATTCTCTTGACGATAGGTCCAGAGATGTTCACCTGACTTCCATTGGCTGCGACACCAGGGTATGTATCGGGGTCAGAGGGGACTCCATACACAACCTTGTTGGCTTCTCCAACTAGGCCCGTATTGTAACGATATGCGTCGATACCGCTAAAGGTATCCGTTGAGAACTCCAACTTGTCTCGGGCTGTAATGATAGAGCCTAGGGCGCTTGAAATGCTACCAAAGGAATAAGACGTATCAAAGAACAGGTCGGTCTTGGTTCCGTCTTCCTGATTTGGATAGATTCCAAAGATTTTCTTGATAAAGTGGGCTGGTGAAGATTCATAGACGTTGACGAGAGATACACGAGAAGCCCCTAAAGTTAGGGTTCCAGGGGAAGCATTCAAAACTTGCTGTGTTGTTCTCTGAGAGATGTCTAGACGAATCTTTGTTGTGTTAGTGAACTGGAAGCCGGTCCCATCCTGCCCAACTTCAAGAATTTTGAAACTTCCTTTGTTTCCTGCTCCCCATAGGTCGGTATTTATTGATAGGGTATCTCCTGGCATAACGCTGTTTGACGAATAGCCTTCAAAGTTAGTGAAGAACGTTCCTTCAATGGCATTTGGATTTTCAATCCAAACGGTTTCCGCGTAGAAGAACTTAGGGAAGTCAAAGTTTTCTTCAATGTACTTTCCAGAAGTTACCCGAACAACCCTGAATACTCCTTCATTAGCAGAAGGGGTCATAAGGAACTCGGTATCGATTACTTCGTTCTCTATGATGACCGTGTTTCTAACAAGTCTTAGCCAGTCACCTTCTTTTAGAACCTCGGTTGGTCCATTGAAGCTGCTGATGAAACTGCTAATCTGTAGAACACTTGGCAGGCTTGAGTTGCGAATAATGGTTATGCCGACTAGGTCACCTTCACGTTCAAAACTTAGTAGGGAGAAATCTCCGTTGGTTTCGCAAATCTTGTTGTATAGATTTACGGTTCCAGGATAGAATTCAACTACGCCATCTGTAGTAATAGATGAAATCTCTGAGGATGCCATAAAGATTCCGGGCTTAAGTATATTTTCGGTGTTGTTGATGTCTACGTATGCTCCACCCAAGAGTCCTGTAGCATTCTCTTTGCTGATGATAGCAACCATGCCGTCTAGAATTGGATTTGGGGATGAGTTATCGACATCGTACTTCAATGAAGTGCCGAATACATTGGCAGTAATATTGTTGGCTGTGCCGCCTTGAACCTGAACCCCACCAACAGAACCGGCTGTTAAGGTGGAGATTTGAACACGATTGCCAGAGTCAGACTCCTCAACCTGAGAAACGTTGAATAGACCAGAGATGGCGGGCGTATTCAGCCAACGCCGAACGGTGTGTGCATGAATAGGAACAATGCGAACTTCTTCGTTTGCCCAATCGCTATCTGTTGACAAGCTGCCAGTGATAGGCATCTTGAAGTCAAAACCGTAATGTAGAGCTACGTTAGGAGGAAGCGTAGTCTTTGATACGTGATTTAAACCATCAGACATGAAGTAGCCTGCCTGTGAATCAAATGTCTCTGCCCAAGTGGACATAGTGATGATTCCAGTACCCGTTCCTAAAACAGTTCCTATGATAGGAACTTTAGAATCTTCTTCATTAGCAAGCCCATTAACCGCATCCACAATATCCTTTGCAGAACTCCCGAAATTCTGAAAGATGACTACGCTGGTATCTTGTGTAAGTGGTGCCCATTCAGTTTGTCTACTGAGTACACCCAAGGTGTAGGGGTCGTTTCCGTTAAACCCTCTGTCTAGAACATATGCGCTCAAGTATTGGGCTCCGTGAGATAGAACCTGATAAGTTCTTAATTTAGCAATTGGGTCACCAAACTGGGTTACACCAATAGAAGATACGTAGTCTCCATCTGATAAAGCTACGTCAAACAGTGACTCACCCTCAGAATTGAAAGATACGTTGCCAATATTTGGAGTAGGAGCTACAACCCCAACATCTGTAGATGTAAAACGAACATCTTGCGTGCCTGCAATCAGGTTTGCTGGGTCGACTGAAGTTAGGGTGATTACTCCGCTTGTCCAGTTTACATCGGTGCTGTTCAAATATAGCTTATCGCCAGGGCTCAATCCTGTGCTGGATGGCCCAGTTGATGGAGTTGCATCAGGAATGGTTAGGGTAAGAGTTGTCTCATTAAGACCATCTCTTTCAGCAGACTCCACTGTGAAGCCTAGGAAGAAATAGTTTACGGTGACTCCTGGACCAGGGGCCAACACAATTGCTTGTCCAAAGAAGGAGTTGTTAAAGTTACTTGGTTGAAATGTGTTGCCGGTTCTTTCTGCTCCAGAACCCAGTACAATCTCAACGTTGATTTTCTGACGACTGTTGTTTTCTACCAACGTAGATTTGTCAGGAGTGACCACTCTTGCAGTAATTTGCTGGTCTGCCTCATCTGGATATACGTATCGAACAAGCGCGTTATTCCCTTCAGCGCCAAAGCGATAATATCTCCAAAGCACAGAGCGTGTGGCATCGGCTTCATGGCTCTTTGTGCGAGCTTTCATGTAGATGGCGAAGTCATTGAAGTCGTATTCTAGACCGAATGCTACGGCCAAACTCTGGTTACTGTTGTCCAGGTCCTTAAATTCGTTTGTACTACCATATGTACTTGTGGTAGGAGTTAGTTTTCGGAACATGTTGACTGGATATCTCTTTGTAAGGACATCCTTGTCAATCACGACAGACAAATCATCTTCAGGTCCAATGGCGAATGGGTTAGTAATAGAAATCCGCTCATTCGGCATAGATTCGTGTAGGAAAGTGGAGCGAAGCCCGACCTTGTAGTAGCCCCTGTCTGCATTATAGTCTTCTACTAGAGAGACAAGGCTGCTAAATCCTTCGTTAAGGCCCCAGTTTAGACCAAGGTCATCGCTATTCATTAGCCTATTTAGGATATTGACCTTTTGTCCACCATCGATGACACCGTTTAGAAATGCAGTGATTGGCCAATCAAGAGTTCCAGAATCAGTTGTGTAGTTAATTAGCGTTGGTTCAAAGTTGGTTGTACCAACATCAGAGTTTCCTGATTCGGTGCTACCAAAGTGATTCGTAAGGTTGTTAAAATAGTCAACCTCTAGACCAAAGGCCTCTTTCATTTCTGGTTCGATTGCAACAAGGGCAATGTCACCATCAACATCAAAACTGTTTGTACGAATTCGAGTCTTGTCTGTCAAGTATGTAGAAGCTAGGGCACCTTTCAGAGTTTCATTTAGAGTTTCAGACAGGTTAAATGCTGTGTATGAACCAGCTGGAACGGTTAGTTGCTGGACATAGTTGTCACTGCGGACAATGGTTACACCAGCAGCAGTCAAGATGACACCAGTTGTGTCTACGATAGGGTCTAGAATCTCGTTTACATTGACTAGGTCGGTGCCGCTGCCGCCAATAGCTACGTTTCCTCCAGTCTGTGTTAGCTGATGAGAAATAGCAGAGCTTTCTTGAGAGGTAACGTTATACGAATTAGGGAACAAAACACGACGAGTGCCTGAGGGGGTACCTATTACGTTAACTGGATTCCAATCAGTAATCCAGGTTGGCGTATTGGGCTCAGGAAAGAACCCCGTGAATTGCCAAGTTTCTCTGATAGCTGGACCAGCGTTGGCAATGTCAAACATAAAGCTGAATGTGCCAACAAGCTCAAGGAAATCTAGCTTACCTAGAGCAACAATGTTTTCGACGTTGACGCTTGACGCATCCACCATCTTCAAGATTTTGCTGTCTACAACAGAGAATGTTTTAATCTCGGTGGTTTCAGTAAAGGTTATCGTTGCTGAACCAACACCGCCTCCAGAAGTAATATCAACTTCTTCTTGGTTAGTGTGCCAAGAAGTTCCTGCTTGGGTTCCGTTCTTGACGTAGAATGTGGGCTTCAGATAAAATTCAGCTGCTGAATTTAGGTCAACAACCCGTGTCCATGCGCCCGCTGCCACAAGATATACGCCATTCTGAGATAGAGTTATCTGATTCTTTACTAAGACACGGTCTCCTGCAACCACAGACACAGTGTCAATAACCTGTGGAGCAGCCAGAACAATGTTGGCTGTTGTAGCTGCTTTGACTGGTTTCTTAGCTGGATGGTCAAAACTTACACGCGCAGGCTCGGATGGTTCCCATGCATTCCCAGAGATGTTGTATGTGGTATACGTATCAAAGTTACCGATAGAATACTCGGAACTATTGCCTACAGCTAGGAGTCGGTTACTATCAACCCTTTCTAGTCCAAACACAGCTCTTCCAACGTCCATGTTGGCTCGTATTGTGAAAACTGTTCCGTCGAAGCTATCTGTCTTGCTAGATAGACTACCACCGCTATCCATGCCACCAACCACAAAGATACTTGTCCCAACTAGAACTGCTCTGTGACTGTGACGGCCTCGACCTACCCCAAATGAAGGAGACGAAAGTAAGGATAGGCCATCGGGTGCTAGAACATAGCAGTTAACCACGGCCAATCCATTGGAGTCCATGCCGCCCGCAATAAACACCCTGTTGTCGGAAAGTAGGTTAACTGTTAACCTAGAAACAGGAATTGTAAGAGAAACAGGAGAAATGGACCAAGAATCAAGAGTTGGGTCATAGATTTCAATGGAGTTCAAAAGGACTCCATTCTGGTCTTCCCCGCCTGCTACCAATACCTTGCCGTTGCTAAGACGAGCCGCTGCAAAGTTTTTGCGAGATGTAGACATGCTGGCCGCAAATGTCCATTCACCCGTTATATTGTTCCATAGCTCTGCAGTAGCTGTTACGGAATTCTCACTTGCAAACTCTAAAGAAGGAGATGTGATACCGCCAATAGATATAACTTCGCCACTCGTAAGAGCTACGGCTTCTCTTGAAGACCGGGCCAAGTTCATGTTCTTTTTTACTAGAACCACGTAGTTGAATTCTGGGTCAACCTCGGACACTCGCCACACTTGGCGCTGGGTATCATTGAAGCTTTCATCCCAAAGAATCAGGAAGTCACCAGGCTTGACACTCTTAAATGGCTGATTTGCCAAAGTAGCAGTCATATGAACACGAAGTCCCCATGCCTGAAATTTCTCAATCTCAAACGTATATCGGGCACCGAACTTATGAGCAACAGGCGTTGCATTAGAGTCCACTGCCATCCACATGCGGACATCGTTCAGAAGAGCAACGGGGTCAATGCTAGGCGACTCAATGAATGAGCGTGTCCATTCAGTTCCTAGTGTGAGTTTGTCACCCAGAGAAAGGATTTTGGAGAGTCTGAACTGGCTGACGTTGCGGTCTAAAACATAGTCTTTATCAGTTCCAAATGCTTGCACTTGGTCGAAGATTTTTCCTACTAGGCTTGTGGTAACTGGGTCTATGACAATAGATGCGCTGGCCACAAAGCCCTTGTTCGAAGTCACAACCAGTTGGTCGTTGGCAACAGTAACTGTGATTCCAGGGATTCGTGCATTTAGTACAGTCGCCCATGCCTCTAGACTGTTGTTGCCTACAGCTGCGTACCCTGTATTGAGGTCGAAGAAATCTTGGTCGGTGATTGTGTATACAGCCGAGGGAGTGCCATCAACAGCAATGCCAAGTGTCTGGCTGCCACTGATAATAGACCAGCCATCAAAGTCCCGGCTAAGGATGATGGCCGCTGTCCCATCCTTGTTTAGGATGCGGTCGTTTTTGTAAAGAAGAGTTGTAAAATGACGATTAGCGGCAAACCGGATTTCAAGGTTTGCGTCAATGTTTGGCTCAAGAACCGGAACAAGTTCTACATCGTCATTTGACTCGTTGCGAGAAAACAGAACAACGTTCTTGCCGCCATTTAGGGTTCGTGCGCCAAAGTCAATATCTGGGTTTCCATTGATAGAAGAAGAAACTTCGTAAGCAGACGCATTTTGGATTGACACGAAGTCAGAGCTTCTGAATGTGTGTACACGTAAGACTCCACCTACCTTGACCGCAAGCTGGGCAGCTTCTTCTAGAATGTATGGGGCTTCCTTCTGAGAGACTACGAAAGCTTTGGCAATGGGTCTGTTTGTTGCCTGTAGGAAGCGTTCCCCGCCCCCTGCAGCGTCGATAATAGCTTCGAAGCCCACGCCATCAGTCTGTTCTTCATAACCGCTGCCATCGTCAATAAAGAGGGTGCTGGCTACGTCTGTGGTTGCGACGATAGAGCTTGAGGTGACGCGCCTATTTTCATCTGGAGAAATAATATTCGAAATGGAAGTAACGATTGCGAGGTCAGTACCTTTTTGACGTGTTGCCCTAGTGCTCTTGATACGCTCGCGATATGTAATGTCATCTTCGGAAGCGAGACCATTTGTGAATGGTAGTGGGTTAGTGACTGCTGCACCTGGGAATGGAGTAGTTGCGAATTCGATTATTGACCCAGAAATTACATTTCCATCAAGGCCTGGAACACTGCAAGACACCAAAACATCTTCGATTTGGTTTTCTCCATCTGGTAGGACAGAGGTGTATGTTGTTCGAAACTCTACAACACTTGCGTTGTTAATTTGGGGCGTCCGAACCACCGTACCAGCTGTAATTGTACGGTCGCCTCCTTGGCCAAGAACAACCTCTTCAGCTACATTATGGAATTTGGTTGTGGGAGTGGATAGATTCAGAGTTACGTAAGTGCCATTGTCTGTTTTTGAAGAATATGCGATAGGGCCTTCGAAGTTTAGTGTTCCTCTACCGATGTAGATGTTACCTGAGGTTGTAAATAGCGCTGCATCTACTGCGTTAATATTGATTAAAACAGAGCCCACAATTGGAGGGCTAGTGCCTTGGAAGACCCGGCTTGAGATTTTCTCAAAACTCTCATCGGTTATGACCACCTTGCCATTAGATTCTTCGGCTTCTAAACGAAGAATGTCTTCATCGGCACCAATACGGTCAAGAGCAATACCTTCAGAGCGGTCTAGTGCCCGAGAAGCAAGTAAGTTAAAGATGTCTTGCGAAGTGCGGACGTCGCTCTGAGCCGCAGCTTCCATCGTAGATAGAATTGCGGAACCAACCTTCAGATTTTTTAGACCGAATCGTGAGACTAAGGCCTCGGTCATTTCTCCTAGGGTCTGCGGATAACTGCGGAAGTTAGGAATATCGTTTGCCATTTAATCTTCTGAAACTAAGATTGTCTTTGTGGTTACTGCTTAATCTCAAAGCTGACGGGAATTGTTTGGTTTACTCCAGAAACCTCAACAGAAATTCCTATTTGAGCAAGGCCACCTTTGATAGACACAGAGGTTTGGCGTATGGCAGAAAAGGTTGGGTCATTTGAAAAGGCGGTTTGGGCCATTTTTAATAGTTCAGAAGCAGAAACATCTGCTACAGAAACACCAACCTCTATTGGTAGTCCGTATTCTGGGTGGTGTAAAAGCGTGCCTTGACGAGTATTTAGAATTAGTCGCACTCTTTGAACAATATTTGTCAACCCTACAGCCAATCTATTGTCGCCATCGTCAGTCAGAACAATGTCATTTGCGGGTGTAAGCAAGAAGTCTACGCCGCCCACAGCAATCATGGGGTCAAACTCATCTACTCCAGGAATTGACCTGGATTTGAAATCGTTTTGTATCGGAATTTCATCAGATGGAATATATACGAGCATCTGCGAATTGACGGTATCGGGCAAGAAAGCTTCTAATACAGCATTATCTAGCACCTTGAACTTTGCTAAATCAGTTTCTCCATCTACAGATACGATGTTTTGTCCAAGAGTAACTGTTCTAATCCCAATTACACGCCGCCTCTCTTTAAAAGAGGCTGTGCTTGAGATGTAAACTGGCTGTCCAACGAACACATTAGACACATCTTCAATCACAACTTCATTTCCGTTTCCATTTGTCAGGAGTTTAAATCGGAATCCAACCTCATCAACATATGGTTCTCGCAACCCATTTAGAGTTGCAATTTCGTGCCAACGATTGGGGTCACCCAGATATCTAGAAGACAAGATTTCTAGTGTAGACCCATATGGGAAAGGTACTGCAAATTTAGACACAGGTTCCCTAAATGCAATGCCTGCTCCTCTTGCTAGACCAGCAATGTATTCGATTGTGCTTAGTCTAGACGAGGGCTCGCCATCGCCAGATGCAGAAAGTGCATTAAAGGCCATAATGGTCTGATTCAGAGCAAAGAGTATTTCTAAGTCCTGAGATGTTGGCGTTGACCTCACAACAGTACCGGCTTTTTTATCAAAAGTAGTATCGTAAATAGAGCTTCCTGCGCCTACGCTATCTGAAAAGCTTTCGATAACACTTACAAGTGCGTCTCTTTTTTCTTCGAAGTCGCTTCTAACTAGTGACCGTACTCGTTTTTTCTCTTCCTCAATTTTCTTCTTGGTTGAAACAGGTAGGTCTAGAGAATCCATATTTACCTTGTCCAAAGCTTGCCCATGTTGTGCCCCATCTTGATAGACGTTGGCTCCAGGGGCTGAATTTAAGGCCCTTCTTTTTTGTGATGGAGTAGACTGAGTGATTTCTCCTCCAAGCTGCCTCATGTTGCTTTGGTCTTTTTGGGTTTTTCTGTCAAAATTCTCCTTATTCATATTCTTGTAGGCGCTAATTTCACGGCCTACCTGTTTCTGAATACTCTCTGGAAAATCCCGTAAAGTTGTTTTAAACCCAATCACATCCTTAGAAAACAAAATCCCTTCTCTAACAAAATTGATGGCTCTGTCGATGTCTCCACGAACTGCCTGAAGGGTATTTTTTGCTTCTTCTAAAGTTCGTCGGGCACTAATTAGGGTTGAAAGAACCCTAGCCATCTTGTCTGGATTTTTGGATACAGAAATATCAGGAACTCCTATATTAGGTACCGTTCCTACGCGCACTCGTCGCCAGGCCTTTAGCTGAATAGAATATGCATACTCAAATGGGCTTGTAGCTAGTCTTCTTAAGTCAAAGGACACGGGTGTAACCAAATAGACTTGGTCTTTAGTGTCCTTCCAGTTAGCAAATGCAAGCACCTTGTTTTTACCTAAATCCGTTTTTTTGAGTTTTCCATATCTTTCAAAAAAAGATTGAAGTAATAGAAACTGATAAAATCCACTTGTCTTGCCAATCTCTCCTGGAGAACTTTCTGAACCAATTTCAGAGTCCGTTACTGTGTTATTGATTAGGCCAAAGTTTCCACCAATTGCCAATCTAGCTGTATCTTGAGCGGCTCTAACTGTTTGGCTTACTCCACCAACTACACCATTTACTACTCCACCAGCTATGCCGCTCCCTGCCAGTATCTGATTGAAACTAGTTCCAGTTCCTAGGCTGCCTTTTTTAGGCAATACACCCGTTGTTCCAGATAAAGAAATCATCTTAAAGGGTGTTCCGTTGTGTTCTTCGATAATTCCCCCCAGTGTTGCGCTGACATTAATAGCAAATGGCATTGAGATGGTCATTGACTCGGGTGGTATAGGCAAAGTAAACAGCCACTCTGGGCCACCGTAGTAAGAAACGCCGCCGCTCTTGTTGATTTCTATGATTCTGAACTCATATGGGAATCGTTGATTCCATCTGATAGGGTCTATGGCCGATTCATCCCAAAAATCCAAAGCTCCTTCTCCTGAGGCCTGGTCATTTTTGGGCTGCTGCTGATTGGCAGTTTTGGATTGCTTTATTACTGCTTTCTGAGCATCTGCATTTTCAGGAGCAAACGTGTGCCCAATTGTAGACAAAGGAAGCGGGTTTTCTACTCCATTTGCCCCTAGAGTATGTGAAAGAGGAGGGTTAATATCGGCCATTTTGTCCTAAGATTGTTAGTCGGTCTTATTTTTCTTCGAAAGATATCGAGATGATTGAGCCTCAAAGGCAGAAATGGCTGATACAACCTGCATCAGACCGGAAGCAACAGCACCCATTTGGAAAAATGGAAGCGCAATTGCAGCCTGTGTAAGCCCCGCAATGATTTTAGAGTGCATTTGAGATTGAGCTTTGCGATAGGAAGTTCCCTTCATCCAAGCATCTGATGCGCTTCCAACATTAACGCCCTTGCCTTTTATAGAAGTCCCGCCCTTGTCTGTAATTGCCACAGACCCTGAGGCGTCCACCCTTACGTCCTTGGCCTTGACCGTATATGCGCTGTCCGCAACAATATCAATCGTTTTCTTTTCATGATTGATGGTCATGCTTTGTTTTTTGTCTTTGGTGTTTACAACAAAATTCCCATTTTTTTGAATGGTGAGTGTAGTTCCAACAGCATTTTTATCAACATCTTGATTTATTTTTCCATCAGCATCAGTTACACCTTGATATTGGAGCACCAGTTCTCCGTCTTTGTTAATGACAAAGTCGATACCATTAAAATTAAAATGCAGATTATGTCCCTTTTCCTTTATTTGTTTGTCGGACACATCCAGGGTATCTCTTATTCCGCTTATGATTATGGCGTTGTTCCTGTTGCCATCAACACACAGCAATAGAACCTTTGAACCTAATCCAGCCTTTAGTCCATTATCCTTTTCTTTACGCTGTTCCGTGTGTTCTGCACGAAGAGTAAAAGAAAGCTTGTCTGCAAGACCACCAAATAAATTTGAGATAGTACAGCTACGATACATTAGTCGAGTGTATGTTCCTCCTTCAGAGTAGGTAACTAGCACATCGTATTCTATTAGTTTCTTGCTGATACTTCTTTCATCTGATGGATAGACGATTCTTTGTACTTCTCCTATTCTGAGTTGGAGGTTGCCGTATAGACCAGATGGAACCTCTGCTCCAACGTCTTCCACTTTGTAAAAACTGGGGATAATTTCCATTGCTTAAACCACCTTAATTGTTTTTGGCAGGTCTGTTCCTAATGGAGTCTCCGAAAGACCTCCAAAACGTCCCGGTGAATCAATTGTGCCATCACCCCTTACACCCAGACCCTGATTCTCGGCCCCCTCAATTTGCGTTTGGTCGGCATCAACTGCAGGATTCTCTCTTTGAAACAGACCAGGATAAGAAGGAAATACCTTCTTTTCATCAGAATCTATGTCTTCCATTCCATTGGTCAAGCTTAGCTGTGTATTAAAAAACTTTTTTCCATCTGGTCCAATTCCGCAGTTATGATTGACAGACTCAATATGAAATATCAGATTATCAAACTGAGCATTGTCTCCTTCAGCAATAGGTGCTTGAATTCCTAGACAACTGATAGTGCCATTCATAGTTAAGTGGCTTCCAATTTTCCAGTCAGCAACCAGTGTCATCCAAGACGATGGTGATTGGTCTTTTGTATCGGCAACATGACAGTCTACCTTTGTTATATGCGCTCTAAGCCCCGACCTTTGAATATCGATGTCATCGACAATAGGTTTGTTGGTGGCCATTTGTTGAGGACCAGTGTTTGCGTCAACATGGTCTAAAGCTGAAGCGGTTATCTGAACAAAGTTACATCGTGTAGAATCTGACCTACCTACGGATAAAGACCGAATAAGAAGGGACGGAATTTTCCACCTTGGTAAGGTCAAAAACTTTGTTACTACTAGGGATTCTGGCCCTGGCTTAAAGGCTTCTGTAGTGAAAGGTATTTGTCTAACGACTATCTGAGGCACGACAAACCCGCTCTCATTAAGCTTCAGGCTTGTGTACATCTCATTGATTTCAGGATTGATATATTGCTGAACTTGAGACCACAACGGCTTATTAGCAAAAGTAGGAGGATTAAAAAAGGTTCCTAACACTGGATTGTTCGTAACTTTTCTGTTTAGTGTTGATTCGTCACTTAAGTTGTCTGGAGTCATACCACCTTCAGGTGAGTAGTTTTGAATTCCAATCCACAACTCTAGTAGGTCAGCATAAGACAAGAAACCGCTTTTCTTAGAACGCTCATCAGATGAACGACCCAAAATATTGCCAACTTCCTGGGGGACAATGTAGGCGAATGGAGCTTCTGTATTTGTTTGCCCTACTGCGGGACTAGGTAAGCCCTTGTCTGTGTAGTCCTTACCAATACCCTTCAATACCCCTTTGCCAATTACGATATCTAGTATCGTGGGAATGATAGTGTTGGTATTGTTTTTATCGACACTAAGAATCTTCGTGAAGAAGTCTCCAGATAAGCCTATTTTTGCATACCAATTTTGAAGTTCATCTCTGGAGTCTATAACAGCTGCCAAGAACGGGTTAAAAAAGAATTGCGTAGATAGTTCATTGAACCCAATTGCACTGAGGCTAACATTTGATGTCTTCATTCCAGACGAAGGTTCTACATCTAGGTTCAAGCGAATGTCATGAGCCCTGCCCACGAACTTGAGTCCATCATTAAACAAGTTGCATGGAAACTCAGCAGTGTCATTTCCAAGTCTACCTAACAAAGAATCAAATCTGTCTCTGCTGTTAACAATCCATGCCAATATCCAGTCGCCCGGTAATATATTGGAAATGTAGTTTATGTTTGCTGTCTTTAGATTTGCATTAAGAGTTTTGATGTAGCTTCCCTTTGAATTTGCTACATTCAACCCCAGGCAATCATCGGTGATAATCATTCTGGACCGTACTCCGACGCCTCCATTATCGTCCTCACCCTCAAGCTTCAAACTTTTAAAGGTGCTTCTGGAGTATGTAACTGGGTTACTCAGTCCTATGACTAGAATAATCCAATGCGGATTACTCATTACATATGAGTTGGAAGACTTTTCATAATCATTGATTATGTCATATACAGGAGGACGACCCATTAGGCTCTCCTAGGCGCGGGACCTGACATCTTGGACGTAATCTGCGAAATCTGAGATGCTGCATTCCTAAGAACTGAAGCAATAGCCGAAGCCGAAGCTCCGAGTCCTGCAATGGTTCCTCCAGCTGCACCTTGTGTAACTATTTCGGCGCCTACGGCTCTAGACCGCTTAATTACAGCTGCCATTGTTTCCTGGTCACCAGCTGCTGCAGCGCTATCGTAGGATTCCTGAAGCTGCTGCTGTAAGGCTGCTCCAGTTGCACCATGGGTTTTTCCAAGGGGTCCAGTACCAGTTCCTTCCAGGTCTTTGAAGTCACCCCTATTTGCTCTGCCAAGTCTAATAAGACCAAGACCAGCCTCCATGCCAACGCCTCTGCCTGCTCTAATACTTGCTCCA
>Ga0187892_10000160_pt1 | contig 171038 bp, 162 predicted proteins | sample MA1701073metaG_FD_139345 | JGI IMG/M metagenome (GOLD analysis project Ga0187892, IMG submission 139345) | Bio-ooze microbial communities from a basaltic lava cave in the Kipuka Kanohina Cave System on the Island of Hawaii, USA - MA170107-3 metaG ...
CACACGTTCTTCGAGATGCTGGGCAACTTCAGCTTCGGCGACTACTTCAAGCGCGACGCCATCCGGTTTGCGTGGGAGTTCGTGACCGGCAAGGACTGGTTGGGCATCGATCCGCAGCGGCTGATGGTCACGGTCTACCAGACGGACGACGAGGCCTATCGCGCCTGGAACGAGGACATCGGCCTGGCGCCGGATCGGATCGTACGTATCGGTGACAAGCCAGGCGGCGGCTCCGACAACTTCTGGCAGATGGGCGAGACGGGACCGTGCGGCCCCTGCAGCGAGATTTTCTACGATCACGGCCCCGAGATTCCGGGCGGCCGGCCCGGGTCGTTGCAAGCCGAGGGCGACCGCTGGATCGAGATCTGGAATCTCGTGTTCATGCAGTTCGACCGCTCCGCGGAGGGCGTGCTGACGCCACTGCCGAAGCCGTCGGTCGACACGGGCATGGGGCTCGAGCGCGTCGCGGCGGTCATGCAGGGCGTGCACTCGAACTACGACATCGACCTGTTTCGCGATCTCATCCGCGCGGCAGCGGAGCTCGCGCAGACGAGGGACCTCAGCTCCAGTTCGCTGCGCGTGATCGCGGATCACATTCGCGCCTGCTCGTTCCTGGTCGTCGATGGTGTCCTGCCGTCGAACGAAGGACGCGGCTACGTGCTCCGTCGAATCATCCGGCGCGCGATCCGGCATGGTTACCAGCTTGGTATCCGCGAGCCGTTCTTCCACAAGCTGGTCGAGCCGCTCGAACGTGCGATGGGCGACGCCTATCCCGAGCTGAAGAAGAATCGCCTGCACGTCGAACGCGTGTTGGAACAGGAGGAAGTGAAGTTCGCGGAAACTTTGGCGAATGGCATGGTGTTGCTCGAAGACGCGCTGCGTGCGGCGCCCGAGAAGGTGTTGCCCGGTGAAACGGTCTTCAAGCTGTACGACACGTTTGGATTCCCGATCGACCTGACTGCCGACATCGCGCGTGAACGCGGCATGGCGATCGACGAGAAAGGCTTCGAAGCGGCCATGGCCACGCAGCGCGAAAACTCGCGCGCGGCGAGCAAGTTTGGCGTCGACCTGCGCGCCGCCATCACAGTGGAAGGTCGAACCGATTTCCTCGGCTACAACGGCATCGTCGATGAGGGCCGCGTCACGCAGCTCCTGAAAGACGGCAAGCCGGTGGACCGACTGAAAGAAGGCGAGGAAGGCCAGGTGTTCCTCGATCGCTCGCCGTTCTATGCAGAAGCGGGCGGGCAGGTCGGCGACACGGGTGTCCTGACCAGCGAGACCGCGCAGTTCATGGTGCGTGACACGCAGAAGATCGGCAATTCGCATGCGCACCTTGGACTGGTTACGCGCGGCACGATTTCCGTCGGCGACCCGGTGCGCGCGGAAGTGAACGCGGAGTTGCGAGCGGCGACCGCGCTGAACCACACGGCAACGCACCTGCTGCACGCCGCGCTGCGCCAGGTGCTCGGCACTCATGTCACGCAGAAAGGCTCGCTGGTCGCGCCGGATCGGTTGCGCTTCGATTTCTCGCACTACCAGGCGGTGACGCCGGCGGAGCTCAGCGAGATCGAGCATTTGGTCAACCAGCAGATTCGCACCAATGCACCGGCGGAAACGCAGGTAATGCCTTTCGACAAGGCGGTCGCGTCGGGGGCGATGGCGCTGTTCGGTGAAAAGTACGAGAGCGACGTGCGCGTCCTCCGGCTGGGCGGGTTCTCGATGGAACTCTGCGGCGGCACGCACGCGAAGCGCGCGGGCGACATCGGCTTCTTCAAGATCATCAGCGAGTCGGGCGTCGCTGCTGGCGTCCGGCGCATCGAAGCACTCACGGGCGAAGGCGCCGTGAAGTGGGCTGAATCGAGCGATCGTTTGCTTGCGGACCTCGCCGGCCTCGTGCGCGGCAGCCGCGACGATGTGCGCGACAAGGTCGAACAGCTGCTCGAACGCAGTCGCAAGCTCGAAAAGGAAGTACAGCAGCTGAAATCAAAGCTCGCGAGCGGCGGCGGCGGCGACCTCGCCAGCGCTGCGCGCGATGTGAACGGCATCAAGGTGCTGGCGACACGCGTGGATGGCGCAGATGCGCGCGCGTTGCGCGAAGCTGTCGATCAGCTCAAGAACAAGCTGAAATCCGCGGTCATCGTGCTGGGTGCAGTCGAAGGGGATGACAAGGTGCTGCTGGTCGCAGGCGTTACGCAGGACCAGACTTCCCGCATCAAGGCCGGAGAACTCGTCGGCAACGTGGCACAACAGGTGGGCGGCAAGGGTGGCGGCCGGCCAGACATGGCTCAGGCGGGTGGCACAAACCCCGGCGCGCTCGATGCCGCACTCGCCAGCGTGGAAGCGTGGGTGCGCGAGCGGTTATCTTGAGCGTGTGTTGATCGTCCAGAAATACGGCGGCACCTCGGTTGGATCCCTTGACCTGATCCGTCGTGTCGCCGAGCGCGTGAGCGCGGCGCGCGCTGCCGGCGATTCGCTGGTGGTCGTCGTTTCCGCGATGGGGGATTCCACCGATCGCCTCGTCGATCTCGCCCGGGGCGTCTGCCGCGAGCCGGATGCCCGTGAAATGGACGTGCTGCTTTCTACCGGCGAGCAGGTTTCCACCGCACTTCTCTGCATGGCCTTGCGCGAACACGGATGTCCCGCGCGTTCCTACACCGGCGCGCAGGTGCGCATCCTGACGACCAGCGCTCACTCGCGCGCGCGCATCGAGGAAGTAGAAAAGACGCGGCTGCTCGCGGACGTGGAGAAGGGCGTTGTGCCTGTCGTAGCGGGCTTCCAGGGCGTCGATCGCGACGGAAACATCACGACCATCGGGCGGGGCGGCTCGGACACGACCGCGGTTGCCCTGGCCGTTGCACTCCAGGCCGACGAGTGCCAGATCCTCACCGACGTCGAAGGCGTGTACACGACTGATCCGCGCATGGTGCCGCAGGCCCGGCGCCTGGATCGCGTCACGTTCGACGAGATGCTCGAGCTCGCGGGCCAGGGTTCACGCGTGCTGCACTTGCGCTGCGTGGAATTCGCGAGCAAGTACAATGTGCCCCTGCGAGTGGCTTCGAGCTTCTCGAAGGGTCCCGGGACCCTCATCTGCCGCGAGTGGCGAACTACGGAAGGAGGGCGCGTGGAAGCTCCCGTCGTTTCAGGCATCGCGTTCAACCGGGACGAAGCGGAGATCACGGTGACGGGCGTCCCGCACGCGCCGGGCAGCGCGCACCAGCTTCTCAAGCCCGTCTCCGATGCGAGCATCGAGATTGACATGATCGTCCTCAACGCACCGCGCGAGGGCAGGGTCGACCTCGGTTTTACAGTACATCGGGATGACTACGCGGCGGCTCTGCGCCTGGTTAGCGAAGCCGCGGCCCGCATGCCGGGGGCCGCAGTCTCCGGGAACGATCGCGTCGCCAAGCTGTCCGTCGTGGGAGTCGGCATGCGATCGCACGCCGGCGTGGCCACAACCCTCTTTGGAACTCTGGCGGGCGAATCCATCAACGTCCGCATGGTGTCGACCTCCGAGATCAAGATCTCCGTTCTGGTCGACGAGCAGGCTCTCGAACGCGGCGTTCGCAGTCTGCACGCCGCTTTCGGGCTCGAGCGCATCGCAGCGCAATGAGCCTGCCTGGCGGCATAAGAGGCTGGCCCGATTGCGATAGTGTTCCCCGACTCCTGCCGGGAAGTGTTGCGCGCGTCACGTTTTAGGGCCGGCTTTACCTAATTCTCACGCGCAAAAAACTCGGGAAGCAGCGGGGTTTACTGGTGCCAAGGACAGGTATTGCGGCTAGAATCAGGACGACACCAAGAACCGGCCGCGTCGAGGCCGGCACTGCGGAGCGGGACTGAAAGGGAGCATATGATTGCCCCGAACCGTCCCCCGAAGGAGAAGTGGCGATGCTGATTTTGACCAGGCGAGTCGGTGAAACTGTGATGATCGGAGACAACGTCACGGTCACCGTGCTGGGCGTCAAGGGCAACCAGGTGCGCGTTGGCGTGAACGCCCCGAAGGAAGTCGCGGTCCACCGCGAGGAAATCTACGAGCGCATCAAGCGGGAAGCCCAGACGGGCGGCGGCCAAGTGGTCCGCGGCCAGTTCGGTAACGACGGCAAGAGCTGATCCGACGCCCTTGCCGATGAACACCGGCCCGCCCCGGCCGGTGAGCTCGTCAGTCCCCCGCCTTTACGTACAAATCGTCTCCGCCTTTACCTACGGGTAATCCGCTCAGTATTATTCGCGCCCCCCATCCGGAGAGATGGCCGAGTGGTCGAAGGCGCGCCCCTGCTAAGGGCGTATGGGTCAAAAGCCCATCGAGGGTTCGAATCCCTCTCTCTCCGCCATTAATTCATGCCAGTTTTCAGGCAGATGCCCCTTGGGCCACTGCTCCGGTGACGGCCTGGTGACAGCTTTCGGGGACTGGCGGGGCCGTGACAGCGCGAGAGGGCGCGCGACCCTCGATGTCATCGGCGTTTCTCCAGCTCGGATGGCGGGTGCGGACGGCGCTTCGATCGCCCGCTTGATCGCCAGCAGATCCGATTCCGTTGTGCCGTCAAGCCACGCTGCATAAGTCTCCAGCATCGTCTGCACGCTGTGGCCGTGTTGCTTCGCCACCCAGAGGGGATTCTTCCCGATCATCAGGTTCCAGCTCACGCATGAGTGACGAGCGTTATACGGCTCGCGATAACGGCCTTTGAGCGTGACGGTGAGCGTTCGCCGCCAGCGGACCCACGGATACTGAAGGTTGCGGATCGGAACGCCATCCTCCTTGAAGAACAGATCGTCGTGGTCAATCCTCCCGGCGAGCTTCAAGCGCGCCCGCAAGGCCAGGTGCCGCTTCAATACATGAAGCGCCCTAGGACAGAGCTCCACGAGCCGATCTTCGCTGGTCTTCGTTCTGTCCTTGTCACGCGCGACGACGCGCGCTTTCGTGACTTTGATCTTGCTTTGGCCCACATCGCAGTCCGTCACCAGCAACGCGATTTCTTCGGACGGACGCAGGCCCGTGAAGAATCGAAACTCATCATAGTTGCCCTGTGCCTCACCCCAGTCACGGTGAATGGCTTCAATGAGCGCCTCGGCCTCCTGAATCGTGAAGGGATCGATCACCGGCCGATCCTTCTTGGTGATGCGGAAACACTTCAGCGCGGAGGCGGGGTTGTGCTTCTCGGGGAAGTCACGATATCCGTAGTCAAATGCACAGCGCAGCGCGCTGACGGCGTTGTTGTACGTTTTTTTGCTCCACCTGTAGCCGTCTGCAATCTTGACCAGCTTCGAGTAACGGATCTTCTCAAAGTGCTCCTTCCCGATCTTGGGACGCCATACCTGTTTCAGAATCTTTCGATAACCGTCCACGGTCACGAATGCCATGTCGTTCTTGGCCATCCGTGACTCGCAGTGCTTCAGGAATTCGTCGAACACTTCGTCGCACGTGAGCATTCGGGCCGAAGCGTCGATTCTCTCGATGCCACGAAAATCGGGAAACTCATCGGCGAAGGAGAACGTGCCCTTCGCGATTCGACACTTGATGTCTTCGAGCAACTGCAAGGCGCGCCGCAGATTGCCTTCGCTGGGCGCGCGCTTCAGGGTTGGCCGATGGCGCTTGCCTTCAAACTCGAAGTCAAACTGGATGCGCTTCTTGCCCTTGGCGCGAACGCAGCTGGTTACTGACTTTCGACCCATTTCTGATATCCCACGAGATCAATCAGGATGTGACCGTCAGGGGCCCGTCGCCAGAGGCGACCTTCGAGCCAATCGCCCCTTTCGATCTTGCGTTCCATGGCCTTGACGGAATACCCGGTGACCGCATTCGCAAGCGGCAACAAGACATAGCGCGCCGGTGCGACGACGAGAGCTGGCTGCGAGTCTACACTCATGGCTCGAGCTGCCTCCCATCGGTCGGGAGCGGTTTTGTCGTCTCGGCTCTCGGCGCGCGAGCCACGCGTCGCGTCTTACGCCTTTGTTCAGCGCCTCTCCAGGTGCGACACCAAGCCCGGGCCCCGGCCGGTGCTCGTCGACGCCGGCATTCGCTCTGCGAACCCGCACGGCCGCGATCGACAAAAGCTGCTGCCGACGATGCTGTCTTGTCAGGCGACGTTGTAGAAACCCCTTCATCACGAACCCCGGCGATCCATTGCTCCACTTCGCGCCGCCTCCAGCCGACCCGGCGGCCGTGAAATCGCTGCGGCTTTGGGAACCGTCCGAGAAGCGTCAGCGCGACGAGAACCCAACGGTGACGTCGTGTGAGTCGGGCGACATCATGGGCGGTGAGAGTCTGGTCCCATGCAGGGTACTTTTCGTTTACCCACTTCGAAATGGAAACGGCGTCGGCGAGAACATTTGCCGGTGCGACAGTCCCCGATCCGGGTGCGTCGGTACGCATGACTGGTGGTACTCATGATGTGTGGTTCCGGTCGTTTAGGGACAAGCTGTCACTGGGTACAAATCGTCACACGGGAGCGCAAGAACGTCAGGACGCGGTTTCGGCGTGATTTTTCCGGAAACCCGAGAGCCCGGATGCCACATCAAATCAGCGCCCACGCCTGGCGCCAGTAGGGTCCAGGTATTGGGGTCTCCGCCCCCGAAACTCGGTAAGCAGCCGCGCCCAGAATTTCTCGCCAATGCGTTGAGCCGCCCCTTTGCGCTTCTCAGGGCTCGTCGGGTAGCTGACTAGCGGCTTGCACCGAACCCTCCGCGACAGGCGTTGGCAGAGTCAGGGACAGAGAATCACCTGTATCGACCACCTGGATGGACACGAGCTCGCGGAGCGCCTTCAGGAACGCCTGGGTATCCCCGATGCGGAAGGTGCCGCTGACCCTGATCTCAGTAGGCACCCTGCTGCCGAGATGAATGGCCTTCCGAGCATAGCGATTGTGTTCCGCGATCGCCTGCTCGAGCGACCACCCGTCAAACCGAACTTTGCCTTCACGCCACGCGACGACCCTTTCGGGCGAAGCGCGTTCGGGAGCTGCGTCGGTCAGCTTGCCGCCTGGTCCGAAGGCTGCCGACTCTCCTCTCGAGAGCCGCGTATTAACGCGGGGGTCGCTCGTCTTAGGCGCGACTTCGACGACGCCCTCGAGCACGACGACGGTGACTGATTCGGCGTCCAGCGCGACGTTGAAGCGTGTGCCGATCGCACGAGCCCATCCAGTGCCCGCATTCACGACAAAGGGCCGCCTGGCATCCGGGACCACTTGAAAGAGCGCTTCGCCTCCCTCGAGCCAGACCCGTCGTTCACGGGCATCGTATTCAATACCGACGCGAGTCGCCGTGTTCAGGGCGACCGTGGAGCCGTCAGCGAGCGTGATCAAACGCTGCTCGCCAGTTGCAGTCTCGTACCATCGTTCACGGCTCACGAAGCCATGCCACAAGACGGCCACGGCCACGAGAGCGACGCAAGTGACGGCAGCCCACCGCAGCAACAGGCGCCTTCCAACAAGCATGAAGGCTGGCGCGGCTGAGCCGCCAGGCGAAGTGATGCGCGCCAGCTCGGCCTGAATCTTCGGGTCTCGCGCCAGGGCACCACTCAGGCGCCACACGGTCTCCGCGCGCAGCAGGTCGCGTGCGTGATCCGGTGAGGCTGAGAGCCAGCGACGAACTGCGAGGCGCTCTCGGTTGCTGAGGGATCGCGCATGCATCCGTGCTACCCATCCCGTTGCATCGTCTGGGAGGGACGGGCGGAGCCTGAAAGTCTCGAAGAGGATCACGGGTCCTCACTGACAAAAAGGGCGCGCTTCAGATGCGCAAGCGCTGCGGCGATATCGCGTTCAATGGTTCGCGTTGTCACACCCAGGCGGGCAGCAATGGATTCGTGGCGCAGGCCCTCGAACCGGTGCAGGAGAAAGGCGTGTCGCGCGCGTTCCGGCAACTCATCCAGAGCGCCGCGCAGGCACTCGCTCGCCTGATCGACGAACGCTAGCTCATCGGGGGCAGGCGCAGCATTGTCGAGTTGCGCCCCCAACTCGAAGAAGGACTCGCGCCGCCGGGCCTCGCGGAACGCGCGCCGCTTTCGGTCGACGACCAGGTTTCGGGCGATCGCAAAAAGATAGCGGGGAATCTCGTAGGGTTCGCGCCCTCGCCGATGCTCGAGTAACCGAAGATACGCTTCCTGCACGATGTCCTCGGCATCCCATGGAAGGTGAACGAAGCGGCGGATGAAGCGCCGAAGCGATTGCCGCTCTGATCCGGCTACGCTAGCCACGGCAGTATCTGCTTCGTGCAGATCCCCGCCATCTTGGCGTAGGTCTATCGGATCGGCTGACCTTCGATGTTCATGATGGGGGCGCCGGCTCACAAGTGGCCGCGGCGTCTCCTGAGTACGAGCATTGTCACGCTCTAAGGCGCAGCAGCGACTGTAGGATATATCCCGTGGACCGTTAGCCTCAAGCGCAACATTCTCGCGACCCGTATGGATGAAGAACGGGTCAAGGCGGTATTCGGGAGTGTCCTTGCGGAGGAACGAAAAGCTCGCGGCTATTCGCAGGAGAAGCTGAGTCTCGATGCCGAAGTTGACCGATCGTTCCTGAGTGAAATTGAGCAGGGTACCAGCCAACCGACATTGACCACGCTCTGGAAGCTCTGTGGCACGCTGGGCGTGACTCCCTCTGTTCTGATTGCCCGAACGGAGCAGCTCCTCGCATGACCTGACACCGCGCTCGCGCGGGCAACCTTTTGATCTGTCGGATATATCCCGTGGACTGTGGGCTCCGGTGACCGGAATGTGCTCGCATCATGCGAGCCAAGCAGGTGTCTGTTGCTTTCGGAAAAGTGCTACGGGAGCAGCGGACGTCGAGCGGTCTTTCTCAGGAAGCGCTGGCGCTCAAGTCTCAGGTGGATCGAACCTTCGTTAGTCAGATTGAACGAGGCATCCGACAGCCGACTCTGACAACGGTGTGTCGACTGGCCCGCACTCTCAATATCGCTCCCTCCACGCTGGTCGCACGAATGGAGCGATTGCTGCGATAGCTTCGGGCTGAGTTCGCCACGGTCGTTCGAGCGCCGCGGCGACTCGGCTTCGAATATGTGATCAAAGACACCCGATACCGGTCTTGCCGTGGCAAGCAAGGCGTGCTGGGGTGCGCGGGTTTGTTGTTTTCTGCGAGCAGCGGAGGGCGGAGGATCCCTCAAAGACCATCCGGTGAAGACCTCCCCATAAGGAATGACGCTTTCGACTGTCAATCCCGACAAGTCTTCTTCACGCTCCGTGGAATTGTCGGGTCGCACGAGCCTCAGGCGTGATCTCCATACATGTGTGCGTCGAAACGGAATGACGCGAATCGGGGGAAACACATGCGACCAGTTCACGGATTCGGAGCGTCGGTAGTCCTGACGGCGCTCGCCCTGATGGGCTCTCCATCGTTCGCCGTTGCGCAGGAGCGATCTGAAAGCTCTGCGATTGTCTTCGACATCGCGCCTCAATCAATGGCGGCCGCACTGCAGGCGCTCGCCAAGCAAGCCGAGCTGCAGATTCTCTTCAAGCCAGAATCGGTGGAACAGCTGCGCGCGCCGGGACTGAACGGGCGAATGACGGTACAGCAGGCACTCGATGCGTTGCTCAAGGGCTCGGGACTTGAACACGTGCGCAACGGCGACGTCGTGGTCGTCCGCAGTCCGAACGGCGGCTCAGCCACACCGGCGGCGAGCGAGAACTGGCGGGCCGAAACAAGCGGGCTCGCAATCGCGCAGGCGGGCGGGGCGGATGTCCCCGCCGCTGAGACAAACGCGGGCGCCGACTCAGCAGTAGGCGAGGAGCCCCTCCCGAAGAGCAGAGACGACGCAATATACCTTGGCGAAACTCTCGTGACCGGCACGCTGATTCGCGGCGCGCACACGGCCTCACCGCTGATAGTGCTGGCGAGCGAGGATATCGAGCGGACGGGGTATTCGACCGTGCAGCAGCTCATCCAGAGCCTGCCGCAGAACTATTCCGGCGGCGACACGGAGCTCGCAGTTGCCTCGCCGGGCGGTTCCTCCCTCAATGTCGCCGGCGGCTCGGCCGCCAACCTGCGCGGCTTGGGCTCACACAGCACACTCGTACTCGTCAACGGTCACCGCCTCGCTCCAGCCGCTTTCGGTCAGTTCGTCGATCTGTCGATGATTCCGCTCAGCGCCATTGAGCGCGTCGAGGTGCTCACGGATGGCGCCTCGGCGACCTACGGTTCGGATGCTGTTGGTGGTGTCATCAATCTCATCCTCAATGAGCAGTACGACGGCGCCGAAACCCTGTTGAAAGCAGGCTCGGTCACCGAGGGTTACATGGAGGAATACCAGGCAAGTCAAACATTGGGGTTTGAGGGAGAGATCGCGCACGGGCTTCTCACCTACGAGTACTACGACCGCGGCGCGCTCGATGCCAACGATCGCGAATTCTCAGAAGCGGCCGCCGATCCGTATCACCTGCTGCAGGATCAGAACCGCCACAGTCTGTTTGGCTCGGCGGGCATGGATCTCGGCGCTCGCACGCACCTGAGCGGCTTGGCGCTCTTCAGTGAGCGTCAGGCGGAGCGCGTCTCAGTCAATACCTTCACCCTGGAACCGACCCGCGAGCCTACCGAAACGCGGCAACTCAGCGTGGCGCTGAGCGCTGCACGCGATGTGGCTGACACCTGGCAGGCGGAGCTCACGGGCCTTTACGGTCGCAACGATACGCACCGCGACGTGATTACGTCGACAGCCACAACGCCTGCGGAGCGCAATCAGCTCGAGTTGTCCTCCGCGGAATTCAAAGCGGACGGCAAGCTCTTCGCCGCACCGGCCGGCGACGCCCGGCTCGCTGCAGGCGGTGCGTGGCGCGAAGAGCGCTTCGAGTCGCAAACCATAGATGGGTTCAAGAGCGATCGCACCGTGCTCTCCGCGTTCGCCGAATTCTCCATGCCGCTTCTCAAGCGGCTGGAGCTTAGTTTGGCTGGGCGTTACGAGGACTACAGCGACTTTGGCAGCACCACCAACCCCAAGATCGGTCTGGCGTGGTCGCCCACGAGCGCCGTGACGTTTCGGGGTACATATGGCACCTCATTCCGTGCGCCGATCCTGACCGAGCTCGACGACTCGAACGCAAGCGGGGTCTTGATCCAGCTCGCTGACCCCACAGTGCCCGACGGCACGACCCTCATCATGCTCGCGAGTGGAAACAATCGAAACCTCCAGCCTGAGGAAGCGACCACTTGGACGGCCGGCATCGATCTGGTGGTTGGCTCGTCGCGCGAGTTCGAGGCCCATCTCACCTACTTCGACACGGAATACGAAGACCGCATCACGGAGTTGCTGCCCGGTCTCGAAATCCTGGGAGTCTTCAATCAGGCCGACGTGTTCGCGCCGATCATCGACCGCACACCGGATGTCGCCGAGGTGGCGCGCCTCGCAGCGTTGCCGTTCTTTTTCAATCTCTACGGACCGTTCGTGCCTGAAGATGTCGAGGCAATTGTCGACCGCCGCCGGCAGAATATCAGCGCCACGCAGGTCCGTGGGCTCGACCTCGCCGCGCTCTACACGCTCGACTCGGGCGTCGGTCAATGGTCGTTCCAACTTGATTCCACCTACTTCCTCGAATTCACCAACCAGGTAACCGCCGCCGCACCCTCCGATGAAGTGCTCGACACTGCCTACCACCCCATCGACTTGCGCGCGCGGGCAAGCATCTCCTGGAGCCGCAATGCCTGGAGCAGTTCGCTCTTTCTCAACTATGCCGATGGCTATGTAAACGACACCGTCTCGCCTGCTGCCGACGTCGCCTCCTGGACGACCGTCGACCTGCAGCTCGCCTACGACCTCAACGCCGCCGCCGGCTGGCTTGACGGATTGCGCATCGCTCTCAGCGCCCAGAACGTTCTCGACGAAGACCCGCCCTTCGTGTCCTCACCGGTCGCCCAGATCGCGCTCGGCTTCGACCCCACCAACGCCAGCCCCGTCGGCCGCTTCCTCTCTCTCACCGCAACGTTGCGCTGGTAGGTCGTCGCCGTCAGCGACCCGTGCTCGCAGCCGCCCTCACCAGCCTCGCCCTTCTCACGGCGCACGACCTCATCGGCATCGTCGACGTGGGCATCGGCGTCGCCGCGGGCAGCATCAGCGAGCACGACTATGAGGGGCTTGCGGTTTCACCCGACGGCCGCTGGCTCGCGGTAGAGACGCGCCACGCAGACCTGCCGAACAATACGACGCGCATTCACTGGCAGGTGATTGATCTGCGCTCTCCCGATCGCGTGATCGATGCGGGCGACGGCGGCGAGCCTATCCCCTACGTCTCGCGCGGCTACGTGAACGGCGCCTCGTCACCACAGATTCCGCGTTGGTCCGCAGATTCGCAATGGATCGTGTACCGACTGAAGCGAAACGGGCAGATCCAGCTGTGGCGCAGCCACCGCGACGGCACGCGCCAGGAACTGCTTACCCACAACGGGGCCGACATCGAGGCCTTCCGCTGGTCAGCCGATGGTAGCGGCGGCCACAAGATCCTCTTTTACACCGGGCCCCCGCGCGCCGAGCTCGAACGCCAGCTGAGAGAGGAGGGGACTCGTGGTTACCTGTACGACGAGCGCTTCGCTCCGGGGTTTTCAACGTTGCCGATTCACGACACCGATGCAGTTCCGAGATCCTTCTGGGTCTACGACCTTTCCGCCGGCATTGAGCGCCGTGCGACGCCGGACGAGCAGGCGGAGTACGAGCGTCAGCCCGTGAGAAAGTGGCTGAGAAAAGCGAGCAATACCGGCATTGCCGTCTGGCTCGAGGATCTACGCAGCGACAGAAGCGTCGGTCTCGATCCCGACCTGACCATCACTACTTCCCTGCAAACCTGCAAAGCCGAGCCGTGCACCGGCCATTTCAAAGGTCTCTGGCTCAGCGACGACGGTCAGGTCGTCTACTTCCTCCGCTGGATCGGGCCTCACCAGTACGGTCGAATGGCCTTCTATGCGTGGCGCATCGGATCCGCCCGCGTCAAGACGATCCTCACCAGTGACGATCTCTATGAAGGGTGCGCAAAGTTTGCTGGACACCTCTACTGCGGGCATGAATCCGCAACGTCGCCGAAGAAGATCGTCGGGATCGACCTCAATACGGGCGAACAGAGCACCCTCTACGATCCCAATGCCCATTTTCAATCTCTCCGCCTCGGGCCCGTCCAGGCATTGACCTGGAAGACATCCGACGGCATCGACGGCTTTGGCCACCTCGTCCTCCCCGCGGACTACCAAGGGGGCCGGCGCTACCCGCTCATCGTCGTGCAATACCGCTCGCGCGGCTTTCTCCGCGGGGGCATCGGCGACGAATATCCCATCCACCTCTTCGCCGCCCACGGCTTCGCCGTACTCAGCTTCCACCGCCCCGATGACGAAGCACTCGAGGCGACCTCCACGAGCTACGAAGAACTTGAGCGCAAGGGGTGGATCGACCACCGCGACCGCCGTCGCGTCCTCTCCGCGCTCGAAGCTGGCATCGACGAACTAGACCGCAGAGGCATCATTGACCCGACACGGGTCGGCCTCACCGGCCTGAGCGACGGTGGCGAAACTGTCGCGTACGCCCTCATCCATTCCCCGACTCGGTTCGCCGCCGCAGCCGCGAGCTGGACCTGTTGCGCGCCCACGTTCTTCTACGTCGCAGGCCCAAAGTATCAACCGCTCCTCGCGAGCTATGGCTTCGACAACCCCGAAGGTCCAGCCCGACCGCAGTGGCACGGCGCCTCCGTTGCCATGAACGCGGACAAAGTCCGCACACCGCTTCTTCTCCAGGTGTCCGACTATGAACTCATCCCAGAGACCGAGGCTTTCACCGCACTCCGCGAAGCGGGAAGACCCGTCGAAATGTACGTTTTCCCCAACGAGTTCCACACCAAGAACCAACCCCTGCATCGCCTCGCGCTCTACCGCCGAAACCTGCAGTGGTTCCAGTTCTGGCTGCAGGGAGTGGAAGCGTCCGATCCTCTGGATGCGGGTCAGTACGTTCGTTGGCGGGCGCTACGCAACCAGAGCTCCGCGGTGACACAGGACAGCAACGGAAAGAGCTGACCAGGTCGCAGCGGCTGATCCTTTATCAGATGCGCTTCCAGCCGTGAACGATCGAGTAGCTGTTCGCTCATCAGGAGGCCGTCCAGGAGACACTCACGGATCAGTTGAACATTCTCGCGCACGATCCGCACCAGGTAGCTGCGCGTCGCGCCTTTCGAGTCGCGGTTCAGAATCTGCTCGGGCACGTACGCGCGAAACGCCTCGTGCGCGAGGCCGCGCAGCCGACCTTCGTGCAACAGAACGTCACTCGGAATCCGCAGACACGTCTCGATCAACGGTTGCGAGATCAGTGGATGACACTCGGGCGCCGCTTCAAGCGGCTCACACGGCGCGGGCCGGTGGACCAGGTCGACAATTGCGGCATTCTGCAGGCGCTTGGCGGGCGGCAGATGAGCGGCGGCGGCGAACCAGGGGTGACGGCGTTGGGGGCTCTCGTGAATCACCTCACGACTCAGGAAAGTGTCCGGCCGCTCCCGCTCGATGGTCCGACCGGCGAGGCTCGCGAGCAGCGTGCGCAGAATCGAGGCGTACGATTGCTGTGTCAGTCGCGCGGCCTGATCAATCAGACGCCCGAGGCCAGCGCCCAGGCCACAGCGCCGAAGATGGTCGGCGACGAACAGCGGCGTTTTCATTTGATAGAAGAGATGATCACCGCCCTGACCGGTCCAGGTTGCGGTAGCGCCCGTGCGCCGCGCGAGGCGCATGCGCTCGTCGAGTTCGATCAGCCCCAGGCTCTGCACCGACGGTCGCGGCATGAGGAGAGGGACGGTCAATAACCGCTCCAAGTCGACTCCCGATGCGCCCCATGCCCACTCCACCAGTTCGATCGAGGCGCGCGCCGCGGCCGCGCGGGCAAACGGGCGCTCATCCTCATCCGGATAGGGCAGAAAGCGATTTACGGCGGTGACGTGCAGACTCGAGGCGATGCGTGAGAGGCAGCCAAGCACCACCGCCGAGTCGAATCCGCCCGAAAGATTCAGTAGCAGCGGACCTGACACATGCGCCCATGCCGCCACGCACGATTCCGTGACCCGCCTCAGTTCGGCAGCCGCAGCCGTAGTATCACTCAGCCATCCCGTCGCGCACACGCGGGCCGGATCCCAGAGGCTGCTCGCGCTATCCTCGCCACCCGACAGCGTGACTCGCTCGCCCGCAAAAACCTCCGTGATTTCATTGAATGCCGTCTCTCGCACGCGCAGGTCTTCCGACCGCAGAAAAGTCCTGACCGACGACCAGTTGATGGTCAGTCCGGACTCAGCCAGCGGGAGGACATCGGCGAGAGCGGCAAAGAAGACATTCACGCGCCGCACGTGCAACCAATAGCAGGGCATCTGCCCAGAGGGGTCACGTACTACGTAATGTACGCGCTCGGACGCATCGTAGAGAAAGGCCACATATCCGCCCCAGTGATCATCGACCAACGTCTGACCGCGCGATCCCAGCAGACGCGTGAGTGTCAACTTATTCAGCGGTAAGTCCGGAAACAGCTGCCCGATGATGACGCCGGCCTGCTCGGGGAGGATCGACACGCGTTCGGCGCGGGGCCCGCTCACCTGTTGGAAGATCAGCAGGCCCGCACGTTCGAGCGCGCACGCCCAGCGGGGGTTGGGTGCGGCCGAGTCATCGCGAAATCGACTCGCCAGCCGGGCCACGGATTCCCCGCTGCCGACATCGTCGGCCTCCCACACGAACGCAACGTAGCGCTGCACTCAGACCACGAGTATCGGGGTGAACGGACTCACGTTCGCAACGCGGTCATTCAGGACTACGAATCCCTCCTGTACCCAGCAATGTGCTTCGAAAGGCTCCGGGTAGACTCCGAACACCCAGGACGGAAACAGTCCGTGATGCGCGAGGACCTCGATGAGTGCGAGTGAATCGAACAGGCACCGATAGTTTGTAGGAAACCACGGGCGCAACTTGCCGAAGGCAGTGACCACGCGCGCCGCGCGCTCGAGATCGAAGCCTGGTGGAAGCGCCGCGTGCCGTGCAATCTGGTGGTCGTGTTTGCGCCGCGCGACACGCTCGACCGTCTTCTGGATCGTGCTGAAATGCAGCGTCAGCTGTGCCCGCGTACACGCCGCGAGAAAGATCGGAACGGAACTTCCGTCGGGCGCCGTGTTTCCGTGCGAGTGAGATCTCAAGCCACTACAGTCGAGCAAGGACGCTGTCGGTATCGGAATGCACGCAGGCACCCATTCGTGACCTTCATCGGGATTGGATGTGAGGAGGCCTCTGTCAGCGAGAGCCTTTGCCGCCTGCGGGACGCGCTCCCGAACGGTTGAACAGTAGCGGTCCTGCGCGAGATCGAGAAACACGCAATACCGTCCGGCGTCACAGACGAACACATGACGGCGCAGCCAGTGCCGCGCACAACGCGAGGACAGGGCAACGCGCGGCCGTCCGGCCGCGCTGCCCCCGGGATCGATGACACGCTCCACTACGGCTGCGAGCTCAAGCCCTCCGGCCGCATGCCGATCGTGCCTCGCGTCTCCTCGGACACTAATCCGATTTCGCAGAACTCCTCGTCGTCGAGATCCGTTTCAAGCGCTTTGCAGTCTTCACGTTCCATCATGACACTCTCCCAAGCCTTGACATTCAACGCGGCGACACGCGGCCAAGCCGCGCGTCGCCGTTCCTTGCACACGCGAATCCTTACGGCTGTGTCGCGAGTCCTTCGGGATTCTTGCCGGGCAGACCCTTGGTCTCCTCTGACACGGTCCCCAGTTCGGTGACTTCACGCTCTTCCGCTCTCTCGTCGCTGCGTTCCAGGTCGCTCATGGCCTTCTCCTTGCATCCGTGTTGTTGAACACCACCTGATCGGTGGCTCGCGAAGGCTGCTCTGTAGACGAAGAACGGGTCAACAGAACACGGAGCCGTGATTCTATGGTCCCGTACCACCACCCTCAGAATCTGCGCAGCAAGTGTCGGTAGTAACTAGCGACCACGCATGTTGCTGCGAAACGCGTGGGCCGTGCTCGCATCAGGGAGTATTGGAATGTTGCCGCGTGCGTGACATGAATTTGCGCAACCGATGCACCCGATTGCGTTGAGCGCCTACCGGATTGCAACGAGATGACACGTCTTCTTATTGAAACTGCCGACAGCACGCGTGAACTTGCGTGTCAGAAGGGCACAGTAACGGAGTCAGGCGCATAAGCGCTGCCCGTGCGGGCCGGTGTCCGCCCTTCTCGACGATTTCGACCATCCGGTTGGGTCAGGTCGTCGTTCGCACGGGCGGAATCAGGACCTGGATCCACGGATGCGCTCGCCGCGACTGCACCGCCCTGGCGGTCTCTATTACGTCAGTCTGCATGGAAGCGCGGGCCAGCGCATCGTCGCGGACGAGGAGGATCGCAACGAGCTGGAACGACTCGTGGCGCTTTCCGTCGAGCGCCATCGAGTGCGAGTGCATGCATTCTGCTGGCTCGCGCGCGATATCCATCTGGCAGTGCAGACCTCAGATGTTCCGCTTGGCCGAATCATCCAAAGCGTCGCGAGTCCTTACGCTCAGAGGATTCAACACAGGAGGGCGCAGCACGGCCATCTCTTCGGCGGCGCCTACCGCGCATTGCTTGTCGATGCGGCTGAGGATTTGCCGAACCTCGTGCGGCATATTCATCGAGCGCCGCTACGTGCTGGTATGGTCAAGGTGGCGGAGCAGTACCCGTGGAGTAGCCATCGCGCTTATCTCGGACGCACTGTTGTGTCCTGGCTCACCTTGGACACGACGCTCAATCATTTCGCGCGAGGGCAGAAGGCGCGGGCGCGGGAAGCCTATAGTCGATTTGTCGACGCGGATGTCGCCGCGACGGAGATCACGCGCTTTGAGAATCCGCGTTCGCATCCGCAGATCGCCGGTAGCCAGGCATTCATCGAATCGGTGCTGGGTCGGCACCCGCAGCCGCAGCCATACGAGTCACTCGATCACGTCATCGAGTCGGTCGTCCGCAGTTTGCGAGTCACGCGCGAGGATGTGCTGTCGATGTCACGAGAACGCAGGCTGTCACTCGCGCGTGCCGTCATCGCGTGGCGCGCCACTCGCTCAGGTGTCGCGACACTGACGGAGGTCGCGCGGTTACTGCATCGCGATCCCTCCACGCTCTCCGTTGCCATCCGGCGTTACCGAGCCCTGCTGCCGGCGCTCTTTACTCTGCCGGGAAGCGATCGGCCGGACCGCTAATAGTGAAGCGCAGGGCCATCTGCCGCCCATGCGGCAGAAACGGCCCAGGCTATCTATATAAGACGGCCCACATCGACAATTTCCGGTAGTGGAGAGTCCAAGTTGTCTGGCGTGAGACACCGCAACGTGCAACTCCTACAATGCCGTACGAAGGGAGGCCAAAGGGAGCAGGGCGTTGACCGGGATCGACGCAAACGGCTGGATCGCCACTCATGTACTCGGCCATGAGCCCGCGCTGCGCACCTATCTGAATCGTTTTCTCTCCAGTGCTGCGGACGTTGCGGACGTCATACAAGACACCTACACCAGACTTCTGACGCTCGAAGCCGTCGAGCGGAGCAGAATCGTCTCCCCCGAGGCCTATCTCTTTACGACAGCCCGGCATGTTGCGCTCGACCGACTGCGACGACAGCCGGTGGTATCGCTCGAAGCACTGACGGAATTGGAACGCTGCAGCGTCTTAGGATATGGGCCCGAGCCGTATGTGGAGATCAATGCCCAGCAGGAGCTGGCTCTGTTGGAGACCGCCATTGCCTCGCTACCGGAGCGGTGTCGGCAGGTGCTCTCCCTCCGAGCAATCGAAGGGATGCCGCAGAGGGAGATCGCCAAGAGGCTGGGTATGGCCGAGCACACGGTCGAGAAGCACCTTGCACACGGAGTGCAACTGTGCGCCGAGAGAATGTGGGCGAGTATGGGTAACGGCTCGCCCAAGGGTCGGGCGAGCGCACAGCGTGCACGCAAGTCTAGGCAGGCTGACGGTGACTGAGAGCATCGACGAGATTGCCAGCCGCTGGATTGCGCGACTCGATCGCGAAGATGCTAGCGTCGAGGACCACGCGGCGTTCGAGACTTGGCGCGCTGCCGATCCCCGTCATGCGGCTGCCTATGCGCGCCTGGAAGCCGTTTGGAATCGACTCCTTCGAATTTCGGTGCTGCGCGGTCGTGCGGGGGGGGGCGAGCAGAAAGCTTTCGTCCACGCATTCACACCGGCACGGGTTTCACGCGTCCGCGTCTACTCGCGAGTGGTCGCAGCGGCGTGCCTGGTGACAGCGATCATCGGCCTCCTCCTGTGGTCGCGCCATGATGAACTTGGTACGTCGCAACGTTTTTCGACCGGCGTCGGAGGCTATCAGAGAGTTCCGCTGCGCGATGGGTCGATCGTTGAGCTGAACACCGACACGGAGCTCCGCACATCCGTCACGCCCACGCTTCGCCGCGTCGAGTTGCTGAGAGGCGAAGCGACGTTCGAGGTGGCTCGCGATCCTGCCCGTCCATTCGTCGTGACCGCAGGAGAAACAGCGGTTAGAGCTGTCGGCACAGTGTTCAACGTCCGACGCAACGACAACGTGGTCGAGATCCTCACGATCGAGGGCAAAGTTGCAGTGAGCGCAAGTTCGTCGGCCCTGGCATCGAAAGCCTCCGACATGCAGACGATTCCCATCATCCGGGCAGGACAGGTCGCCGTTACGTCTAAGTCGGGACTCGAGGTTCGCGCGGTGAGCAATGAGGAAGTCGAGCGCGAGCTCGCGTGGCAGAAGGGGATGCTCTCTTTCGGCGACAGCACATTGGCTGAGGCTGCTGCCGAGTTCAACCGCTACAACACCCGCCAGCTTGTCTTATCGGATCGCTCAATCGCGGGCGTGCGTGTTGCCGGCTACTTCCGGGCGAACAACGTCGATGGGTTCGTCCGCGTGCTGGAGAGCGAGTTCCCGATCAGCGCAACCTACGAGCGCGGACGAATCACGCTAGCTCGGACGGCATCGGTCTTGGACGGGCATTCACGGGGACGGTCGGATTAATCCCGCTTTGCGTGCACTACCGGATTCTTACCGGTTCATGCGTCTCCTACTAATGAGTGCGCGCAAAAACGCGCGCGATCCTGGATCAGCTCGCCGCCGGCGAGCTGGAGACCATGCACATGCAACTCGCGCAACGTGTCGTCGTCGCGGTTTCGTGCGGCGACCAGAAGCTGACGCCAGAAATAGGGCCGATCCTCCCAACGCGGGCGCAGGTGGCTGTGCTGGCTTTCGGCCAGGCGCTCGATGTCCTGAAGACCCATCGCAGCGATGAGGTCGGCGACTGCCGGCGAAATGCCGAGCAGCAGACAAGAGGCGCGTGGATTGAGGCGCGCGGTGTGCCACGCCAATACCAGGCTCTCGCGCATCAAGGTAGCCCCGGGCTTGGCCGGAAGGCCGCGGAATCTTGCCACGTCCTGCCGGCGTGGCAGCCGGGACTGTCGACACAGCCGCCACCACGTTTCGTTCTGAAAGTGCACATCGAGGAGGAGAAACGGGCACGTAGCTGCGCGTTGCCGGTCAGTCACGTCGAGGTTGCGCCAGAGACTTCGCAGCGAGGCGACCAGGTCGGGAACATGCTCAGGACGTCCGGTCCTCGCGAGTCTCTGGAGCGTGTCGATACCGCACTCGTTCAGTTTGTGCACGAGGCCGAGAATTGGCACGCCCGACCACTGTCTGGTCAGTGCCGCCGCTGTCTGGCCATTGCCATTCGCACCCGACTCCGAGGACACGGCCACCTCCACGGAGTCCGTGTCGCCATTGTCCGTGGCAGGCGCACCGAGCGCAGTACGAGTTTCGACGGTATTTCACCAGAAACTCGATCGCAGGCGCTGGTGGGCGTCAGATAGCGGAGAAGAGATGCCAATTGGGGAAGACCGAATCGGGCGTGACTTGCGGCGCTACCAACTCGCGATGCGTCTTGTCGCCCACGAGGCGCGCACCGGAACAATTTGCGATTGGACCGGGCTCACGCGGGAGCGCCTAAAGACGCTGCGTCGCGAGTGGGGTATTCCGACGGAAACCCGTCATCGCGGGCCGTCGCCTACCTCCGTGAGCGTGTTCTTCCGCTCGCCACGCGCACGTAGCGAAGCGTCTCTGCTCGCGATGCTCTGCCGGATGATGGGCGCGGTCTCCTCAACGCGCATCCCCGATGCCGTGCGGCTCCTGCCGAGTCTCGACCGCGGTGAGAGGCTGTGCGATGCATTCGAAGCCTTCCGTGTGTGCCTACCGGAATCTCCCGTGGAGTTCGAGCAGGTCGTTCTGCTCGCGCTGGCGTTGGCACAGGGCGATGCACTCGAGCTGGGACATTGCAAGAACTGCGATGCCATCATTCTGATCGATCGGCTGTCGGTGGTCCGCTGCATCTGCTCCTTCTGTCATCGGGACGTGGGCCAGAGGACCTCAATGGACGAAGCAACCGTTGCCGCAGCAGGTCCAGATGACAGCGCGGCGGACGAGCGCTCCACCGGTCAACAGGGAAGCCTCTTCTAGCAGCAGGGCCCGGCTAGCGCCCAAAGATACGCAGCAGACCGTAGTATGCGACCAAAAGCAGGACGCAACCGACGCCGAAGCCCAACATTCCCCAGAAGGGAAAGTCGGGGAGCATCGTGCCGTACTCGAAGAATACCGCCATCAGAACGGAGAGCAGGGCGAGTGCCGAGAGGACGAGGCGGACGAGGGGCTCCAAAATCACGAGGAATGCAAAAATCGGCAGGCGGATGGCTTGCCAGGCCAGGGACAGCGCGCTCAGTCCTAGAGCCATCAGTGGCTTCGCGGCTCCGGTATCCCTTTCGCGCATGCCGTGCAAGTTGCGCCTGCCCAGGTGAACCGTCACTGAATTCACTAGCTGGCGAGCACCAGCTGCGGATCAAAGCCGCTCTCCGGAAACCGGCATCGAGTGTGAGATCGAGGCACTTAAGTGCTTTCGGGTCGTCAACCACTCCTCGCGCAATTTCCTGCATCCAGTTTCAGAGGAAAATACCTCGATACCTCGATACCCAGCCGCACTGGTCGGTGATCCCATGGCGTTCCCCAAGAAGAACCACCAGGGGAGCGACGACAGTGCACAGGGCAGTCATTCGATTTCTGCTGGTAACGGCGATCCTCTGTTTGCCTGACCTGGCACTCGCACAAGCCTCGCCATTCCTCACGGGCGCGACGTCGCTTCAGACCAACATTCTCGCGTGGCTTACCCCCATCGCCGTGATTCTCGTGATGGTTCTCGGGGCGATGGCCATGGCCAATCGGATCTCCTGGGGCTGGTGCATCGCGGCCATCCTCGGCATTGCGATCGCGTTTGGCGCGCCGCAGATCGTCACGTGGGTTCGTAGCATGTTCGCGGTCTAGGCGGCGTCATGAGCGAACGCAATGATGGCCTCACCGCCGACGAGCTTTTCGTTGGCGTGACCCGTCCGCCAATGCGGTGGGGCGTGACGTTCTCCGCGCTGCTCTTCAATCTGGTCTTCACGATGGAAGTCTTCCTGCTCACGAAGAACCTTCTGACGCTGCTGATCGCCGTGCCGATTCACGGAGTCTGTGCACTCTTGTGTGTGCACGACGCGCGCTTCTTCGATCTCGTCTTGATGTGGGGGCGGACCAGACTTCCAGCATTCCTGCGGACGTTTCGGTACTGGAAGGCGAGCAGTGTGAGTCCACTCGCGGTCGATCTGCCTGATATCCGAGGCCGCCGGCGAGCGGCGATAGAGGCGCATGTCGCACATCTCGCGAAGAGGACTCCTCGATGCCAGTACTGAATCGCGACGTTGCAATCCGGCGGGAGGCTACTGCGGACCGGCACATCCCCTATGTGGCGCACGTGGGCGAGAGAATCGTCAAGACGGCAGCGGGAGACTACGTTCAGGTGCTTCGTCTGACCGGCGCGAGTTTTGAGAGTGCGGACGATGAGGAGCTCAACACCTGGCACGAGCGCCTCAACGTGACATGGCGAAACATCGCGAGTCCGAACGTAGCGCTATGGGCACACATCATCCGCCGCCGCGAGCGGGCGCTGCTCCCTGCCGCGGCAGGCGACGGCTTTGCGCCAGCACTTGCGTCGAAGTATCAGCAGCGTCTCGTTGCTGAGACGCTGATGGTGAATGACCTCTACCTGTCGGTGGTTTATCGGCCGGTCGCGGGCGTTGCCACGGGTCTCGCCGCAAGGGCCCTCACGCGCGGCCGGCGCCAGGAATCGCGGCTCGAGCTCGAGGACGCCATCGAAGCATGCGAGAAACTGGTACAGACACTCGCAGCCTCGTTTGCGCGCTATGAAGCGGAAAGCGTGGGACTGTACGCGCGCGGCGGGCGAATCCATTCACGTCTGTTGGAGTTCCTCGCGCTCCTGATCAATGGCGAGTGGCAGCCCATGCCAGTGTCGCGGGCGCCGCTCAACCAGGTGCTCGCGACGACCCGGCCGCTCTTCGGTACTGAGGTGATCGAGTACCGGCTACCGACAGAGACGCGCGTCGGGGCCATGCTCGGCATCAAGGAGTATCCGACGCCGAGCACGGTAGGAATGTTCAACGCGCTCCTGTCCGCACCGTTTCCCTTCGTCCTGACGCAGTCCTTCACGTTTCTGACGAAGGCGACGGGACAGGGACTGCTCCAACGCCAGTACAACCGTATGGCGAATGCAGGGGACTTTGCGGTCTCACAGGCCGAGGAGCTCAAGGATGCCCTCGATGCATTGACGAGCAACGAGTTCGTCATGGGCGATCATCACTTCTCGCTTCACGTGCTGGCAGATGCATCGAGGCCGAAGACCACCGATCCCGCGGCCGAGCGGCTCAAGCTCCTGAACGATCGCGTCGCGCTTGCGCGAACCCTTCTCGGCGATACGGGTATGACCGTCGCTCGCGAGGATCTCGCGCTCGAGGCGGCCTTCTGGGCGCAACTGCCCGGCAACTTCTCATACCGGCCGCGCAAGGCGCCGATCACCTCGCGCAACTTCGCCGCGATGGCGGCTTTTCACAATTTTCCGGCGGGCCGCGCCAGCGACAATCACTGGGGCGATGCGCTCGCGCTCCTCATCACGAGTGCCCGGTCGCCTTATTACTTCTCACTTCATGCGAGTGATCCCCGGGACCCGGACGGCGGTAGTCGAAGGGACACCGGCCACACATTTGTCTGTGGCCCGACCGGATCCGGGAAGACGGTCTTCATCGGATTCCTGGTGAGCCTGCTCGCACGGCAAGGCGTCAATCAGGTCATCTTCGATAAAGACCGGGGCCTGGAAATTCTCGTGCGCGCGCTCAGCGGTGCGTACCTGCCACTCAGGAATGGGCTGCCGACGGGCTTCAACCCACTACAGCTTCCGCCGACGCCGCCCAACGTCGAGTTTCTCAAAGTGTGGGTCCGCAGTCTGGTACGTGGACCGTCGCCGCTGACGACACGCGAGCAGGTCGATCTCGATCATGCGTTGCGCGGCACGCTCGCGCTCGACGTTGAGGCCCGCAGGCTTTCGCGACTCATCGAGTTCACCGATACGACGCGTCCCGAGGGCATCCACGCGCGCCTGGCGCGCTGGTGTGAGAGTGCGGGCGGGGATTACGCCTGGGTCTTCGACAATCCGGAGGACTCTGTTTCGCGGCTCGCCGGCCATGCCGTCGTGGGTTTCGATGTTACGGATTTCCTCGACCACGAGACTATACGCTCACCTGTCACGCTCTATCTCTTTCACCTCGTTCGCAAGCTCCTCGACGGGCGGCGGCTCGTCTGCTGGGCGGACGAATTTTCGCGTCTGTTGGCCGATCCGAGCTTCGAACAGTTCGCCAAGGATGGTCTCAAGGTGTGGCGGAAGTTGAATGGCGTCTTCTGTGCCGCAACGCAGAGTCCGAGCGATGCCCTGCAGAGCCCGATCAGCCGAACGATCATCGAGCAGACGCCCACGAAAATCTTTTTCCCCAACGCCGATGCGAACGCCGAGGACTACATCCAGGGCTTCGGGCTCACGGAACGCGAGTTCAGGTTGATCAAGGAGCAGCTCGAGCCGGGCTCGCGGATGTTCCTCGTCAAGCAAGGTCATCACAGCGTCGTTTGTCAGCTCGATCTCAAGGGCTTCGACTCGGAGCTCGCGGTCATCTCTGGACGCGCCAGTTCTGTCGAGCGCCTCCACCAGATCATGGAGGAAGTCGGCACAGATCCGGTGAAGTGGCTCCCGTTGTTTCAGAACGTCGCTTGAAAAGGAGAATCCCCATGCTCAGATCAAGAATCCTCGCACTGTGCGCCGCGGCGCTCGTGGCTATCGGTTCCGCGCCGCCGGCACAAGCGGCCTGGCCCGTGATCGACATCGGCGCGATCACGCAGCTCATCATGCAGATCCAGACGCTCAACGAGCAGCTCACGACCGCACGGGACCAGCTCACGCAAGCGCGGGATGAGTTCCGCTCGATCACGGGTGGCCGCGGCATGGAACAGCTCCTCGGGGGCACCGTACGCAACTATCTGCCGCCCAACTGGACGGAGCTTCAAGGCGTGCTGCAGGGAGCCGCAAGCAGCTATGGCGCGCTCTCCGCCAGCGTCCAGGCTGCGATCAACGCGAATGCGGTCCTCACGGCGCAACAGGTCGCCGCACTGTCGCCCAAGGAGCGACAGCAGCTGGAGGCGGCGCGGCGCTCGGCCGCGATGCTGCAGGTCCTGGCGCGCGAAGCGCTCGCGACGACGAGCGCGCGGTTTACCTCGATTCAGCAGCTCATCAACGCGATCCCAGCCGCGGACGATCAGAAGGCGATCCTCGACCTGCAGGCGCGGATCAGCGCTGAACAATCGATGCTCCAGAACGAGCAGACCAAGCTCGACGTGCTCTATCAGGCCGCGCAGGCGGAGGAATGGGCGCGACGGCAACGCCTGCGCGAGCAGGCCATCGCCGACGTCGGTTCTCTGCGGCGGTTGCCGCGGCTGGGTCTGTGACGTGGCGCGTGATGCGATGCGCGCTCGTTTGACGCCGGTTCGGCACGGTGCACCAGGCGCGCGGCTTTGTTTAGGGATCGTTGTCACGATCGGTTCCGCCGCCTGTGCACCGTCGCCGGATGAGGCTCGGTTCACGGTGGACTATTACCGGGCGCATCCGGAGGTGCGGGAAGCAAAGCTCGCAGCCTGCAGCAATGATCCTGGCGAGCTTGGGCGAACTCCGGACTGCGTCAACGCGCGTCAGGCCGCGCGTCTGGAAGGTGTCGGGTCGCTCCGCGACCTTCCTGCGCTCGGACTTCCCGACGACGCGAAGCCGGAACCCGGGGCGGGACAAAAAGAGCCGTAAGCAGAGGTCGGAACGGGGAGCGTGGGATGGGTTTCTTTGCGGAATTCAACGCCTGGCTGAACGCGCTCCTCGCGACCTACATCGGGGACAACACCGCACGGGTGGCGACCGTGATGGAGCCAGCGATCGTCACGCTCGCAACGATCTACGTCATGGTGTGGGGATATCTCCATCTCACGGGCAAGATCGACGAGCCTTTCATCACCGGTGTGAAGCGCATCGTGACGCTGGCCGTGGTTCTGGGAGCCGCGCTCAATCTCTGGCTCTACAACACGATCATTGTCGACACCTTTTTCAATGGGCCCTCCGAGCTCGCGGCGGGCGTGATCGGCGCCTATGACTCGGTAACGATCATCGACCGCATCATCTTTGCAGGCGGCGACGCCGCCGCGCTTCTGATCGAGAAGGGCGGAATCTTCGAGGGGGATTTCTCCTACTACCTCGCCGGTATCGCCGTGTACCTCATCGTGGGACTCACGGCGATCTACACGATATTCCTGCTTGCGCTCTCGCGGATTGCGCTGTCGGTGCTCCTCGCCCTGGGGCCGCTCTTCATTGCGCTCCTCTTCTTCGAGACGACCAAGCGCTTCTTCGAGGCGTGGATCGCTCAGCTTGCGAACTACGCGTTCACGACCATCCTGACGGTCCTCGTGGCGGCGCTGATGATGACGCTCGTAACGACTGCGGCGGAGCAGGCGGCGAGTACGCGTGGCGGCATCGAAATCGCGCATGCAGTGCGCGTATGCATGGCCGCTGGACTCACGTTTCTCGTCATGCGTCAGGTCATGCCGATGGCTGCGGGCCTGGCAAGCGGCCTGGCGCTCAGCACGTTCGGGGCCGTAAGCGCTGCTCTCGCATGGGGATTCGGTGGCGCCGCGCGCACCACGGGTCAGTTTACCCGCGGGCTCGCGATGGATCGCGAGACGACTCGATGGGACTCATTGAGCCGCAAGTCCGGCTATCACCTGCGCCGAGCCGCAGCGCTAGGCATGAGGCGCCTCACCAGTCGTTGGCGGGAGAACTCCATTCGGGCGGGATGAGGCGCGTGGGTCCAGCGGGGTAATTGGCGTGGACAGAACGGTGAGGCAAGTCATGAAGGGTGTCCGTGTGACGACGTGGACCTCAGTGATATTTGTGTTCGTCTTCATGAGCGCCTGCGCATCGCAAGGGTCGCGCGTGAAGTGCGACGGGCGTCTGGAGCCAATCAATGCACCCGTCGCGAAGCAGAAGCCCGGTTCATCCGCATCACCGTCGGCCGCGCAGCCGCCGCGACTCACCGCTTCGCCGTCTTTGGGAAGTGTCTCGGCGAAGGATCGCCCGTGAAAGCCGAGCCCGCACTGCAAGCCTATTTCCGCGAGGCGGCCTCGTGGGACGCGGACCGGGCGGCTCAGAGTCGGCGTAGCGCGCGTGTGGCCTGGTGGGTGGCCGGAGCCGGCTGGGTCGGTGCACTGATGGCAGTCGCCGCGCTCATGCTGCTGATGCCCTTGAAACGAGTTGAGCCCTTCGTAGTGCGCGTCGACAACAGCACCGGTCTGGTCGATGTGGTGCCGGTCTATGCGGGACGTGCTGAGATGCCCGAGGCTGTCACGCGCTACTTCCTCACGCACTACGTGACCGTGTGTGAGCGTTTCAATTTCACAACCGCGGAAAGCGACTACGAGGAATGCGGCGCGTTTCACACGGCTCAGCGCAATCAGACGTGGTATGCGCTCTGGACCGCCACGAATCCGGCATCGCCCCTGAACCTCTACAAGGATGGAACGACCCTGCGCGCGCAGGTGGCCTCCGTGAGCTTCTTCAAGCGTGCGAATGGGGTGGTGGACCTTGCCCAGGTGCGTTACATCAAGGGTCGCCGCCAGGCGGGGGCAGCGGACGAGCAGCTCACGCACTGGATCGCGACGATCCAGTACGCCTACGCGGACCCGTCTACCGATCCCAAGACTCGTCGATGGAATCCGCTCGGGTTCAAGGTCGTCGAATTCCGGCCGGAGCCCGAGGTGCGCGAGGAGCCTGTCGCGGCGTCGAGCGCGGTGGCGTCCTCTACCAGTACGGCCGCAGCGGAACAGACGCCATGAAGGCGGTTGGGTTCATCGATGTCTTTACTCGCTCGCGTACCCTCCTGCCGCTGCTCGCGCTGTGCGTGGCGCCCCTCGCTCGCGCGGAGACCCTGCCCGTGCAAGGTACGGGTGACAGCCGCCTGCGCATCGCAGCGTATCGAGCCGATGAGGTCTATCGGCTGCATGGCTATGTCGGCTATCAGATCGATCTCGAGTTCGAGCCGGGCGAGATCTATGCGGGCACGGGCGGGGGCGATCTCGAGGGCATTACGCTGGGCGCCTTCGACAACCATCTCATCCTGAAGCCCAAGGCCGCTCACGTCGGCACCAATCTCCTCATCTTCACGAACCGCCGCCACTACCACATCGAATACACGGTGTCGGCGCGGCGTCCCAATGCCCTCATCGACGAAGTGATGTATGCGGTGCGCTTCACCTATCCGCCGCGCGATGATCCCAGGACGGCCGGTCCCTCGATCGCCGAACAGGTGGAGACCCAGCTCGCCCAGTCAAGCGCCGCCCGTCCACGCAACATCGATTACTGGTACTGCGGACATCCGGCAGTGAAGCCGGTCGCGGCCTCCGACGACGGTGTCCATACGCGGCTCACGTTTGGCGCGAAGGCAGAGCTTCCCGCGATGTTCGTGCGCAATGACGATGGCAGCGAGTCGTTGCTCAACTTCAGCATGGAAGCGGGCGATGTCGTCGTGCATCGCGTGGCACCCAAGTTCATCGTCCGCCGCGGCAAGCTCACGGGATGCATCGTGAACAAGGGCTTCGTCGGTGTGGGCGAGCGCCTCGACTCCGGCACCGTTGCGCCTGACATCAAGCGTGAGCGCAAGGAGAATCGCCCGTGAGGCTCTTTCGCCCAGAGAATCCGGGCGAGCGGATTGATAAAGGGGTAGAGGACGGTGCCAGTGGATCGCGCGCCCCCGGTGAGTCGCAGAGCTCGCCTGATGAACGAGCCGAGCTTGCCGAAACGACGGTCGATGGTGAGCGCGGCATCGCTTCCGTCAATCGCGCACGGTCGCTGCAGTCGCGCGTGAGCAGTGTGCTCGCCATCGGGCTCATGTCGGTGCTCGGCCTGAGCCTTCTCACCTGGTACTACACCAAAACCGCTTCGCGCCAGGCGCGCATGCAGGAGAGCGCACAATCCGCATCGAAAGCCAAGGCGCAGGGTGAGATGCCACTGCCGTCACTCGGTCCAATCACTCCGCCGGCGTGGTCTCGCGCCCCGCCGAAAGAGCCCGAATCGAGTGCTAATGTGCTGGGCCAAGTGCTCGGCCCGCCTCCGGAGGCGCCGCCTCAACAACTGCCGCCAGCGTGGAACGCGGCGGGGTCGTACCCGCCTTCCTATGGCGCGTCGGCCGGATACTCCGCGGAGAAGACACCCGGACAGCTGGCGTTCGAGCGACGCCTCTCCGGCCCGGTCTTTGTTGGCCGCGCGGAAGCCGCGCCGACCGCTGGCGGTGCTACCGGCTCTATATATGTAGAGCCAGGACCAGAATTGGCGGGCGCGTCCGCTTCTGCGTGGCCCCCGGGCGACACATCCAATGAAGACGGTCGTGCAGCCGGGGGAGACCCTGGCGAGGGCCGGCTGTCCGGATACCTGCGACCGACGGTGACGCCCGCCGTGCAGGCGCGTGTCCTACCCACGGAGCGTCTGCTCCTCGCGAGGGGCGCGTTCATCGACTGCACGCTCGAGACCGCGATCGACTCGACACTCCCGGGCATGACGACCTGTGTCACGGCCAGCGATACGTTCGGTGTCGACGGAAAGGTCGTTCTGCTTGAGCGCGGAACCAAGCTCGTCGGTGAAACGCAGGGCCAGGTGCGGCAGGGCGCCGCTCGCGTCTTTGTGCTGTGGACTGAAGCCAGGACGCCGACCGGCGTCGTTGTGCCGCTCGCTTCACCCGGGACGGACGCGCTCGGCCGGTCGGGACTGCCTGGCGAAGTGAACCGCCATTTCTGGGAGCGGTTCGGCGCAGCGATCCTGATCTCCGTCATCGACGGAGCGGTGCAGGCCGCCTTTCAGTCCGAGAGCGGTGGCGGCACGGTGATCTACAACCCGTCGAGCACTGAGAACATCATGACGGAAGTGCTGAAGAGCACGGTGAACATACCCCCGACGGTCGTGGTACCGAATGGCGACCGCATCCAGGTGCTCGTGGCGCGCGATCTCGATTTCCGACCGGTGTATGAGCTTCGCCCGGCCGTTGTGGGCCGGAGGTCGTCGAATCATGCACCCGGCCCCAAGTCGTCATCACCTCCTGAAGCGTCCGATCATGACTAGGTCCGCCGTCAGCCTGCCTGGTCTCATCGCTGCAGGCGAGGGGCGCGGTACTGCCGACGTGGCGGACTGCTCATCGCTCGAGCTGACGCTGCGCGCGCTTCGGCCATTGCTCTCGAATTCGGAGGTCACGGAGCTCTGCATCAATCGTCCCGGGGAGGCGTTCGTCGAGACCGGCGCGGGCTGGCGCTGCCAGCCGTTGCCGTTCGCGGACTTCGAGTGGTGTCGGCGGCTCGCGAAACTCGTAGCGAACTCGACGCGCCAGCGAATCGACGAGGAATCGCCGATCCTCTCAGCCGCGCTCCCGACGGGTGAGCGCATCCAGATCGTGCTGCCACCCGCGACGACAGCGCGGTGCGTCGCGATCACGATCCGCTGCCCCTCGGATGAGGTGTGGTCGATCGAGGAACTCGGCCGTCGGGGCATCTTCCGGGCGACGCGCCGTGCGAGCGAGGCACTCGATGAAACCGAGACCGAGCTCGTGCGGCTCCTGGAGACGCAGGATTACGAGTCGTTCATGCGCCTCGCGGTCGTGAGCCGCAAGAACATTCTCGTGTCCGGTCCGACGGGCTCCGGAAAAACGACGTGGACGAAAGCACTGATCCTCGAGATTCCGGCTGATGAGCGACTGATCACGATCGAGGATGCGCAGGAGTTGGTCCTCGATCGCCACCCCAATCACGTTCGGCTGTTCTACAGCAAGGATGACCAGGGTCTGGCTCGGGTGACGCCCAAGCAGCTCCTCGAATCCTGCCTTCGAATGAAGCCGGATCGCATTCTGCTCGCGGAGCTTCGCGCTGAAGAAGCCTTCGATTACCTGCGCAACGTCAATAGTGGCCACCCCGGCTCCATCACGAGCGTCCACGCCGCGAGTGCCGAGCTCGCCTTCGAGCAGCTCGTGCTCCTGGTCAAGCAGAGTCGCGGCGGACAGGAACTGCCGAGGGCCGACATCAAGAGCCTGCTCTACCTACTGGTCGACGTCGTGATCCAGTTCGGCGTCGAGCGCCACCAGCGCTACATCAAAGAGATCTGGTATGAACCCGAGCGCAAGCGCCGCAGCCTGGCGTCTGCCCGTTAAGTCGAGGTGGCCGCGTGCGGTGTTCAAGCCCGCTGCGGTGGCTCTTTGCGTTCTCGTCGTCGCACAGTATTTGGCGGGCTACTTCTTCCTTTGGGCGCTCAAGTCGAATCCCCGCGCCGCGACGCCACTTACGATCGCACGCTATGCCTACTACTACGGCTCGCGGCCCGAGGTCCGGACGCGGCTGATCGCAAGCTCACTCGGCGGTGTTGCCCTGATCCTGGCGAGCGGTCTCGTGCTTCTGCTGCCGCCACGGCGCTCGCTGCACGGAGATGCGCGCTTTGCCGCGTATCGCGAAATCGCAGCCGCGGGGCTGCTTGGCGATGAGGGCATCATCCTGGGACGCCTGGGCCGGCGCTGCCTGATGCTCGCCGGGCAGCAGGGCGCGGCGCTTGCGGCACCGCCCCGAAGCGGGAAGGGCGTCGGAGTCGTCGTGCCAAATCTCCTCAACTGGCCAGGGTCGGTAGTGTGCATCGACATCAAGAAGGAGAACTGGACGCAGACAGGCGGTTTTCGCGAGCGCGCCGGTCAGGCGTGTTTCCTTTTCGACCCGTTCGCGGAGGACGGACGGACCGCGTGCTGGAATCCGTTCTTCTATGTCTCCGAAGACCCCTTGCGGCGTGTGAACGACCTGCAGCGGATCGCCGACATGCTCTATCCCGATCCGCCGAATGTCGATCCCTTCTGGACAGCGAGCGCCCGCTCGCTCTTTCTCGGCATCGCCCTCTACCTGTTCGAGACGCCCTCACTCACGAAGACGATAGGTGAGGTCCTGCGCCAAGGCATGGCGTCCGATGACGAAGGCTTCGGCCAGCACTGGAAGCGCGTGATCGAGGGCCGCAACAGCGGGCGGGTTCCGCTTTCCGGCGAGTGCGTGCGCGCCCTCTACGATGTGATCGACCTTGCGCCGGTTACCGCGAGCTCAATCCGCAAGACATTCACCTCGCGTCTCGATCTCTGGCTGAACCCCATCCTCGATGCTGCGACATCGGCGAACGATTTCGACCTGCGGCAGCTCCGCTCACGGCCACTCTCGATCTACGTGGGGGTCAACCCGGATGACCTGCATCGCTTGCGGCCGGTGTTGAGCCTCTTCTTTCAGCAGGCGATCGGCCTGCAGACGCGGACGCTCCCTGAGCACGATTCCTCGCTCAAGCTCCAGGTGCTGATGCTGCTGGATGAATTCACTGCACTTGGCCGCATTCCGATCATCGCGGAATCGATCTCGTACCTTCCGGGCTACAACGTGCGTGTGCTGCTCGTGATCCAGACGCCCGCGCAACTGCGCGACGTGTACGGCGCCAACGGCGCCGAGACGATGCTGAAGACGCTGGCAGCCAGGATTGTGTTCGCGCCTAAGGACTATCCGGACGCGCGGGAGATCTCCGACGAACTCGGCTTCACAACCATCAAGGTCAGGACACTCTCGCGACCGCTCTTCGACTTCTCCGACGCCAAGGGCCGGCGCCCGCGCAGTGTAAGCGTGAGCGAGCAGCGGCGCGCCCTGATGCTGCCACAGGAAGTCAAGGCGCTTGGAACCGAGCAAGCCATCATTTTCTATGAAGGACTGCTGCCGATCCGGTGCTCGAAGATCCGCTACTTCGAGGATCGCCGCTTCAAGACTCGCCTGCTGCCGCCGCCGGCGAGACCCTCGCCGGTGACCCATCGCGCATCGAGTGATCTGCTCGGTAGGGACTCCAGCGAGGCTACGATCGGCGGCGCGGGCTCTACGTCGCCTGCTGACGGTACAGCCGAACTGCCCACGCCCATGCGTCGCGGAAAGGGCGCGGAGGCTCGCGAGGCGACTATCGACGACATTGATCGCCTCGACTCCCTGAAGCTCGAGGACTTCGATGCGGACTTCAGCCACGTGAAGCTTCCGGAGAAGGCCGAGGGCGAGCGGATGACGCCGGAAGAGCTTCAGCAGGCCGCGGAGGATTTTATCGCGACGCTGCGCGAGCGATAGGAGGATGCGATGGCCACACGAGACTCGGCACAGAGGGATGACAACCGGAACCAGTCTGCGCCGAGTGCCGGAGCAGAAGGGACGGCCGCGCGCAAAGCGCTGCGGCCGAGCGCGCGCGCCCTGGGAGCTTATGGCAGTACAGCGGCCGCAAGGAAGTCCACCGACGGTGCGCGATCGAATTCTCGCGCCGCGTCCGACCCCAACTCAATTCGGCCGACGAAGCGTCGGGCCCCGGCGGTCCCTACGAGACCGCCGGGGCATGTGCTCGGACGGCAGAATGGTGGCAGTGACCCCGATGTCACGAAGGGCGCCGCGGCGCCTCCGGCTGTACGCCAGACGCCTGCACCACGGCTCACCGCCGAGGTGTCGAACGACGCAGTCCCTGAAGATATGCGTCGGCGGTTCGTGCAAGTCGGCCGCACGTATTACTTTCCGGACGGCACGCGCGCCTTCACCGACCGCGGCAAGCGTCTCACGACACCGAGCGAGAACACGGAGGTGATCCGCAGCCTCGTGACAATCGCTCTGGCGCGTGGCTGGCACGACATCACTGTCACTGGCACTGAGCGCTTCCGCAAGGAAGCCTGGTTCGCGGCGAAGCTCGCAGGTCTCGACGTGCGCGGCTACAAGGCGAGCGACTTCGACCACGAGCAGCTGGTCCGACAGATGGACCGCCAGAATGGGACGCCGAGCGATGTCGCTGGCGTCGCGCCCGGCTCGCCCGGGACGGGCGCGCGCGCCGCCAGCCGCGCCACAATCGCCGACGGCGGGGCTCGCACTCCCGCCACAGAGCGCCGCGGGGGCCTGATCGTCGGGCGGCTCGCTGATCACGGACCCGCCACATACCAGCATCAGCCGGGCGAGCCGATGTCGTACTTCGCAAAGCTCGAGACCGAACGCGGCGAACGGACGATCTGGGGCGTCGACCTCGAGCGGGCGTTCAAGGAGTCGTTGACCAAGCCGCAGCCTGGCGAGGAAATCGGCCTGCGTGCCGTGCGCCAGGATCTCGTGACCGTCAAAGCGCGAGAGCGTGATGCGGACGGGCGCGTGCTGGGTGAGCGCGATCTCGCGACCCACCGCAACCGCTGGATTGTCGAGAAACGCGCTTTCTTCGAGGAGCGCAAGGCGGCCGCGCGCGTCCTGCGCGATCCAACCGTCGAACCTAAGCGCGCGGTGCAGGAGCATCCGGCGCTCATCGGCACTTATATGAACTTGCACGCCGCGGAGCTCGCCGCGAAGCAGTTCCGCGACCCTGAGGATCAGAAACGCTTTGTCGGCATCATCCGCAATGCGCTGGCAGATGTGGTCGCGCGCGGCGAGCCGCTCCCCCCGGTGCGGCTGCGCGGGTCCACGACGCCTGAGCGTCGCGCCGCTCGGTCGCCGCGCTTGTCCGAGCGCGATCGCGCGTCAGTTCGCGGCTGATACTCCGGCCTGGCCGACTGAACGTGAGCGAGAGGGGTGGTGCTTCCGGCGAAGACAGGCAAGGTGGCGAGCGTCAGCCGCCTTCGCGGCGCCCGAGTGACCTCGGTCGCCGTCGCGATGGAAGACTGATTGTCGGACGGCTCAAGGAGCATGGCCGAGCACACTACCAGTTTCGCCCACAGGAAACGCTCTCATACTTCGTGAAGGTTCTGACGAATCGCGGCGAGCGCACCCTGTGGGGCAAGGACCTCGAGCGCGCCTTGGCGCGCTCCGTCACCCAGCCACACATCGGCGACCTGATCGGCGCTCAGCGCGTCGCCCGCGAGGCAGTCACTGTCACCGAACGGAGGCGAGACGCCGAGGGACGCGTCGTCAGTCAGAGCGAGCACTACGCGCACCGCAATCGCTGGAGAGTCGAGAAGGTCAAATTTTTCGCCGACCGCGCCAAGCTCGCCCGTCAGGTCCGCGATGAGCACACGGATGCGCGCGAGGCTGTCCGTGCTCACCCGGAGCTCAAATCAACATTTCTCACCGTGCGTGCAGCCGAGGAATTCGCTGCACAACGCATTGCTGATCCGACGGATCGCGAGCGGTTCCTGGAGCTGGTGCGCGGCGCAATGGCGGGATCCATCAAGAAAGGCGAGCCGCTGCCGGTCGTTCGACTTCGCAATGTAGACAAGTCAGCCGCAGTAAGGAGCACGAAACCCCGCACCGCTGGACGCGACGACGTGCCGACGCGGTAACGCGGGTGCGTCGGAAGGGCCGGCAAATTGCACGCCGGCCGGCGCCGTGTAACCAGTTCCCGAAGCCCTTCCTTCTCGTCCGCCCTGCGTTGAGGGAAATGACGGCCGCCGACGCGACTATCGGCGGAAAGTGCGGCGCTGCTAGAGGATCATTCGTCGTCATCCGGTACGCCGCCATCCTTGCGAGCCTAGCGTGGCGCGCGGCAGTGGCAACGGACTTTCGCGGCATAAACGGCCGCCGCCCCGCGAAGCGCGGGTCCCCTCCATTTATTCCACGATTCCATTGCCTCTGCCGCTATGCGCCTCGCTCGCCGGCTCGCACGGCGACGTGCCGGATGACGAGGATGACTTCCATGGCGACACTCTATGTTCGTGAGGAAGCTGGCTACCGCGAAGCGAGCGCGGAAGATGTTCTGGCGCATGCACAGGGCCTGATCGCACAGCGTTTTCGGACGGGGTCGCCGGTGCTGACATCACCGGCTCGTACGCGCGAGTTCCTCCAGCTCAAGCTCGGTGCTCGGGATTACGAGATGTTCTGCATGCTGGCGCTCGACAACCGGCATCGCCTCATCGAGTTCGTCGAGCTCTTTCGCGGCACCGTTGACGGTGCAAGCGTGCATCCGCGCGAAGTCGTGAAGGAAGCGCTGCGGCTCAACGCCGCCGCCGTGATTCTCGTCCACAACCATCCGTCGGGTGTTGCGGCTCCGTCGCAAGCCGACGAGCTCATCACGCAACGCCTCAAGGAGGCGCTCGCGCTCGTCGATGTGCGCGTGCTCGACCATCTCGTCGTCGGCGAGACGATTCATTCCTTCGCCGAGGCCGGGCTCCTGTAGCCCGGCCTTCCGGCCATCCGGGCCACACGCTCAAAATGACTGAGCGACGTCTCGATCGCTGAGGACCGGAAAACAGGCGGCTTGCCCACTCGGGCCAGTCTGCCACGCCGTGCTCGCTGTCAAGGACGCGCGCCAAGGAGCGCGCGCGGCCCGACGGCCGTCTTCGATCCCTGACAGCTCCGCTGCGGCGTGCCCGAGTGCCTCGCAGGCAATCCGCCTGCGGACAAGATCGGGAGACTGAACATGAACAGCACGGTTGGACGTCCTCGCGTCCTTAGTGATGCGCAGGTCGAGGCGATCCTCGCCTGGCACAGGTCGCGCAAGAGTCTCAAACAGGTGGCACGCGAGTACGGCGTCTCTACGAACACGATTCAGAGCATCATCCGGCGAAACGGCAAGTACAAACAGCCGTCGCCTGAGTTGCGCGGTGCTGCCGCTATGAGGAGGCAGCAGCGACTTCGAGGGCTCGAAGCGCGCCATTTGTTGTAGCGATGAGCTGTCCGCAGCGTGGGTTTTGCGCCTGCGCTGCGGGCTGCTGAGCGGCCGATCAGAAGGACGGGACGGGATTGCCTGAGACGCGCGAGCCTACCACGCCGTTCTCGCCGTCCAGACCCTGCGCGCGCACGAAGCGTGCGTGCTCGGCGAGTCGCGCTGCGCGCGAGTCTGGACGGCTGCGCTGCGGCGTGATCGCGGAGCGCGGGCATTCCCGCCCGATTCAAGACGGAGAACATCATGACCGCCAACGGCAGCGCCGCGACCGCTTCAGAGCCGCAGTCGAGCGATTCGAGGAAGACCCTCTCCCAGTGCCTGCCCGACATCGCGCAGGCAATCGCCGGCGCCGGCGTAGTGCACGTGCGCGTGTCCTACGACGGGCGCGAGGGGTTCGGGGACATGGAGGATCCCGTCATGTACACAGCCGGCGGGAAACTCATGGCGACGAGCCTGCCGGAACCGATGCGTCGGCGGCTCCTTCGATTCCTGGAGGATCTGCTCGAGCTGCGCCATCCGGATTGGGAGGAAGCGGAAGGCGCGCGAGGCGACTTCGAATGGCACGTCGCCAGCGACAAGCTCATACACCTGCACGGCTTGCGGTTCATCGACTACGAAACGACGACTATCGAGGATCTTTGAGGCGTGCCTGCCCGGGCGCTGGCCGCTTGCCGGCGCTCGGGTGGAGGGCGTGTCGTGCGCGCATGGATGGCCCAGCCTGGCGCCACCAGCGAAGAGAAGGAGAGGGCGGGCTTGCCTGAATCGCCGCAGCGTATCACGGCGTTCTCGCCGTCAAGGCCTGCGCGCGGCCGCTGGCCGTGCTCGCAAGCGCGCTTCGCGCGGCCCTGACGGCTGCGCTGCGCCGTGATCGGAGGCCCGCGGGCAATCCCGCCCACTCAACTCCAAGGAGTCCGGTCATGGACACCTCATCGAACATCTCCTTCGCTTCCCGATCGACTGCGTTTACGGATCCTGTGTCGCTCGAGGACGTTCGCGCGCGGGCACCCGCCGTGTTCGCCTCAACTGCCGACGAGCGGACGAGCCCGGCGTACACGTTCATCTCGACGGAACGGTTGCTCCAGGGACTAATGCAAGCGGGCTTCATACCGGTCCAAGTTCGGCAGACCCGCACGCGCAAGGCGAGCCCGCTGCATGCGCGGCATGTCATCCGGTTCCGGCGGCAGTTCGAGACCGTGCAGCTTCGCGACAGCATCACGGAGATCGTGTTCATCAACTCGCACGATGGCACGAGCGCATATCAGCTTCGGCTCGGAGTCTTTCGGGTCGTCTGCACCAACGGGCTGATCGTGTCCGTCGGCGCCTTCCCGGCGATTCGGATCCCGCACCGTGGCGACGTGGTCGATGACGTTATCCGCAGTGCGCTCGAGATGTGTGAACGCTTCGGCAGCCTCGGCGAGAAGGTCCAACAGATGGAGCGACGCGTGCTGCTTAAGGATGAGCAGACTCGCTTCGCTGAGCGGGCCCTTGCGCTGCGGTACCCGGAGCCAGCGGAGAGCGGAATGGAGTCATGCCAGCTCCTGACCTGCAGGCGGGTCGAGGATGGGGGCAATGACCTTTGGACTGCCCTGAATCGCATCCAGGAGAACTTGATTCGGGGCGGTCTCACGCGGCGGTCTGCGTCGAATCGGCTGATGAAGACCCGAGGGATCACAGCGATCAGGGAGGACGTCCGGATCAACAGTGGCCTCTGGGATATCGCCACAGAGTTCTTGGCGGCGTGAGCTGACGGTCAGGCGTTTATGGTGCAGGGGAGGGGTGCCGGAGCGCCTCTCCCCACTTTTCTTTGGCGCGCCGGAGAAGTACAGGAGATGCGTCCGACGTGGCGCCCACAGCAGTCTGCGGGCAGAGCAGCAACGGCGCCGGCCGTTAGGTTTCGGTGCAATTTCCTTCGATATGCAGGATAGCCTCACGGCGGCTAATGGGCCACATTGTGGCCCATGGTTGGTGCGCAGTTCTTGAAGACTCGCGTGTCGCCGGACACGAAGCAACGTGTTCAGGCGGTTGCGCGCCAGCAATTACTTACCGAATCGATTTGGCTCAGACGCACCGTGGACACAGCACTTCGCACGGCTGCATCCACATCGGCTCGTGTTCCTGAGTGTCCAATGGCGGGCTCTCGTGGGGCGCGGCTATACGTTCGGCTACGACCAGAGGATCGACTCCTGCTTCGAGAACGGGCAGCCGCGCGTGGAATGGCGGCGGCTACATACGCGTCAGTGCTCGTGCGCGCGCACCTGCGTTCGCTGCCACCGCTGCCACGAGATGAGCTGCTGGCGCTCAAGCGGTCGGTAGCCGAGCTCGGAGCGATCGGCCGGAATCTCAATCAGATCACACGAGCAGCCAACCACAGCCGAGCTGCTGGCCCGGACCGTGAAGCCCTACGGGCGATGCTCAAGGTCTGTGAAGGCCTCCGCGATCACGTGAAGGCCCTAATCAGGGCGAACCTCGTCAGCTGGGAAAACGGGCATGCCGAAGCGAACAATTGACGTACGCGACGGACAGCCGCTACTCGACATCGCAAGTTACGCTCGGCGCGGACCTGGTCGGCGCGATCACCTGTCGCCGGCAGAGGTCCAACAGATCGCCCGAACCGTCCGCCGCACCCCTGAGGTGATGATCAAGGTACTAAGCAGGGGCGGTCAGAACCTGGGCGCAGTAGAGCGCCACCTAGGCTATCTCGGTCGCAGCGGGGAGCTCGACATCGAAACTGACGACGGACATCGGCTGCAAGGGAAGGGTGTCGAGAAGGAACTGCTGGAGGACTGGGATCTAGACCTGGATACATATCGGCGCCGGTCTGAGCTTGCGTCCGCGACGGGTCGTGTGCCGCCGAAACTCGTCCACAAGCTGATGTTCTCAATGCCGGCTGGAACGCCACCAGACAAGCTGCTCGCCGCTGTGCAGAAGTTTGCTCGGGAGGAATTCGGGCTCAAGCATCGGTATGCGATGGTGCTCCACACCGATGAGCCGCATCCGCACGTTCACGTGGTCGTCAAAGCGCTTAGCGAGCAAGGTGTTCGGCTAAATATCCGCAAGGCCATCCTGCGTGAGTGGCGAAAGGAATTCGCACGTCGCTTGCGCGAACATGGTGTCGCCGCGAACGCAACCGAGCGGGCCGTGCGAGGGGAGAGCCGACCACACAAGACCGATGGAATATATCGAGCGGAACGCCGCGGCGAATCCACGCATACCAACGAGCGCGCTGAGGCCGTGGCTGATGGCTTATTGAAGGGCAATCTTCCGGTCGAGCCGGGCACGTCCAAGCTCCTTCAGACACGACTGGCGGTGGCGCGTGGATGGCTAGCTGCAAGCGACATGCTCGAGAACGAGGGAAGGCACGAACTAGCCGTGCAAGTCCGGCGATTCGTCGGAAAGATGGCGCCGCCCCGCACGGAAAGAGCGTGGCTCGAGGAGCGACTAGGCGGGCGGTCTAGGGCGAAAACGGATTCCAGATCAAGCATCATGCGCTAGTCTGTGAACATCCTAAGTGGGTGCCCCCTTTGCCTGGACTTTCCGGTAGGCTTGGGGACCAAGAGATGCCCTCTAAGGGGATGAATTACGTAGAATAGCGGCGTCCCCGGGCCCGCATACGGCCCGGCCAAGGTAGGGCCTAAACGACGGGAACTCAGGGCCCGTCGATCGAGGAGACGGGTGGCCGAGCCCACCAGCAGCGCGCGTAGGTTTCGCCAGTTTGAGCTCGGCGAACAGGGTGACGCGACTCAAGCCAGGTCTGGTTGAACGACCAGGGCAAGCAAGAATGAGCCGCGATGTTCAAAGCGTCGCTGAAACCTGCCAGCACTGCTGTCAACTCTAGGGGCATAGATGCCAGCCAGATTTTCCGGCCATGAGACCTTTGCGTGCAGATATGCATGGCTTCCAAAAGCACTGCAGGCGATCAAGAGCAATCCGCGGATCTTTGCCAGTGAGGACCAGGCAATGGTCGAGCTGGGCGTCGGGAAGAATATGGTTCGGTCAATTCGTTTTTGGATTGAGGCGACAGGAATGGCCACGCCGTCCAGTGACGGATCCTTGTGCCCGACTTGGTTGGGAGACCTTCTATTCAGGGGAAGACGTCTGGACCCCTATATGGAAGACATCCAAACGTTGTGGCTGATTCACTGGAACCTGTGTACGCACGTCGAGAATCCGCTCTTCGCTTGGGAATTCTTGTTTAGTCGCTGGCAGGAGCCGGAATTCACGGAGGCGAACGTGCTGAAGGCCCTTTCCAGGGAGGCGGAAAATCAATCGAAGAAGCTGTCGCACGTCACGCTCCAGCAGCACTTACAGGTGTTCCTTCACACCTACGTTCCGACTGGTGGTCGTAAGGCCGACATCGCCGAGGACAATTTGGATTGCCCTCTAACGGAATTAGAAATGCTCGTGAGGGTGGGTGATCGAGAAGACACGGGTGCGTCGCGTGGTGGCCGTGATCCCATCTATGTCTTCCGTCGCGAGGAAAAACCAAGCATCAGTCAAGCTTTATTTTCCTACTGCGTTCACGACTTCTGGCGCAAGGCATTCCCAAATGAACAGACGCTATCCGCTCGCTCACTCGTAACAGCTCCTCGTAGCCCGGGGCAAGTTTTCAAGATACCCGAAGAAGCCATATATGCACGGCTAGAGGACCTGCACGCAATCACGCACGGGACCCTGCGCTACAGCGAGTCTGCGATGCTTCGCCAAGTGCAGCGCACCGGAATCGTGAACCCCGAGAAGTTGCTTACCAACGCGTATCATTGAGGTGACCTTGAGCGCTGAATCCGTTTCCGATCTCTTTCAGGTCACGCCCCGTTACTTGCGATCTACCAATCTCGAGCGCGACTTTCGCGATCCCAAGGCGCTCGAAAATTACGTTCTCACGCCACATGCTCGAGAATGCCTCGGTCGCTTGGCGACTGGACTGCGGTCCACGTCGACACAGCGCGCTTGGCGATTGACGGGGAACTACGGCTCTGGCAAGTCGAGCTTCGCACTGTTCTTGGCTCACTGGTTTGCTGGCCGTGCGGGTCAGTTGTCGAGATCACTTCGGGTTGATGTCAAGTACGACCAGTTCTCGATTGATATTAGGCCAACCTATCTTCCGCTGTTGGTGACAGGCGTTGCCGAGCCGATGGGCAAGGCGATTCTGCGAGCACTGACGATGCTGTTCCGAGAACAATACAGCCGTGGTGTGAAGTCGAACGTACAACTGCGTATGGAGACCGCGATAACGCAGAAGCGCGTTCCAGACAATGTGGTCGTGGAGCTGATTCAGGCGGCGAACGAAAAGCTCATAAAGGACAAGAGGGGCTCCGGGCTGCTCATGCTTCTCGATGAGCTGGGGAAGTTTCTCGAATACGCGGCCTATCATCCCGAGTCACAGGACATCTACCTTCTGCAGACGCTAGCGGAGATCGCGGCCAAGTCGGGCGAATCGTCGCCGCTATTCGTCATAGGCATGCTTCACCAAGGCTTCGACGCCTACGCGGAGAGCTTGGATTCGGCAGCGCAGCGAGAGTGGGAGAAGGTCGCCGGCCGCTTTGAGGAAGTGTTGTTCAACCAGCCACTCTCCCAAGTATCCGATCTCATTGGCGCCGCGCTGCGAGTCCGCACCACGGCGTTGCCTCCATTCGCGCGCGAGGAGGCGGAAGCGGGGCTTGAGGCTGCCGTCCGACTCGGATGGTTCGGCAGAGTGCTGTCTAACCAAGCCATGGCGGGCCTAGCGACGCGCATTTACCCAATCCATGCCACGGTCGTGCCCGCCTTGGTGCGCGTGTTCAACCGGTTTGGACAGAACGAGCGTTCTTTGTTTAGCTTCCTGCTCTCCGACGAACCCTTCTCTTTGACCAACTTCTCGAAGCGATCCATCGAGCCGGGCGCATGCTACCGAGTGCCTGATTTTTACGACTACGTTCGCGCGAACTTCGGTTATCGGCTCTCAACGCAGAGCTATCGAAGTCACTGGGCGGAAATCGAGTCGATGGTCGAGAGTTTCGCTACGTCTGACCGGATTGAGTTGGCGATCGTGAAGACCGTCGGCGTACTGAATTTGCTCGATCATCCTGAGCTGACGGCCACCGAAGAGGGGATCGTCGCGTGCTTGGCTGGTCCTGGTGGATTTGAAGCGCGCGAAGTAACCGCAGCGATAGCCCGTCTACATCAAGTGCGACGTGTGCTGTTCCGCCGGGGAATTTCAGGTGCCCTTTGTCTGTGGCCGCACACGAGTGTTGATCTCGAAGCGGCATATGAGGGGGCTACCAAAGCCGTGGCCGCCGTACGGTCGGTGGGAAGGGCACTCGAAGGATTCCTTGAAACACGGCCTTTAGTGGCGAGGCGACATTACATCGAAACAGGAAACCTGCGTTATTTCGACGTGCGTTATGTACCGTTAGCCCAGATTGCCGAGATTGCGGGGGAATCTACGAATGGTGATGGGATGGTCGTTGTCGCCTTGTGCGAGTCTAAATCTGAGTGTGAGCAGGCCGAGACCCTCGCGCGTAGCAACACCGCGAAGCTTCGCAAGAACTTGTTGATCGCGGTGCCGGCTGAGCCACTCTCCAATCAGGCCGGGTTAGTTGCCGAGGCGCTGCGTTGGGATTGGGTAGCATTGAATACGCCGGAGCTTAACGCCGATCGCTTTGCTCGCGAGGAGGTTAGTCGTCAGCGCGCAAATGCTCGCCAACGACTGACAAATCGGATCCAGGACCTCATTGGGCTGCGCTCTCTCAATGGAGCTCGTGCACTCAAATGGTTCTCTCTGGGCGTCCTGCAGAAGATCACGAGCGGGCGCCAGTTGCTGGAGCGTCTCTCCTCGCTATGCGACGAGCTATATCCATTGGCGCCATGCGTGAAAAACGAACTGTTGAACCGCCACAGTTTGAGTTCTGCCGCAGCAGGTGCGCGCATGCGCCTGATCGATGGCATCTTGACGCATTTCGAGCAGCCATTGTTGGGGATGGACCCGGCCAAGAAGCCCCCCGAGATGTCCATGTACCTGTCGGTACTTCAACGCGGTCGCTTACACGTTGAGACCCGGAAGGGATGGCGCCTTCGTGTGCCTGAGCGCGGAGCTGATCCGTTGCGACTACGGCCGTGTCTCGACGCCATCAAGAGCCAGTTCGACAGGAAGCCGGATCAAAAGCTTCGGGTCAGCGAAATTCTTGAATATCTCTCGCAGCCGCCCTACGGCGTGCGAGATGGCCTAGCACCAGTGTTGCTCGCTGTGTATACGGCTCTCAATCATCAGGAACTCGCTTTCTATGAGGATGGTACATTCCTGCGTGAAGTGAGCGGCGATGAGTTCTTGCGACTTGCGAAGGTGCCGGAAAGTTTTGAGATGCAAATGTGCAGAATCGCAGGACTGCGTGCCGAGGTGTTCGAAGCGCTCCTAAAAGTATTGGGTATCAAGCCCAGCTTGGGCAACGAGCCAATGGTCTTGGACGTCGTACGACCGCTGTGTACGTTCGTAGCTTCGCTGCCGGATTACGTCCGCAGCACGCGGCGGTTGTCGCCGGAGGCTCTGCATATTCGAGAGGCAATCTTGGCGGCCCGAGAGCCAGTAACTCTCCTATTCAAGGAGCTGCCGATGGCGTGTGGGCTGGACCCATTTCCCGTCGGTGGCGGTGTGCCTGAAAGGAGGGCACGAGTTTTCTCGAAGCAGCTCAAGTTGCACTTGGATGAGTTGCGCAGGGCGTTCGAATCACTATTGGAGCGCATGCGCGCGGTTGTGCGAGAGGAATTCGATACTGTGGGAGCCTTCGAACACGTTCGAGTGAAGCTGGCGCGACGCGCGGAATCCGTTGTTGTTCTTGCCACGGAGCCGGCACTAAGAGCGTTGAGTCTGCGCCTAGGAGACGCCGCTCTCGCGGAAGGGCCTTGGCTCGAGTCACTCGGCAGTCTCTTGGCCTTGCAGCCGCCGGCTCGCTGGGGCGATGCCGAGGAGGATGCGTTTCGTCGTGAGCTTCACGCGTCCGCCGCACGATTTAAGGCGTTGGAAAGCATTGCATTTGAGAGCGCCCAGGCCGAGACGTTCGCGGAGGCGTTCCGACTCTCTCTGACGAAGAGTGATGGAAGCGAGGTTCAAGAAGTGGTGTTCGTTGAAAAGGAAAGAGTGCTCGACGTCGACGCATTGGCGATCGAGATCCAGCGTTTAATTGGACATGACCGAGCGCTCGGCATGGCCGCGCTATCACGAGTCGTATGGTCCGCACTGAAGCGGCACGGAGGTGCACATGAGTGCTGACGTAAGACACATTCTGAGTCTGTCCGGTGGCAAGGACAGCGCGGCGCTAGCGGTCTACATGCGGGATCGTGTACCTCAGATGGAATACATCTTTCATGATGCGGGAAAAGAGTTACCTGAAACCTACGAGTATTTAGCCAAGCTTGAGGCATTTCTCGGCAAAGGGGTGCATCGGACAACGCCACCGAACAGTTTTGATCATTGGTTCAAAGTGTACGGCGAGATCCTTCCGTCAAACCACAGACGCTGGTGCACGAGGATGCTCAAGCTCAAACCTTTTGAGAACTATGTCGGAGATGCTCCGGTGATTAACTACATCGGCATCCGTGCCGATGAGGACCGAGTCGGTTACATCAGCACCAAGCCGAATATCAAAGCTGTATTTCCGTTCCGCGATGACGGTCTTGTCTATGCCGACATAGTGCGCATCCTGAAGGAGTCAGGCGTCGGAATGCCAACCTACACCGACTGGGGGCGGACCAGGTCAGGATGCTACTTCTGTTTCTATCAGCAAAAAATCGAGTGGGTTCGCCTCAAAGAGAAATACCCGGAACTCTACGAGCAAGCGAAGGCTTACGAGCGGCCCAATAAGGTTAACGGCAACGTCTTCTACTGGAGTCAAAACGAGTCTCTTGAAGACTTAGAGCGACCTGAGCGGGTCGACGAAATCAAGTTGAAATTCGAGCAAGCACAGGAAAGAAAACGACAGAGCCGAAAGAACAAGGGCTTGATGTCCGTGCTTGCCGATTTCGAGACTGATGAAGAGGAGCGGGTCGGCTGCACTATTTGCTCGCTGTAGGAGGAGGGTAGAGTGAATGCGAGGCAGTGGATAAATTTTGTCCGGCTTTATGGTCCGATCCCGACTAAAGACAATCTTTTTGATGAGAATCTAAGACGCCACGCGCGGCGTCGAGGGATTCCACAGATCCTGTTTCAGCATCCGTTCGATGGCCCTGTCCTCGCTAGCTTCGACTCCGCGCAGGGGTTTCGTAGTTCAGTGATCCTCACGGGTACGGCGGGCGATGGCAAGACGTTCCTCTGTGGCCGTGTCTGGGAGCATCTGGGTGGCGATGCCGAAACCTGGGCTAGTCAAGAAACCCACTGCGTGCTCCCGGTCACACTCACCGGTGGCGACTCGCGTCGTCTCACGCTGCATGTACTTCGTGATTTGAGCGCCTGGGTGCCTCCACAAGGCGCACCATGGCCGCCGCAGAAGCGCGAGCTGATGTTGCGATTCAGCCGCGCGATCTTCGAGCCCACTTCCGAGGACATCTTCCTAGTCGCGGCTAATGACGGCCAATTGGCCGAGACGTTCCGGCGCCTACTTCCCGACCCCGAAATCCAGCGGGCAAAGGATGTCATCGAAGATCTGCTGGTCTCCGACCGGTCAACGATCGACGGATGTTCACTGAGCCTCCACAACCTGTCACGCGGTAGCTCCGCCGTACTGTTTGATCTAGCGTTGGACGCGTTTCTGAATCATGAAGGTTGGTTGCGATGTCGGGAGGAGGCATCTGCACCCGATCAGCTTTTCGGAGTCGAGTGCCCGATCCGCCGAAACTATGAACTGCTCGGAACACCGTTGGTTCGTGGCCGCGTGCGTGACCTGCTCGAATTGTGCGACCAGAACGGACTACATGTTCCCGTACGACAGCTCCTTATTCTGCTTTCAAACAGTGTCTTGGGGCATCCAGACGCGAAAGATCACCTCATGACGGCCGATGATGTCCCGAATGTCATCGCGGCAAACACGCGGGCGCAGGCGAGCCTCTACAACAACATCTTCGGCGGCAACTTGTCCGAGGGGCGGCGTGGCAACTCAATCATCTTCGAGTACTTGGAGCGCTTCCAGATTGGACGGGAAACGTCCAATCGATTCGACAACATCCTAATATTCGGCGAGTCCCACGAGCACTTGCGGGAGCAGTTCAACCGATTGATCGCAACGGACACCTTTTACGGTGCAGATGTCGCGTACATGGGTGCTCGGCGGGACTACATCGAGGGTACCGACGATGATTTCGAGTCGGCGAGCCGCTTCCTTGAGATGCTGGTGAGTCAACGACGCGCGTTATATTTCAAGATCCCGCCCGAGGAGATCGAAGAGCTAAATCTGTGGGACCTAACGGTCTTCAAGTTTGGGGGCGAATACCTCGACCAGATCCTGCGCGTCCTGAAACGCGGCGGTAGCGTCCGGAGAAATATCCTCGGACGAATTGTTCGTGGCTTGAATCGAATTTTCACCGGAATGCTCATGAACAGTGAACATGAGCTATTCCTGGCCTCTAGTGCCAGCCTCTCCCAAGCGCGAGTATCACGCATTCTGGACGAGCGCATTTCAGTGGTTCCACGTCACGGTGGCGAGAAGGTAGAAGTTATTAGCGGCGACGGGCATCCCCATCTACACGTGTCGCTTGCTGAAGGACTTGGCTGCAAATTGCAACTGACCCTTACTCGATATGAATACTTGAGTCGGGTCGCGGAAGGCGCCATGCCGAACAGCTTTTCCAAGGAGTGCTTCGAGGACGTTATGGCATTCAAGAGTCGTCTAATGCGCGAACTGGCTCGCCGGGAGAACAGTGCAGCCACGCCGAGCGAACTTGTCTTCCGTGTCCTAGATGTTGACGCCACCGGCGCAGCGAAAGAGGAACGTATTGGCGTGCGCTCATGATTCCTGTCGCGACACAGCATGTGCCGAAGCCGAGCGGCCGCCGCGAAGATCTTTGGTTGGAAGAAAGATACTGGGGGCATCGGCTCTGGGACCAGCAGTCGCCGTGGCTGGTGTTCCTTGAGTTCCTCGGCGTCGCGGAGTCGGCCCATAGGCACGGCCACCTGTTCGATTTCGAAAAGTCGCAATACCCAGCCGCGTACTACGCCTACGGCCGGATACATCTGCGCAACATTCTATTCAACAACGAACGCAATCTACTACGCGTCGATGCAGAGAACACTGACAGCGCGACCGCCTGGCGCAAGTGGCTGGATTGGATTGCCGAGAACGCTCATGGATTGGGGCCCGACCAACGAGATTTCTCCTATCTGAAAGACCGGTTCGACAGTTTCCACGATTTCGCACAGCTTGTGCGCGCGCTGCGGTCGTGCGTGGTGGAGGGCGACAGCAATAAGCGTTGGAGTTCCCGCTTTGTCTTCCCGTTCGGCTCCGGCGCACTTTTTGAGGATCTGAGCATAAAGCAGGATGCGATCTCCCGTGAGTACATTAACTTCGGCCGCACCGGGGAGCTGCTGTACCACATGATCGCGCGATCCTCGCTCAATGGAAGACTGGCTAAATTGTTTCCGGCACGCGTTCTCGGAGCCAACAAATGGAACGTTTTGCTCAAGCAACTGCAGCCTCCGACCGCTGAGACCGACGTGGAAAAGCGCGGACTCGAATCGTTTCTGCCATACGACCAGCACCCGAATTTCGACTTGATTGCCGAGGACTGGGCGGCGTTATTGGAATTGGAACTCCCCGGCTTTGACGTGGTGCCTTACTTAGTGACAAGCGGCGCCTTCGGGCTGCTGCTATACCACCTACACACCAGCGCGCGCTTGCTTGGGCGCGACGGCCTGACTCCAATCATTTGCGAGGTGGTCGCGCCGCGGAAGGGTCTCGTAAGAGAACAGTCAGTGGAGTGTTTCGACGCGAATAGCGCATTGTCGATTGAGGCGATTGAGAGCATCGTGGGTCAGCTCGAGCGCGCCCCGGAATGGAACCTGCCGGGGCAGCCGCAGGAGGTATTGACGTGCCGGCAAGCGATCCTTAAGCAAGAATTCAGCTGGGAGGATGAGAGCGGGGCCTGCAATCCGGACGATCTCTGGCAGCGGTTCAAGGACGACGCGCGCGATCGACACCGTCGTCATTTCGGACAAATACATCGCACGTTCGGTCGCGGTATCGGCTTGGTGTCAAAGCGCGGAACCAACCGACTGCGCTACGCGCCTACGGACACCTTCCTGAAATGCCTTATCTTCAGCAACGTCCGCAAGCGCGTCGAGTTCAATGACCTGCTGGTGCAGCTCTACCGGCGCTACGGGATTGTATTTGGCGAGCGAGAGGCAGAGCAGGTACTAAGAACTGACGATATGGACAAGAAGCCGTTCCAGGCCAATTCGTTGCGACTAGAGCACCGGCTGGGCAGCCTTGGGCTGCTCAAGCGCCTGTCCGACGCATGTGCCTACGTCGAGAACCCGTATTCGAGGTAGGCATGGACAACAACGAACTGATCGGGCGGGTAGCTGCGGCCTACTTTGCAACGCGGCTCAAGGATACAGATCCCACGCTGACTGCTCGCTATCTGTTGGATTCCCTGTCCGCCGATCAAACAGTCGCGATCGCCAAGGCGATTCTCGCCAGCTCAACGCTCAGCTCGCTGATCGAGATCAAACTTCCACAACAGTGGTTGAGCGGACACGGCCTACCCGCCAATTGCCTGACGGCAGAACGCGCAACGTACTACCGCAACGCCCCCTGCGACAAGGCGGCGATGTTAATTGCCACACCGGGCGATGACGAGCGCCAGTCTCTGGCCGATCTTACGATCATCGACTCGAACCAGCTCCGATCTCACGTGGATCTATGGGTTGACGTTGCAGCGAGTGGTTTGCCGCTCAGCGAACAGCATCGCCGCTGGTGGTGGGCGGCCCTTACCGCGTTGCAGGAGGTTGCACCAGTCTCGTTGGATCGGTTCGCACTGTATGTTTTGCAGACTCGTCAGCAGATTGAGGACGGAACGGTGTTTGTTGAAGCGTTGGGAGAAGCTCTGCCGACCTTGCGGTGGCCACGTAACCCGGCGATGTTCAGATCGCTAAACGAAAAGACGGCGCGCCACGTCAGCAAGTGGAAGGCGCTCTTTCAACATGTCCAGAGGAAGCAGGCCTGTTATCTTAAGAAGTGCGCGCCCAACAATCAGTTGCTGTCGTCCGACGAGCTGACCGCGTCCTTCGAGAACGTGAAGCACGCAATCCCACAGAAATACCACGCCACGATCCGTGCGTTCATCGCTGCGCCGAGCAAATGGAATGATGAGGCAGATGCGCTGGCGAGGATCGAATGGGAAACGGTCAAGCCGCTCTTCGATGGTCTCACACGCGAGCGCTTTAACTTAGGACGCGCCACGCTCACGTTCTACGACGAGAAGGGCGAGGATCTACTGAACCGTGATGACCTCGAATACTTGAACACATTGGCCGATAGTCGGCACAAGGCCTCCGAGCCAATAGAAGATGACCTAGTTTTTTACCGCACGCACAGGGGAGAGCTGAAGGACGATGCTGGGCTGAAGTCGAGGTGGGACAGATTTATTTTCGGTTCCCCAATCGAAACCTGCGACTTCCTGGTCGGTCTTGCGATGTGTTTGGAATCTCTCTTTGATCAGGACATCCCAGAGGGCGCCAAGCGCGACTTGCGTATCATTGCCGACAAACGCAGTAAGAGCGATCTCAAGAAGCTCAACGTTGGAGCCGGTCAATATTTTGCCTTCCGTTACCGTGGCCTTCGCGACCTGATGGGTCGCTCGATCTTCGACGCGGGCTCGTTATTCGACTACGACACGATTCAAGACACCTGGGCGAGGGAAAAGAAGTACAAACCGAATCAGTCAACGGCGCGCGCCGCGCTCCAAGTCAAGTTCTATGTGGTGCTTACCATTGACGATGGGGCGATCGAAAATCACCGGCAGTTGGTCTGGCGCTACGATCCGAATGGAATCTATAGCGAGTTCTACTCGGATATGGGCAAGCGGCTGGCCGAGCATCCCTTCATGCTTGGTCAAGTAAGTCGCGAATCCGTGGGTCCCAAGGGTATCTCGCAGCCACTCGACCTCCGCGACGTGCGCAGCCTCTCGGCAGCTTTCGGGCAGGATCGCGGTTCGCTCATCCCCGTGTATCGTAAGGACCAAGACCTGGTCGTGATTTGGGCACGCAATCTCGAGGACGCGCGGGCGCGGGGCTCCGTATCCGGGGCCATGGCGGAGAGGTTGGAAGCGCTATTTCGCGAGTTTACGAACGCTTACCGCGCGGCGTTGCAGACGTTCCTCGCCGCGAGCGTAGCCGCATCGGAGATCCGCACTCAGTACGAGACGTATGGTCAGCTAATTGAAGTCTTGAGCTTCGAGGCGAAGGGGGACCGAAACCGGGAACTCTTGCTGAAGCCGCTGCTCGCGCTCGGTGTGGTACCGGTGAACGGTGGCGCGCCAGCTGCGATCGTGGCGCCGTGGAATCCACTGCGTTTGCAGGCGATAGCGTGCAAAGCGAATCGGATGGCGAGCCTTGTTCGCCACCTTCTAACCGCACCGAATGTACTGTTCGGGGACGCCAATCTCTATTTCAAGGAAGTTCGGGATGAACTGGAGCATCCCTACTTTCCCGAGGTTGCCTTGGCTTGGCGGGAACGGAAGCCGGAGCTTGTATCAGTGACCGATACGCACATGGATTACAGCCTCCACGAGCTGCCCCTGGTCAATCAATCTCTGGGCGCAGATACGAACGAAAACCCGACCGAGAGCGCGAATCAAATCGTGGACATGATCCAGCGCTACTTGGTCCTATTTCCACACGAGCAGGCGAGTCTCTCGGCGGTTCTGTACAACTGCGATGCCGCCAACCTGCCGCAGGCCGTGGTCGATAAGATCAATGAGCTGCACGAAGACGAAAACGACATGCGGTGTGAGGTCATCCTGCGTCATCGCGATCCAACCAAGCTGCACAGGCTCTACGAAAGCATTCTCGAGGCAAGCGACTCGGATACCGACGGCTTCGTGTCCAGCGAGGCGAGCCGCGATTTCATGGCACGGCTGCGCATTGGAATTATGGCCGATGAAGCGCCAGTACCGGATCCAAAAGATGGGCCACGCGCGGATCTAGTTTTCCTACACGACGTGATCTCACGGCACTCCGCCATCGAGTGGTATCGCGAGGACTCTACACCCGTCCCGATCGACGATATCGTGCCATCCCGGTGGTCCCGCAGGCGGCCGTCCGCGCAGGACGAACAGAAGTCGATCGTCTACCTCTGCTCGCCGGTGCAAACCAAAGAAGGCTGGACGTATATCACGGCCATTGCGAGCTACTTCAGGCCGGACTGGGACGCCGACACACTGAGGTACATCCCTGCGCGCCAGCTTGATTTCCACGATCCGGAAACAGCGGAGATCTTTAAGGAGACCCACAATCTAGCGAACTGGGTTGTAAATTTCGACGAATTGCTGGATCGCCGCCAACTGGTAAACCAGGGCGTTAAGGTGATCCGGTACAAACAGGGGGCCACGCAAGGTCGCAATCTGCTGGTGTCATCAACGTCCTCCCTGGGGCTGCTCCATTCGATGTTGAACAACCGGATCAAGGATCTCGTTCCCGACATGATGGAGGAAGGAGTCAGGGCGCTCACACATCGCTTCATTGACGACGCGAATTTGATCTCCGGTGACATTGTGTTGCGGGCCGCGAAGCGGGGGCGCAATGCAAGCGAACTCATGGGGATTGTACTCAGTCACTTTTTGGCGAAATGGGAGCTGGGCCTGGACAAGAAGATTGGCTACTACTTCTTGGACGACTATTCAGAGTGGTTGGGGCAGCGGGAGGAACAGATTGCCGATCTCCTAATCCTCTCCCCAGAGATACTCGCTACGGGGGAGAAACGACTCTCGGTTATTGTTACGGAGGCGAAGTATGTTCAGGAGCAGACTCTCGCCGAAAAGCGCAAGGAGTCGCAGAAGCAGTTGCGTGACACTGTGCGCCGGATCGAGCAAGCACTGTTTGGCCACCCAGATCGTCTGGACCGCGAACTGTGGCTTGCACGTTTCTCCGATTTGCTGCTGTCGGGAATCCCGTACGCCGCAGGTGAAGAACTCGATCTGACGGGATTCCGCCGCGCAGTGCGTGACGGTAGCTGCCCAATTTACCTACGCGGCTATTCTCACGTCTTCGTGTCCGGTCCGAGCGATGGGACGGAGTGCTCAGACTTTGTGGAAGTGGCAGAGCTGGCTGGCTCATACCAGGAGGTCTACTCGCGAGCGAAAACGCGGGCGTTGGTCAACGCATACGCCAGCAGCGCCTCGCCCGGCGTCGTTCGGGATTCGGTCATTGACGTGACCGTTCTTCGCAAGCGTGACTTCCGCCAGATTGGCACGCGCGTCAAGCTGAAGCCCATTAAGACGGCGCCCGCGTCCCCGGTGACAAACAGCTCGGCATCCACGGTGGCACCCATGGCACCTCCAACACAACCACCGGCCGAAAGTATCAACGCAACCACCGCGCCGCCGGTGACTACCGCATCGCGACCGACACAGACCGCCGATACGACATGGCCGTACAGTGGTATTGGCGCGATTCTGGAAGCCCGCGGGGCGGCGCCCGGAGTAACCGCGTTGGAAGAAGAGTGGTTGAAGACGACCGTCGGTCGAATGCGCTCGGCGCTGCAACAATTTCAGCTGCATTCCAAGATAGTCCAGGATCCCAAGTTGACCCCGAACGCGGCAATCATCCGCTTTCAGGGTGCTCCCAACATGACGGTGGAACTCGTACTCAAGCGACGATCAGAACTCTTGACTACCCATGGGTTGGATGTGATCTCGGCGCGCGGTGAACCTGGTGCCGTAGTTGTTTCGATCGCAAGACCCGTCCGCCAAGTTCTCCACACCCTTGATGTGTGGAAGAAGTGGGCCCCGGATACTGCGCATGGCAACCAGAAACTGTTGGTCGCCATAAAGGAAGACGACAGCCAACTGCTGTGCGTGTCCCCGACCGACCATGCACCACACACTCTCATCGCCGGCTCCACCGGGAGCGGTAAGTCGGTGCTGATGCAGAACATCATATTGTCTATAGCGTGTACGAATACCCCGCAGCAGGCGCGGATTGTTGTGATCGATCCGAAGTTGGGTGTCGACTATTTTGCGTTTGAAGGTCTGCCACACTTAGGAGCCGGCGTCATCGAGGATCAGGGCTTGGCGATCGGTCAACTCAGCGAGCTTGTTGGTGAGATGGACCGCCGCTACGCCGTGCTCAAACAGAATCGCTGCGCAAATATATTTGAGCTGTATAGGAAAGCTAATCCCTCGGAACGACCGCCTTGTCTGTGGATCATCCATGATGAGTTTGCGGAATGGATGATGACCGATCATTACCGCGACGCGGTATCCAATGTGGTGAGTCGCCTTGGAGTTAAGGCTCGTGCCGCGGGCATTTTCCTCGTGTTCGCAGCGCAACGACCGGACAACAACGTGATGCCGCTTCAGCTGCGTTCAAATCTCGGCAACCGGCTCATTCTACGGGTGGACTCGGAGGGCACTTCGGAGATTGCGCTTGGCGAGAAAGGTGCAGAGCGGCTGCTCGGGCGCGGCCACTTGGCTGCCAAACTCGAGGGGTACGCTGATCTTATCTACGGCCAAGTACCGCTCATCTCATCGGAGGATATTGCGCTAGTAGTGAACACGCTTACGCAGCGGTAGAGTTTCTCCTCACGGTCTCAGCAATTGTCGCAAGTTGATCGACTGCACAATCTATTTCTTCGATGGTATTAAGATGCGATAGGCTAAACCGTATAGCTTCGTTGGCGCGGTCATTCGAGCCCGTCATGGCCAAGATGACGTGGGACGGAGCGAGAGAAGCAGCGTGGCAGGCAGACCCAGTCGAGGCACACACGCCGGCCGCATCAAGGAGCGCTACCAAGATATCGGCATCAATTCCGCGGAAGCTGACATTCGAAGTATTGCTAACACGACCCGCTCGCCCGCCATTTACGATGGCACCTGATATGCGCTGGAGAATAGAACTTTCGAGGCGATCACGTAGAGGCGCGCAGCTCGAATTCCGAGACGCCAGCTCAATCCTCGCCAGCCGAGCCGCTTCACCCAAACCGACAATCCCCGCCACATTCTCCGTCCCCGCTCGGAGCCCATTTTCCTGGTCGCCACCCACTAGGAACGGACGAAGGGCAGGCGAATTCGATGCAATCAGTGCACCCACGCCTTTCGGTCCGAAAATCTTGTGCGCGCTGATCGCAAGTAGATCGATACCTGCGGCTTGCATCGAAATCGGCAATCTGCCAGCTGCTTGCACGGCATCGACGAATAGCAGAACGCCGCGAGTAGAGCACATGGCCGCCACGTCGGAAATTGGAGACACAACACCAGTCTCGTTGTTGACCCACATCACACAGACCAATTCCGTGTCCGTTGTAATGGCGCGATCGAGGGCATCAACGTTAAGGTCACCGTCAGCGTCGACCGGCACCAGGACGATGTCACAGCCTTCGGCCTGCAGAAGTTCCGCGCTTCGAATGACTGCGTCGTGCTCAACGGCACTCAACACGACACGCGCAGATCGGGTTCGCCTTGGTGTTGTCCTGAGGGCGGCGTTAATTGCTTCGGTTGCCGAGCCGGTGAACACCACGCATTCGGGCGAAGTACCGACCAGAGCCGAAACATGAACGCGCGCGGTCTCAATAGCGGACCGAGCTGTGATCCCATAATGATGAGCGCTACTCGCATTCCCAAATGACTCGCGCAGGTATGGCAACATGGCATCGAGCACCGCGGGATCTAGGGGTGTCGTCGCATTGTGGTCGAGGTAAATCGGTTGCATCTTCGGCTCCGCGAATCGACTCTCGACGCCCGATTGGAAGCGATTCTTCATCACCGTGAGAATAGCAGTCAATGATGGTGGAAAGCGCCAGATTTTCGCTTCGCGTCATGCCTCCTCAGCCGACCCAATCAGTTCGGAACACATCGCGCTCGGTGATCTCTTGAACAGCGCGATTCAAGTCAGACGCCATACTCGCCCGAAGACCAAGACGAGTGCGCCGGTACTGCTAGCAGGCGGTGTTCTCCGCGCGTACCCTCTAACGACTTTGTGACGGCGATTTGGCAATGGCCAGCGCGAGCATCGGCAAGCAGGTTGGGGGCAGGGTCTACGTTCACGTTGACCAGATCAGTGAACTCAAGGAATCAATTGCAGACATGGTTGCTAGCGCGGCTGCAATAGTCGAGCAGCGCGCTAGACCGACCTTCAACGTGATTCGAATTGACGATCGCCGCGAGGAGATCGCTTTCCTCAGTTATCCGGAGCTTGGAAGCGATCCGTTTCCTGCACTCGATGCCAGTTGGCGGGTGCATGTGCCTAGCGCACTCGTGACGTATCGCCGCTACTCGGAGTCTCTCAACCCGCCTATCCTTCATCGTTCAGAGCTTCTCTTGCCCTGCGATCATCCTGCGCGAGCAGACTACGAAGCACTGACCACGACATGCGAGGGGATAGGCCTCTTTGAGAATACAGCGACGATCGGTTTCCAGCGCCAGTGGCATGACCTGATCAGGCAGAGGGGATACGAGCTTGTCGGAATGGAACTGCGCCCACTCGGTAATGCGATCGATGGGCAACCTTCGCCCGTCGCTGAGGAAGCACAACCGGGGTCACGCATTGTCAGTCGACACCTGACCGCACTTTCAAGATCGACGCTATCTGCGCCGATGCAGAGTCTAATTCGGGATGGGCTATTGCGGCAGGAGACGCGCTTCTTCGACTATGGATGCGGGAAGGGAGACGATCTAGCTACCCTTCGGGCATCAGGCTTCGAGGGCTCGGGCTGGGACCCGCACTTCCGGCCAGATGATGAGAAGCTTCCTGCTGAGACGGTAAACCTCGGATTCGTCATCAACGTTATCGAGAATCTCGAGGAACGCGTAGCCGCATTGGAAGGCGCATACGGGCTCGCGACGCAAGTTCTCGCAGTCGCTGCGATGGTGACTAACGCGGGGCAGACCTCTGGACGTACTTTTGCCGACGGAGTGCTTACTAGTCGGAACACGTTCCAGAAATACTATACGCAGGCAGAATTGCAGCAATTTATTGAGGCGGTACTGGAGGAGGATGCGTATCCGGCGGCACCGGGTGTCTTTTACGTCTTTAGAGACCGGTCCGTTGAGCAAGCCTACCTGCTGCGCAAGTCGTCAGACCGCTCGCGCGTCGCGCGAGCGCGGCTTGCAGGGATCACCCATGTCCGAGCAGCGCGACCGGAACGACCCGCAAAAGTACAGAGATCCGAATCACCGGAGGCGCTTGCTTGTCTCGGGCGTCTTTGGGAAATCTGCCTTGAGTTGGGTCGATTCCCTGAGCTTGACGAAATACCAGACCTCGAAGAAGTCAAGCGACTGTTTAGGTCGCCGAAGCGAGCGCTAGACACCTGCGTCGCCAGCAATGACCCCAACGCGCTGAAGCGAGCGCAAGCGGGTCGGAGTGACGACATTCTTGTCATGCTCGCTCTGCATTTCTTCGGACGTCGGCGAAGGTTCAATTTGTTGGAACGGCGATTGCAGCACGATATAAGGACCTTCTTTGGTTCATTCGGAGCAGCTGAAGCCAAGGCACGCGACCTTCTGTTCTCAGTCCGGAATATGGACGTTATTCGTAGCGCCTGTGAGGAAGCATCGTCGCTCGGACTTGGCTGGCTTGAGCCCGGACATTCGCTCCAGCTCCACACCTCCCTGGTCGAGAGATTGCCGGCGCCACTGAGGGTCTATCTTGGGTGTGCGACTGCTATGGCGGGCAATATTACGTCTTGGGATCTTGTCAAGGCGCATATCGCATCCGGCAAAGTGAGCCTCCTGCTATTTGATGATTTCTTGGGCAAGCCGCTCCCGTCCTTGCAAACAAGGGTCAAGGTCCGGCTCCGAGACCAAGATCTCGACATCTTCGAGTACGCAGATGCCCATCCGCCGACACTCCTCTATCACAAGTCACGCTATATAAACGAGGAGATTCCTCGCTACGCTGAGCAGGTTGCGTTCGAAGAAACGCTTGACCGGCTTGGGCTCTTCGATTTGTCCGGCTACGGGCCAACGGAGATTGAATTCAACAAGAGGTTGCGGTCTGCACGTTGGGAAATTCACGATTTCTCGTGGCGTCGCTGTACACACTTGCCGGGATTGGATGACAGATGCGGGGCCACCTTCACCTATCGCGATTTGATTGAGTGCGGGGAAACGTGGGAGGCCCTGCGTACGGACAACAAGCCGCGATCGCCCGATACATACAACGCGCTGAATGACTTGGCCACGAAGATTATCGACCCCGTTGTGGAATACTTCGGCGCGATCAAGCTGACCTATGGTTTCGCGTGTCAGTCGCTAACCAAGCACATCTCTGGCCGAATTGATCCGCGCATCGATCAACACGCTTCTTGCGAACTCTCTCGGAGTGGACAGCCGGTCTGCTCGCGGCTAGGGGCCGCCGTGGACTTTCTTGTCGAATACGAGGACATGCATGCAGTTGCGAAGTGGATTGCTGAAAAATGTCCGTTCGACCGAATGTATCTCTATGGCGTAGACAAGCCCCTTCATGTCAGCATCGGGCCGGACGCTTCGCGCAAGGTGTACGAACTTGCCAATCATGCCGGTAGACGTGTGCCAAGAGTAGTCCGCTTCCGGTGAGTCAAGGGCGGTGTCACCGCCGGAACCACGGTTGCATGGCAAGCGAGGTCCGGTGTGTCACAAGTGACGGTCTTGGCTCTTTGTACCATTTATTAGAGATCGGAGCTGTTCGGCGGTTGTCCATGGCCGTGAGCGATGCATCATGCGATGACAGTTGGCGCAGACGATCAGTAGATCATTAAGCCGAGTCGTGCGCGAACTATCCAAAGCGCTCAGAGCCACAATGTGATGACACTCAGCAAATCTCTTTCCGAGCACGCCGTACACGGCTTCAAAATCAAACATACAAACTTCACATTCGAGCCGGCCGCGATGCTTAATTGTGTCGGCCTTCTTCGCAGCCACCACGCGAGAGTTACGTTCAGGCAATCTGTGCACGCGCGTAAGGATTCGGCCTTCTGGCGCTTCAGTAACATCTAGGATATCCGCGTCGTGTGTTCCGCTAGGAACTGGACCAGCCAGCCCGATGTCTCGAATCGCCGTCGCAGTGCGAGAGAGGTAACGCAGATCACTTGAAAACGTGTTCCATATCTCCTTTTGCAATTTGGATCCATGAGTCATCCCGCGTCGACCTCTCGCCTGATACACCGCATCGAAACGCGTGAAGTTCATCAGCTCCAGCCCAATGCCACTGGGATTCCTGAAGACGGATCCACGATTCGGGTGGGCGTGTATGGCGAGCGAATTTAGCTCCTGGCTCAGTCGTATTGTTTCTGGATGACGAGCATTACCCCGCGCCCCAGGGTCGCGGAAGTACAATTCAAGAGCCAGGATGAGTTCATCCCGAGTCCAGGGAGGTTGGCGATCCCTGTTAGCGTTCATACGCGGGCGTACGATGTGGTTGCCGGTAGTCTAGTCGAAACGAAGGAGCGTGCGGCGCGGGGCTACGAAGGCTGAACTTTTCGAGGTCAATGGCAAGCGTGTACCACGTAGGAGGCTTTTCGATGGAGAATAGACTGGCCGTGGTGGTCGCGTCATCGTAAGCAGAGTTCGCGCAGGTGGGCAAATGATCTTGTGCCGGTCCGTCGCTGCTCTCTTTTTCTCGCGCAACGCGGCCGCATTCCCGCACCCGCCGGACTCGGAAAGAGCGGATAAGCTACGCAGTATGAATGGCAAACGCCGGTTGGATCCAACGCTGGAATACTATGAGACGCATGCGGAAGCGTACGCAGCGGCAACGATCCAGGTATCGATGGCCCAGTACGCAGGGCGGTTTGCTTCCTCCTTACCGGAGGCTTCGCCGATATTGGACCTGGGATGCGGCTCTGGCCGTGACTTACGCGAGCTCGCTCGACTTGGACTTCGGGTTTTTGGTCTCGATCTTTCCAGCAGCCTGGCAGCGCGTGCGGCGCGCTATTCAATGTCCCCCGTGGTTGTAGGAGACATGCGCGCACTCCCATTCCGAGCGCGTGTTTTCCGCGGCCTTTGGGCTTCTGCCTCACTGCTACACATCCCAAGGCGTGAGATTTCAAAGGCGCTGGCCGAGTGCCGTCGTGTCCTTGCGCCCGAAGGCATCTTTTTCGCATCGATGAAAAGCGGCGTTGGAGAAGGGGCCGACTTCGATGGGCGTTGGTTCTCGTATATGTCAGAGAGGGAGTGGTCTCAACTGCTGATCAACGCTGGCTTTACACTAGTGAGCATCGAAGACAACAGCGACCATAACGAGTCGCCCCGTACGGGCTGGATCACGTCTTTCGCTCGCCTCGACAGCTGGACAGAGCAGGGGTACCCATGATTGCGGCGAGAATCTTGATGTCGATTCTAGTCCTCGGCTTCTGCAGCCTCGTGGAGGCGGCCGACAAAACTGCGGCCAGTATCGATCAGCCCACTACCGTAGCGACTCAACCGCATCAAGTAGACACTCAACCCGCAGGGGAGATCACTCAACGGGGCGACCCTACACATCTAGACGTGCAACTTGACTTGGCTGGCCCACTGGAGGTCCGTCAAATCGACAAGCAACAGCCCTCAGGAATAGATTGGGCTACGGTTTTCTCTAGCTTGCTTGCAGCAGGCGTTGGCGCAGGAGGCGCGTTGCTTGTGGGTTGGTGGAGTCAACGGGGAATCCGCGACTCATTGGCGCAAAACGCAAACGCTGCCGAACTGAAAGAACTTCAGGCGAAGCTGGATTCTTTCTACGGACCGTACCGGCAGCTTTCAGAGGTTAACAAGCTCCTGGCTGACGAATTCAAATCACGGCAGCCTGACAAGGCTTTCCGAACGCTTACATTGCTGCTCAAGGAAGAATGGCAAAAACTCATCACGAAACCCGACAGAGCGATCGTAAGCGAGATCGTCGCAAATGACATTGCCCTTAACAAGCTGATCATGGAACATTCTGGCCTTGTAGATTCGAAGCTTGTCCCATATCTCGCGCGTGCCGGCGCACACTTCCGATTGATGGAGCTGGCGTACAAGGGAATGCTTGAAGATGTCCCGGAGAGATTTCAGCGGTATGTGTATCCACGGCAACTCGATGAGGCACTGAATCTAGAGATCGATCGTCTAACCAATAGATGCGAGCAACTCAGACGCCACAGTGCGCAGCAAGCGGGTGCGATGGCCTCGTTGGAGATTCCAGATAGCTTGCGTCTACCTGACTGGCCTAGCACTCTTCCCTGACAAAGTCATTGGTGCGTGGCCAAGGAATGAGAAGCTATGCCTGCAGCTCGGGCAAGCAATCCTCGAATGCTGGTTGGACTCGACCCATCGACCGAGCGATATTCTCATTGCCCGTCAGGATAGCCAGTGTCATCCCTGCCATCGTAGAAAGGCCGTTGGAATTCCGCAGCACATCTAAAATCAGCTGTGGCGGGTAGCCCTCTGCGTGCCGGTGTAGGGGATGAATACCGCCGTGCACGAACGAGTTCAGCGAGTCCCATGACACTTCCTTGAAGCGGCCGATCATCTGGTAGGCACGGGGAGGGACCTTCGTGCCTACTTCCTTCCTGATCTGTTCCACCATCTCGCTTACCGATGGAAGGTTCTTGGCAGCTTGCTCGTTGCCTGGCGTGAGAGGAGCGGTCAGCTTCGCTATAGCAGCGTCGCTGGCGACATACAGCAGCCACAGGGCGCGGGTCAACGATTCGAATTGAAGCCGCATCAGGCCAATCGCAGACGTATGGCATCCGCTAGTGACCAGGATTCTCAAGCTAACCGCATGCTGCAACGAAACCGCACACATGCCGAATGTGGCTTCGCCTCGTAGAGAGCGATCAGATGGAGTGTCGTCAACATGACGCAACAGCGCTTCGTGAAGGTCGTCTGAACGATGAAGCATCAGTGCCACGTCGTCCTCTGCATTAGTGGTGGAATCATTCATCTGGGTGCTGACTCTGCTGTCGGTTCGGCGGTCAAGAACTCACTGGATTCCAGGTTCTGCGAAAACGGTGACCTTCGGGACGCTGGGCAGCTCTCCCGCCGTGCGACTCATTCTGCTTACTTTGCAATTGCTTTTTTCTCCTGCGCGGCGGGCCGTCAAGATCATGGACTTCGATCGACAGACCGTGCTTCGATTCGGCCCATTTCCTTACGGCGGTGCGGCCGGGCTGATTGCACTTCTTGAGAGCGCCTGGCCGCGAAATAAAATACAGCCGCTTGATTGCGTACCCGCATTCCTGGCCCATGATTGCCTTCAATACATCCTTTTCGAACTCACTCGCTGGGTTAGGAAGGCCAAGTGCCACCTCAACAATGGTTGCTTCCTCCGGGAAGTAGAAGTCCACAGCAAGCGAACTCTTGCCGCACACCTTCTTCTCGCTGAAGTCCTCGCCGAACGCAGCCATCGCTTTTTTTCCGCAAGGCCTTCATGAAGGTGCCGGTCGAATGATCTCCCGGGCCGGGCCCTTGGACTGCGTGAAAGTGTGGGCTTGCCGAGGCAATTGTCCTAGCAAACTGGAGTACCTGCGTAGGGCGATCTTCCTTCTTCCTCACACTTAGACTCCTTCAGACGATGTTCATCCTGACCGCTTTCTGTTCTTGTTCTGCCCAGAAGCGTGTTCGAGGCAGAGCCACCGCGCGGGCGATCTTCCCGACAGAGATATGGCGCACTCGGGTTCTAAAGTGGCCGCCCAAGAAGGGAACTTGGATCAACTGGTGAGCGGACAGCCCTCTCATTCTGGCGGCGGATCTGTCGACAGCCAGTATCGCTCGATTCCGGCTTCACCGCGCACCTTATAGACGGTTCCTATCGCATCGGTGACGCGATCCGGACGCACGCGCATTCCCTGCCTCTTTTCGTCGTCGAGCGTTTCCTGTAGCGCGCGCATCGCCGACGCAAGGTCCGGGTGCTCTACCGGCGGTTGCGTGAGCGACATGATCCAGACTGCCATTTCCTCTAAAACCCTTTCCTCTCGAGCCACCCAGTAGGGTATCGAGAGCGGGATCGTCGAAGTGTGAGAAGCCGCACGCGCCGAAGCCCCGCGCGCGACATAACCCGGCTACGGGCTCGCCGTCATCCAGACGTGTACGAATCGGCCAACGCAATCGCGGACAAAGGATCACTGGTCGAGACGCCCATATGCATTGGTCGATCCAGCGCTTGCGAGCATCGTATCGTTCCTCGGAGGCTAAGACGCACCGATGTCCAGTGACGTCCGCTGGCGTCACGTGGCAGCAAGTCGGCCGGGGGGTAAACATTGGGGGTAACAGAAAACCGGGCTGCGAACGAGCAGCGAAAAACAGGCCATTCCCGCGACCAATGCACGCCCCATCGACGAGGCTGTGGCGCGGCTGCTGCATTCGCTGCAGGGAGCGCGCCACCACCCGGAGCAGTATACGAGCCTTCGCGCGCCCAGCTTCAGCGCACGACGAACCACTCAGCAGCGACGTAGTGCTCGGCATCATCGATGGCTCGATCGGGGGAACCGACAACGAGCCCCGCGCGCCCGGAACGCACGAGCAGAAAATGTCGGTCGTCATCATGATGTTTGAGCATGAGTACAACGACGTTTGGACGGAGCAGTTTTCAGCGCTGGAAGAGTGGCTGGTGACGAACGACGCGGAGCTTGAAGCGACTAAAAACAATTCAACCAGGTGATACGCTGCTCGTGCGGTCAGCGCGCCCCAATGTCTCAGCTTGCAGAACAGAACAATGCGGGCGATGGCGCTCCCGCGCGCCTCGCGTCGGACCTCAAGATAGTGGCGCCCTCCGCGTCATTAGTCGATTGCGTCCTTCTGCTTCGTCCCTGACGATAGCTTCGCCTTCAATGACAACAACTCGACGGAATCCAGACCTCTGATCACGCGGTCGACCATTTCGATCACAACAGACGCGACATCGGCGAGGTCGACGTTGTCTTCTCCGTACTCGGCCTGCATCTGCAGACAGGCAAGAACGCCGGACGCCTTTTGCAACTGGCGAACTTGCGGATCGATCTTTTTGTCGAAGATGCGACTCAGCGCGTCGCGCAGGGTCGGACTGGATGGCTTCGCCGGCGAGCGCCGGGACTTCGTGCGAGTAGATTTTCTGTACATGGGCAACCTCCATTTAGTTGCCCACCCCATATATACCAAGAAGCGTAATATCCCATTTCGGGATAGCTCGTACCGCACTAGCGTGGGAACCCAGAACGTTCAGGCCATGAGTTCGTGCACCGGTGCGAAGCGAACGTCGGACAGGATCTAGCGCTGGTCGACGTCGTCGGCCGCAGCGCATGCGTGTGTAGGATGGGCCCCGGACAGTGAGATTGAGCCGAGGTGGGCCGGCCGGATCCAGTGCCAAATCCAGTGCCAAATCCGGGGGTTTGAGGGGATGGTTCCGGTGCATCTGCGGGCATTAACGTAGGATTCGGGCTCCTCACGGGGAAGGCCGAATGACCAAGCCGATATCGCGTGACGCCATCTATCGCAGGCGCATGTTCGACGCCGAGATCATCGAGCTTTCCGTTCGCTGGTACATCACCTACCGTCTGAGCTATCGAGATCTCGTCGCGATGATGGCGGAGCGTGGGGTCGAGGTCTCGCATACGACGATTTTGCGGTGGGTCGTTCGATATGTTCCGGAGTTCGAGAAGCGTTGGAATCGCTATGCACGACGAATCGGCTCGTCCTGGCGTGTCGACGAGACGTACATCTCCATTCGGGGGAAGTGGCACTACCTCTATCGTGCCGTGGATAAGCAGGGCAAGACCGTTGATTTTCTGCTTCGTCGCGATCGCGGGATTGCAGCGGCGCAGGCGTTCTTCCGAAAGGCGCTGTTGACGAATCCAACGCGGTGGCCGCGTAAGGTGACGCTGGACGGCCATACGCCGAGTCATCGGGCGTTGCGGCTACTGCGACGGGAGAATCCGAAGTGGAAATACGTGGAGGTGCGGAGCTGCAAGTACCTCAACAACATCATTGAGCAGGACCATCGGGCGATCAAGCGGCGCTGCACGTCGATGAAGGGATTCAAGTCGTTCGCCAACGCTGCAATCACGATCGCGGGAATTGAGCTCGCCCATCGCATTCACAAGCGGCAGTTCTCCTTCGGTCCGGGCCGCCAGCGCCGGGACTGGTCGTTGAGGCTGCGATGGGAGCGAGCACTCGCATAGGGCGGCTTGTGCGGCGTGCCGGATTTCGGTCGTTCCCATCGACCGCCGTTGCACCGAAACCCTTCCGCCGGGCAGCCGAACGGCGCGGGGCACTAGGCGGCGCGACCGCGCAGGCGCGGCAATCCCTTGATGTCCGCGCCGCTTTCGCGCTCGGCGACACGAAGCTCGAAGATCTTCTGCAGGTTCAACCAGAACTCGGCGCTCGTACCGAAGAAGTGTCCCAGACGCAGCGCCGTATCCCCGGTGATGGCACGCTGCCCATTGAGGATATGCGTGATCCGGTTGGTCGGGACCTTGAGCTGACGCGCCAACTCCGCTGCGCTCATGTCGAGTGCTTCGAGCTGCTCGGCGAGATGCTCGCCGGGATGAATTGGATGACGCGCCATGACGCTCTCCTCTAGTGGTAGTCCACCACTTCAACATTCACCGGGCCATCTGCGCCCTTGGGCCATTCAAAGCAGATGCGCCACTGGTCATTCACCCGGATGCTGTATTGCCCTTTGCGATCGCCCTTCAACGCCTCGAGGCGATTACCGGGCAAGTCGAGATCCCGCAACGATGTTGCAGCATCCAGCTGATCCAGCTTCATGCCGAGCTTGCGCGCGATCCCATCAAAGGCCTTGACTCGCTGTCCTGCTGCAAAGCTGCGCGTTCGCTTGTCACGATAGCTGCCAATCATTCCTGCCCAGATTATAGCTCAGTACCAGTTACGTCAAGCGTAACGAAACTATATGGGCATCAGCCATTTGATCGAAGTGTATGAGGCACGGAACGCGGATGCGTCAAAGATAGAGAGGGACTGCCAGTGACAGCTTTGGTGACAGCTATGGGGGCTTCAGGGAATCAGTGGGGACCAAATTGTTTTCTGAATCCGTAACTTCCTGATGCGACATGGAGTCTGAAGCCGGTTCGAATCCCTCTCTCTCCGCCATTGATTTAGTTGTGGCGTCACACGAATGCCGCCGACAGGCAGGAGCTTGTTCGTAAACTCGAGTCGGATCCCGGATACGGCCGCAAGGTAGGCGAGCACTTGACGGAGTTACTCGACAGGATCGAGGTGCACAGAAAGCCCGCGATGCTGGTAACCGTCTTTCTGGCCTATCTGAAGGGTGAGGTCGATATCGCAATGTTCCATCGGCTGAACCGCTCGATCGAGCTGCTTCCCCTGCACGAACTCTCCGAACTTCGAAAGTACTCAGAAGCGCCGGAGAAAGATCGGGATGCCCCCATGCCAACTCTGGGTTCGCCCGTGAACGCGACTCCGCCACTCGCAGCGGCACTGTCGCACTCCCTACTAGTTAGGAAGGGTAAACCCCGCGGCATTGCCATCAAATATTCAAGCGCGGGATTCGGGCACCTTATTCGTCATAAGAAGCGGCCAACCTGTTTCGCCGCATGCATCAAGGCGCCCAATTCGTCCTGATTTGCGCTAGCCTCCTGTCGATCACGGGCCTCGCCGCCTCTCGGGCGGATGCCCAGGAGCAGGGGAGAGCGCCGAGCTACAGCTACTTCGACACCTCGTACCACGTCACCAACCTGGGCGGACGCACTTCCGACTACGGGATCGATGACAACGGCAACGGGTTTGCTCTTGAGGGATCGCTCGCTTTCCCGCCGCACGTCAGCGGCTTCGTGAGCTACCTGCGCGACGATCACGAAGACGTCGATCTGACGATCGAGTTCACCGAGATCGGCCTGGGTACCGTTGGGCGCTCTCGCCGCGATCTTCGGTCAGTATCCGCGCGGCGTACATTGCGGGCAAAGCGGACTTCGACATCGTCGGAAATCCGAACATATCCGGCGATGGCGTGCGCCTCGATGCCTACCTGAGAAGCCAGCTCTCAAAGCGCTGGGCGCTCGACTTCGGAACCACCTACCGCGACGTCGAAAGTATCTGGGATGAAACCACGTTCTCCCTGGACACCCGCTTCGCCGTGACCGAATGGATGTCACTGCAGCTGGGTGCTGAGGCAGGCGATGAGATCGTGCTCTACCGCGCAGGCGTGCGGTTCAACTTCGGCCTTTAGAACACCAGCCAACAGGGGCGCGAGGAAGATGACTCGCGCGCCAGCGCCTACGGCTTCAGCGCCACCTCTGTGACAACACAGGCGTTGCGCTGCACATGCACCCGCTTGCCTGAAACCTTCGCGGCCAGCAGCAGACTCGCCATGCGATTCACATGCGCGGCACAGAGCTCGTCGGTGCAGGCCTCGATGTAGAACCACTGCCCGCCACTGCTGCTGGCGCACAAGAACTCGGCGCTTCCAGGGCCTGTATCGAACAGAGTGAAAAGAATCCGCCCGCTCTTCTCGAAGCGCAGCGCATTGACGTTCTTGGCATCGAGGTTCCAGGCAAGCACCGGCAGCGCGACCGCTGCGAGCAACGCCAGTACCCAGATCTTGGCCATGCGTTTCATGTAGGTCCCTCCCTTTATAGCAACGCCAGCGTGACAGAAGCGATCACGCCGCCCCAATTCCGAGTCACCGTCGCCAGCGGCAGCGCAGAGGCCACCGTGATCGCCGACCAGGCGATCGGCGCATGCAGCGGACGCGCGTTACCGCAGGTCCACCCCGGAAAGTTCCGAATCCGATTGATCATGCGACTGTTGGCCTCGGATCGCGCCGGGTTGTGCACCGAGAAGGGCACCCACGGCTCGTGAAACTCCGCGAGATCGCACAAAAACTCGATCTGAATCTGCGTCATCGAGTGCTTGTGCCCCGATTGCCCCGCGCGCAGCTTCCCGTACGCAATGTTGCCGAGGTCGTGCCAGAACCAGTCATCCGAGCAGTCTTCCGAGCAATTACTCCCCGGCGGGTTCGACTGGTGTGACCAGCGCCAGTAAGTGACGTGCGACGCCTCGTGAACCATGGTGCCCGCCCGCAAGCCGGGACTGCGGCTATTGAAGCTCGGACACTTCATCTCGACACGGTCGGTGTTCCAGAACCCGGCAAACGCACTGGCGAAGGCGTCATCATCGTCCTCGGGCTCGTAACGAAAGCCATGCACCGTACCCGACGCCCAGGTGCGGTAGTCCGTGTCGCTGTGCCAGGGGCCGAGCGAGTGATCGAGCAGGCCGTAGGTCAGCAAATACTCCGCGTTGAACATCTTCGGAAACGCCCGCGTCGAATCGCAGCTGGTCCAGCCCCAGCCCCCGTCCCAGTGATCCTCCTGAAGATTGAAGTAATCGCGCGACCAGGTTCGAAAATCGCCCCAGCAGTTGTGCACCACCCAGACGTCATCGTCACCCGTCTCGCGCGTGTTGTCGCACACGGCGCCGGCGAGACCGGGAGCGAGCAAGAGCAACGCGCTCAAGGAAGGAGCAAACCACCTCATCGCGTCACCTCAGTGGTGCCCCACTTCTTGCGCCAGGTAGAGATTTGCTCGTTGAACGACTGCGGATCCATCCCGCCGTGCACGCGCACGGCATCCACGAAGGGATGCAGTTCGCGAGGAAGGATCTTGCGCAGGCGATCCGCGGCCTCCGGATCCCCTTCGTGGTTCCAGAGATAGGCGTCGATCGCGGCCACCTGCACGGTCTTCGACTCGTGCTTGAGCATGACCGCAGTCACTTCGCGATCGGCTGCCTCCGTTCGCAAGTAGGCGATCCCGCGAACCGCCTGCACGCGGATCATCTCCTCGAAATCCCGCGGCGACAGGAGCTCGCCCGTAGAGGCTTTCGGAGGAAGTGGAGACCAGGTAATCGCCCTGAGCGCAGCCGCCGCATCAGGCCGACGCAACTCACCTAGGACCTGGATTGTGAAGATGCGCTGCTGATACTCGGTCGTGGGCAGAGACTCATAACGCTGCATCAAGGCCTCGACCACCCGCGGCTGATCGCGCAAGCGTCCCAAGGCATCAAACACGGGAGAGAAGTCTCCACTCGGCGTGCGATAGATGGCCGGTAGCAGAGTGTTCAGCGCCTCGTGCAGCTGCTCAGCACTGGCATCCGCAGGCAACGCATCGACAATGGCGACGGGATCGACTGGGTTCGGCGGTTGCTGAGGCGGGTGCTGATCGGGCGGGGCAGGAGGTGCATCACGCCCGCACGCCGCCAGCAGAGCGATGACCAGCATCGCCAGCGCAACCTTTGCAGAAGCATACATCGGTTCGGGTCTCGCGAATCCGTCCGGAAACCTTCTACAACCGCTTGAAACTCCCTCTCATCCAGAATAGCGCGAAACGCGCTGCATCAAGTCCAGTGGCGCAAGAAAAATTTCTGATCGCGGTGCGGCAACACCAAGTACTTGCAGAAAAGGCGTGTGCAACTGATTGCAACGCAACGTCTAGTCGAACCCCAGCATCGCGCGACCGATCGCCATTCCGAGCTCAAGAAGACTCCCGTACTGCTCGAAGTCAGCCGTTCGCGCGAACGCCACCAGGTTCGCAATCGCCGCTAACATGAGTGCACTCGCAACCAGATTTCGCAGCAACCGCAGTACACCTCGCCTGTACGACAGCCACGCCCGCGTAACGATCCAGTTCGGCGCGGGACTCCAGACGAACACGATCACGCCCAGACTCAAGAGTCCGAACCACCACTGACTGCCGCTCTCGAGAAACAACATACCCTTGAACAGCAAGTAAACGACGATACCGAGCACGACGAAGATCAGTGCCAGGAACACGAGATCGAAAGCGAACTCCGAGGCCTGGCCAGCCCGGTCAAGCTTCAATTGCAAGGCGCTGCGTGGACGAGAAGCGTCACCAGTCGGCGGTTCGCGCGACCTCTTAAGGGCCTCCACAACCGTTGCATGAGCAAAGTCGCCCAGCGCTCTTAGCTCGGAGGGCAGTGAGGTATGTAGCGCCCGCTACCATCGCAAAAGACGAGGTCCGCACGATGCTGCGGCTAAGCGAGGCATTGCGAGACAATGTAAAGCGCTTGATCCAGGCGAACGTTAAGACTTGGGAGACGGGTCATGCCGAATCTAAGGGCTAACCTGTTCGATGGCAGGCCCCTCCTGGACATTGCAAGTTACGGGCGTCGTGGACCCGGTCGCCGCGACCGACTGACCTCCGCAGAATTGGCACAGATCGCTTCACGCGTCGTACAGGACGTATCAGGAAAGCTTGTGCCCGTAATGAATGGTTGTCACGTTTGTCAGAATCACATCACGCGTCATGAACTGCTGCAGCTCTGGCGCCGAGGCGCTGACCTTCGCAGGCCGTGCGTGGACAGTGGGCGTCACGAAATAAAGGCCGCCTTCGGCAGGCGCCAGTCAGTCAAGATCCGCTCGAGGTGCCAGTGCGCGATCCATGCGAGTTGAAAACGGCGTCAGGTGCCAAAGGTTCTGCGCACGTTGATGTACAGCGCCCGGCCCCACTGCGTCTCACGACGGTCAACCCGGGAATACGTGTTTGCGGCTCGCGAGCCGCTATAGAGATAGCGCGTGCGTTCGAGCTCGCCATGCGTTGCGCTCTGTAGTTCCGCTCGGATAAGCCAACCGGATGATGGCGAGTACTCCACGAAAGGAGTCAGCCAGTCTCCGAGTTTCCGCTTCTCGACTTCGGAAAAGCGATAGCTGTGCTCGACCATGGGCGGAAACGCCTGGATGCCCCACGCCAGGCGCAGACTGGGAATATCCTGGCGAACGCGAAACTCAATCTCTCGCGAGAACCACTGCGAGATCTCCCGTTCCTCACCCGTCGTCGGATCCGTCACGCGGGACCGCCGGAAAGTTGCATCGCTCGCAAACTCGGCGCCCGTAAAACCAATCCGGTCGAGGGGCACCGTGAGGCTCACGGTTGCCTCGTCGAGCTTGCCATCTCCTATGTTGCCGGGCGCGTCCGCGATCACGTTTCCACCGGTATCGCGCACCGGCACGCGATCGATGACGTCCGTGAGCCTCGAGCTGCGCAACTCCAGCACCGCTGCTCCACCATCCCAGAAGCGAGTTTCGAACGCGATTTCCGCGGTCCATGCCTGTTCCGGGAACAGGTCGGGATTGCCGGCCAGGATAACGCCCGTGTTAATCAGAGCCGATGACGCCACGAAGTCGTCGAAATTTAGCTGGTCGACGTCGCGGGAAAGTCCGAAGCGAACCTGGCTGCTGGGCCTGAAATTCCACGTAGCGGCGATGCGTGGCTTTGTGAAAGCCAGAGACTTGTTGACCGTCGAGTCGCCTTGCGCCGAGATGTCAGACCATTCGTGGCGTAAACCTGCCTCCAGGGTCAACTCGTCCGTCGCGCGTATCGTCGTTCTCGCGAAGATCTCGTTGCGCCGTTCGGTGACTCTCACATTAGAGGCGGGAATGGGTACGGGCACGCCGTTCTCGGCGTAGTCAGTCTGACTGGTTAACGTATTGAGCGCAGTCTCGGCGCCGAACTCCGCTCTAAAACGCCGCGTACTGTCCCAACTGAACTGACTTCGCCAGATCGTTTCCTCGGTGTCTCTGCGGAGTCCGAACTCGCGCGAGCTCAGGTCACTTAAGTTCTGTGCGTAGGTGCGTATATCGCTCCATTGAGCGAAACCAACCAACTCGATGCCCCAGTTCGTGCCCAATGAACGCGTATATCGTCCGCCCAACTCGACCTGCCGAGGATCTTCGTCAGTAGTCTCTGTTTCGATGGTGCCAGCCCCAGCCTCACTTTCAGTCGCCCGTTCAGTCGCCCGGGCTTCATAAGGATTGTCCTTGTACGCAGCGTTCAGCTTGACCCGGCCATCACCCACGGGCATCTCAGCCACACCAGTTAGCCACCGCTGCTCCGTCTCTGCATAGGCATCACGCTGTGCCGACGATATCGTCGTGCCGTCGCGGTTGATCAGTTCATGCGTTCCATCAGTCGCCTGATCATCCGGCTTCCTCCCGCCGCGCACGGAAAGTTCAAGGGATACATCTCCGACGTCCCATCTCGACTCGGCTTTCGCTCCAGGAAGCAACCGGCCGTCATCTGACCAGTACGCATCGAACGTGAGCGCGCCGAGCATGCCTGCCTCGGACCTGCGGACGACGTTGGCCACGACCGACCTGCCGCGCATGTCGATGCCCGGAGCACTGCCGCGGATCAGTTCGATTCGCTCCACGGATTTCGCGGGAATGCGTTTGAGGATGTCCTCGAGCAGATCGTTCTTGGAAACAGGAGGGCGCCCATCGATGAGGACATTGCCGCTCGCGTCCGCAAGGCCGCGCGCATCCCTGCCGCGCTCAAACGAGAAGCCTGGCAGGCGCACGATCATCTCGTAGGCCGTGGGCGGCGCGGCCGCCGCAAAGAATGACGGCGTGAAGGTGATCACCTTTTCGTCGGGCAAGGTACCTGCCGTGACGGCGCCGGTTGCAGCCATCCACGCGAGGAGGCTCACGGGGCTGCGGTCCGGGAAGCGATGGAACTCATGCTGGCGAACATCACGGACTCGCGGCGATTCCGTGTTGCCGTTGTCGAGCCCGAGTCTATGCTGTCTTTATATGTCTAGACAAGCATGTCAGGGACATGACTGCGTCGTGTCCACCCCGGAGTCGGTGGCACTCGCAAGGCGGATGGATCAGGGCTTGAAGTGCCCTTCGATCTGGTAACGCGAGCCCGGATGCACGAGCCGCACGTAAGTGATGGGAATCCCGCGGTTTGCGGTGCGCCGGAAAACGATCAGGCAGGGCTTGGAGCGGTCGATCTTCAGCAGCTTGGCTTCCTGGGCCGTCGGCGTGCTGGCCTCAATTGCGTACTGCGCGTCCCACAGCGGCGCCACCTCGAGAAGGTAGTGCGTGGGTGTCACCCTGGTGAAATCGTTCGCCAGGTAATCGGGGGCGCATTCCGGGTTGACGTACCGATCTTCACACTGCAGGGGTACGCCATCCTCGCGATGCACGATGAGCGTGTGAAACACGCGGCTTCCGGATTCGACTCCGAGCCGGCGAGCGACGAGAGGCGAGGCTCGTTCCTCGCGTTCGATATGAACCTCGGCATCGTGCCGGTGACCTCGCGCCACGATCTCCTCGTGCAGGTCGTGAATCGTCAGGGTCGACGAAACCCGGTGCAGATGGGCGGCGAATGTGCCGACGCCCTGTACCCGGTTCACCAACCCTTCGGATTGCAGCTCGCGCAACGCACGGTTCACCGTCATCCTCGAGACGCGGAATTTCTTTACCAGTTCCGACTCGGAGGGCATCTGCGCGCGTGGTTTCCACCTGCCGCGCGCCAGTTCGCGCTTCAGATACTCCTTGACACGCGCGTACGGGGCGACCGACTGAGACGCGTCCACTGTGGGCATCCATTCATTGTCGTTAGAACCGGCCAAAGGCGAACGCATGCTGCATTGTATCCCAAAGCCCCGCCGTGTGTGCTCACTCGTACGCCGAGTAGTGCGCGCCGCATGGAACGGGTGTGACCGCTGGCACAGCGTTGTGCGCCGCCGAGTGCGGACTTCGGCGCACATTCATTCGCGGCACACTGCTCCACGCCTATACAAGGGCCGCACCGGATCACGCACTTGTCTAGACGTGTTGGCTGTGCTTCAATCGGGACACTGCACGTCCTGCCGGCGTGACAAGACAAACCCGATCGATCGAGCTACGAGGTGGCGCGATGAACGATGGTGGCCTGGTGCAGAATACCGCAGTCGGAGACGTGGGCGTTTCCCCGTGGTCCGCGGGCCCCGCCGGCACGCGGGATGCCGAAGCGGCTCTGCCGTGGGGCAAGCGTTTCCAGCAGACGATCATCACGATTCACCGTTGGATTGGCATCGTCGCCTGCTTGATGATGCTCGTCTGGTTCGTCAGCGGCGTCGTGCTGGCCTATGTAAGGTGGCCAGCCATGGACGCGGCCAGCAAGCTGCAGGTGCTCGGGCCGGTCGAGTTCAGCCGCGTTGCAGTCACGCCGCAAGCCGCGATTCTCGCGGCTGGTCTCACGGAGATGCCGAACGACCTGCGCCTGGAGATGTCCGGCGCGGAACCTGTTTATCGCATCATCGATTGGGAAATGAAGCCGCGCGCCGTGTCTGCCGTGACGGGCGAGCGGGTCGAGGGCGTTTCCGGTGAAAAGGCGCTCGCGATCGTACGTGAGCAGCTCAACGCGCCTCAGGCAACGCTCAAGGCTACCAATCTCGACAGCGATCAGTGGACCATCACCGGCTACTGGAACAAGCATCGGCCGTTTCACCACGTTGCGCTCAACGACGCCAGGGGCACCGAGTATTACGTGTCGGTCGCAACCGGCGAGATCGTTCTCGATACACAGCGGTGGGAGCGAGGCTGGAATTGGCTCGGTGCAATACCGCACTGGCTCTACTTCGAGTTCCTCAGGCATTACAGCCAGGAGCCGATCTGGACCTGGACGATCTACATCCTGGCCGGAGCCGGAATCTTCGTGGGCGGCAGCGGCTTGTACATCGGCATCAGCCGGATGCGTTTGCGCGCGCGCTACTCGAATGGACGGTGGACTCCGTTCAGCGGCTGGATGAAGTGGCACCACATCTTCGGGATCGTCGGCGGCATCACTCTCTTCCTGTGGATTGTGAGCGGCTTCCTGACGATGTATCCGGGCGGCTTCATAGAGCCTCGCGACCTTGAGAAGTCGGAGTTTGCCTCGTACGCCGGCAGCCTGGAGCCGGACATTTCCTTCGCGGCCCTGCCCGTCCTCGCGGAGCGCGGAGAACAGACATCGCGTATTACTCTGCGACGCGTCGCGGATCGCCCGGTCGCTGTTCTCGAAAAAGGGTCGTCACGGCCTCGCATGGTGGATGCGAATACGGGCGCGCCGGTGTCGCTGGCCCTCGACCAGATCGGCGAGCATGCGCGGGTATTGCAGCCCGCGGCGAATGTCGTAGGCATAAAGTACATCGAATCCGGCGACGAGTACTGGCACAGCGGGTTCTACCCCAAGAAAACGCCCATGGTGCGCGTGCAGTTCGACGACCCCGCGGGCAGCTGGTATCACATCGATCCTGAGACGGGGCTGCTGACGGGTATTCTCGACAACATCGGGCGGATCGACCGGTGGAGCGTCGTCGCCATCCACGATGTGGATCTTCACTGGCTGCTCGAACGGCGGCCGCTCTGGGACATCGTGTTGTTTGCCCTGATCATCCCAGGCGTGTTGATCGTGATCACCTCCATCGTGATCAGTTATCGCCGCTTGCAGCACACCGGCGCAATTCCGGCCGGCGGCTCGATGTTGCGCGGAACCGTGCTGAGCCGCTGGCCTTCATCGACGCGGTCATCGTCGTCGGCGCCACGAAGCGCCAGCGCCAAGCGAGCCGGAACCGATGTGCTGGTCGCCTTCGCCAGTCAGACGGGTACGGCTGAACTGCTGGCTAACAAGATTGTGGATTCACTGCACCGTGCAGGACGGGCAGCGACTGTTCGCCAATTGAGCGATCTCGATAGCAGAGATCTCGTCGAGGCCCGGCTCGTAATACTCGTTGTTGCGACGACGGGCGACGGAGATGCGCCCGACCGCGCCATGGCATTTCGGCGAAGCGTCATGCGGCAACAGCTGGCGCTCGAGAACCTGCAGTTTGCACTGCTTGCGCTTGGCAGTCGGGAGTATCGCAACTTCTGCGGTTTTGGCCGTGCACTCGAAACCTGGTTGCGCGCCTGTGGAGCGAAGCCTGCCTTTGCCCCCACCTTTGTGAGCGACTTCGATCCGCATGCTCTCGATCGCTGGGCTCATCAGCTGAGTGGCCTGACGGGGCGAGTGGAAAGTTTCAGGATCAATCTCGCGCCGCACCGGCCGTGGATCCTCCGCGATCGACGTCACTTGAACCCCGGCAGCGCGGGCGGTGAAGCCTGGCACATTGAGCTGGAGCCGCGAGAGCACACGGGCTCGTGGGAAGCCGGCGACATCGCGCAGATAGTCGCTGGCGTTTCATGGCGTGATTTCGCGAACGGACGCGCAGATATCGTCGAGCGGGAATTCTCGATCGCATCGACACCGCGCCAGGGCCGGGCGCAGCTTCTCGTGCGCAAGCTGCATGATGAGCATGGCCGGCCGGGCAGAGCTTCAGGGTCCTTGACTACTGAGTTCCCTCTCGGTGAGGTCATCCCGATCCGCTTGCGGCCGAATCCGAGCTTCCGTGCCCCACAGGACGACTGCCCGATGATCCTTATCGGCAATGGCACCGGGCTGGCGGGCCTGCGATCGCATCTGCTCCGTCGGGAGGAACTCGGCCACCACCGCAATTGGCTGATTTTTGGCGAGCGCAATGCTGTCAGCGACAGCTTCTATGCGGAAGACATCAAGCGATGGCGCGATACAGGTGTGCTGTCGAGAGTGGACCTCGTCTTCTCACGGGATGGTGTTGCACGTCGATACGTACAGCACGTGCTCGCCGAACAGGCGGCGGACGTTCGTCGCTGGGTCGATGATCGTGCTTCCATCTACATGTGCGGTAACGTGCAGGGGATGGCCCCTGCTGTTACAGAACAGCTGGCAACCATCCTGGGCGAGCAGAGCTTCGAAGGGTTGATTCGCGCGGGCCGTTATCGCCGTGATGTGTACTGAAGATCTTTTTTTACCGGAGGCGTTCGAATGAAAATCCGTGTCTCTTCCAGAGCGATCGTTGTGTCCGTGGCTACCGCGCTCGTCGCATTCGCGGCGACAGCAGCGGAGGAGCGCCCCTACATCCGCAGCACGGAACTGCCTCACCTGGGAATCGACAAGGCGCAGGCAGCGGCTTTTCGCACCGACACGGTCGAGATAAAGCTCGCGCCTGCGAAGCAGTCTGGCTGGCGCACCGAGTACAAGGTGACGGTGAACGCCGGCGACGCGCTCGTCTATTCGTTGACCGCGACGGCACCGGTGATCTCGGAGTTCCACAACGAGATCAAGCCGAGCGGTGCAGTCATGTTTTACCGGGAAGAGAAGGCAACCACGGCTTCGCATGGTCAGTTCGTCTCCCCAGCCAACGGCGAGCACGGCTGGTACGTGGCGAATACCACCGACAAACCGGTGACGGTGACGTTGAAGCTGAGCGGTTACTACACGGTTAAGCCCGGTTTTATCGAGATCAAGAGCTAGCTCATCCCCCCTTGAGCAGAAAGCTCACCAGGGCCCTCCGTATGGAGGGCCCTGGTTCTTTGTCGCGTTCAATCCGTCATCATGAGGAAAAGCTGATGAGACAATCAGCGTGCGTCCGTTCTCGCCTGTTGTGCGTGCTTCTCGCCGCATTTCTTCCGTCACTCGGTACGGCTTCCAGCGAATGGAACGACACTGCTTGCGCAGATCTGGCTGCCAGCCTGATCAAACAGCACCAGATGAGCGACACGCAGCTCACTGCCGATGGCGGTCGCACAGCCTTTGTCGTGCGCGAACCGGCAGTAGGCAGGGAGGTGCGCTCGAACATCTGGGTGCACGACGGGAAGACCGCAATGGCACGGCGGTTCACAGCCGCCGGTTCATCAGACAGCCATCCGCGCTGGTCGCCGGACGGCAGTGAGCTGGCTTTCATTTCGGAACGAGGAGAAGGACCGCCACAGATCCACGTCATCCGCGCCGACGGTGGCGAAGCCCGCTCACTGACCACCGTCAACGAGGGTGTCCGTTCTTATGAATGGTCTCCGACCGGCAAGGAGATTGCGTTTGTCAGCCCGGTGCCGGTGCCGAAGCCTGCAAACCCCGACGAAGACTGGGCTATCGGAAGCCTCGAGCATCCACCGCTGCGGCTGAAAATCCTTGACACCTCGTCAGGTAACGTGCGGCAGGTCATCGACGAAAAATGGGCCGTCGGTCTGTATGCATGGTTGCCGGACGGTCGGGGTCTCGTGGTGGGTGCCACCGACGAGTTCGTTCCAGAGCGCGCCATCGACCGCGTCTTTGTCTTCTCGCTCGACACTGGCGCCATGCGTGAGCTTGGCCGGATCGACAGTGTTGAGTTCAGCGAATGGTCCGTGTCGCCCGATGGAAAGTTCCTGGCCTATGTCGGTTCATCCATCGGTCCCACACTGCACGATCTGTTCATGATGCCGCTAACCGGTGGCCCCGTGCGGAATCTCACAGGAGCGGGTTCTGCGTCAGGGATCGACCGCCCTGTCGAATACGTGTCCTGGCTGAATGCGGACAAGCTGGTCTTCGTCACTGCCGATGGATTTGGCAGTGCCATCAGAACGGTCGATACGCGAGGACGTGCGTCCGTATTGCATCAGTTCCCGCAAGAGACCGTGCGGGCCCTGGACGCCGTGGGACAGAAGCTCGTCTACGAGAAGGCGAGCGCCGTGAAGCCCGCCGAGATGTGGATTTACTCCGACCGAAAACACCGTCCCATCACGGATCTGCACGCTGGATTTCCAGAGCTCGTCGCCCCGGAGCTGATTCGGTATCCGGGCACGGACGGATTCGAAATAGAAGCTGCCGTCTACTACCCCAAAGATCGCCGCGAGCGTGCACCGACAGTAGCTCTCATTCATGGCGGTCCTACGTCCCGTTTCGCCCATGTGGTGACCAACTGGGCGCAGATGATGGCGGCCGGCGGCTATGTGGTTTTCGCGCCGAACATCCGCGGTTCCACCGGCTATGGCGAAGCCTTCATGATGGCGAATCGGGAAGACTGGGGCGGCGGCGATTTCCGCGACGTCATGAGCGGGATCGACCACCTCATTGCGAAGGGTATTGCTGACGCGGACAAGCTCGCGATCGTCGGCTGGTCCTACGGCGGCTACCTGAGCGCGTGGGCGACTACTCAGACCAACCGCTTCAAGGCTGCGCTGCTGGGCGCGCCGATGCTCGATCTGAACGTGCAGTGGAGTGCCGAGCTCCCGGAAATCGTCGCCTACGACACCTGGTATCTCGGCACGCCCTGGGAGCGCCAGGAAAACTTTCAGCGGATGGCCCCTGCCACCCACGTAAGCAAGGTCGTTACACCCAGCCTGCTGCTGGTTGGCGAGAAGGATCCCGTCAATCACCCGCTGCAGAACCGGATGTATTTCAGAGCCCTGCGCATGCGCGGCATTCCATCCGAGCTGGTCGTCTATCCGCGAGAGGCACATTCCTTCCGCGAGGAGGCCCATGCGCGAGACGTGCTCGTTCGGACCGTAGATTGGCTGGATCGATATCTCCAGTGAGGCCCGCCAGCCCCAGGCGCCGCCGCTGCCGTTCGCTTGGCGTACCGCGGCGCCGCATCAATCCTACAGGCCCATGCACCGCTGTGGCGCGATGCACCGGTATCAGGCACCGTTCTCGAGCACGGCGCGCCCCGGCGATTCGCTTCCGGGGTGATTCCCGTCTCTCACTTGTTGCACCTGTCTAGACATCTGCAATAGACTCGGCTCGTCCAGCATCAGGCGTGACCAGCAAGGGGGGAGCATAAAATGACTATCGACGCCTTGAACGTTTCCGTTCCGACTCATGTGAAGGCGGGAAAGGACGTCCCCGTGTGGGTAGCGACCCTGGCGCTGACGATGAGCGCCAGCGCGTTTGCCCAGAACACAGGGCAGGACTCCAGGGCGAAACAGACTTCCGAGACGATCGACAACGTGATCGTGTCGGGTAGCCGCATCGAGCAGACACTGCCGCTCGAGTTGGCGGAGTACGGCAACCGAGTTCAGATCATCAGCGCCGACGAGCTTGAAAAGCGCGGCATCAACGACATCGCACAGGCGCTGCAAGCGATGGCGCCTTCAGTCTACATCCAACAGAAGGCGGGCCCGTTCGACTACGTGGACGTCTCGCTCCAGGGATCGCGATCGGACGAGATCCTCTGGCTCGTGGATGGCGTGCGCATCAACAACCGCCTGTACAACGGCACGACGCCGCTGGACACGATTCCGGCGGGCATGGTCGAGCGCATCGAGGTGCTCGAAGGCGGACAAGGCCTGATGTACGGAACCCAGGCGGCCGCCGGAGTGGTCAACGTCATCACCAAGTCGTTCTCGCGCAAGTCCGATGGCCAGATCGCGCTGGGCTTCGACTCGCACGAGGGCCGTCACGTCTCGGGCTACGCACGTGGCGCGGCTGGCCCGCATGAATTCGTGTTCTACGCAGCCAGCGAGGACGCCGACGGCTTTCGTCCGGTCGTCGAAGAGGACTATCAGCCGAGTGGTACGGATCGCAATCGAAGCTATGACGTGCAGACTTTCGGTGCCAAGTACGGCATCGATGTGAATGACCGCATACGTCTGACGGCCGGCTATCAGCACACGAACGCCGATCTCGACTTTCCGATGGCCACGCTGATCAAGAGTTACTTCAACCAGCGAGTCGAAGGCATTGCAAACGCGAAGTTTGATTGGGCGGTGACCGATTCGCTCGGCTTCTACGTGAAGGGCTACTATCACTGGTGGGACAGCGAGATATTCCGCGTCAACAACGCGAGAGACGGTTCCGGGGATATCATCAACGTCGCCGATGGCGTGTACTGGGGCTACGAAGACTACGGCGTCAACGTTCTCGCCAAGTGGGTGCCGACCGCGGATTCCGTCGAGTATCACTTCGGTTTCGACCAGCAGAACTTCAGCGGGCGGGACGACGTGATCTTGATCGCCGATCAGACCGAGAGAGTGGATGCTTTCATCTTCCAGGTTCGCAGCGGCGAGAGCACATTCGAAAAACTGAAGCTTGCTGCGGGCGTCCGTTACAGCATTCCCACGGAGGGCGATGAAACGACCGTCTGGAACGTGAGCGGAAACTACGACGTCACCGACAGACTGTTTGTGCGCGCCAGTGTGGGGACGGCCTATGCGCTGCCAGATGCAGAGCAGCTGTTCGGCATCGATCCGTGCTGCACGCGTGGCAATCCGGCTCTGTCCGGCGAAGAGAGCACGAACGCCAACATCTCAGTAGGTGGCAGCTTCGGCGACGATGCTGTCGAGTTCGGCTGGGAGTTGGTGGCTTTCGCACGAGACGTCAGGGATCTGATCAACGACGTCGATGACGGCACTGGCACCGGCAACTTCGTCTATGCCAACACGGACGGAACTTCGGAAATCCGCGGCTGGACTGCGATTCTGAACCTCGCCCTTGGCAACAGCTTTTCGAGCAACCTGTCGTACAGCCAGGTCGATGCAAACCTCGGCGATTCCAGCCTGCAGGTGGATCGCGTTCCTGAGGACACGGCCAAACTGCTCTTGAACTATCACCCTCAGAATCTTCCGCTCGGGGCGTCGGTTACCGTGAACCGGCGAGGCGAGACGTACCGGACGATGCCGTCCGGGTTGGGTCGGCAAGCACTGGGTACAGCGACGACTGCGGACTTGTCCGCCTTCCTGGAATTTGGCGAGGAGCGCAATCATCGGCTGACCGGACGAGTCCAGAACATCACCAACGATGAGTACCTGTCCTGGATGCAGCGTGAGTTCACCGACGACACGCGTACCCCTTACATCGTGAGGCTGCGCGGCGTCCCCAGGACTTATTTCCTCAGCTACAACTACTCGTTCTAAGAATTGCCTGGAGCCGGCCCCCATGGGGCCGGCTCTCAGCTGACTTCACGGCGCGGTCAGATTGGATCCGACAGGCAAGTCATCACCGGAACGGAGATCTGAACTGCATCGCCAGTGCATGCTGTGGCATGGCTGGCTCTCGGCTTTTGCGTTCACCGCGTTGCTCTTTTTCTCCGCCACCGGATTGTTGCTCAACCACCCGGAATGGTTGGAGCCAACGCCACCGAAGACCATCGAGAAGATCCTGGTCTTGTCGCAGGAGGAACTGGCGCGCTTCTCTACGGATGATCAGGGCCTGCGAGCGATGGCGTCTTACTTGACGGGGATCACACCAGTTTACGGAGCATTCAGACAAGGGTCTGTGGAGGACGGACACGCTGTGTTGCACCTCGAAAGCGTCCGTGGGCGTACCAGTTTCAAGGTCAACCTGCTCAGTGGGAAGGTCAATGTCAAGGTGCTCAAGGCCGGTGTAGTGGCGCTCATGAACGGGCTTCATCGCGGGGGCGAAAGCGCTTCACAATGGCGCGCGTTGATCGACGTAGCCGCGATCGCGCTCCTGGCTTTCTCGATACTCGGCTACATCCTGTTCTTCACAGTGTCGTCCGGTTTGAAGAAGAGCCTGTGGATCACGGCCGGTGGTCTTGCCGCAATCGTGTTCGTGTTCTTTGTTTTCGTGCCGTAGCCTTCCGAGGGCGCCAATCTCGGCCTGCTGGCGTTCGCCAGCGACCGGCGGCGTCGCACGAGCATTCGCATAGAGGTTGCCTTATGACCCGCATCGACCGAACCCGCACCATTCGCGCGCCGCACGGCTCGCAGCTCAGCGCAAAGTCCTGGCTGACGGAGGCTCCTCTCCGACTGTTGATGAATAACTTGGATCCTGCGGTGGCCGAACGCCCGGAAGAACTGGTGGTTTATGGCGGTATTGGACGTGCGGCGCGGGATTGGGAAAGCTTTGACAGAATCATTGAGACGCTCAAGCGGCTCGAGGCGGACGAGACCTTGCTGGTCCAGTCCGGAAAACCGGTCGGCGTTTTCCGCACCCACAAAGATGCGCCCCGAGTCCTGATTGCGAACTCCAATCTCGTGCCGCGTTGGTCCACTTGGGAGCACTTCAACGAGCTCGACCGCAAGGGCCTGATGATGTTTGGCCAGATGACGGCGGGCTCGTGGATCTACATCGGCAGCCAGGGCATCGTGCAGGGGACTTACGAGACCTTCGTGGAGATGGGCCGGCAGCACTATGACGGGGATCTGACGGGCAAATGGATTCTCACAGCCGGCCTGGGCGGCATGGGAGGCGCACAGCCGCTCGCAGCAACGATGGCCGGTGCATCTATGCTCGCCATCGAATGTCGTCCTGAATGCATAGCCAAGCGGCTGCAAACAAGATACCTCGACCGGCAGGCACACTCCCTTGACGAAGCGCTAGAGGTACTCGAAGAGGCCAAACTAAAGGGGCAGCCGATCTCCGTTGGCCTGCTCGGGAACGCCAGCGAGGTGCTGCCCGAGCTTCTCCGGTGCGGCGTGCGCCCTGACGCTGTCACCGATCAGACCTCGGCACATGATCCCGTCAACGGCTATCTCCCGACGGGATGGTCATTGCAGCAATGGGATCGCCTGCGTGCGGAAGACCCGGCCCTCGTTTCACGCGAAGCTTGTCTGTCGATGGCACGTCACGTTGAAGCCATGCTTGCCTTCCAGAAGCTTGGTATCCCGGTTTTCGATTACGGCAACAACATTCGCCAGGTGGCCTACGACCAGGGCGTAACCGATGCCTTCTCTTTTTCCGGGTTCGTGCCTGCTTACATTCGACCCCTGTTCTGTCGTGGGATAGGACCCTTCCGGTGGGCGGCATTGTCGGGCGATCCGGAAGATATCTATCGAACGGACGCAAAGGTGAAGGAATTGATCCCGCACGACGGTCATTTGCATCGTTGGTTGGATTTGGCGCGCGAGCGCATTGCATTTCAGGGGCTGCCGGCACGGATTTGCTGGGTGGGGTTGGGAGATCGTCACCGCCTGGGTCTTGCCTTCAACGAGATGGTTGCGAGCGGCGAACTCAAAGCGCCGGTCGCAATTGGCCGGGATCATCTCGACTCCGGATCCGTTGCCTCTCCCAATCGCGAGACGGAATCCATGCTTGATGGGTCTGACGCGGTTTCCGATTGGCCATTGCTCAATGCGTTGTTGAACACCGCAAGCGGTGCAACATGGGTGTCTTTGCACCACGGAGGTGGTGTCGGGATGGGCTATTCGCAGCACGCAGGGCTTGTGATCGTGTGCGACGGCACCCCGGAAGCTGCGGCGCGCATCGATCGCGTACTGTGGAACGATCCAGCAACCGGCGTGATGCGTCACGCGGACGCGGGATACGAGTTGGCCGAACAGTGCGCGCGGAACCACCAGCTCGACCTTCCCGGGATTCTCGGCTCAAGGGAGTCAACTGAAAACGCGGGCAAGCGCGCTCGGGCCGGCGGCTGAGATCAGTGACGCTCGATCCACGAGAGCGATGGCTGATCGAAGATCCGGGTAAAGATAACGGTCCTCCTCCAAGGCTGGCACGGCTTCGCGAATCACTGCGCGAATCCGTTCCAGGACCGGACTGCTTTGCAAGGGACGATGGAAGTCGCAACCCTGCGCGGCTGCGATCACCTCGATGCCCACGATGGCGCTTGCATTGCGAAGCATGGGATGCAAGCGTCGGGCGCCGTGAGCGGCCATCGAGACGTGGTCCTCCTGATTCGCAGATGTCGGGATCGAGTCGACGCTTGCGGGATAGGCGGCCTGCTTGTTTTCCGACACGAGCGCGGCTGCCGTCACCTGCGGGATCATGAATCCCGAGTTCAAGCCCGGGTTGGGTGTGAGAAACGCGGGGAGGCCGGAAAGCGCCGGATCCACCAGCATCGCAATGCGACGCTCGGCAAGGGAGCCGATTTCACACACGGCCATCGCAATCATGTCAGCAGCGAACGCCACGGGCTCGGCGTGAAAGTTTCCACCGGAGATCGCCTGATCCGCGTCTGCAAAGATGAGCGGATTATCGGAAACGCCGTTCGCTTCTGTTTCGAGGGTGTGCGCCGCTTGCCTCAGCAGGTCGAGCACTGCACCCATGACCTGGGGCTGACAGCGCAAGCAATACGGGTCCTGAACACGATCGTCCCTTGTAAGATGTGAAGCTCGCAGTGGCGACTCATGCATCAGTGCGCGCAGGCTCTCGGCAACTTCGATCTGCCCCTGATGCCGACGTAACGCATGAATGCGCGCGTCGAACGGCGTATCCGAGCCTTTGGCGGCTTCGGTGCTCAGGGCGCCTGAGATGAGCGCAGACTGAAACACGCGGTTGGCCGCGAACACTGCCGAGAGCGCGTTCGCCGTTGAAAATTGAGTTCCGTTGAGCAGACCCAGGCCTTCCTTCGGGCCGAGCACCAGCGGCGAGCACCCCAGCCGCTGCAACGCGGTAGCGGCGTTAATGCGTTCGCCCCGCACAATCACGTCTCCAACGCCGAGCAGCGCGGCGGTGAGATGCGCCAGCGGCGCGAGGTCACCGGACGCGCCCACGGAGCCTTGTGAAGGTACGACCGGCGTGACGTTCTCCCGAAGGAGGGTCTGCAGGAGTTTGATCGTGTCTGGGCGCACGCCGGAGGCACCTTGTGCGAGGCTTGCTACCTTCAAAGCCATCATGAGGCGGGTGATTGGAAGGGAGGCGGGTTCACCAACTCCCGCCGCGTGCGAAAAGACGATGTTGCGCTGGAGCAGCTCGATCTGCGTGGGATCTATGCGCACGCTCGCGAGCTTTCCGAAGCCTGTATTCACACCGTACACCGGATCACCCCGAGCAACGATGCGCGCAACGGCAGCAGCACTTGCCGCAATGAGCGACTCACAGGAAGGGTCCAGGCGAATCCACGCGCCATCGTGTATCGATTGCCACTGCGAGAGTGAGACATTGCCTGGCGTGAGAACTACTTCGCTCAATGGCCTCTCCAGACGCGTCCGTGTAGCGGGTTGAATCCCATGCGGTAGACCAGCTCGGCTGGGCGCTCGATATTCCAGATCGCGAGGTCGCAGCGCTTTCCGATCTCGAGCGTTCCGCGGTCGCTGAGCAGGCCGAGGGCGCGCGCAGCTTCTCGAGTAACTCCCGCAAGGCATTCACCGATGGTGAGACCGAAGAGCGTTGCGCCCATGTTCATCGTCAGCAACAGGGACGTCATGGGAGAAGTCCCCGGGTTGCTGTCGCTGGCAACCGCGATGCGCACGCCATGTCGGCGCAGCCACTCGACTGGTGGTTGTTTATGTTCACGAAGGAAGTAGTAGGCTCCGGGCAGCAGTACCGCGACCGTCCCCGCGCGCGCGAGGGCCACGACACCGGATTCACTCGTGTATTCCAGATGATCGGCGGAAAGCGCCCCGACACCGGCCGCAAGCGCCGCACCGCCACCGTCGGAAAGTTGGTCGGCATGCAGTTTCACTGCAAGTCCGTGGGCACGGGCCACATTCAGGACTCGCCGGGACTGTTCCGGAGTGAATGCGATCCGTTCGCAGAAAACATCGGCCGCATTAGCCAGGCCGAGTGCGGCGATAGCCGGGATCATCCCGAGAACCAGGTTCACGTACCGCTCGGGGTCTCCCTCCGCTTCCGGCGGCACACAATGTGCGCCGAGGAAGGTTGTCTGGACATCCACATCCCGAAGCCTTCGAAGCGCAGCAGCAGCCTCGAGCTGCGCTATTTCAGCCTTGAGCGTCAGTCCGTACCCGGACTTGATTTCGATCGTGGTGAGACCTTCCCGTAGCAAGGCATCCAGCCGCGGAAGTGTCTTCTCCACGAGTTCCAGCACGCCTGCTGAGCGCGTGGCGCGTACCGTCGAAAGTATGCCGCCGCCGGTGAGGGCAAGTTCTTCGTAGCTGGCGCCGGCAAGGCGTCGCTCGAAGTCGCCAGATCGATCACCGGCATACACCAGGTGGGTGTGGCAGTCGATGAGGCCAGGCGTGATCCATCGCCCCTCGCAATCGATGCGTTCCGGAGCATCGAGCGAAGAGGGCACATCCGACGTGCCGCCGACGAAGCAGATCCTGCCATCGCGGCTTGCGATGACTCCTTTCTCGACGACATCGCCCTCGCGGCCGACCATGGTCAGCAGGCGGGCATTCTCCCAGATCCGATCGCAAAGCATCCGAACTTGCCCTGCTCATTGCCTTGTTCTATGTTGTCTATACATATCTAAGCAAGCCGTGATTGTCCAGTGAATCGCACCCTGAATCCCGCAGCCGCTCGGCCATCAACCGGTTCGTGCCGTCTCTGGTTCGAATCCGCGTTGCTGCCCCAGGGGTGGGCGCGGAACGTGCGCGTGGATGTTTCAGCCGGGAAGATTGTCAGCGTCGACATTGAAGTAACGGCGGCTGCCGGCGACGAACGGCATCGCCTCGGCGTTCCAGGCATGCCGAACGTGCATAGCCACGCGTTCCAGCGGGCGATGGCCGGTCTTACGTCCGCACGAGGGCGATCAAGCGACAGTTTCTGGACCTGGCGCGAGTTAATGTACCGGTTCGTAGGTTGCCTGCAACCCGATGACCTCGAGGCCATTGCCGCGCAAGCCTATGTGGAGATGCTCGAAGCGGGCTTCACGCATGTTGGGGAGTTTCACTACTTGCATCATGCCGCTGACGGGACGCGTTACGCCGAATTGGCCGAGAACAGCTTCCGGTTGCTGAGCGCGGCGCAGGATACCGGTATAGGTCTTACGATCTTGCCTGTGTTCTATGCACACAGCGGATTTGGCGGTGCAGCGCCACAGGCTTCGCAGCAAGCATTCATTACACACCTCGATGAGTATTCTCGCCTTCTGCATGACGTGAGCCGGCAGGCTGCGGCCGTGACCGATACCGTCGTTGGAGTTGCTCCTCATAGCCTCCGTGCCGTTACTCCGCAGGAGCTGCAGGTTGTCTGGGGACTGTTACCCGACACGCCGGTGCATATCCACGTCGCTGAGCAGACACGTGAGGTAGAAGAGTGCGTCGCATGGTCAGGACAGAAGCCCGTGGCATGGCTATTGGATCATGCCCCTGTTGATTCACGCTGGTGCCTGGTGCATGCCACGCACATGGATGCACAGGAAACTGGTGCGCTCGCTCGAAGCGGTAGCGTGGTGGGTCTGTGTCCCATCACGGAGGCGGACCTTGGCGACGGGCTGTTTCCCGCGATTACGTACGCCAATGCAGGCGGGATGTTTGGCATCGGGTCGGATTCCAATGTGGTGATCGATGTCGCGCAGGAGCTGCGATCGCTTGAGCATGGCCAGCGGCTTCTGCACCGTGCCAGGAATGCGCTGGCGCGCGATGAGTTATCTACTGGACGCGCTCTCTTCGAAGACGCTTCGCGCGGCGGTGCTGTTGCGTTGGACTCGCAGGCGGGACGACTCGAAGTGGGTCGGTCTGGAGATATCGTCAGCCTCAACCTGAATCATCCCGCCATGCTGGCTCGTAGCGGCGATTCGTTGTTGGATACGTGGATACTCGCCACAAGGGAGCCGCTGGTTGACTGTGTGTGGCGGGCGGGTCGTCCCCTCGTGCGGGGCGGGCACCACAAAGCCCGTTTAGCTGTACGAGAGCGCTACGAGCGAACGCTCAACAGGCTTCTGGTGTAGCTGGAGTGCGTTCTCTTCGACATCGCTGCTGGCAGGCACGGCGGAAATCGTGCCATGATCGACCAATCATGCTTCGGACGATTCTCATCGCGGTGTTGTGCCTGGCCTTGGCGACGATGGGCGTTTCGGGCATGCACGCTCACATTCCGGGCGGAGATAGTGCTGGCCATTCGCAGGATCGGACAGGTGACGGCCTGAAGCTCTATGGTGTGCTGGATGCGCAGCACCTTCCGGCTCACGATGAACATCGCGACATAGACGTCGACCCTGTTCCCAAGGCGTTCGGCAAGCACCTCGTCCTGAAGTTTTTTGTCCTCGTCGCCTTTGTGCTGGCAGGCATCCTTGCCCACCAGTTCGCAACCGCCTGCCGCAGGCTATTGGCCGAGACCAGTCCAAGCGTAAGGCGCCTTTGTCACTTTTTCCTGCCACCCGCGACTGCACCTCCCGGTAGCGCCCACTAGCGGTGACTCGACTCTTTGCCCCGCTTCAAAACGGGGTCTTGATGCCGATGGGAGGCGTTCATGCGATTTCTTCTTGCGCCCGCGCTGGCAGGTGCGTGGGCATGGTTCATGTGCGGCACCACTGCCGCGCAGGGCGACGCACAGGTCACCTTGACGTTACCTGACGCGGTTCGGCGGGCTATCAGCCAGCAGCCATCGCTTCACGGTTTTGAGTTTCAGCTGCGTATGCAGGAGGCCCGCATCGGCGAAGCCGGTCTGCGGCCATCAACTTCGGTCGGCTTGCTCGTGGAGGATTTCGCTGGCACCGGTGCACGAAGCGATATCGAAAGTGCGCAGACCACGTTGAGTCTGAGTCACGTAATCGAGCTTGGTGGCAAGCGAGACGCCAGGGTCGCCGCAGCGGAGGCGGGACACGGGCGCTTGCGGACCGAGAAGGCCGTGCTGCAGCTCGACGTGACCGCGGAAGTCGCCCGGCGGTTTGTGGAATCGCTTCATGAACGCGAGCTCTTGCGCATTGCGCAGGAGGGGCTCCAGCAGGCTGAAGCTTCGCATGCCGCCGCGGGTCGTCGAGTTCAAGCGGCACTCGCTCCGGCAGTGGAGGTCGCGCGGGCGGAAGTCGGCCTGTTACAGGCGAAGCCCGCGCTGGAGCACGCCGAGCATCGACTCGAGAACAGCCGCGTGTTCCTGGCCGCGGCCATGGGTGATCGCACCGTTCGGTTCGGGGACACGGCGGGCGACCTGTTGGCGATCGACGAACTGGCGCCCATCGAGGAACTGCTCGAATGGATGGAAACCTCGCCGGACCTGATGGCGTTCGCGGACGAAGCGCGACTGCGGGATGCACAAATACGACTGGCCGAGGTCCAGCGCCGACCGGACATTCGCACCGAGTTTGGTTTTCGCCGCTACGAACTGGACGACGATGTGGCATTTATTGCTGGATTCAACGTGCCTCTCGGCACCGGCAATCGAGCACGGTACGGCATCGACGTTGCGCGGGCCGAGCGTTCGAAAGCGGACACGGACCGTGAGTCGGCATTCCTGAGGGCGCAGGCGCACCTGCTGGCCCAGTACGGAGAGATCAAGCACGCCATCCTCGAGGCACGCACGCTGCGAGACTCGGTCATTCCGCAGCTCGAAAGCGTCTGGAGCAAGACCGGCGTCGCATATCAGCGCGGTCGATACTCCTACCTGGAGCTGATGGATGCCCAGCGCGAGCTCCTTGGGGCCCGCCGGCGCCTGGCTGACGTAGCTGCCGAATTCCACATCCTTCGCATCGAGATCGAGCGCCTGACGGGCCAGAGTCTCGAGGCTGCCGGGGTCAAGCCATGAACTCACTCCTTAAAATTGCTTTGGTCACGTGCGCGATCGTGGTCAGCGTCAGCCTCAATGCGTGTCGCTCCTCTGAGGAGCCGACCGGAGAGGCTTCCGCCGCGCAGGACTACGAACGAGGCCCCCGCAACGGCCGCTTGCTGCGAGATGGCGACTTCGCGCTGGAACTGCAGATTTTTGAGGACGGTGTACCGCCTGAGTACCACGTCTACCTGTTTCGTGACGACAAGCCTCTTCCGCCCACCGAAGCGCGAGTCCGCGTCGAGCTGACGCGTCTGGACGGCGCGGTCAACCGCTTCGATTTCACGCCGGACAGCGCTTACCTGCGCGGCAATGGTGTTGTCGCCGAGCCGCATTCGTTCAGTGTTGTTGTCACTGCGGAGGAGGGCGGTCGCAGCCATCGCTGGGTATACGACAGTTTCGAGGGGCGCGTGACTATTCAGGCCGACAAGGCAGACTCAGCCGGCATTCGCACTGAGAACGCAGGTGCTGCCGTGATCAAGGATACGCTGACTCTCAGCGGGCGCGTTGCTCCGAACGCCGAGCGGGTTCGGGCTGTCACGGCGCGTTTTCCTGGCGCGATCCGCGGGGTATCGCATTCAGTTGGCGACGCGGTGCGCTCAGGCGAGCGTCTCGCCCTGGTCGAGAGCAACGAAAGTCTCGAGACGTATGCCGTCACGGCCCCTATTTCGGGTGTGATCACGAAACGGCGCGCAAATCCCGGAGAGAACGCGGGCACTGAGCCCTTGTTTGTGATCACGGACTACCGCGCGTTGTGGGTCGAACTCAACCTCTTCCCGCGCGATCTAGCCCGCGTGAAAGTCGGGCAACGGGTCTCGATCAAAAGCGTGAACGGAGATCAAACGGGCGAGGGACGCGTCATTCGCGTGGCACCGCCAGATGAGCAACGAGCCGGCTCGCCTGGCGTGTACACGGCGCGCGTCGAGCTTGCAAACAACGACAAGGCCTGGGTCCCCGGGCTGTTCGTTGAAGGCGCCGTTCACGTTGGCGAGAAGGCGGTTCCATTAGCGGTCAAGCGCAGCGGCCTGCAGGGCTTTCGCGATTTCACGGTCGTGTTCGAGCAGATAGGCGACACCTACGAAGCGCGAATGCTGGAACTTGGCCGGCAGGATGGCAACTGGGTGGAGGTCCTCGGCGGCCTAAAACCTGGTGCGCGGTACGTGACTGAGAACAGCTATCTCATCAAGGCCGACATCGAGAAGTCCGGCGCGAGCCACGACCACTAAGGAGCCAGCATGCTGGAACGAATTCTTCACTTCAGCCTGGAGCACAGGTTCGGCGTTCTGCTGGGCGCCGTTGTGGTCGCTGCACTCGGCATCTGGAGTTATCAGCGTCTTCCGATCGATGCCGTTCCCGATATCACCAACGTACAGGTGCAGATCAATACTGAGGCATCTGGGTTCACGCCATTGGAAGCCGAGCAACGAATTACGTTTCCGCTGGAAACGGCAATGGCGGGCCTGGCGGGGCTCGACTACACGCGTTCACTCTCTCGATATGGCCTTTCGCAAGTCACGGTTGTGTTTAAGGACGGAACTGACCTGTTTTTCGCGCGCCAGCAGGTGGCAGAGCGTTTGCAGGCGGTGAGCGCCCTGATGCCGCCCCGCATCGAGCCGCAGATGGGGCCAGCGGCGACAGGTCTGGGCGAGATCTTCATGTACACCGTGGATGCCAAGCCGGGGGCGCGGAGTGAACAAGGCGGTGCGGTCACAGCCACGGACTTACGACTGGCCCAGGACTGGATCGTGCGACCCCAACTACTTCGCGTGCCCGGAGTAGCAGATGTCAACACAGTAGGAGGCTATGAGAAACAGTACCTCGTTCAGCCACAACCGTCACAACTTCTCGCCTATGGGCTGACGTTGTCGGATGTCGTCTCGGCACTCGAGCGCAACAACGCGAATCGAGGCGCCGGCTACATCGAACGCTTTGGACAACAGATGTTGCTGCGTGTGCCCGGGCAGGTCACGTCGGGCGAAGCGGCCATCGAAGATCTCAAGCGCATCGTGGTGAAGACCGAGCTGGGCGCGCCGATTCGCGTAGGAGACGTTGCTTCCGTGACTACGGGGTCCGAGTTGCGCACTGGCGCGGCTACGCAGGATGGCCATGAAGTGGTTCTCGGGACCGTGCTGATGCGAGTGGGGGAAAACAGTCGCACAGTGGCTCGCGGCGTGGCGGAGAAGCTCCAGCAGATCAACACAAGTCTCCCACCCGGCATCGAGGCGAAGTCGGCCTACGATCGCACGACCCTGGTAGACAAGACCTTGCAGACCGTCCGGAAGAATCTCGTCGAAGGCGCATTGCTGGTTATTGCCGTCCTCTTCGTGCTACTGGGCAACCTTCGTGCCGCGCTCATCACCGCAATGGTCATCCCGCTGACGATGCTGATGACGATGACGGGCATGGTGCAGGCCGGCGTCTCTGCGAATCTCATGAGCCTCGGTGCACTGGACTTCGGACTGATTGTCGATGGTGCCGTAATCATCGTCGAGAATTGCTTGAGACGGCTCTCACTGTTTGGTTCTGGCGGTTCTGTCATGCCGTTGAGCGAACGGCTCCAGATCGTGTTCGAGGCGACTCGCGAGGTGATACGGCCCGCGCTCTTCGGCGTGTTCATCATCACAGCCGTGTATGTACCCATCTTTGCGCTGAGTGGTGTCGAGGGAAAAATGTTTCATCCCATGGCGCTGACGGTGGTGATTGCGCTTCTGTCGGCAATGGTCTTGTCCATTACGGCCGTCCCCGCCGCCGTGGCGCTACTCGTGCGCAAGCGACCTCGCTCCCATACCGAAGATCGCTTCTCGAGCTTCGCCGATCGCTTCTATGCGCCCCTCCTGAATACGGTCCTGCATGCTCGGGCCGCGGTCGTTGGTATGACTGCAGTGCTCGTTGTACTTGTCGGGTTACTTGCTGCACGTATGGGATCCGAGTTCCTCCCCAGCCTGGATGAGGGTGACATCGCCATGCATGCGCTGCGAATTCCGGGCACGAGCCTGACGCAGTCGGTTGGTATGCAGGAGCAGCTGGAGTCTGCCGTTCGGCAGCTTCCTGAAGTGAGTCATATCGTGACCAAGCTGGGCACTGCCGATATCGCGACCGATCCGATGCCACCGAGCGTCGCGGACAACTTTATTATTCTGAAGGACCGCTCCGAATGGCCGGACCGACGCAAGCCCAAGGCACAAGTAGTTGCAGACCTGGAACGTGCGGTCAGCGAAATTCCGGGAAACAACTACGAGTTCACCCAGCCGATCCAGATGCGCTTCAATGAATTGCTCTCGGGCGTTCGCGCCGACGTGGCTGTGAAAGTGTACGGCGATGATCTCGATCGCCTGGCCGAGATCGGTGCCCGGCTGCAGACGATAACGGAGAGAGTACGCGGGGCCGAGGACGTAGCGCTGGAGCAGATGACGGGTCTCCCCGTCCTGAGCGTGCAGCCGCAAAGAGAGGCACTCGCTCGCTATGGCCTGGACGTATCATCGCTTCAAGATCTCATGTCTGCGGCGTACGGTGGTGAGCCGGTCGGTACTGTATTCGATGGTGATCGCAGGCATGACCTCGTCGTGCGATTGCCCGATTCGCTGCGGGAAGACTTCGATGGATTCGCTTTGCTGCCCGTTCCCTTACCCGGCGGTGGATATGTTCCGCTGGGCGAGGTAGCGCAGCTGGAGCTCGCGCAAGGGCCCAACCAGGTTAACCGTGAGAACGGCAAACGCCGCGTGGTCGTGACGGCAAACGTGCGCGGCAGAGACCTGGGGAGCTTCATCGCGGAACTGCAGGACCGAGTCTCGAAAGAGGCCGAAGTGCCAAGTGGCTATTGGGTGGAGTATGGCGGAACGTTCGAGCAACTCGAGTCTGCCGCTCGACGGCTGGCCATCGTCGTTCCGTTGACACTCGCACTTATTCTCGGCCTCTTGTGGCTTGCTGTTAAATCGATGCCAACAGCGCTACTGATCTTCACTGGCGTGCCCATGGCACTCACCGGTGGCGTGCTCGCTCTCTGGCTACGCGACATTCCGCTGTCGATCTCTGCTGGCGTCGGTTTCATCGCGCTTTCGGGAGTCGCGGTGCTTAATGGGCTCGTGCTCGTGAGTTTCATTCGCGATCTGCTTAAGCAAGGTGTCGAGCTCGACGAGGCGGTTAGACGAGGGGCGATGACGCGCCTACGGCCGGTGCTGATGACGGCACTCGTCGCGGCGCTCGGATTCGTACCCATGGCGTTTAACACGGGCATTGGAAGCGAGGTTCAGCGCCCGCTGGCGACAGTTGTGATCGGTGGAGTGATTTCCTCCACGATCCTCACTCTGCTGGTACTGCCCGCCTTGTATCGGCTGGCAGGCAACCGTCAGGATACGACCGTGGTCGATGGTCGGCTCGTGATGGCGGGCTCTTAGATATCCACGTCGCGCGATCACAGGAGGAGGATGCATGTATCTGCTCCTCAAGTTCATCATTTCTGCGCTCATCGTGGTTGCCGTAGCTGAGATCGCCAAGCGCAGCACGGTATTCGGCGCGCTCGTCGCCTCGCTTCCGCTGACTTCCGTGCTGGCGATGATCTGGCTATACCGAGACAGCGGGGATGCGAACCGTGTCGCCGCATTGTCGGGCGAGATCCTCTGGCTGGTGCTGCCGTCGCTTCTGCTTTTCATCGTTCTGCCGGTACTCATCCGGCGCGGCATGGAATTCTATCCGGCGTTGGGAATCTCATGCGCCTGCACGGTAGTTGGGTATCTTGCAATGTCCTTTGCCATGCAGCGGTTCGGACTCACGCTCTAGGCGTGCGGTGATTGGATTGCATTGTTGTCTTGCATCAGCTTAGGCCCTCTGAGATGTCGCCGCACGTCAGAGCAGGTAGGTTTGTATCAACGATTCAAGTCGCAGCGCCAGCCTCCGCCAACTCATAGCGCGCCGAACGACCGGCACCGCGTAACAGTAGATTCCCTTTCGACAGCAGGTCAGCGACATCGCGCTGTGCAGTCACCGCGCTCGCGCCGGTCAGGTGAGCGTGCTTTTTATTCGTCATGCCGCGCGTGAACCCTGCCGGCACTCGTCCCGCCCGCACCAGCTCGACCATCTGCCGCCGGAACTCGGGCGCGTATCTCGTCCCCTTCTTGCCCATGGTTGACTCCTCGGTCTGTGACACTGAAAAGTCCACCAAAACGGGTCAAGTCCATTTTTCTGTTCGCTTTCAATCGTCGGGCACGGCGCCAATCACGTCGAGCGCCTCAGTTCCAGGTGCGCCGGCCTTCCCCACCATTGCGGCAGACTACATGGCGCAACTGCGACACCCAAAGGTCGCCAAAGTAGCCTGGGTGCAAGTTGACGCGGATGCAGTGTCCCTTGCGCAAACGCCTGTAGAGGGACCTACCCACGCGCAGCTCACGTCCGGCGTCGAGCGCGCCGTCAGGCCATCGATCGATTACGATGAAGTAGCGCCTGCTCTTGAACCAGATGCTTTCATACATTTCGGCAACGCGGGCTTCGTGAATGCGCACCGGTGCCTCGTCGCGGCGCTGGTTCCACTCGACAAGGAGGGCGCGCGTTGCGTACCACGCGCATGGAACGCCGACGAGGATCTCCCACAAGACAAGGTGCCTGCGGGAAGTGCGGGCTGTCGTGCTGTACGTAAGCAACAGCAGTATCACGCCGAAACCGACGGCGAAGGATGCGGCGATTGCGTTGACATGTGCGAACGCGAGCTGCCGCGGCCAACTGATAATGTCGACCCACAGGAAAGCCAGGAAGCTCAGCACACTGAGAATGATCGTGATGGTTATGACGATCGAGTGCGTCGAGATGCCCGGATCACGTTCGTTCGTCCACTCGGGAGCATTTATCGCCACCAGGCGCTGGCTAACGCGCTGAAGATACGGCAGCAAGCGGCGCGCAGCTGACGCAGCCATGCACTCATCCGTGTCACGGCCTGCCTCGCCAATCTCAGAACGTGGGTAGGCTGCTACGAGCTTGCCGCCGTAACAGTTCAGCACTCCACCCTGGGTAATTGCGGCAAGCCTGCGGACCGTTCCGCGCAGCTCGGCATCAGACGACAGTGCCCTGAGCATCGTTGAATCATCACAGAGCACGTAAATTGACTCATCGAAAAGCACATCGCCAGCTTGCCACTCGTTGGCAATGCCGAGCCGCTTGGCCATGACGTCGAATCGACCCTCGGTACGCATCACGAAACGGACGTTGTTCGGCGCTGAAACGGCGATGAACACGGACACGACCTGGCGCTTGTATCGACCGACGTGGTATTCGAACTGTTCTCCGTCGAGCGCCGCGGCCTTACCCTGGAATCTTCGCGGGAGCATGAGAAGGGCGAGCACCGACCTGGCTGCCGCGAGGGTGAAAAGCAAGAGGCGAATCCAGTGCATGGCATTCGGACTGTACTACAAGCGCAGTACAGCGGCGGGCGAGCGCGTGCGTGCCTCCCGCAACCCAAGGCTTGGCAGAATACCCTGTTGACACGGCGATGCTCTCGGTTTACTGTTTTCCTGTACTATGACACTAGTACAGCACAGAAGATCCCGGGAGGTCGCTCGATGCTGAAGGCGATTGCACTCGGTGCGGCAGCACTGTTATTCCTGCCCATTGCACAGGCCGATACACCCGTCGAACGCTGGGTGGCCGCTGCAGGCGGCAGCGAGAAGCTCGCGACCGTCCGGACCACGTACCGGGAGGCGACGATCGAAGTGTTGGGGCACGTGGGCGCGATTCGAATCTGGCGCACGACCGAGGGCAAGTACCGCAAGGAAGAGAACATCGGAGCGTACTCCCTGGTCGAGACATTCGACGGTGAACGCGCGATGCTGCGAAGGCGTGCGGGCCCGGTCGTTGAGATGAGTGCGGCTGACCTTGCGCGTGCGCGCTCGATCGCGTTCGCGAACGCGAGCGCAGTGTATTTTGTCGCATTTCCCGAACGCCGTCGCGGCAGCGTTTCCGTAGAGAGCGACGGAACGATCGTGCTGAAGCCAGAGGGAGGTATCGAATGGCGGGTCACGCTCGATACCGACACGGCCCTTCCCAGGACGATGGTCCACCAGGAGGAGGACCAGACGATTACCGTGAGTTTTGTCGACTACGTCACCGTGGATGGAATCCAGTTCGAGAGGGAGATCCGTCGAACCATGGGGGAACGCGGCCCGAACTCGCTCATCCGGTTCACGAAGACGCTCGTCAATCCCGAGATTGACGGCTCTCTCTTTAGTCTTGCCGGCGAGCAGGCGGCCCCCTAGGCGCGGCCGGGGCAGTTCATCTACACCGATAACACCAGGGGGATCCCGTGGATTCGTACGTCTTGGCCTGTCTCGGCGTGATCGGCGCAATCATCGTGGCAGTGTTGTTTTTCCGCCGAGGGCGCGGGCCGAACACGCACGAGAAGCCTGACGAAAGCGAGAGCCCGGGTGACCGAGAGTGACTTCCTTGCGCGAGCCCGGCGATATGCCGCGAAAGGAGAACGCCCGCGCAATACGGACATCCGCTGGCGTGGAGAAGAGAGGGTGGTTCTGGATTGTCGGATTCTTCCTGATCTGTCCCTGCCATCTGCCTCTGACGCTCTGGCTGGTCGGCTTGCTCCTTTCGGGCACTGCGGCGGCGGTGCTGGTCGGCGAACATCCTTACATTGCTGGAGCGATCATTACGGTTGCATGGGTGGCGGGAACCTGGCGAGGCATTCACCTGCTTCGGGTATCAAGGCGGCTTCAGCGCGCTACCACTTGACGGAACAGGCATGCAAGACGTGAGTCGAGCGCAGATAGTTGATCGTCAGGCTGGGGCGGACGCGTCGGAGCCAAGCTCTCCGGATTCACCTCCGCGCAGCCGCTTTGCAGCTCAATTGCGCGGGCCATTGGGATTCGTTCTCATCCCAGTCGCTTTTCTTGCCGGCAATACGATTGTCGCGGGATACCTGTTGCCTTTGGGTGCGCTTCTCGTCCTGGCGTGGGCGTTTGCTTCGCGGACTCCGTTGCGCGACATCGGGTACGCAAGACCGCGAAACTGGCTCTTCACCATCGCTGTCGGCATCGCGATTGGCGTCGTGCTCAAGTTCGCGATGAAAGCCGTGGTGATGCCGGTGCTCGGCGCACCTCCAACCAACATCGCCTACCAGCATCTGGTGGGCAACACTCACCTGATCGTCGCGACTCTCTGGACGATGATCATCGTTGGTTTCGCCGAGGAAACGCTGTGGCGAGGATTCCTGTTCGAGCGGCTGCGCCGGTTGATTGGGGACAGCCGAAGAGCAGCGGGGTCGATGCTCGTCTTGACCTCTTTACTCTTCGGTCTCGCGCACTATCCGAACCAGGGTTGGCCCGGCGTCGAGCAGTCAATCGTCACCGGGCTCGTGTTTGGCGGAGCCTGCCTGGTCACGAGGAATCTGTGGCTCGCGATCATTGCTCATTCCTCCTTCGATCTCGCGGCGTACGCGCTGATCTTCTGGGGCCTCGAAACACGCGTCGCGACATTCTTTGTCAGCTAGCGTTCGCGACCGAAGATGAAGATGCAGCACCGATCAACACCACTCCTGGTAGCGCTGGGACTCCTGGGTGGCGCGGTGCTGGGGAGCGCACTGACGGTTGTCTCGCGCGGTGAAGAGACACATGAGGGTGAGGGAGCAGTCACAGGCATTGGAGGCGTCTTTTTGAAGGCAGATAACCCAGAGAAGTTGCGATCGTGGTATCGGGAACACCTCGGAATCGACGCAGGTGAATACGGCGTCAATTTCTTCTGGAGGGACGTGAAGGACGGACAATACGGACGCACCGCCTGGTCACTGTTTCCGAAGGACACGTCTTACTTCGGCCCTGGCGCACAGGAGGTAATGATCAACTACCGTGTCAGGGACCTGGACGTCGTCCTCGCGCGCCTGCGCCAGAAAGGAGTGAAACAACTCGGCGCCACCCAGGAGTACTGGTACGGCCGGTTTGCGTGGATTGTCGACGGTGAGGGTCACCGCATCGAGCTATGGGAACCCGATCGGTTCTCGCCGGAGGAGTTCCAGCGACGCCTGCAGCAGGAAGCAGGCCGCTGATACGACGACAGGCCCCGCATCCATTCTAGAATCGCGTGTACTGCGTCGCACTCAGCCGCCATTCGCCGTTCGCCAGCGTCCAGACATTGAGCCAGCGGAATTGTCCCGGCTTCGCCGTCTCCGGTGCTCCTATCGCCTGTGCTTCGGACAACCCGATGGCTATGGCCATGCCGCAAGAGGCCCGGATGCTGAGCTCCTTGATGCGGAAGTAAGCTGCCCACGGCGCTGGCTTCCACGCGCTCAGGATCTCGTCCAGCGGAGTGACCGACCCATCCGGTCCAATGGAAACATACTCGGGCCAGAACATGCGTGCGGCAGCCTCCACGGTCATACCCGTCACGTTGCTCGAGGCGCCAGCCTCTTCGAGTAACCGAATCTTCTCCACCACTGCCCCATTTGTGACCGCGCTGCAATGTCCTTCGGACGCGGTGTTGCCAGCATCGATGCGACCGCATGCCTGCAGCGCCAGGCAAGCCGCAATGACGAAGACACGCGCGATTCCCGGCATGAGCACGCGAACCTCCCTGCAGATCTTATCTGTACTATCTGTATAGTACAGTACAAACCCGTGGGTTTCATCCTGCCTGGCGCGGACGGTGAGTAGACGACCGTTGAATGCCGCGGCCTGGAGCTAAAAATCGCGTCGTGCGAACAACCTTGAAGCCAGGTATAGGAGGAGTCCCGACACCCCGATGCCGAGGGAAAGGTCTGTCCAGGGCAGGCTACCGGTCGCAAAGTAATCCTTCCCGGTCATGAGGCCCGCCAGGCTCCAGGGCAGAAGGTCCCGCAATACGTACTCGCAACTTCTCCACAGCACGACTGCGGCGGCGGTAATCAGTAGTGGCCGCCATACGTCGCTGAAGATTGTTGACAACAAAACCGCAAGGCTAAGGAACACCGCGCCGACGATGAACATGTGCACGGAGTGCACGATGGTCTCGACGAGGCCGTACTCCTCGCCAACCATCGGCGACAGGACGGGGATCGTGAGCGAGGAAATCAGGACGACTCCAAACCATTGAGCGAGACCCAGGCCGGCGCGCACGCCAAGCAGCCTGTCGCGTGAAACGGGGAGGGCGAGCGTGAACAGGTTGCCGCGACCGCCCGCGGCGGTGATCACGTTGCCACTGCCGAGCACAATTGCGAAGAGAGTACCGAGCAGCGGCAGGTTGTCGTCGTACCAGCGCACCCAGATGTAGCCGCGGTAACTCCCCTGCAGCGCCAGCGATTCCCGGATCTGCTGAGCCATTTCCGTGCTCATGGATTCGAGGTTCTGGGCTAGCGGAGTCAACTCGCGCGCGGACGGGTATCCGGCTACCGTGCCGGCGGCGGCGACGATCAGGAGACCGAGTGCGACCAGGAATCGCAACCGGGTTTCGAGCCAGGCCTTGTACCACAGCATGTCAGGCTTCCGGCGCGACACTTTCAAGGAAGATTTCCTTGAGCGTAACGGGTGCGACATCCACGGATATGGGTCGAAGGGCTCGGGCCTTGAGCAGTGCGCGTTCCGCGTCTCCCTTCACCATGAACTCGAGGACGCGCCCGTCGCAGCTGGTTCCTTCTATCCCCAGCATGCGTACGGCATGCTGTGGGACCGCTCCATCGAATACGAGGCGAACACGACGATAGGACTCACGTACGTCGTCGATCGCTCCCGTCACGACGACCTGGCCGTTATTGACAATGGCGAGGTGGTCCGCTGCCTGATCGATTTCTGCGATGTTGTGCGATGAAAGAAAAACCGTGACCCCCTCCTGCGACACGTGCCCGATAATTGCATGGAGGACTGCTTCCGCAGCCGCGGGGTCGAGCCCCGTAGTGGGCTCGTCGAGGATGAGCAGTTCCGCACCGGTTGCCAGGCCGAGAAGCAAGGCAAGTTTCGTGCGAGTGCCCTGCGAGAGCGACTTGATTCTGTGCTGGCGTGGGATACCGAAGCTTTTGACGTAGTGTGTCGCCAGGTCGGCGCGCCATGACGGGAATAGCCCGGCCGCAAAGCGTAGTAGCTGCTCCACGGACATGTAGTCGTAGAGGTCCTTCTCTTCGCTGACGAACGCTGTGCGCCGGCGGATGGCTACCGATGCGCGCGGATCGTTGGCGGCAACTCCAAAGACTTCAATCGCCCCGCTCGTCGGATGCACCATCCCGAGCATGATCTTCATCGTCGTCGATTTGCCGGCGCCATTGCGTCCCAGGAAGCCAAACACGGACCCACGCGGCACATCGAAGGTCATGCCGCGCAGCGCCTCCTGCGAGCCGTATGTCTTGCGTAGCTCCGTGCAGCGAATGATCGACGCTTCAGGCACGGCGTGCCGCAGTGCCTTTCATGTCGACGAGTTCGGCCTCAAACAGGCGGCGGATTTCATCGTCGCCAAGCCCGCGCGAGCGCAGCCTGGCAACCGCTTGACGCGCGACCACCTGTCCAGCGCGCATCTTGTCGGTCAGCCGTTTGCTTCGAGCGTTACCTGCTACGTAGGCACCGGCGCCATGGCGGATCTCGATCACACCCTCATGCTCGAGTTCACGGTAGGCCTTGGCGACGGTGTTGGGATTGATCGCCAGTTGCTCTGCAAGCGGGCGTATGCCAGCCAGCTGTTCGCCAGCTCGCAGCGCGCCCGTTTCAATGGCGTGCTTGATCTGCTCTATGATCTGAACGTAGATCGGAACACTGGTCGCCGGATTGGGGCGGGATAACAGCACGCGCGCAGTATTACTGAGCTGATACAGCGTTACAAGCGCGGCTTCTGCTGCCGTCTCAGTTTTCCGGCAGGAGCCCAAGCTGCCGCAAGATCGACAGCTGATCAAAGGTGGACCATTCCTCCAGTATTCTGCCGTCGACGATTCTCCAGATGGTGATGCCGCGGAGCTCCACTGGCTTTCCTGTTGCGGGCAAGCCCGCACCCGATCCGGTGTTGGTACCTCGGGCCAGCCACAGAACCGCTACATGGTCCTTCTCAGCAACTATCTTCTGAATTTCGACCGTTGCATCCGGAAACGCCAGGCGCCAGTTGCGGGCAGCCTCCATGTCCTGAGCCAGGTTCAAGTCGCGATTCAATCCGTGGTTTGAGAAGTCCGGGTGGTAGTAGACGGAAGCCAGCTCCAGGTTGCCCCTCGACAGAATTTCCTCGAACGCGCCTGCTGCCACGAGTTTGTTGTGTTCCTCGGGGCCGTTCGACAGGTCGCATCCCTGTGCGAGAGCAATGACGACTGGCACAAGCGCGATTGCTTTCATGTTTCCTGTTTCCGTTGCGAAAGCAGGCGCGCCGGCTTGTCGCTTGACATCGTCGCGTCGTTGCCGCTACAGTTCCGCTGTAATAGGACACTAGCACAGCGCAGGTGACTTGTGCCACCAGGAACCTCATCGTGAGGGATGTCGTCGTGAGCGCCAACTTCTATCGCGACCGGCTCGGATTCTCGTATGACCGTTTCTGGAATGATCCGCCCTCGTTCTGCATCGTAATGCCGAGACGCTGTACAGAGCGGCGCGAGTAAGGGGCGTGAACATCGTTCAGGACATCTGCGATCAACCGTATGGCTGTCGAGACTTCACGATCGAGGATTGCGACGGATATCGGCTGTGTTTTGGCGAGCCGATGGGCGGAACGATCCGAACATGGTGGGCGCGCGACGGCAGGTATCGCAGGGAGGAGGAAGTAGGGCCGTACACAATCATCGAGACGTTCGACGGAACAGTCGGAATGATCCGACGCGGCTCGCAACCCGCGCAGGTGATGGATGATGCCGACCTGGCACGGGCCCGGTCTCTTGCCTTTGCAAACTACGCGGCAGTGCTTTTCGTGGCACTCCCTGAGTATCGGCGCGGGACGGTCATAACGGAGGGCGATGGCACCATCGTGCTGCGGCCAGAGGGTGGAAATGACTGGTACACCGAGACAGTCATCAACCCGCCGATCGAGGATGCGTTGTTCAGGATTGCGCGACCGAGAACGGTGCAGTGAGCTGCCTCAGCGTCCCTCGGATGAGAAGGGCGGATTTGCGAGGACTACCGAGGTTTCTACCTGGCGGTCGGAGAGGGTCCAGTAGCTTCTAAGGAGATTTGCGGCGTTCTCGGACGGCACGAGAACGAATCCGTGTCGCTGGTAGAAAGAGATTGCCCAGCGTGCCGCCGCCCAAGTCCCGACCAGCATCGGCCGGCCGCTGTTGCGAAGCAGGTGCTCGATCAGTGACGCGCCGATGCCGCTTCTTTGATAGGTCGGAAGAACGTAGGCATGTCGGATCAGCTCCACATTCCTTACGTTCTGCACGCCCATGACGCCTACCAGTTCGCGCTCGTCTTCGCAGCCGCAGAATACGACACCGCTTTCAATGTCGCGCTCGAGCGTGGACAAGGGCATGTACGGCTCATGCCATTGATCCGCGGGAATTACTTCGCGATAGGCCTCGGCCGCCGCATTGATAACTCTGTGGATCGCGGGGATGTCTGCGGCACGGCATAGTCGGATACGTGTCATGGTAGAGAGATTCACGTGGCCAGGGCCCCCGCGTCTTGTACAGAATTGCAGGAGATCAGAGCCGGCGAGCGTAGCGGCTGGGGGTCACTCCGTACTTCTCCAGGAAGTGGCGATGCAGGTGGCTCTGATCGCAGAAGCCGGCCAAGACAGCTACCTCGCAGAGCGGATGCCCAGCTCGAATCAGCCGGCGCGCGTACTCCAGCCTCCGTTGACGGATGTATGCAAGGGGCGTCAAACCAAGGTGCCGCGCAAAACCGCGAAGGAGCTGATATCGGCTGAGCCCCGCTTCGCCGGCTAGCTGAGCGAGCGTCAACGGCGCTGCCGGATCGTCGTCGATTCTCTGACGCGTGTGCTCAATACGGGCCGCCGGCACGGTCCTACTACCCGATGGTGATGTCGTGTGACGGCCGAGCCCTGCCACGAAGCAGAGTATGGCCGACTCGCACGCCAGTGTTTCCCATGCGGTACTTGTGTTGGTGAGTGCGTCGGCGTATGCGAAGGCAGCGTCGAACAGTTGCCGCAGTCGCGCGTCGTGAAAGGCAGGCGACGCAAATACAAACTCGATCTTCGATCCTTCGTAAACGTCCTCGCAAGCCTTCGCCAGGACCGCAGGTTCGAAGTACAGGATTCGCCAGGAACGTCGCCAGTGACCAATAGGCCGTCCGTCGTGCACTTCGCCCGGATTGACGCAGATGAACGTTCCGGGGCCCGCTTCAATCTGTCCGCGGTCGCTCCAGGAGCTGTGACCGCCGGAATCGACGACGCCGATCCCGTATTGATCGTGCGTGTGCCGCGGAAACCGGCGGTCGGTATCGGCCGTCATCGGCTCGATACCCTCGAGTGGGTATTCGTGATAGCGGATGCAGTTGTTTGCGGTGCTGGACGACATGACACCGGAGCATGGGGCACGTCGCTGTGCGGCTGCAACCATGCCAGGAAGACTGTACTTGTTTCATAGTACAGTATGACTTGTAGAATCGCATGTTCTCACTCTGTCAAGATCGGCCAATTACGCGGGAGAAGGAGATCAGCATGCCAGCGGCCAATAGTCTGTCGAGGGTCGTCCAGATTTCGATGCGCGTACTCGATCTCGAACGCGCGATCCGCTTTTATCGGGACAGCCTTGGCCTGACTTTTCTCTTCCCGGTCCCGCCACGCATGGCATTCTTCGATTGTGGTGGCACGCGGCTCATGCTCGCTCTGCCTGAAGAGGGGTTCGATCATCCGGGATCGATACTCTATTTCGGAGTTGAGGATATCCATGCGATGCACGTGGAGCTGTGTTCGCGGGGCGTTACGTTTCGGTCGACTCCTCACAAGATAGGAGCCTTGGCAGACCGCGAGATCTGGCTCGCTGATTTCGAGGATACTGAGGGAAACACGCTGGCCCTCATGTCGGAACCACCGATCGAGCGCTGAGCGGGGTAAGTGCGCCGCACGCTTACGTCGGCGCGCGGACGCCCATTTTCGCTACGAACTCCGACCGTGCGACTGCGACCAGGACCACCGCCAGCACACACCAGATTCCCGCCAGCCACCAGTCAAAGGTGGGTTGAAAGCCGGGCGCCTCAGTTACGCCCGCCGTCAATTCCTGCAATGCGTAGTACGAAGCATTGACGGATCCATGCAACAGGATTGGCAGGATGAGACTGAGGTTTGATCTCAACGACAGCCAGGTCTGCAGGACCGAGAACGGAACCAGGAACACTGCAAAAGGCAGGAGCGGATCGTCCGCACCCTTGTTGAACAGAACATAGGCAGGCACGTGCCATGCGAACCAGGCAATCGCGATCAGCAAGCTCGCCACCAGGGGCGTGTGGTTCTCAAGCAGCTTTGGCAGCATGAAGCCGCGCCAGCCAAGTTCCTCGCCCAGGCCTCCCCCGAGCAAGACAACCACCACGAGCTGGGTCGAGAAAACGCCGATGGCGGCTACAAGATCTATCGCCCGCAGGTCCGCGGCGTGCCCCGACATCACCAGCGCGATCACGAACACGGTGGGTTGCAGGAGGATCGCGATCGCGTAGAGGAGCACCGGGGCACGCCATCGGACGCATCGGCGAATCAGATCCTTCACACCCGCGCTGCCCAGCGTGAGCGCGATGGTCAGCAAGCCCGCGAGGGTTGGCCCGAACTTCAGCAGCATCTCGGCGACCCAGCGAAGGTCGACGCCGAGTGATGACCCAACCTTTCTCAGTGTGAGGAAGGCAGCGATTCCCAGTCCGTACGTAATGACGAACGCCGCGACGATAAAGAAAGAGACTGGAAAGCGTTTGACGAGCTTCATGCGCCAAGATTGCTCAGCTGTCCCAGCCGAAGTAGAGCAGGATGATGCCGTACGTATCGATGAAGCCGTGCGCGAGCACGCAGGTCCACAGGTTTCGCTTCGAGAGAAGGAATGCAGCGCCGAGGATCAGCCCCGCCACGCCTGAATCCAGGATGCCGGCGGGCCCCTTATAAAAGTGCCCGTATCCGAACAAGATCGCGACTGCGATCACACCGAGCCACCAGGCAAGTCTCGAGCCTCCTGCCAGGTCGGCGAAGCGGCGGACCAGGTATCCGCGATAACCGATCTCCTCGCCGAACGCCGCAAATGTCCAAACGATCACAAACCAGAAAGCAGCTGTCGGCAGGTTGCCCTTGATCTCATCCGCGCCGCTCGGCAGGGCTGGTTCCGGCCAGAACCCGCTCGTCATGGGTTCGATTACGAAGTCGCCGAGCACGATGCGCAGAGCGGCCGCGGCAAGTGCGATCAGGAGAATGGTTCGCCAGGATTCCGGCAGCCGAAAGCCAATTGCAGACCAACGTCCATCACGGATACGCGCAGAGATGAGTCCGAGCGCTGCCAGGATGAGAACCTCGTTGGGCAGCACCTTGAAGACATTGTGACCAATGACAATGGCGGCACCGATGAAGAACTCGGCGCCGCTGATCCACCGACCGGCGGGTGACTCCGGGTGCAAGCGCGTCAGGAGGTTTGCATTCATCAGGCACGGCTTCCGATGAATGCACATTCTGGCCAATCGCCGCGAAACAGGAGAAGCTTCCAGGTCACCGATTTTCTCGTTTGTTTCATTGAGTGGAGCCAGCATGGAACCATCAACCATCGATCGCATCGACCGTCGCCTGCTGGCTCTGCTCCAGCGCGACAACCGTCGTCCGTTGCGCGCGCTCGCCGATGAGCTGGGCGTCTCGGCACCGACGTGCCTGCGCCGCATGCGGCGACTTCAGGCGCGCGGCATCATCCGCCATCACGTCGCATTGCTGGATCCGGAGCTCGTCGGATTTCACGTCACGGCCTACATCGAGGTCTCGCTTGGGCAGGCCTCGGGCACGGAAATGGCAGCATTCGAGCTGCGCATGCAGCGCTGCGCCGAAGTCGTGCAATGCGCCGAGCTCGCGGGCGAGGTTGACTACCTGGTCAAAGTGGTCGCGCGCGATCTCCCGTCATTCAGCGAATTCACCCGCAAGCAGTTCGCCGACGACAAGGCTGTGCGGTCCTATCGGACGTTATTGGTGCTGCGGCAGTCGAAGGGAGAGCATGCGTTGCCGATAGGGTGAACGGTGCTGTCCATCCACGCGCTTGCCGAATGTGATTATCGGCCGCCGTGTTGATGCCAGGGTGAAATCACATGCTGGAGGGCATCGGAGCCCATCGCGCAGAGAAGAGATCGCCTCCCACCTGGGTGGGTTTTGAATCAATGTCGAGGTATGAGAAACCAACGTCGCCACCGTGGTTGGAGAACAGGTCCACGAAACGCGCCCCTGACGGACCCGCTCGGAAGGTGTGAATGTTGTCCCTTGACGGAGATAGCGTGCTCGCCTCGCGCGCTCGAAGAAGCCGCTCAGCTGTTCTGCGGACAGTGAAAGCGGAGGTGGATGAGAAGGGCGGTGCTGAACCGTCGGGTTCATAGTGCGTGACTAGCGCCTCACCTTCTATGCCGATTGTGGCGACGCTGTAGTTGGGGTGATTGTGCGCCCGAAGGAGAGCGTTAGGGGCCATGCGATAACTAACGAGGGCGATGCCGTGCACGACATCTGTGGGAGGTTGCGTTCGAGCGAGTGGACGAATCTCGACTCCCGTCCGTCCCATCTCGCCCATCTTGGGCATAGGGAATGAATCCACTAGCATGGCTCGAGCAGCGACCTCATAGATGTATGCATCCTGTTCGGCCTTACTGCTCAAGGGGAGTTGATCACCAAACAGTTCGAGTGCCGTCATTAACTCAGCAAAGCTTCCTGGGTCCGGTGGTTCTGCACTCGCAAAGGACGTGAGCATGAATGCGCCACTCGCTCCAACCAGAAGCAGATCACGCCTCGTTATCTCGATAGCATTCGGCATTGCCGTACTCCATGCCCGCTGAGCATCGTGCAAGCTATCGAAAAGGGTGGCCGCTCTGCATGTGCCGAACGATATAGCTGCGGCGCCCTTATGACTTTCGGCCTACGGTACCCTCCAGTTTCGCCGCTACACTCGACTGCAATGACGACGTCATCTCTGCCACGGGCCCTGCTGTTCACCGGTATCGTCACCTGGATCGGCATTTGGCTTTCTTCGGTGTTGCCTTCCAAGCCGGACTGGCGGCTGTACCTGTGGGCAATCGCCAGCACTCTGTTCGTGACGTCATTCGTCTGGAATGCTCGTGCGGCGAAGAGTTCACTACTTGCGATCGCCGGCCAGAGTGCGGGCGTCATTGCGATGGTCGGGTTGCTTTGCAATGGCTATGAGGGACTCTTGCTCGTTCTGATTGCTGCGCAGCTCGCGCTGTACGGTGACAAGCGATTGGGCCTGGCCTGGATTTCGGTGCAGTCTGTAGCGCTTGGTATCGTCGTCGGTGTCCATTGGTCTGCGCAGGCGGCGTTACTGCTCACGCCACCTTATCTGGGTTTTCAGCTTCTCATGTTTGCCGCGGTCTGGTTGCTCGTGGAGGAGCGTCGTGCCAGAGATCGCCTCACCGAAGCGAACAAGACGCTGACACGGCTCGAGTCTGAACTGGCTCGGAAGGCGCGAGTTGAGGAGCGTCTGAAAATCGCGCAGGACCTGCATGACGTTCTGGGGCATCGCCTCACCGCACTAAGCTTGAACCTGGAAGTTGCCTCGCACGAATCGGTTGACTCGGCTCATGGGACGATCCGCATTGCGCAGGCTCTCGCAAGGGAACTCCTTCGCGACGTGACCTCGCTTGCCCGCAGTGCGAGTGACGATAAGCCGGTGGACCTCCCAGCGGAGCTGAGTCAGCTGGCGCGCGAGCTTCCACGGCCGCGCCTGCATATCGGGTACCCTGAGGACCTGCAAATAGCGGACGCATCCACGAGTCGCGCCCTGTTTCGCGTGGTTCAAGAGATTGTCACCAACGCCATTCGGCATGGAAAGGCGCAAAACCTCTGGCTCACGATCGAACGCACGCCCACCAGAGTGATCCTCCTGGCTCGAGACGACGGGGCGGCCGGTGTTTCAATCGTCGAGGGATTTGGTTTGATGGGGATGCGAAGAAGGATCGAGGAGCTTGGCGGTACACTCAGTGCCGCACGTAACCCGTCAGGTGGGTTCGAAGTTCGAGCTGAAGTGCCCTACGGGCGCCCCGAAGCTGCATGATCCGGGTCCTGATCGCCGACGACGAACAGCTGATCCGCAAGGGGTTGAGGCGGTTGCTGGAGCTAGCCGAAGGAGTAGTGATCGTCGGTGAGGCGGCGGATGGTGACCAGGTGCTTGCCGCCGTCCAGCAGCTTGAGATTGACGTTATCGCGCTCGACGTCCGCATGCCACGAATGGACGGTCTGCAAGTACTGGAGAAGCTGAGGGAGCAGCCAGCGCACCCAGGATGCCTCGTACTCACCACGTTTGATGATCCCGCTCTCCTGATTGAAGCCGCACGACGGGGTGCGAACGGATTCGTGCCAAAGGATATCTCGCTCGAGGAACTCGTGGCTGCGTTGCGCGCGGTTGCTGCCGGAGCTACGTGGTTTCAGCCGGTCGTTACGTCAAGCCTGAGAGAGTCATTTGATCGGCATCGCAGTGGGGCGTTAGCTCGCTCCTGCTCCTCGCTAACGGAACGCGAGACTGAAGTTCTGCGGCTAATGACCGGCGGACTGACGAACCGTGAAATCGCTGAGACCCTTCATACGGCGGAAGGCACAGTGAAGAATCAGGTCTCCAGCATCCTCGGTAAGATGGGTGTGAGGGATCGGACGATCGCCGTGCTCACCGCGATCGAATCCGGCCTGGTCTGAAAAACCAAACGCCGCTTCGGCGACTAGAACCGGGTGAACTGCGTGCGCCGAGCCAATCGCTCTCCGACCGGATCCACACGTTGAGCCAACGGACGTGGATAGGTTTCGTTCCCTCCGGAGCACCTCCACAAGGCCTCGGACATGCCGACCGCAATGGCCATATCGCAGTAGACCTGGATCTGAAGGTCCTTGATGTCAAGCCTGGTTGCCCAGGGACTGCTTTCCAGTTGCTGAGCATAGTCACCAATGCAGAAAGCAGGGAGTCCGCCTGGGCAGGGTCGATAAGATGCGGATGTTGCGTAGTGCGGCACCTGCACATAGCCTCTTGCGCCTTGTGCTTGATACAGAAGTGCGCGAGCGATCCGATACGTTCCCTGGTTTTCCTTACTCAAGCCTTGATCCTGACGTTCGTCTGACTGGTCAATTGGTTGGCGAACCGATTCATGCTCGGTGGCTCTCCCCAATTCCTTCAATTACTTAGCCACGTCACCTGCAATATGGCTATTTTCGCATGGTTTAGCTAATCTAACTGCGTCCAGTTGTGGAGGATTTGCGATGGCGGTAGCCCAGCGGAAAAGGCGTGTTGTACCGGGGCGCTCGATCACGAGTTCTTCGATCGTCGAGGTCGTCGTTGGACAACCTGACCACAAGAGTAAGTCACCGAAGGCTCAAATCCGCGATAGGTACACAGTCAAGGCCACGGAAGCCAAGAATCGCTTTGGCGTCATTCTCCAAAGAGTGGGCAAAGCAGAGCCCGTATTCATTGAGAAGCATGGCTCTCAATACGCTGTCGTCCTTGATATCGACTCGTACGAGGATCTTGTGCACAAGGCCAGAGAGCCGCACGAAATCCAATTGGACTCTCTGAGGCAAGAGTTCGATGCTCTGTACGCAAACATGCAGACTGCTAAGTCGCGTAGGGCGGCAAGGCTCCTCTCCAATGCAACAGCCGAACAGCTGAACGAAATCGCCGCTTCACGTGCCAAAGCGCGTGGCTAGACGTCGTAGCCGCATAGTTGTTGCTGCGGGTACGAATGGCGCCGGGAAGAGCAGCATCATCGGCGAATTCATGGAAGCGAATGGTGGCGCCTACTTCAATCCCGATACATTCGCACGGAAATTAGTCGACGCCGGAAAGCCGCCCGAGGAAGCCAACGCCATCGCCTGGAAAACCGGCTTCGATGGCTTGCGCAGAGCGATCGACAATCATGAGGATTTCTCATTCGAGACGACGCTCGGAGGTCGCAGCGTCGCTGCCGAACTACACCGTGCGATCGAAGAGGGTTGTGCGGTACACATCTGGTATGTCGGCTTGGCTTCCCCGGACCTTCACATCGAGAGAGTACGGGCGCGGGTGAGCCGTGGCGGGCACGATATTCCCGTAGCGAAGATCCGAGAGCGGTATCCGCAGAGCCTGTCGAATCTAGTTAGCTTCATCGGCAAGGCGGCCGAGATCCATGTATTCGACAATACTGAAGAGAACTCTTCAGGTCTGCCGCGCACGAAGCTGATCTTTCGCATGCGGCGCAGCAAGATAGTGGAGCCAGACAACGAAAAGTTGCTGGCCACTACGCCGGACTGGGCCAAGCCAATTGTGGCTGCTGCAATCCAGGCGGGCTCTCGAGGACGAAAGGCGCGGAAAAAGAAGTAACCGACCTGAGGCATTTCGCGAGCTGTGCCAACCCTCGCTGGGCGCACGGTCAATCTACCCAGCGGTTGCACTGAGACTACTGGGCCTTAAGCGCAAGAGTCTTCGCTTGGCGCAATTCAGCAAACTCGGAATCAGCTGGACCGGCCTCCTTGGAAGCGTGACGGAGTGCGTGCGCGATTGCCTCGATGCATCGAACGAGAGCGCGGTCGAACGCGGCAAGATCCGGCGCGTGTTGAGTTTATGGACCGGACAGGAACTGGTCCTGAAGTAGAACGCGCATCCGCAAGCGCACCAGGAAAGCCGGGCGTGGCGCCCGGCTTTCTTCTTTGTGGGTCGGCGGTCCGCACGCGGGAGAGCGAGTAGCGCTCACGATTTCCTCCCCAGCACCCCGTCGCCGTGCAATTTCGCGACGAACCCCGCGTGGTGCAGACGCCGCGCGACCTCCTGGGGCACATCGCGTCCGCTGGTCAGCGTGTTCGGGGATCCGGTGTAGTGAAACAGCGTGCCTTTGCGCCTGAGCACTCTCGCCAGCTGCTCGTAGAACGGTGCCGAATACAGCTCTCCTGCAACACCGAAGCGTGGCGGATCATGAAGTACCGCGTCTACCGACTCGTCGGATAGCTGCTGAATGGCGTCCGTGATGTCTTCCCGGGTCAAGCGCAACCTGCGGCCCACATCTGGGCCGGCCTGCGGCGACCATGGATTCAGCGCGCGCAACCATATGACGTCGGCGTTCTTCTCATAAGAGAGCACCAGCCGCGCTCCGCTCGCGAGACAACACGAGGCGAAGTAACCGAGCCCGCCGCATGTATCCAGGATCACCTTGTCGCGAGGACGGATCAGAGCGACCTTGCGCTGCGCATCGACATACGGCGACGCATGCTTGGTGCGCAGCATCTTGATCCCATCGATCTCGAATGTCGGTGCGCCCCACTCGGTCGGGACGAGCTTGACGAAGGACGTGGTGAATCGGGCGGCGGGCTCGAATGCCTTCCCGCTCCAATAATAGATCGTTCGATCCTTGCAACTCTCGAGGTACGGAAAGTCGTGGCCTTCCCACCTCCACTGGGTTGCGCCGATCTCAACGCTTGCCGTCGAGCGGTCCAGATCCAGCGAGCATGCGACTGTTGCGACGCCGCTGCGAGCCGCCGCGCGCAAAGCACGGTGTACGTTCGAAGTGAGCAGTGGTCCCATGCCTTCTTCAACGCCCGCGTTTCGCCAGGAAGGAATCGAGGCTGTTCGCAAACGCCTGGCGGTCCCGCTGACTCAGAGCGGCGGGTCCGCCGGTCGCAACTCCACTGCCGCGCAACTCGTCCATGAAGTTTCGTATCGACAAACGTTCGCGAACGTTGTCCGTCGTGTACAACTCGCCGCGCGGGTTCAATGCCTGCGCGCCCTTGCCGATGGCCGCGGCAGCCAATGGGATGTCGGCGGTGACGACGAGATCCGCTGGCGCGAGCAACTCGACGATGCGCTTATCCGCGACATCGAAGCCCGGCGGTACTTGCATCAGGCGAACATGCGGCGAGGCTGGTATGCGCAACGGCTGATTTGCGACCAGCGTCACCTGGACCCGAGCGCGATCGGCGGCTCGAAACAAGATGTCCTTGATCGCGCCCGGGCATGCATCGGCATCGACCCAGATCTGCATTCGAACGTCCTGGCCTGGCCCGGGCGGGCGCGGCAAAAGTTTCCTCTGCGAGAGGGGGGGACGCATATTACACTTCTGAGCGGGCACGCGTGCCCAAGGTCATGATTTCCACCACCAGGGTAAACACATTGGCCAGACCACCGAACTTCAAGCAGGAAAAACGCCGCCGCGAAGAGGCGCAGAAGAAGCGCAACCAGGAGAAGCAGCAGCAGAAAGCCGCCCGCAAGGATAGCGAACGGGACCTGCAGAAGGCCGAACAAGAGAAATGAGCCTTGGCGGTGTGCAGGGGGCCTGAGGGACGAAGTATCAGAGCGCGCCCTCGCTCACCTCTGTCATCGGCGCGGCCATTGCCATTAGCCTGTTCGCCTGCTCTTGCACGAACTTGGCGATGGTTTCGACGAAAACTTTCTCGCGTCCACGTAGGCAGCATCAGCAGCTTGTTCCACAGCGCTTTTGGCAGCAGCCTGCGCTGACAAGATCGTAGTACGGTGCGATGTCGCGTCCGCTGGGATGACAGAAGTAAGACACATTCTTCCCGTGTGCATCAAAATTGCCGATCAGGTAATCGAACAAAGCCCAGCGCACGAGCGACTGCCGGGTCACGGCTTTCCTGGTCGTGAGATCGGCAAGTGAAAGCAACCGCTCGAAGCTAGACGGCGAGCGAAATGGCATTCGGATGCACGCCGGTCCATTGACCTGCCGATTCACGCACACATGCGGTGATAGCCATGGCGCGTTCGGCGATTTTGGGAGCCAGCCCGGGCGGGTCGATACCTCCACTTCAGGCCCGAGGCCGATCAAGAGTAGCGCCGCCTGCTCGAGATTCTCGATGGGCAGGGTCAGTTCTCGCCAACCGCGAGTGTCTTGCTCTCCGGCTCCGGCCACGGCTGCTGCGGTATATGCGCCGCGTTCGCCCAACCGCGCACAGCCAATGGGCGAAAGGCGCAGCCGCGCGGACGTGGGCCTGAGATCACGCTCGAACCGCTCGAGCGAGGCCGCCCACCAGGTCGCGAGGTCGAAGTCCTTCGGTCGCTCAAACTTCTCCTCGAGCACTTCCATCTTCCGGATCATGCCAACGCGATAGGTCCGCAGGTCTTTCCCGATGCGGCGCTGGTCATTTACCGTGCGGGCAAGCCTGGGAAGGAATGTTACTGGCTCCGCCCCTCCGATGGCGGCAAGACCTGGGCATGGAGCTGGTACATGGACTGGACGCGGGTGAAATAGCGCCCGCGCGAAATTCGCTACGGTGCCGATGCGATGCGCTCTGGTCCGACCGGGTGCGCGGCGGTCGCTCGGAGCCAGGAAGAAGGACGTGTAACCTAGCAACCAGAAGGGGTGCCTTGACCACCTAACCTTCTACCACCCCCAACCGTCTAAGGTCCGTGCTCACTTTTCTCAAGTCCTGGGGCAGGCCGGACACCTTCCACACTCTCCTGGGTGAGCGCGGCGGGCGTTGGTACAACGCTTGCCTGCGAATCACGCGCGACCCCGATCTGGCTGCGGATGCCGTCCAGGAAGCGCTGCTCAAGGCATGGGGCCGTCGCGACGAATTCCGCGGCGAGTCCGATCTCGATACCTGGATCCACCGGATCGCGCTCAACGCCGCGATCGACCTGATGCGTCGTCGCAAGTCCCAGGCCGCCGAAGAGCTCGATACCGAGACCCTGGTCGCCGCACCTGCTGCAGCGCCGGACAACGAGTACTTGCAGGACGCGATGGGCAGAGACCTGGCAACAGCGATGCAACGCCTGACGACACTGGAGCGGCAGACATTTTTTCTCAGGCACATCGAAGGATGGCACCTGGACGAGATCGCGGAAAGCCTGCAAACCAACGTCAACAACGCGAAGCAGACGCTGTTCCGCGCGGTGCGCAAGCTACGTGTCGACTTGCATGTATGGCGAGGCGAATCATGATTGCCAACATTACCGACGAAGACCTGCTGCTTTATTACTACCGCGATGGGCTCGAAGCAGCCGAGCGCGCACGCATCGGCGCGGCGCTCAGCGAGCAGCCCGAACTGGCCCAGCGACTGCACCGCCTCGTTGCCCGGCTCGACGCAGCCGCCTTGCTGCCTGAAGTACCCGTGCCTGCGCACATCCAGCAGCGTTGGCAAGTCGCCTTGGAACGCGTGGCCCAGGGCAACACGGCGCCACGAACAGTACCGACCCGCCGTCCATTCTTCGCCAATCCTCGTTGGCAGGCTGCTGCCGCCGCCGTCGCGGTCGTCGCGCTCATTCTGACCATCCAGCTCGCGAAGGAGTCGCCGAACCGCACGGCGCAGGATGCGGCGCCACCTCGAACGGACACTGTCGCTGGCACGGACAGGAACAGTGCTTACGAACGCGGACTGAGATGGCACCTTGCGAGCACCGAGCAGCAGCTCACGACGCTCGAGAGCGCAACACCCGACGAGCGCTCCCGGATGATCGAGATGATCCTTGCGCAAAACCGGATGTATGCCTTGGCGGCCGAGCGCGCCGGTGAACCGCAGCTCGCGCGTGTCCTGCGCGCGTTCGCCCCCGTCCTCGAAAGCGTGGCCCGCGATGGCGGTGAACCATCGTTGAGCAGTCTCGCACGGATGATCTTCGAACTGAGAGTCATACAGGCGCGGCTGAGCGCCGAAGTTCACAAACCATCGAGCGCGCAACCCCTCGCGTTATAAGAGGAAAAATTTCATGAATCTCGCAACACCCACGCTGGCCGCACTGCTCGCAGTGAGCAGTGCAGCGTCGGCACAGGAAGCAACCATCTATCTCGCGCAAGCCGTACAGGCATCAAGCGATGAAGACCGGGACTCGACGCACGAGGACCGCGCTCCCACGGAACGGGAAGAACTCGCGCTGGCCGCCATGGAGGGCTTGATGTCGCAGTCGGCCGAGCGCGCCTTGCCGATCATCAAGAAAGTGCTGGCCGGATCGCAGACGACGCTCGTCAAGCAGCGCGCCCTGTTCGTGCTCAGTCAGCTCGACTCGCCGGAAGCCGAGCAGATCCTGATCCAGACGAGTCGCTCGACGAATGCCGCCCTGCGCAAAGAGGCCATTCGCAGCATCGGCATCGGCGGGAATCGCAAGTCACTCGACGCTCTGCGGGAAATCTACAACGCCGGCGATGCCGATGTGAAAGAAGAAGTCCTGGAAGCCTGGCTGATCGCTGAGGATAAAGAAGCCGTGTACCAGGCAGCGCTGAATGCGAAGTCAGAGGATGAGGCAAGCGACGCCATAGACGCGCTGGGCGCGATGGGCGCGGTCGAGCAGCTGCGCAAGCTCGGCAATCGGCCGAACCCCTCGAGCAGATTGGTGGATGCGTACGCGGTCAGCGGCGATCTCGCGAGCCTGCGCAAGATCGCCGAAGGCAGCGGCGCTCCGTCCGTCCGCGCCGACGCGGTTCGCAAGATGGGCATCGTCGAGAACGACGCGGCGCGCGCCGCGTTGCGTGAAATCTATTCGCGCAGCACCGAGCAGGAGATCAAGGAGGCCGCGCTGGATGGCCTGTTGACCGCGCAGGATGAGCAAGGTTTGCTGGCGCTCTACAAAGCCGCGAAGACGACTGACGAAAAGCGAAAGCTGCTGCGGACCCTCACGGCAATCGACGGCGACGCCGCGCTGGACGCGATCGATGCTGCCCTGGACAACCGGCCATGAAGCCCATCCGTCGTTTGATCCGTGTTGCGGCGCTGTGCGGCGTCCAGGTGGCGCTCGTCTCGCAGGCTTACCCGGGAGAGCTGACGTTGCCCCGCAATGGCTGGGCCAGCTGGCAGGTTCCTGCTGTCGAGGAGGCGCCGGCCTGGTGTTGCCTGTCCTGGAATGGGAATGGACGCGACGTGTCGCCGATGACCTGTCGACTGGATCGGAGAAGCGGCGCAAATTTCGGCTACGGCAGCCGCGACAACGAGACGACCGACAGCGTGCGCGTGTATGCCCGCATGGCCGGTGGCAAGGTCGATCGCCTGCACGCGTTCGCCGCAGCGTGCCCGGTGGAAACCGCCACGCCGATACACGAAATCGAAAATGTGGTCCCGGACGATAGCGCGCGGTGGCTCATCGACCTGGTCAGGGGAAAGAGTGCTGACGAGGACTTGACCGAGGACGCCTTGGCTGCGTTGGCCATGCATCGCGGAAAAGTGGCGGGTGATGCGTTGGCAGGGATGGCCCGCGATCCTCGCAAGGAGACTCGCAAGCAAGCCGTCTTCTGGCTCGCCCAGTTGCGCGGCGCCGAAGGGGCCGACATCACGAGCTCGGTGATGTTCAACGACAAGGATCCGGACGTGCGTGAGCACGCGGCCTTTGCCCTGTCGGAGACAGAGTCACCGCGTGCGACCGCGGACCTGATTCGACTCGGCAACACGGACAAAGACGACGACGTCCGTGCCCAGGCCTGGTTCTGGCTGGCGCAGACGGGAGCTGTGGAAGCGGAAGCTGCTATTGTTGCTGCGCTCAGGAAAGACCCGGATCCTGATGTGCGCGAGGAGGCCATCTTCGCGCTCTCCCAACTGCCGGACGAACGGGCACCGCGGGCACTGATCGCAGCCGCGGAGGACCGATCCTTGTCACGCGAACAGCGCAAGCAAGCCGTGTTCTGGCTGGCAGAGTCCAAGTCGCATTTGGCGCAGGTGTACCTGGAGAAAGTGCTCGAAGTCGGCACGGACTGAACGCTCTTTCGCGTGCTCGCTCAGAGGGGCGGCTGATCAATGCACGGCAACTCAACGAGCGTTCGCAGCCCTCAGAGCCGCCCAGTCCGGACGTGCGGGAAGTAGCGGATCACGAATACGAGGTACACCAGCCAAAGTGCGAGCCACACCGACCCGACGACGACAAGTCCGATCGAGAAGAGAATCAGGTTCGGCGCCAGGAACAAGGACGTGTAACCAAGCAACCAGAAGCGATCGCCTCGCCGGGCGCGCCGAGACCGCTCGGCGTCATCGAAGCGATCGCCCAGCGAGAAGGCGTAGTAGTACAGGGTTGCGAACACGAACGAGAACGTCGCCACACCCAACACGACGATCGTCGCTTGAAACAGCAAGGCATTGGCCTCGCCGCTCGTGAATCTCGGATAGAGAAAGAAAAGCGTAAACGTGAAGATGGCGATGCTCGTCCCTGCCAGCGCATACGACCGGTTGACGTTGGCTGCGGCAACATCGTCCGCCATTGACGAGGCTCCCTGATTGTCAGCGCCGTGGCTCCACCTGAGCTTCGCAGACGTAAGGGGCGGCTGCAATCACCCCCGACATCGGGCCGATCCTGCCTAACGCTGTTTGCGTCGCCCTCGCGTTCCTGGGAGATGGTCTTTGCGGGTTCGGCGGCACATCCCCGCAAGGGCCGGGTTTGTCGATGCTGTACACTTCCTCGAGCAGGTACCCTTGGTGCCGTTGAGAAAAACGATGAGAAGAATCCTGTGGCTGCTGGCATTGGCCCTCGTCGGCATCTATGGCTCCGGATACTTCAGCCACGGCGAGGGCGGTGTGAATAGATTCCTCGCCGAAGTGGAAGAGCTTTACATGAACGGCGACGCAGATGGGCTCTGCGCGCTGATGCACGACGAGATCGAGGTCAATCTGGAAGATAACACCGCGGACCAGCCCATGCGCGTGAAGGGCGGCAAGGAAGAGTTCTGTGCCTTCACGCGCAAGACGGCTCCCGCGATGAAGCACGTGGCGACCTCAATGAACGTCACGCGCGATGATTTCACGGTACACCGCGAATGGCTGCATCCCTGGACGGCGGACGTGACCTACACGGAGCGTCGTTCGATATCGATCCAGGGCCTGGGAATACAGATCAATACAGTGAGCGAGGACGAGTTGACGCTCGTCAAGACGTGGGCCGGCGTGAAGATCAGACGGCTGGAAAGCGCGGCCTGGAGAAATGATTAGTAGCAGCGTTGATGGGAAGCGCGCACGTAAGGCGCCGGCACCGTTTTCAGCGAGCTTTCGCATGACCTGCTTGTGCAGCCAGATGTGCATCGATGCCGAGACGGAGAGCTTGTCCTTCCAACGGTCGATGATCTGCGCCGCGCAGTCGACTGGCGGCGACAGACGAGTCGTCCCGCTTGACCCTCCCGCTGCGGGAGGCCGCATCGTTCACCGCGTCCACTCAACAAGGAGCCGTCATGAACAGTCTCTTTCCCGACATCTGCACCGACGACGTCGCCGCCTGCAAACGCTTCTACCAGTCGCTGTTCGATTTCGAGATCGTCGCCGACCTGCCCTGGTACGTGCAGCTCAAATCCCCGCGCGATTCCAACCTGCAGATCGCGTTCGTCGAGCGCAGCCACGCGAGCGTGCCGCCCGGCTTTCGCGAGACGCCGCGCGGGGTCTTCGTCACCATCGAAGCCGACGACGTGGCGCCACTCGCGGCGCGTGCGAGGGAGCTCGGCCTGAGCCACGTGCTCGAGCTTTGCGACGAACCCTGGGGTCAGCGACACTTCATCGTGCGCGACCCCAACGGGCTGCCCGTGGACGTCGTGCAGTACATCGGTCCGTGCAACCCGACATGATGAAGTGAACTCCCAGCTCATCCCCATCGGCCGCTTCGCGCGTAGCTGCCGCCTCACCATCAAGGCGTTGCGGCACTACGACGAAGCGGGCGTACTCGCGCCCGCGCACGTCGACACGACCACGGGCTATCGTTACTACGCGCGGTCGCAGGCGCAGAACGCGCTGCTCATCGGCATGCTGCGCGCGCTCGACTTCTCGCTACCGGTGATCAAGAGAATTTTGGCCGCGCCACCCTCGTCACGCCGCGCGCTCATCGAGGCGGAGCTCGAGCGCCAACGGCGCGAGCTCGCGCGTAGAACGGCGGCGATTGCAGTGGTCGAGCGGCTGGCGGAAAGCGCGGATCTCAATCCGTATCCAGTGGAAGTGCGCACGCTCGATCCATGGCTGGTCGCGACGCGCGCCGCGCGCACGAGCGAGGAGCGGCTGATTTCCGACACCACGGCGTTGATTTACGGACTGTTCGATGCGCTGAAGCAGTCGGGGCGCGGGATCCTTCCGCCCGTGGGATCCGTGCTCGAAGAAGCGCCGGGGGACGAGGCGTTGCTCGTCGAGGTGTTCGCTGCAGTCGAGGCGCCCGCACCGTCGCTTTCCGGCACGCGCATCCGCGAGCTCGAGGGTGGAGCCTTCGCGCACACCACGCACGTCGGCAGTTACGCTCAGGTCGGTCTCGCCTACCAGTCGCTCTATCTCTGGCTCCACGATCACAGCCATGAGCCCGCCGGACCGATCCGCGAGGTCTATGACAACGATCCCGCGGAAACGCCGGAGAGCGAGCTCGTCACGCAGGTTATGATCGGGTTGCGCTGATTTGCACTACACCGGTACGGCCTGCCGCAATCGGAAGGTGGTGATGAGCCAGCTGATTACCCCCGTTGTGCGCTTCGAGTTCCATCTCATCGGCAACCATGCGAAGGAGCTGCCGCCAGGAGCGGATGAGTTCACCGCATACCTGAAGAGCTGCATAGCGACCTGGGCGGGACGTTCCGGGGTTCTCTCGATCGTTTGAACTGCCCGCTGCAAAATGACTTGTTCGGGACGTTCACTCCAGTCCCATCCGTTTCGTGAGCGAGACGAACCGTGCATCCGATCGCAGGTGATCCCACTTCTTTTCGATCTTCAGGAAGGTGAGCCGCACGTCGCGTTCGGCGTACGCCTTCTCGAGCCAGGCGAACGTGTGGTCGACGTCGCCGAGACCGTTGTAGAGCATCGCGACATTGAACGGCGGAACGTAGCGTTCCGACCCTCTGCCCAGTAACTCGGAAAGTGCGGACTGCGCGCCGTCGCGCTCGCCGAGGGCAGCCAGCGTATAGCCTGTGAGCGACACCGCTTCGGAATTCGCCGCCGACAGCGCTCGTGCCTTCTCGAATTCCGCCAATGCCTCTCGCAACTCGTTGCGCGCCAGGTGCACCTTGCCGAGAAACAGGTGCGCGATCCAGAAGTCCTGGTCCAACTCGAGCGTCGAGCGCAACTTGGCTGCCGCCTCGGTATCACGGCCGGCGTAGTGGAGCACGTGTCCCTCGATCGCATTGGTGATCAGCGCGAGCGGATCGATTTCCGATGCCTTGCGCGCCTCCGCGATCGCAGCCTCGTGTCGGCCGAGATCCGACAGCAGGATCGCGTACGCGCGGTGGCCGTCGGGGCCATTCGGATTGATCTCGATCGCCTGCCGGCACGAGCGCTCCGCCTCGCGCCAGTCCCAGTCCCACCAGACCTGGATAAAGCACAGCGATGCCCAGGCTGAATCGAGGCGTCCATCGAGTTCGATCGCTCTCAGCGCAGCTGCCTTGCCGAGCGGCAGGACCTCGGCGGGTCGCCTGTCGCTGGTGATGGCGAGTGCTCGATGGGCCTCAGCCAGTCCTTCATAGGCCAGCGCAAACTGCGGATCCTGGTCGATCGCGCGGTTGAAATACGCGATGCCTTTGTCGATCTCCTGCGGCGTCAGCTTGAGGAAGTGATAGCGACCGAGTAGATACGAGCGATACGCATCCGGGCTCTGCGTATGACGACGAGTGAGCCGTTCACGCTCGACGCTCGAGAGATGCAGCGTGAGCGCGGAAGCAACCTGCTCGGCGAGGCGGTCCTGCATGTCGAAGAGATTGCTCCACGGCTGATCGAGCTTGTCCGCCCAAATCGACGAGCCGTCGCTAACCCGAAGCAGCCGAGTGGTAACGCGCAGGACTTCGGCGTTCCTTTGGATGCTGCCCTCGAGTACAGCGTCGACACCAAGCTCGCGACCAGCAACCAGGGCGTCTTGTTCGAGGGCGGCGTACTTGCGCACGGAACTCAGCGGCCGCACGACAATGCCGCCGCTGCTGCCCAGGCGCGCGATCAACGTATCAGCCATCCCCAGCTCCAGTGCCGGATCACCAGATCCTCGCACCAGGGGTTTGAATGGCAGCACGGCAATGGATCGTACCTCCGGCTTCTGGCTGACTCTTCCCATCATTAGTGTTGCGAGGCCGAGGGCGGCTGCGAGGAACGCGACTGCCACGACCGCCTGCGTCCAGGTGCGCGAGCGGGTCGGAGCAGGAGAAGGCGGCATTTCAGTGAGCGGGGCTGCCCGGGAAGCGGACTCGCCTCCCGCGACCGGTGCGATAAACCGGTATCCACGGCCTGCAACGGTCACGATATAGCGGTGGTCGTCGGGCCGCTCACCGAGCAGATGGCGCAGGGTCGAGATGGTCTGAGTGAGATTGTTTTCCTCGACCACGGCGTTTCCCCACACCGCGTCCATGAGTTCGCGCTTGGGAACGAGTCGTGCCGGGTTGCGCACCAGGTGCAGCAGCGTGTCGAACGCGCGGCTCGTAATGGGGATCGGGCCCTGGGTTCGGTGCTCCAGCAGCCGACGGCCGGCGTCGAGCCGGAAGTCCCCAAAGTCATAAAGCGGTTCGGCAGGCACGGAACCTCCCTGCCCGTATTTTTCACGATTTTTCACCGGGCGATCGAGGATTTTTCACGGTCCGGAGCCGCAGCGTGCTCCCCGCCAGCAAGGTGCTGGCCACAACCAGGAGACGACCATGACGACTTCGACTTTCCTGAGAGTTTTGGCCCTGGGGCTCATTGCCGCGCTCCCCGCGACGACGTTTGGCGGAGATGTGCAGACGCAGTCTGCGGGAAGGCACAGGGCGATCGAGGGGGTCTGGGACTCAACGGTGACCCTGCAGGCGTGCGGGTCGGGAATCACCCTGCGTACGTTCCGTGCGCTGAACAATTTCGAACGCGACGGTGCGCTGGTTGCCACCAGCGAAGCTGTTCCGCCGCCTTCGCTCGGCCGGTGGACGTGGACCGGCGGCCGCACTTTCAAAGCGCAGTTTCAATTCATGCGCCTCGGCGCGGGCGGCGTGTTCGAAGGCATGACCCGGGTGACGCGCAGGATCGAGCTGGCGGCTGATGGCAGGATGTTTACCAGCATCGTCTCGACCCAGATGTTCGACGTCGCCGACACGCTGTTCGCCGAGGGCTGCGGAAGGGAGGACGCGCGGCGAGTATTCTAGAAAGCATTGCAACGGAGACCGGCGCGGCCTGCGCGCGCCGGCTTCCGTCGGGCGTCAGGCAATCACCTCAAGAATTGAGGTATTTGTTAGCCTGAATCGCCTCACCGCCATGGCGAAGTGGGGGATTCGTCCGCATGACCTGGCGTGCTCTTACAACTCGATGATTCCGCGGCTCAGCGCAATCGTCACGGCGCCGGTTCGGTCGGTCGCGGCCAGCTTCTCGAGGATGTGCTTCATGTGCACTTTCACGGTCTCTTCTGAAATCTGCAGGCGCGCCGCCACCTCTTTGTTTGCCGCTCCTCGGGCGACACAGCGAAGGACTTCGACTTCGCGCTCGCTGAGCGCATCCGTGGCGACATGCTCGGCAATCTGCGTTGCGATTTCGGCAGGAAGCGCGCGGCGACCGGCAAAGACGGCGCGAATGGCGTCCATCATCTCCTTGCGCAGCGTGCTCTTGAGCAGATAGCCGCTGGCGCCGGCTTTCAGTGCCCGCAGCGCCTGGACATCGCCCTTGTACGTCGTCAGCACGATGATTCGTGCGCCGGGAAACTCGGCGCGGATGGCCGAGATCGCTTCGACGCCGTTCATCTCCGGCATCTGCAGGTCCATCAGGGTCACGTCCGGGCGAGTCGCACGGAACGCTTCGATCGCCTCCTTTCCATTGACCGCTTCGCCGACCAGCACCATGTCGGGTTGGCGGCCGATTGCCGCTGCGATCCCCTCGCGCAGCATCGGATGGTCATCCACCGTAAGAATCCGAATGCGCTTGCCTGCAGCCACGTCTTCAGACATTGCGGCCGTGCTCCACCCGCAAGGCGCCACCCAACCCCCAGGTCCAGCGCCAGCCGCTCCGCAAGTAGGCGAAGCGCGCCGGAACTCGCAGTTCGATCTCGGTGCCCGCACCCTGGAGGCTCCAGACCTCGAAGCGCGACCGAATTTTCCTGGCTCGCTCGCGCATTCCGGGCAGACCCCAGTGGTCGGGCCGACCCCCGGCGAGAATAGCGCTGTCGATGCCACAACCATCGTCGCGAATTCGCAGCCGCAACTCGGCACGATCGTAGAGGATCTCGGTCTCGATCTTCGTGGCCCGCGCGTGACGGAACGCGTTGGTGAGTGCCTCGTGTGCGATGCGCAGCGTTTCCTCCCGTACGATCGGGTTCAGCGGTCGCGGGGTTCCTTCCACGGACAAGTTGAAGCGGGTGGAATGCTCCGTTGCCAGCTCCGCGCCCATACTCTCCGTCGCCTGGGGCAGGTCTGGAGCAGTAGTGGGCTGTATGCGCAGATCCTTCACACGATCTCTGCCCTCGACCAGCACGTCGTCCGCGCGATCCAGTGCACGCTCCATCGTCTGTCGCGCGGGACTGTCGTGTGGGATCTCCTCGGTCGCAGCCTGGAACTTCAGGATCAACCCTTGCACGCCCTGCAGCAGCGTGTCGTGTAGTTCGCGCGCGATGCGTTCTCGTTCTGCGACACGTTCCTCGTGCCTGTTGCGCATGCTGGCGGTGAGCCGGCGCACGCGCAGCGCATACGCTAACCACAGCAGGAAAACCGCGGCTGCGACGCAGAGCGCGATGAATGCCTTGGTCTGGACAAAAGTGGGCGGGATCGCGACTTCGACGGCGGCTCCTGACTCGTTCCAGATGCCGCTCTCGTTCGCCGCCGCCACGCGAAACTGGTAGTGGCCCGGATCCAGATTCGTGTAGAACGCCTGCCTCCGCGAGCCGGCCTCGACCCACTCATCATCGAACCCGTCGAGCCGGTAACGAAAGCGAATGCGATCGGGTCTCGAGAGGCTCGGCGCGGTGTAGTCCACCTGTAAGGCACGTGTACCTGCGGCAAGTGAAACGTCGGCCACTCCGGAGTAGCTGCGGCCGCCCGCAGTCAGAGTCCGGATGACGACAGGCGGCGGGATGATGTTGCGCCGGATGTTCGCCGGATCCAGCGTGGCGATGTTGATTGACGCTGCGAACCAGAGCCGGCCGTCGGTTCCCTCGACAATAGTGCTCCCGCCCAAGCCGGGTTGCGACATGCCGGGAAAGCCATCCTCGGCGTCGAATAACTCGAAATGCAGTTCGTACGTTCGGCTCCGCAAGGCGCGGTCGAGGTCGGCTGCGGTCACGCGCACCGCACCCTTGAAAGCGTTGAACCACAGATCGCCGTTCGTCGCTTCGTGAATTCCGCTGACACCTTCCAGCACCGTTGGATCGGCTGGCGTGTGGACGACGTGAAATCGGCCGTTGTCGAGCACGGCAATCCGATTCGCACCGGCGACCAGGGTGTGCTTGCCGACGTGGATCTCGAAAATACGTCCGACATCCAGGCCCAGCTCGGCGTCGACTCGCTTGACGCGACCCGATTCCGCGACGAAGAGCTGACCGTCGCCGCTGTAGCCGATCCACACGCGGCCGTCGGGATCGCCTTCGATGGCGGACGGGCGCCTGTCGGGCAGATCGGACTGGTTGGCGTTGCGCTCCCAAGTGCCGTTGCGATGGCGAAACAGGGTCGATCTCGTTACAGCGATCCAGGGGTTGCCCTCGAGATCGATCGCCAGCGAGGCGACGTCCTGTCCGCGCGTGCCTTCGGGTAGCTCGGCGACCTTGCGGAAACGCTCGCCGCCTTCTTGGCGCCACACGCCGTCGGGTCCACCAATCCAGAGCTTGCCATCCGCATCGAGATTGTTTGCCGTGATGCTCCGGAGGCCTGGCACGGGTATGCGTTTCAGCTGACCATCGAACTTCCACAAGCCTTCGAACGACGAGCGACACAGTCCGCAATCCGTGCCGATCCAGACGGCGCCGTCCTCCGCAGGCGCCAGCTTGTGGCCGCCCAACTCACTCACCGCTGGCGGAAGCGCGTGCATATTCGTTGCGCGGAATCGCTCGACTCCGCCGCCGGTCGTGACCCAGATGTTTCCTTCGCGATCCTCCAGGATCGTCTTGGCTATCGAATCGGTCAGGCCGTCCTTCGCGGTAAAGCGGACGGCTTGTGGATGGTCCTCGTAACGGAGCGCGCCGCGCGAGAGCTCGAACGGCAGCCGTTGTACACCCGTACCGCTGGAGACCAGCCAGACGTTGCCCGAGCGGTCGATGAGCTCCGTGAGTGACGAGCGTGAGTTGCTGACCGCCGCGCGCGGAGAGCGAGCGCTCTGAGCCGGTAAGGCGTGGATACCTGCCTCGTCCGTGTACCACGTGCGTCCATCCGGCGACTCGATCAGACCAACGCTATCGATGCCTTCAACGCTGATACCCGCAGGCTGGAAGCGCTGCGATTCCGATTCCAGGAAAAAGATCTCGTGCTGACCGGCGGCCCAGAGAGTGCCACGCTGGTCGACGGATAAAGCGGTTGCGGAGCTTTCGGGAAACCCCCAACTGCTCCCCACTTGAGTCCACTGTTGCCCATCGTAGTGCCAGAACCCATTCCCGCTGGACAGCCACGTCCCTCCGCGCCTGTCTTCAGCCAACCAAAGCACGGTCCCGCGGCCCAGGCCCTCGGCTTCACCAAAGTGCGTGAACTTTCCATCCTTCAGGAGGCTTGCGCCGCTGTGCACGTATCCGATCCAGAGCGCACCGGTGTCGGAGGCATAGAGCAACGAAATGGCTTTTGGACGTCGCGGATCCAGTCCTTCGAGTTCGACATGCTCAAACTGGATGCCGTCGAAGCGATAGAGCCCCGTCGGAGCGCCGAACCAGAGCCAGCCATCCGGCGTTTGCGCAATAGCCCATGCGTCGGCCGGCGCTCCGTCCTTTGCGGTCCATGCCGCGTGATTGAAACGCCCGAACGACAAGTCCTGTGCAACACCTCGCGATGGCAAAGCGGCGATGGCGAAAACGGTGCAAAGCAACAGGCAGGCGACGAAGGAGCCAAGCCAGTTTGACGTCGAACCGATGTGGCGGTGCTTCATGACCTTGCACCGTTATAGCGCCGCTCCGCCATTACGGCGTACCTCTGATTGGGTATCGTTCGATTCCCGGATTTCGGTTCACGGGTCGACAGCCCTGGAATATACGCTGCCGGCCATGCAGAAGCTCTTCTCCATGTTTCCACGCGGCGCGCCGGGACTCGCGCTACTGCTGCTGCGGCTGTTCGTCGCTGCGGTACTGGTCTCCGATGCGATGACAACCAGGTCGGCGGGCGACCTGCCTCTGGTCTGGTTGCTCGTTTCGTGCGCGCTTGCACTCGGTGCCGGCTTCGCGACACCGATCGCAGCAGTCCTTGTGGCACTCATCGAAACAACTGGACTGAACGAACACGTCATGCAGATCGCGTTGCATGCGTTTGCGCCGATCGTCATCGGCGTTGCACTGGCGCTCCTCGGTCCCGGCGCGTACTCCCTCGACGCGCGACTGTTCGGGCGTCGCCTGGTGGAGTTCGGTCCCGACGTCAACGACGAGCGGTGAAGAGAGACTGGAATTTCTGCATCACACGACTGTTTCTTCGTATCAACCTGGAGACCTCACCCATGAAAACTGTACGCACCCTGGCCGCGACTGCCGTACTGGCTGGCAGCACCCTTTCGGCTCACGCCGCTGAATCGTCCGCCGAGATCCGCAACGTCGTTCTCGTTCACGGTGGATTCGTCGATGGCTCCGGCTGGTCGCAGGTCTATCGCGGCCTGCGCGACGCCGGATACAACGTCACCATTGTTCAGAATCCGACGACCTCTCTCGCCGACGACGTAGCTGCGACCGCGCTCGCCATCTCGCAGCAACCCGGGCCCGTAATCCTGGTCGGTCACTCCTACGGTGGCGTCGTGATCTCCGAAGCCGGCAACGATCCAAAGGTGAAGGCTCTTGTCTACATTGCCGCATTCGCCCCGGACAAGGGCGAGTCGGTGCAGACCCTGATTGCGAATCCGGCGCCGGGTGCGCCCGCGCCGCCGATCCTGCCGCCGCAGAATGGCTTCCTCTTCCTGGATCGAGCGAAGTTCGCCGACGCCTTCGCCGCTGACGTGACGCCTGCGGAAGCGGCCTTCATGGCGGACTCACAGGTGCCGTGGGGCGTGAATGCACTGAATGGCGCAGTCAGCGAACCCGCGTGGAAGAGCAAGCGCAGTTGGTATCTCGTGGCCACCGACGACAAGATGATTCCGCCGCCGGCACAGCGCGAGATGGCGAAGCGAGCCGGTGCGACTGTCGCCGAGAGCAAGGGCAGCCACGCGATCTACGTCTCACAGCCGCAAGCCGTGATCAAGCTGATCGAGAACGCAGCCAGAGACGCAGGTTGATTGGTGCAACATTGGAGCGGAGCCCATGATCTGGGCTCCGCTTCGGCGAATGGCGCGACCCGGATGTGACACGGCATGCACAACCTGGCGCTGGGTCCTGACACTATCGATCGAAGACGCCCAGTTGGCGAAGGCCGCTCAACCAGTCCTCGCTGTGCCAGGTTCGCACGATCTTGCCGTCCTTGAATTCGTGGATATCGATGGCCTGAATGGACAGTTTGCGGTTCTTTGCCGGAAAGCCCATGAAGGCGGCCCGGTGCGTGCCCGAGATCTCGGAACGAACGATTACCTTGCTTCCGTCCTGCAGGATCTCCCGGATCGTGACTCTCAGATCGGGGAAGCTCGTCGTGACCTCTTCGAGAATGCGTTTCGCACCTTCAGGACCCGGAGGCTGGCCGGGTGCCGCCGGGATGTCGACCCAGTTCTCGTCCAGGATCCTGTCGAGCAGCGATGGATCGTGTTTATCGAACGCCTCGTACCACTGCGTCACGTCCTTCATGCTGGTGCTCCGGTCGTCCGCAACGGCGCTCGAGCTCAGGCTCAGAACCAACAAGGTCATGAGCCAACCACGGCCCGAGCGGTCCGTGAACAATCCACGTAATCCTGCCGCGTTCATGTGTCTGCTCTCCTGTGGCCTGACCGCGCTCAGCGATTCCGCGCATCGACGCTGAACCGCCCGGCGCCGAAAGCGACGATCTGCAGCAAACCACCCGCCATCGCGACGTTCTTGAAGAAGTGAACGAACTGGTTCTGATCCGCCAATTGATTGTGAAACCCGAACGCCGTCGCAAGGCAAAAGACGGCGAGCGCTGCGGCAACCAACCGCGTGCGAAAGCCCGTGATCAGCGCGAGTCCGCCAACGATCTCGAGGACGACAGCGATCCCGTAAGCGAGCTGCGGAAAAGGCAGCCCGGCTGCCGCGATGTACTCAATCGCACCCGCCGGTGCGGCAATCTTGCCGAAGCCCGAGATGAGAAAGATTGCACTGAGGAGAATTCTCCCTCCGAGCGACGCCACTGCGTCAAAGAACGTCCATCCGGACAGGTCCCGTAACTCACTTCTCGCAGGCGCAGTCGCCGTTTCACTGCTCATGATTGCTCCGGTCTCCAGATGTCGTTTCATCCGAGTCTGATCAGGTTGAGTGTCGGCAGGACGCCACCGGGAAACTGTTGCAGCCTGCCGCCCGTGGCCAGCGCCCCGAGATCAATCGTGGCGAACCCCACTTTCTCGAAAATGGAGCTCACTTCCGCCTTCGCGGGACCATCGTTCCCCGACAAGAACATCACGCGGCGTCCACCGGCTTGCCTTGGGTCGGCCGACAGGACTGCGACCGGCAGTGTGTTTGCGGCCTTCACCACTCTCGCGCCGGGCGCGAGCGAGGCCACAATCTCGCTCGACGTGCTGCCATCGAGGTCGGCCAGGCGATAACCTGGCTGCACGACCGGATTGGTGGCGTCGATGAGGATGCGCCCGTTCCATTCAGGCAAGCCAGAGAGGGCGGCGCGCACCTGTTGCCATGGCACGGCGAGCACAACTAAGTCAGCTAGAGCTGCTTCCTCGCGCGTGCCGGCCCTGACACGGGAGCCAAGCTCCCTCACTACTGCGGCGAGCGACTCCGGTCCTCGGCTGTTGCTGAGGGTGACTTGGTAGCCCGCCTGGATCAGTTGATGCGCAAGCGCCTGGCCGATGCCACCTGCGCCGATGATCCCGATCTTCATGTAGCGCTCCCGTCAGTCCGCCGTGGGCGGAGTGGCGAGCAACTGCTGCTCCCACGTGAAGCTGGTGCCGACGACACCGGAATGGTCGACGAGCATCCGCGCGAGCGCCGGCACGGTGTCCTTGCGGGCCCAGTCGCGCTGCAGCTCCGAGCCAAAGACCATCCAAGTAATTGGAACGGCGCCGGCTTGAACCATCCGCTGAATCGCCATTTCGTGCGCTTCGAGGCTCACGCCGCCGGATGCGTCAGTGACGATATAGACCTCGTAGCCCTCCCCCAAGGCCTGAATCGCAGGCATCGCGAGGCAGATCTCGGTCCACAGCGCGGCCATGACGATCTTCTTCCGGCCCGTGCGTTTCACCCAGTCGACGCAGCGCGCGTCTTGCCAGGTGTTGATGAACGTTCGATCGATGGGCTTCTGCTCGGGAAATACATCTTGCAGCTGCTTGAGGAGGTAGCCGCCCTGTCTCTCGAGGACCGTCGTAAGCAACGTCGGCACGCCGAAGACCTTGGCGGATTTGGCCAGCCCCACCACGTTGTTGATCATCGTCTGGGTGTCGTGACTGCGCAGGCCAGCCACCTGGAAGGGCTGGTGGTCTATCAGGACCAGGCAGCAGTTGTCAGGCGTCAGCAGGGCATCCAGGCCCGCGTTCGGATTGCGTTGATTGCTCATGTTGGTTTCTCCACTGCCTGCGGGCATTGCCATTGCGAACTGGCGCGACGATACGGAATGGCAATCCAGTCGAGAAGCCTATATATATCGATGAGACCTATCTGAAGGAACGATACGTGCTCGACGCGGTAACGCTGTACCAGTTGCGTGTCTTCATCGCCGCGGCGGAGGAAGGAAGCTTCTCAGCCGCCGGCCGCAAGCTGCGGCGCGCTCAGTCCCTCGTCAGCCATGCCGTCGCGAATCTGGAAGCGCAACTCAACGTGAAGCTCTTCGATCGAAGCCGCAAGTACCCGCGGCTCACGCTTCCGGGCCAGGCGCTGCTACTGGAGGCGAGAGCGGTCATTGGCGGCATGGAAGGATTCACGGCTCGCGCGCGCACCATGGCCGAGGGCCTCGAGCCCGAACTTTCGGTCGTAGTGGACGTGGTATATCCGATGGCATCGCTGACGAATGCGGTCGGATACTTCCGAAGCACGTATCCGAACACGCCGCTGCGCCTTTACGTCGAAGCACTCGGCGGGGTCATACAAGCCGTGCTCGATGGTCGTTGCCGCATTGGAGTTATCGGCTCCCTTCCGACGGTCCCGGATGAGATCGCAACCGAGCCGCTGCTCGAAGTTCCTTTCGTCACCGTCGTTGCACCCAACCATCCGCTCGCTGCGTCGCGCGGCCCAGTGCCCAAAGCGAAGATCCAACAGCACGTGCAACTCGTACTGACTGATCGGACCGCGCTCACGGAGGGGCGAAACTTCGGTGTACTGTCGCCCCTGACCTGGCGCCTTGCCGACATGGGAGCGAAACAGGCATTCCTGCGTGCCGGGTTCGGCTGGGGACACATGCCGATACCGATGGTTCAGGACGACATCGCGGATGGACGGCTCGTGAAGATTCGCATCGAGGGCTTCCCGGTGCGCGCTCAGGTTCTGCTGATGCAGGCAGTCTTCCGCAGAGAAGCGCCACCGGGCCCAGCCGGAAAAGCATTCATCAAGCAGCTTAAGCAGAGGCCGAGTGGCCGGCGGTGAGCCAGAGCCACCCGATGCAGTGGCCCTCCACGGGGTCGAATGGCGTTCCGCCCATGAAACACCGATCACTGCGACGCGCGATGGAGTCGCGTCGCACCGCTTTGAAGGCTTGCCCTGCGATCCCTCTGGCAGCCAGCGCCGCCGCTGATCCCTTCCTTTGCATTTATGGCTATTTTAGCTAGAATACTGAAATGGCCAAACGAGTAGCAGCGACTGACGCCAAGAACAATTTTGGAGGCCTCCTCGAGGACGTAGCCGCCCTGGGGCACGTGGAAGTGGTGCGGCACGGGCGCCTCGTCGCCGTCGTCATTTCACCGCGGGAATGGCGCTCGATTTCCAGTCGTTCGCCGTCCGTGAATCCGTCTCAGGAGGAGGGTTGGCGGCGCAATCACATGATCCCAGCTTCGCTGGCACGTGCCGCGCGCCGCGTGGGTCCTCCCGTGGACTTCGATGACGGTGATTGAAACCGAGGCGGTCCTTTCTGCCGAGGACCTTCGCTCGATCCTGAAAGTCTGCTCGACGGAGGGCGTCCTGGTCGGTGGCCAGGCTCTCGCATTCTGGGCGGATCACTTCTCCTTGAGTCGCCCAACGGACCTGCTCGTCGCCGTGAGCGCAGATGCCGACTTCATCGCGGACGGTGAGCTGGCACGAAGACTCGCGCGCGCACTGGGCTGGAAGGCGTGGATTCCCGGATTTGACGACGCGACTTTTCAAACCGGAAAGGTGACGAGCAGGTCGCCTGACGGCAGCGTCAAACAGGTGGACTTTCTCGCCAGCGTGGCGGGCCTTGCGACCAGGGACGTCGTGCGCCGCGCACTCGAAATGGAGGTGCCGGAGATCGGCCGCTTGCGGGTGATGCATCCGATCGACGTGCTCGAGAGCCGAATTCAGAATCTCGCGTTGATCCCGGCCAAGCGGACGCCGGCGGGCGTATCGCAGGCGAAACTGGCCATCGACGCCGCCCGCGCTTTCATCATTGCCGAGATCGACGAGCGCGGGGAAAGAAAGGCGCTACAGCTACTGGAGCGGATCGCGGCGATTGCCGAGCACAACGGAGCGATGCGCGTGTTCCTGGAATACGACATCGACCCGCTTCTTGCGGTGCCGGTCGAGGAGTTCAGGACGACGACCGCACTTCACCACCAGCGCTGGCCGCAGATCGTGGCGAGGGTCGGGCGCAAGCGCGAGAAACTTCGTCGGCTGAAATTGCGGACCAGGAAAGGACGCGGGGCCTGAGGGCCGCGAGCCGAACGTCAGGCACTGTCGCGACGATCCAGTTCCAGGGATCTCGCGTGGAAGGAGAAGATCAACCGCCGAAGCGAAATCGCCTCACCCGCCCTGGCGAAAGCTCGGCGGTGAACGACTGTTGGCCCCCCTGACAAGGCACACCAACACCCGACATCAAGCGGCACGACGTTCGGTCGATGGACGTCTGCGCAACGCGGATTGCGACATCTCCGGTGGCGAGTAAGCTGATCGTTCCAGCGGAGCGACGTCGACGCCTGGTGGAACGATTGCGTCAATGCGATCGAGCAGGTCGTCGCTCAACAGGACTTCAGCGCCCGCGAGCAGATCGTCGAGCTGCGCCATCGTCCTTGGGCCAATGATCGCCGAGGCGATGACAGGATGCGCGACGACGAAAGCGAGCGCCATGTGGGTCAGCGAGAGTCCGGCGTCCCGTGCCAGGGGAATGAGCTGTTCGATCCGATCCAGGCTCGCTTCGTCGGACATCATCTTCGGAAAATACTTTGCGCCCGCGTTGCAGGCGCTGCTCGACGCCGCAGTCGCTGCGAAAGCAGTTCGCGGCGACGTCGATGCAGGTGAACTCTTGTTGGCTAGCGCACGGCTTGCAATGCCTGCAGCTGAAGGCGACATGGCACAGGCACGGCGGATGGTGTCACTGCTAGTGGACGGGCTGCGCTGCGGCGCGACTGCCTAGTTCAAAGCGCGGGGAGCGCCGGGCCCAGCCGGAAAGCATTCATCAAGCAACTGAAGGAGAAGGCTGTGCCGCCTGTCCGCCTCAACTCGCGCGTTCAGCCGACGCCAGCGGACGCCACCCGCGCAGGGCTGTCCACGCAGCCGCCGAAAACACCAGGAGGTTGGCGACGACGACCGGCCACGCGTCAATCATGACGCCATAGGTCAGCCACAGGAGCGCGCCGGCCATCTGCATGGCACGCAATGCCGTGGGGCGGGAGAAGAAATAGGAACTCACGAATACCGCGGTCGCGAGCCATCCGAGCCATTCGTTCACGATCAGTTTCCTCGCCTCTCAGCCGACTGCTTTCGCGGGCAACACCGGCTCGCTCATTTCATCGATGGTCACGCGGTCCTTGCGCTCCTTCTCCCATCCGCTGAGTGTCAGCCCATTGGACTCCAGCTGCTCGCGGATCTGGCCCGGCCGCCAGCCGAGCACCTGATCCAGGACCGGCACCATGATGCTGAAGGCGTTGTCGCTCAGCACGGTGCTGCGTGCAATGCGCGCCAGCTGCCGGTTCTCGGACACCGCGATCGTGAATCCGTCGTGACTGTTGACATGCAACATGACATGCACGTCCGAGCTGCCATCACCGACGTAGATGACGCGGTCGGCTGCGATGCCGAGCCGTTCCTGCAACGCTTCCATCACAGCCACCTTGCCGTAGCCGGCGGGAACTCTCTTGATGGCTCGGACTTCTCCAGAACCCTCCTCGTACTCCAGTTCCGTGCCGTAAATTCTCTCGGGCGCGACCACACCTGCGAGCGCGGCCGTGACGACTTCCCGCGGCGCGGCAGAGATCACGTAGAAAGAGAAGCGAGCGCCGTCAACTCCGCGGCCGAGGAAATCAACGAGTGTCGGAATCGCCGCCTTCATCCTGACGCGCCGCCCGGTCTCGATGAGATGCTCGCGCCGCACACCACGGAACTGCGGATCGTGGCGGATGAGATACGCGAGCTCTCCGCCCTGCTGCACCAGGTTGCTGGCGGCCAGCCCTTCCACCTTCGCCTGGAATCCCGTCACCCCCAGGAGCTCGGAGAGCACGAAACCCGAATCATTGAAACTCAGGGTCTGGTCGAAGTCAGAGGCCAGCAGGAAATGTTTCTCCGGTTGCGTCATCAGTGTCCTCTTGTAAATCTGATATATCAAATTACAGGAATAGTGTAGCAGATAATGGCCGACCGGCTAACCCAGAATGTGTTGTATTTCGGCGAACGTCCCTGCTCCGTAGTTATACTGGTATCGCCGTCACCCGCAAGCTGCTATATCATTGCACCCGATGAAGGCAGTCACGCACCACAAGCACGCGCGCATATTCGCGGCGTTGAGTCGCGATATCCGTGCCGGCCGCTGGCACCAGGGCGAGCGACTACCCAGCGAAGCACAGCTGGTGAAGGATTTCGCAGTCTCGCGTATCACCGTGACGCGTGCCATGCGGGATCTGCAGGCGGCCGGTTTCATCGAACGGCGCGCGGGATCGGGGAGCTATATCAAGACGACGCGAAGCGCACGTTCGCACTCGTTTGGAGTCCTGATACCGGAGCTGGGCGAGACGGAGATCTTCGATCCGATCTGCCGCGGGATGATGGCTTCGCCTCTGGCCGGTCAGCACGTGCTGCTGTGGGGAAACACGTCGCGTTCCGGCACGCCGTTGTCGAAAGCAGAGAATGCATGGCAGCTCTGTCGCCAGTACGTCGGGCGCAACGTGTCCGGCGTGTTCTTCGCTCCACTCGAGGGACCACCTGCACAGGACGAAATCAATCAGCGCATCACGCGAGCGCTCGACGACGCCCGCATTCCGGTGGTCCTGCTGGACAGGTCGCTCCTCCCATACCCGGCTCCAGTCCACCACGACCTCGTTGGCATCGACAACCGTCGCGCGGGCTACATCATCACGGAGCACTTGCTTCGGGCAGGATGTCGGCGGCTTCACTTCGTCGCATTGCCAGATACTGCGTCGACGATCGCCGATCGCGAGGCGGGCTTTCGCGAGGCGCTCTACGTATGGCAACGACCGATCGACAAGTCCAGCGCGCATCGCCTGGATCCCGACGAAATCGGAAGCGTCCGCAGGCTGATGAAGGAGCATCGCCCGGACGGGATCGTGTGTGCGAACGACCGCACTGCCGGGCACCTGATGCACTCACTGCGACGGATCGGGTACAGCATCCCGGATGATGTCCGGCTCGTCGGGATCGATGACGTCGAGTACGCCGGCCTGTTGCCGGTACCGCTCACGACGTTGCGGCAGCCGACGCAGCAGATCGGCGACGCAGCGCTGGCGTTGATGCTCGAGCGCATCGCGCGGCCAGCGCTGCCACCGCGAGACACACGGCTGCCTTGCGAGCTGATCGTGCGCGAGTCCTGCGGGACACCCTTCCTCCATTCCCCTAACATCTCCCCGCGCCGCACCGACCGGTAGTACGCTGCGACCATGGACCATGGACGATCGGACGGAATCGCGGGTGCAATCGCGTTGGCCAGCACGCTGGCAGTGGCCATCCTCTTTCCCTCGCGAATCCACGCCCAGGCCGGTACCAGCACGGCCCCCTCGAATCCCTCGCCGAAGAGCCTCAAGGGGCTCTCGCTCGCACAATTGACGACGCTCGAGGTCACGTCAGTTTCGCGCTCCCGGGAATCACTCGGCGCAGCAGCGGCGGCAGTCTCAATCGTCACCAACGAGGACATCCGCCGTAATAACGCACTGAACGTACCTGAAGCGCTGCGGCTCCTCCCAGGCATCCACGTAGCTCAACGCAACGCCAACTCCTGGGCGATCAGTTCGCGCGGTTTCTCGAGCGTCACCTCCGAGAAACTGCTCGTACTCAGTGATACGCGCAGCATCTACACGCCGCTCTTCTCCGGCGTGTTCTGGGACACCCAGGACCAGATCATGGAGGACATCGACCGCATAGAAGTGATACGCGGTCCGGGCGCGGCACTCTGGGGATCAAACGCAGTCAACGGCGTCATCAACATCACGACCCGGAGTGCACGCGATACGCAAGGTATGTACCTGGAAACCGGTGCCGGCACGGAAGAGCGCGCCCACGTGGCTGCGCGCTACGGCGGCGTCTCTGGCGCGAATCTGTTCTACCGCGTGTTCGGTCAATTCACTGAGCACGATGCGTCGCGCGAGCCGGACCCAAGCCGGTCCGATGACTGGCGCATCGGGCATCTGGGCTTTCGCGCAGACGGGGTTGCCAGCGATCAAGACAACGTAACAGTCCAGGCAAAGGCCTACCGCGGCAACATCGGCCAGCTCCAGCCCGCGGCGAACGTCATTGGCAGACCGGGTCCACAAGGCAACCTCGAGGCCAGGATCGCGGGTCAGTATCTGCAGGGTCGGTGGGTGCGGTCGCTGGGCGAAAATTCCGCACTGGATCTGCGGGCGTACTATGACCATGCGCGACGCGACGATCCGACGTTTGAGGACGAATTGCACACCTTCGACGTCGATCTCCAGCACGGATTCAGGCCAACGGAGAACCAGGACGTGATCTGGGGCGCAAGCTACCGTTTCATGGCCAACACCAACGAAGGCAAAGGCATCTTCGCGCTGTCACCTTCATCCTCCGACGACCAGGTCCTGAGCGCGTTCGCCCAGGACCAGGTCGCGCTCGGCGATTCAGTGCGCCTGACTCTCGGCACGAAGCTGGAGTACAACGACTTCAGCGGTTTCGAATGGCAGCCCAGTATCCGCGCCGTGTGGGACCTGGCTCCGGGTCAGGCGTTATGGGGAGCGGTCTCTCGTGCTGTACGGGTGCCGACACGGTTGGAACGCGACATTGCGGTCGACGTCACCGATCCAGCCGGCAACCCGGTAATCCGGTTGCTGGGCAACGAGGATTTCGAATCAGAGGAACTCATTGCCTACGAACTCGGTTACCGCTGGCAGGCAACTCCCGCCTGGTTCGTCGACGTGGCAACCTATGTGAGCGCCTACGACAAACTGGCCTCACTGGAGCTCGGCGTACCTTTCGTGGATCCGTCGAGTGGCCGCACCATCATCCCAGTCATCAACCGCAACGTAACGGATGGGCGCGCGCTCGGCGCGGAGATGTTTGTTTCATACGCGGCACTGCCCAACTGGCGCCTGACGGCGAGCTATGCCTACATCGATCTCCGGCTCGAGCCCCGCGGCCTGGATCTCAATCGAGGCGACTTCATCGAGGATTCGACGCCGCGCCACCAGTTCGGCCTGCGGTCGCTGCTCGACCTTGCGGACGGCTGGCATCTTGATGCCCACTTTCGCAGCCTCAGCTCCGTCCAGCGGATTCCGGAGATCGTGAGCGGGGAGGGGCTGCCCGGCTACTCCGAACTGGACGTGCGCCTGGGTTGGGAAATGAACGAACGCATCGAGCTGACGCTCACCGGAAGGAACCTGCTCGACTCCGGACACCTGGAATTTGGCTCACCCGCGTCCCGCGGTGAAATCCAGCGCAGCGTTCACTTCCAGGTCGCCGCGCGGTTCTGAGAGTGTTCGGGCGTCGCTTCCCGCGATCGACATTGCTGCCATAGCGCGAATGACCCCACTAACCACCGCGCTGGAACTCGACGCCGCGGCCGCCGAGCGGCTCATTCGCCCGCACATCCGCGAAACACCGCTGATTCGTTCGCAGTGGCTGAGCGACATGGCAGACAGCCACGTGCACCTCAAGCTCGAGAATCGCCAGGAAACAGGGGCATTCAAGCTCCGAGGTGCGGCACACAAGCTCTTGTCCTTGCCGCAAGATCAGGCAGAGCGAGGCGTGGTGACGGCCTCCAATGGCAATCACGCGCTGGCGGTGGCGACGATGGCTCGCCGCCAGGGCATCAAAGCAGAGGTCTTTGTCTCCTCCAGCATTGACGAGACCAGGCTCCAGAAGATCCGGGCTTGCGGCGCGACGGTCCGCGTCGTGCGAGGCGACTACCTGCTGGTGGAACAGACCGCGCGGAAGGAGGGCGAACGCACAGGACGCGTCTATGTCTCGCCTTATAACGACAGAGAAGTCATGGCCGGGCAGGGCACGATCGCGGTCGAACTCATGAGGCAAGTGCCGAGTCTCGATGCAGTCTTCGTAGCGGTGGGCGGTGGCGGCCTGATCGGCGGCATCGGCTCTTTTCTCAAGGCCGTTTCTCCCGCAACGGAGATTGTCGGGTGCTGGCCGAGCCACTCGCCGGCGCTCTACGAGTGTATCCGCGCCGGGGAGATCATCGAGGTGCCGGAACAACCGACGTTGTCCGTGAGCACCGCCGGAGGTATCGAACCAGGCTCGATCACCTTCGATGTCGCGCGTCGCGTGATCGATCGCAGCGTCCTGGTCAGCGAGGAAGCCATCCTCGATGCCTTGCGCGAGTTCTATCGCCACGAGCATCAAATTGTCGAGGGCGCAGCGGGCGTCGCGCTTGCGGGATTTCGCCAGGTCGCATCGTCGTACGCGGGAAAGACCGTGGCCATCGTCATCTGCGGCGGCAATGCGAGCCCGGATCTGACGAAGATGATCGAAGCACCTTGAATGCGGCACGCTGATGCGGGCGGACAGGAAACTGGGCTGCGCGTGATGACGCGACCCGAAATCGAACGAGCCTCCGGCAACGGCCTGATGTTGGTCTTCAATGCACGTACCGGCGCCCCCGAAGCGCTGATCGTCTGGGCGCGCGACCGCACAAAGGCCCGCGCGGTCGCCGTAGACGGATTCACAATCGACATTGCCGACACCGTCGACGACCTCGCCGCGCGCTGCAACCTCATCGTCACGACAACGGCTGCCCGCTCCGCGCTGATTCGCACTGAAATGATCAGGCCCGGCACTCACGTCACCGCTGTGGGAGCGGATGCGCCGGGAAAACAGGAACTCGATGCAGCACTCTTTGCCAGGGCGCACGTCCTGGCGGTCGACTCGCGCAGTCAGTGTATTGACCACGGCGATTCGGCGCACGCGGTGAACGCAGGCGTGCCGAAGGATCGCTTCGTGGAGCTCGGTGAGATCATTGCCAGCCCGAACCTGGGCCGCACACGCGAGGATCAGATCACCATCGCTGACCTGACGGGGCTCGCCATCCAGGACATCGAGGCGGCAAAACTTGTCTGCAACGCTGCTCACAACCAGTGACAACCATTTTTCCGTTTGTGGCCCGCGTTTCAGTCATGACCTTCGTGCTGAGCCTGTACTGCACGAACGCGGTTCACGGCGCCGATCCATCGCAGCCCGATCCCGCGGCCGTGCTGGCGACGATGGAGAAGGCTGCCGACTGGCAGCTCGCGCACCTCGAGCCCGTGGAGTCCATCAAGAACGCTCGCGAGGAGACAAGGAGCTCGCGCAGTTGGCAGCAGGCAGCGTTCTATGCGGGGCTGACCGCGCTCGCTGATCGCAGCAAGTCGAGACGCTTTCGCGAAGCCGTAATGGCCCAGGGACGCAGTGCGCAATGGCAGCTGGGCGACCGCAAGTACCATGCGGACGATCATGCAATCGGGCAGAGCTATCTCTGGGCCTCGACACACGGCGCGGGCCCGGAGGCCATAGCGCCACTTCGCCGCCGTTTCGACGAGATTCTCGCCGCGCCCTCTACCGTCGGCCTCAGGGCCGATTCGGACTCGCGCTGCTTTGAGCGCTGGTGCTGGTGCGATGCCTTGTTCATGGCGCCACCCGTATGGATTGGATTGTCGGCCGCGACGGGCGATTCTCGTTATGCGGCGTTTGCGCTTGCGGAGTTCAAGGCGACGACGGATCTGCTCTACGACCGTAAGGAACACCTTTACTACCGCGATAGCCGCTTCTTCGAGCAGCGGGACGGCAGCGGACGCAAACTGTTCTGGAGTCGCGGCAACGGCTGGGTATTCGCCGGACTTGCGCGCCTGCTCTCAGTTCTTCCCGCGCAGGATTCAGCGCGGCCCGAGTACGAGAGGCTGTTCAAAGAAATGGCCGCGAAACTGCTCAGTCTTCAGAAGGCGGACGGCTATTGGGCGCCCTCTCTGCTGGCCGTTGCTGATGCGACGCCGGCAGAGTCGAGCGGTACGGGCTTCTTTGTCTTCGGGATGGCGTGGGGCATCGATGCCGGCCTGCTCGAACGTGCCGTCTACGAGCCCGCGGTGCGCCGCGGTTGGCGGGCATTGGAAAGAGCGGTGCACGCCGACGGAATGCTCGGTTCTGTCCAGCCAGTCAGCGATCGTCCCGAGGAAGTGTCGCCCGCCGACACGCAGTTCTACGGCGTCGGCGCTTTCCTGCTCGCGGGGTCGGCCGTGTACGACCTGTATCTCTGACGCTGCTACTGTCGGGCCGAGCCGCGTCAACTCCGTGTCCGCAAGTGCAATTCCTTGCGCTTGTAGTCGATCACCAGCGTGTCGAGCAGTCCGATGATGTCCATGCCGATGAGCAACGCCGGCTCGTTGGTCATCTTCCAGGCATTGAAGATGTGGATGTCGCCGAACGTGATGCGCATGTTGCGGATCGTCAGGTCCGCGATGGCGACCGGTGGAGTCTCGAAGGTTTCGCCTTGCTGTGCGTGCAACGTGACGCCAATGATGCTGCTGTCCACGCCACGTCGTGCTCTCCTGGCCAGAGCCGCTCGGAGGCTGGTGTTGCCGACCGTTGCCTGGGCGCCAGTGTCAAGCATCGCTTTCGTGCGCACGCCGGCGAGCGTTACGTCGAACATCAGCAAGTGACCGTAACGAATCTTCACTGGTACGCGCGTAAAGCCGCTGGACAGGAACCTGGCGCGCGACTGCCGGATCGAGATCGCATCGTTCCTGAAGTCGATGACGATTCTCTTATCGCTGAGGCCGTCAGCACCGAGCACACCTTCGGCCCCCCCGAACACATCCTCGACGATAGCCACGTTACGATTGCCGAGCAGCAAGTCGCCGACTTCGATGCTGTCTACCTGGATGGCTGGCACGAACGAGGAGCCCGTCGCGCCGGTCAATCTCAGCTTGGCCGGCCTCGCCTGCGCGCCGATGCGGGTCGCGACTGATTGGAGGACGGCTGATCCGGTGGCGCCCGTGTCGAGGACGAGGCGAAACGGTCCATGGCCGTTGATGTAGACCGGCGCCCACACGCGGCCGATCCGGTCGCGCAGCGTGGGTGCCACATAGCGCGGCTCCGGGGCCGCGACGACAACTTCCTCGTAAGCGCCCAAGGACCCGAAATCGTCTTCCTCGTACGGGGCGCCCACGGACGCGGAATCTTCTTCTTCCTGGGGGGCGCCCACGGACCCGGGGATTTCTTCCCCGTGGCTGGCAAACGCTGTCAGCGAAGCCAGCGCGAGCACCCACACACGCAGCGGCATGCCCCCCTCGATACTCCTGCCCGGCGTCCACCGCAAGTAGCACGCCGTTGGCCCCAGGCGAGCGACTGCAACGCAGGCGCGACGACGGTGCCGGTCACTGGCCGATGCGATTACTTCCTTCGTAATGGTGCGAGGCGTCAGCTCCATGCGGGTTCCGCGGCTCGCCGCCTGAATCCGTCCTGCCGATTGCATATTGGCCGGCGCTGGGTTCGAATCCGGCTCTCTTGACCCCAAGAAGAGCGAACTGCGGCCAATGAAAATCCACGCGTTGCTGGCGGCCCTGCTCGGAGCCGCGACTATTGTTCATGTCCCGGTCGATGCCTCGGCACAATCAACGCAGGAAGCAAAAGCACAAACCCCGCAGGATGCGAAACCCGCGCTGGACGCGAAATGGAACGTCGCCTCGCCGCCCGGCGAATCGCGCGAAATCCCCATCGATGTACGCAGTGGCACCTGGATGGGTGTCGACGTCAGTCCTGACGGCAAGCGCCTGCTCTTCGACCTGCTCGGCGACGTTTACGAACTGCCCATCGAGGGTGGCGAGGCAAAGCCTCTCACCTCCGGCATGACGTACGACATGCAGCCCCGATACTCGCCCGACGGCAAACAGATCGTGTTCACGTCGGACCGCGGCGGTGGCGACAACGTGTGGGTCATGGAGGCGAGCGGCGCGAACGTCCGCCAGCTCACCAAAGAAGACTTCCGTCTCCTCAACAATCCGGTGTGGCATCCGAACGGACGCTACGTCGCTGCGCGCAAGCATTTCACGACGCGGCGTTCGCTCGGCACCGGTGAGATCTGGCTCTATGGCCTCGATGGCGGAGAGGGCGTCCAGATCGTCAAGCGGCCCACTGATGAGTTCCAGAAGGAACTCGGCGAACCGGCGTTCTCGCCGGATGGGCGTTACCTCTACTACACGCAGAACACCACGCCCGGAAACCTCTTCGAGTACGCACAGGACTCCAACAAGGCGATCTTTGCGATCCAGCGACTCGAGCTGGCGTCGAGCAGGACCGACACGGCCGTTTCAGCTCCCGGCGGCTCCGTTCGGCCGACGCCTTCACCGGATGGCCGCTCTCTCGCATTCATTCGCCGCCTGCGCACAGGCGACGGCCAGCAGACGACACTGTTTCTCAAGGACCTGGCCTCGGGCGAAGAAACGCCGCTTTACCGGGATCTCGATCGTGACATGCAGGAGACCTGGGCGGTCCATGGCGTTTACCCCAACATGGACTGGACTCCGGACAGCCGCGAGATCGTGTTCTGGGCGGGCGGCGGCCTCAAGCGCTTCGACGTGGCTTCGAAGAGAGTCCGCGAGATTCCGTTTCATGTCAGGGGCACGCGAACGGCGACCGTGCCGCCTCGCTTCCAGGTCGAAGTGGCGCCTGGCGACGTGCGCTCGCGCATGATTCGTTTCGCGGCGGTTTCCCCAGATGGCAAGCGCGTGGTCTACGAGGCCTTCGGACGCCTTTGGGTTCGCGACGTCGCCGCGAGTGAAGCACGCCGGCTCACGCGCGATGCGGACCCGGCGTTCGAGCTTTTCCCGAGCTGGTCGCGCGATGCCAGGAACATCGTGTTCGTGCGCTGGACGGATGCGGCGCTGGGTTCCATCCACGTAGCCGGTGCGGGCGGCGGGCGAGCGCGCTCCGTCACCTCGCATCCGGGGCATTACGGGTATCCGCGTTTCACGCCCGATGGAGCGTCGATCGTGTTTCAGCGCGCGACCAACGGCACGCTCACATCGCCGCTCTGGACGGATCAACCTGGCCTGTACCGCATCGCCACTGCCGGCGGCGAGATGCGCAAGCTCACCGATACCGGCAGCAACGCGCACTTTGTCGCGGGCTCCGATCGGATCTACTACACGGACGATCTCAGGGGCGTGAAGGAATCGGACCCGGCGCATGAGCTGGTCAGCGTGGATGCGAACGGAACGGATCGCCGGGTGCACGCTCGTTCGCAGTACGCGTCGCGCATGGAGCTGTCGCCGAGTGGTGGGTGGCTCGCCTTTCGCGAGAACTATCACGTGTACGTGGTAGCGATGCCGCCGGCGGGTGTGATCGACCTTTCACCCAAGACGAAGTCGGTTGCCCTCCGGCGGGCGTCGGATACAGGCGGCGAGTACCCGAACTGGGTCGATGGCGACACGCTCACCTGGATCCTGGGCCCGGCGCTGTATCGGGGTGAAATGAACGTGCTTTTCGCACCAATGGTGAAAGAGGGTCAGCCCGTGCGCGGCGAGCGCATCGCGGACCTCTCGGTCACTCAAAGTGCGGACACGCCTGCCGGAACCATCGCACTGACCAATGCGCGCATCGTCACGATGAACGATCGCGACGAGGTCGTTGAGAACGGCGTGATCGTCGTGAAAAACAACCGTATTGCCGCGGTCGGTGCCGCGGATGCCGTGCAGATTCCGGGCGACGCGCGTCGTCTGGATCTCGAGGGCCGCACGGTGATGCCAGGGCTCATCGACATTCACGCTCACGGTCCGCAGGGCGCGGACGACATCATTCCGCAGCAGAACTGGTCGGCGCTGGCGCACCTCGCGCTCGGCGTCACGACAGTTCACGATCCGTCCAGCAACTCCACCGAGATTTTCGCAGCCTCGGAGTATCAGCGTGCCGGCATCGTTCTCGCGCCGCGCACATTCTCCTCGGGGGATACGCTGTACGGCGCGCGCTCGGAAAGTTTCGCGAGCATCGACAGCCTCGAGGACGCACGCAATCACGTGCAACGTCTCAAGGCCCAGGGCGCAATCTCGGTCAAGAACTACAACCAGCCGCGCCGCGAACAGCGGCAGATGATCATCGCCGCGGCGCGCGAAGCAGGCCTCATGGTCGTGGCCGAGGGCGGCTCCCTGTTCCAGCTGGACATGACACACATCGCCGATGGCAATACCGGCGTCGAACACAACGTGCCGCCGGAGCGGTTTTACGACGATGTGCTGCAGTTCTGGCCGCCCACCCAGGTGGGCTACACGCCGACACTCGTCGTGACGTTCGGTGGGTTGCGCGGCGAGGACTTCTTCTACCAGGAATCCGATGTCTGGGCGCATCCGATCCTGTCGAAGTTCGTTCCGCCGCGCGTGCTGCAACCGCGCTCGGTGCGTCGGCAGATGGCCCCCGCAAGCGACTTCCAGCCAGTGCGCGACTCGGCAGCGAACGCGAAGCGCCTCATGGAGTTGGGTGTGCACGTCAACATCGGCGCTCATGGCCAGCGTGAAGGGCTGGGCTCTCACTGGGAGATCTGGAATTTCGTGAACGGCGGCCTGTCGCCCCTGCAGGCGCTGAAGGCGGCCACGATCAATCCGGCCCGCTACCTGGGCTTGGCGCGCGACCTGGGCTCCATCGAGTCCGGCAAGCTTGCGGACCTGCTGATCGTCGATGGCAACCCCCTTCAGGACATTCGCGTCACGGACGACATTGCGTACGTCGTGCTGAATGGTCGCGTGTACGAAGGCGGCACGCTCGCGGAGCGCATCACGGGCACGCGCACGCTCGCGCCGTTCTTTTGGCAGAAGGAGGGCACGCCTGATGACCGCAGGTAAGACCTCCATGCGCTTCGAGTCCTTGCGATCGGCAGCCCTGGCGCTCCTGGTTTCCTTTTTTGGCCTCAGCGCCGTCGCGCAGGACAATCCGCAGTCCACTCGCGCCAAGCAGGACGCCCTCTGGAACCGCATGGAAAGCTCCATACGCACGATCGTGGATGGAACCGACGCGGTGGTCGGAGTGGCGATCCTCGACCTGGCCGACTCGCGTTCTTTCTACCTGGATGCCGATGCGGTCTACCCGACGGCGAGCACGATCAAGATCGCCGTGCTGGCGGAACTCTACCGTCAGGACGAGCGCTCTGCTTCAGGAGCACCCGGCGCAAAGCTCACAGATCTCTACGTCGTCGATGCAAAAGACCGCGTGGGCGGGGAGGGCGTGGTGCAGATCATGACGCCGGGCATTACGCGCCTGACGCATCGCGACCTGGCCGGCCTGGTCGTCACGCTGAGCGATAACACGGCGACCAACGTTCTCATCGATCGCGTCGGAATGGAGAAGGTCAACGCGTTGCTTGCGGAGCTCGGACTGAAGGAGACGCGCCTGCGGCGCCACATGATGGATGTCACGGCCGCACGCGAGGGACGGGAGAACACGGCAACGCCTCGCGAGCTGGTAGTGCTGCTCAAGAACATTCACGAGGAACGAGTGCTCAGCAAAAGGACGACGGGCGAGTTCGTGAGGCTGTTGAGCGCAGAAAAGGAGAGCTTTCTGCCGCGTCTGCTGCCGGCGGGCCTCGTGATCGCGAACAAGCCGGGTGACCTCGACGGCGTGCGCAATGACGCCGGCATCGTGTTCGTTCCTGGGCGTCCGTTCGCGATCGCCGTGATGACCACGTTTTCAGGCAATGACATCGACGCGGAAGCGAGCATTGCACGCATCGGGCGCGCGGCCTGGACGTACTTCGATCGCGTAGGGAAGAGCTCTCCCCTGGGGCGCGTGGTGCGATAGCCGTTGCTCGAGATCAAGAGGGATAACAGCAGTGCCTGAGGTATTCGCATCTGAAGTGGCGGTGCCGCTCGCGCTGCTCGTCATCCTGGTCCTGGCGCTCGGCCTCCTCATCCTGTTCATCTGGTCGATCCGGCGTCATCGCGATCCCGATCTCCAGATCGAATCCGACGACTCGCTCGTCGAGCTGATGCCTTCTCTGCAGCGCGTCGGACATGCCCATCGTGCAACACGCGGCGCATCGCAATTTCCACAAGCTGCTCGCGGGTGGCGTTCGGATCTTTGAATACGAGAAATGCCTGCTGCATCAGAAAGTGATGGTCGTGGACGGGGCGTGGTGCGCCGTGGGTTCCAGCTATTTCGACGACCGCTCCTGTTTCATTGACAATGCGCTCTACGCGTTCAACGAGGTGCTTTGATATGAGCGCCCTCGATCTACGGATACCGCCAATGATCGTGGTGATCCTGCTGGGCGGGGCGATGTGGGGTCTCGCACGGCTTGCGCCCGGACTTTACTACCACTATCCGGGCCGACTGCCTCTCGCTATTGCGATCGGATTATTGGGACTGATCGTCGTGATGGCCGCACTGATCCAGTTCAGACGTCAGCAGACGACGCCGGATCCAACCCGCCCGGAAAAATCGACTGCGATCGTGACGACCGGCATCTACAGCCGGAGCCGCAACCCGATGTACCTCGGAATGCTCCTCTGGCTCATCGGCTGGGGCGTCTATCTCTCGAACCCGATGGTCGCGATCGGGCCGATCGCATTCGTCCTCTACCTGAATCGCTTCCAGATTGCTCCGGAAGAGCGCGCTCTGACGAGGAGTTTCGGCGCGCCTTACCAGGAGTACCTGCGCTCCGTTCGACGCTGGATGTAGCGGTCACTCGAGCGGCACGTCACCCTGGCGTTTCTCCGCGGCGTAAATCTTCACCGCGCCCCGGCCGGGGCCACTTCCTTCCCGCCAAGAAACATCCTTGTCACCTTCGTAGCGCGCACTTCGTCCGCGGTTGTCTGTGTGCCGAGGCTCCGATCGAGAACGATGACGTCCGCCGCCTTGCCTGGCGTGAGCGAACCGATTTCCGCTTCGCGCCCCATGAGGCGTGCTGCATTGATGGTGTAAGCGTGCAGCAACTCGTCCAGAGTGAGTGCTTCGCTGGCGTTGAGAGCCCCTCGCTGAGGTTCGTCCGGGTTGATGCGCGACATGCCGACCGCCATCGCTTCGAACGGGTTGAACGTCGAGACGTCCCAATCGCTGCCACCCGCAATCGTTGCACCGGCGGCAATCAGCGAACGGGCGGGGTACATGCGCTGCTGACGTTCCTTTCCTATGTACGGCAATACGGCATCGACGCTGTAATTGTCAGGCAGAGCCCAGAAGAGCTGCGCAGATGGGAAAACGTCGAGCTGCGCAAAACGTGGCAGGTCCTCGCGAGCGATCGCTTGCAAGTGCGCGATGCTGTATAGCCGCTTGCTGCCCGCCGCGCGTGCAGCAGCGATGGCATCAAGCGACGCGCGAACGGCTGCGTCGCCAATCGCGTGAATGTGAACATTGAAGCCCTCGGCGTCGGCATGGCGAATGAAGCGCTCCAGGGTTTGCGGATCGATGTACAGACGGCCGCGACTTGTGCCCGGCGCGCCGTCCGTGTTGTTGTATGGCTCGAGCATGGCCGCCGTCTGCGTCGGATACTCCATCACGCCATCGGCAAACAACTTGATGAAATCCACGCGGAGCAATGGCTCTTGCGCGACAGTGCGTCGCAGGCCATCGAGCCGCCTGAACTCCTCGTCGGTGACGATTCCGTCACTCGAGAGCGCGATTGATACACGCGCGGTCAGCTCCCGCAGTCGTGCCAGTTCGGCATACGCGGCAACCGTCTCGGCGCCGGTGTTTGCTTCCAGGTAGCTCGTAATTCCGGCCGCATGGAGCTGCGGGAGAAAATCGCGCAGTGCCTGCAATCGTTTCTGCGGCGTGGGTTTCTCGAGAGAAGCGAGCACTGGCGCGAGCCCGCCGTCGACGAGGAAGCCCGTCGGCTGCCCGGACGCATCACGCTCGATGCGGCCGTCGGGCGGATCTCGCGTGTCGCGCGTGATGCCTGCAAGCGCGAGTCCCCGGGTGTTGACCCAGCCGGTGTGGCCGTCCGCACCCCAGAGAAACAGCGGCCGCTCTGCGGCGATGGCATCGAGTGCCCTGCGGTCCGCTTTGAATCCGGCGCTGTTCACTTCGCCGACCACGAGCCAGCCCGGTCCTCTGTCTTCGGCGAGGCATCGACGGATCACCTGGGTTGCGGCGTCGAGGGTTAGCTGCTTGCCATCGAGACTGCAGCCACCCAGTCCCACTGCACCGTCGGCGGCGTGAATGTGACTGTCGATGAGACCGGGCAGCACGGTGACGCCGCCGGCCCGCAGCACCTTCGTTTCCGGCCCGACCAATCGCGTCGCGCCTGCGTCGTCACCGACGTAGGTGATCCTTCCGTCGCGAGCGGCAACTGCGCTGGCCTTTGGCGTGGAAGCATCCATGGTCTGGACGTCGCCACCCAGGATGACGAGATCGGCCGGCAGTTCGCCGTCGCTCTGCTGCTCACGGTCCCCCTCGCAGGCGACGAGATGGACCAGGAGGACGAAGGGAATGAGGTAACGAGAGGTGAAATTCATGCCGACGCGCCGTGCTTTGATGTTCTGTTCGCCCGGTTCATCCGTCGATTGTCGCAGATTCGTTGCCGTTTTCGCCGGCTCGTTCGTCTTATGCGGCAGGAGAGAGTTTTGCCACAGAGGAGACACTGCCGTGCAAAAGGAAGCCTGCAAGACGAGCGTCGCTGAATACCTGGACAGGGAGGAACGCAGCCCCGTGCGACATGAGTATGTTGACGGCGAAGTTCACGCCATGGTTGGCGCATCCAGGCGCCACAACCTACTTGTGACGAAGCTGCTCAAGCATGCAGCCATAGCAGCAGATAGGAAGGAGGGGTGCGAGGTGTTCAGCGGCAGCATGAAAGTGCACGTTGCGGCACGCAACAGCTTCTACTACCCGGACCTCAGCGTCTGCTGCGACCCGCAGGATCGTGAAGAGCTCTATCTGACGCGTCCCTGCCTGCTGATCGAAGTCCTCTCGCCGTCCACCGCGGGCGTCGACCGGCGCGAAAAAAGGCTGAGTTATGCCACGCTCCAATCCCTGTGCGAGTACGTGATCGTGGAGCAGGACCGGATGCGCGTGACTGTGTATCCCTCTGCGGGCGGCCCGTGGTTGGTTCGCATTCTCAACGAGCCCGAAGACACGCTGGAACTGTCTTGCCTGGACCTGAGGCTGACGCTCAGGGAAATCTATGCCGGCGTTGACCTTCCTGCGCCCGGAACGCTCGAGCCCGAGGCGCCGGCGTACGAGGTCTTGCAGGATTCGGCAAGCGGTTGATGTCTACGCGCCATGCGGCCGGGCGTCACTCGCACGTCGGGTCGCGTGGCCCTACAATTACGCCGGGTGCCCACGGTCCAACTCCAACGAAACACAATCGGACGTGGAGGGGAGGTTGCATGTTCAGCTTCAAGCATCTCAGAACCGCGCTGATCGTTGTCTGCGTGGCCACCTGTCTAAGCCCAGGGTTGGTCGCAGCGCAGGACGCCGACACGCGCGAAGTGCAGAACTACGTCCTGACGGATGCTGCTCTTGCGAAGTACACGCAGGCCACGAAGAAACTTGCCGCTTTGCCGCCCGGAGCGGGGGCCTGCGAGGACGATGACTCTGAGTCCGCGTCCCTGCGTGACGTGGCTTCGAAACTGGACGCCTTTCCGGGCGCGAAGAACGCGATCCAGTCAGCCGGAATGACGACGCGCGAGTACGTCGTGTTCTCCATGTCCCTGTTGCACAACGGTCTCGCCGCGTGGGCTGCCAGCCAGCCCGGTGGCAAGCTTCCGCCCGGGGCTTCGAAGGCCAACGTGGATTTCTACAACAAGCACAAGACCGAGCTGGAGAAACTCGGCGAACTGCGCAAGGACGACGATTGCGCAGAGAATGACGAGGACAGCGAAGACACCCAGGAATAGCGTCGCAGCCTGGACTGCGGCCTGAGTGGCGTCACGCGAGAGTCACGGTCCACGCGACCGGGATATCCCTCGCAAGGGACGATCGCACGCTGCAGTACTTCTCCACCGAGAGTTCGACGGCGCGCTCCGCCCTTGCCTGCACGATGCCGTCGCCGGCAATCGTAAAGTGGAGGGTCACGGAGGCAAGCCGCCGCGGCGTCGAAGTGACCCTCGTGGACTCGACGCGGATCTCGAGCCGGGTCGGCGGTGTTCGCTGTTTCTCCAGGATTGTTACGACGTCAGTCGCCGCACAGGTGGCGATACTGGCCAGCAGCGTATCCACCGGGCTCGGCCCGTTCTGGGCATCTCCATCGATGTGAATGCGCGGCCCCGTTTCGCGGGAAGCATCGAATTCCATGCCGCCCGTCCAGGCGACCACGATCGGCACGTGCGGCTGGGTCTCGCTGGCTGCTTTGTCCATCGATGATGTCTCCAACTCCCAGGTTTCGGATTCAACCGTTTCACCAGCCCGGCGAGATTCGTTCCCAGCGATCGACAACCTTGCCATCGCGCGCAACCTCGTAATGCGCATGTTGCGCAGCGGTCGCGCAAGCGTGATTCGGCAGCACGCGGACCAGAGTGCCAACGGGCAATTCCGGCACCGCCGCCCTGGAGCCCTCTCGCATCGAGAGGATGCCGTGCTCCTGGCTGGTGCTCGTCATGAGAAGGTCGGGATACGGTTTGCCGTCGAGATCACATACGACGCCGTAGCCCTGGTCGATCCTTTGTCGCGCGGTGCCGCGATCGCGGGACATCGCCATCCAGCCGGCATCGACGAGAATCCAGCCCTTCGAGCGCTGATGACCGATCACGGTCGTGACCACGCTGAGCGCGATGTCGTCGATGGCGCACACGTCGAGGCCCGCCATGACGAGGTCGAAGAACACGAACACACCGACGCGCACTTCGGTCACGCCGCTCAGGTCGCGTGCGAAATGAGCGGTGGGCGTCGAGCCGACGCTCACGACGGGGCAGGGAAGGCCGGCTCCTCGGAGCGCTTCGGCGCACCTGACGGCAGCTGATCGCTCTTCTTCTGCAGCCACAGTCATCGCTTCCGCGCCCGGGTGGTTATAGGAACCCCCCGCGTGAGTCATGATGCCGCGCAACTCTGCGCCACCCTCGACGAGGTGCCGGCCGATCTCGATCAGCGCGGGATCTCCGGGACGCACGCCGGACCGGTGTCCATCCGAATCGATCTCGACCAGGACGGGAATGCGCTCGTGTCGCTTCCGGCCCGCGGCCACGACCGCTTCCGCCTGTGCGAGGCTGTCCAGCACGATGGCGAGATCGACGCCGCGACGACGGAGCTCGACGACCCGTTCGAGCTTCCCCGGTGCGATACCCACGGCATAAAGCATGTCGCGCACGCCGCCGGCGGCGAACGCTTCGGCCTCGTGCAATGTGGAAACAGTCGCCGGCCCTGCGGGCGTTGGCATGAGCAGGTGCGCGATCTCGAGGTTCTTGGCGGTCTTGAGGTGCGGTCGCAACAGCACCCGGTGGGGGTTGAGGCGATCCTTGAGCCGGGAAATGTTGCGCTCCATGCGGTGCGCGTCGAGGAGGAGGCAGGGTGTCCGCGAAGCCAGCTCGTTCATGACGGAACGTTAGCACAGCACCCGGACGGCCCGCGCGGTAGGATCAGCGAGTCGTCCTCTTCCAGGCGCAGCATGATTACCCGGCGTCAGTTCCTGGCGGGAGCCAGCCTCGGTCTTGCGGCAGGCAACCGAGTGATTGCCCGGAGTGAAAGCCCCGTGTTTCCGATTTCACTGGTCCAGTGGTCGCTGCATCGGGCGTTCCATTCGAAGGCGCTCGATCCGATGAACTTTGCGCGGATCGCACGCGCCGACTTCCGTATCGACGCGATCGAGTACGTCAACGTGTTCTACCAGCCGAACTACAGCGATGCCCGGGTCAGCGAGCTGCGCAGGCGTGCTGATGGGGAAGGCGTGCGCAGTCTGTTGATCATGTGCGACGGTGAAGGGCGCCTCGGTGATCCGGACGAAGCGAAGCGCGCGCAGGCGGTCGCGAATCATCACAAGTGGGTGGACGCGGCGCGCGCGCTCGGATGCCATTCAATCCGCGTAAACGCGGCCAGCGAAGGCACGCCCGAAGAACAGGCTCGTCTCGTGTCCGATGGACTCGCGTCACTGACGCAGTATGGCGCCGCCCAGGGAATCAACGTCATCGTGGAAAATCACGGCGGGCTTTCGAGCAACGCCGAGTGGCTCGCCGGTGTGATGCGAACCGTCGATCATCCGCGGTGCGGCACGCTGCCCGACTTCGGCAACTTCAACTATCCCGGCGAGCCGGTGTACGACCGATACGCGGGCGTTGCGACGATGCTGCCATTCGCAAAGGCCGTCAGTGCAAAAAGCTGCGACTTCGATGCTGCCGGCAACGAAACGACCATCGATTACCGTCGCATGCTGAAAATGGTGCGCGACTCGGGTTATCGGGGACCCATCGGCATCGAGTACGAAGGCTCACGACTTGGCGAGCCCGGCGGGATTCGCGCGACCCGCGCGCTCATCGACAAGATCGGCCGCGAGTTCGCCGGCTAGCGCTCCTGCGCTAGCCGGCACCCGGTCAGAAGTTCTTGGCGAAACGCAGGCCGAACTCGCTCGCGTCGTTGCTGAGCATCACCAGCACGTAGTCGCCGGTGTTGAGGCGCGCGTTGTCGTAGCGCTCATCCGTGACGTTGCGCCCGTACGCCGCGATAATCCAGTCCCCATCGTTGGGCCGATAGCTGAAGTCGAAGTTGACCAGGTCGCGCGCCTCGATGAACGTAAAGCGGCCCGGATCGCTGCTGGGCTCGCCGTACATCTCGTCGCGGTACGACCAATCGGCGCGCAGCGTCAGTTCCCCCGCGCCCATTGGGATCGTGAACTCCGGGCTCACCGATGCCGTGAGTTCGGGCGTCAGCGGCGCGACCGCCGCCGGGTTGGGATCATCGACGTCCGCATCGATGTAGCCCACCGTCGTGTGCAGACGGAAGTTATCCGTCGCGGCCCACGTGCTCTCCCATTCCACGCCGCGTGACGTCTGATCCACGATGATGCTCTGCGTGTTGAAACCGCCGCCCGTCGTCGTGCTGACCTGGTAGGGCAGGTCCGAGTACTCCGTGTTGAACACGGCGATGCTCATCTGCAGCCTTTCGAACGGCTGCCCCTTCAGACCCACCTCGTAGTTGATCGCAGTGACGTTGTCGTTCCCGACGAAGCAGTTCGGCCGCGCCAGCGTGCCCGTGCCGAAGTTAAAGGAGCCGATGAGGCAGAAGGGCCGCGCCGGATACTGGCCGGACTGGTAGCCGCTCTGCACCGAGCCGTACGTCGTCAGGCGGTCGTTGATCTTCCACGAAGCGGACAGGTCCCAGCTCGTCTCCTCCCAGTCGCGGCTGTTCGTTTCCTCGATCGTCTCGAACAGGATGGTGTGCGCGGATTTCTCGTCCTGCGTGTGACGCACGCCGGCCGCGAGCCGCAACGCGTCCGAGACGTTGAACCCGACGTTGGCATAGATCGCCTGGCTGTCGGAGCTCTGCTCCAGGAAGAAATCGCCGCCATTCGGGCTCGTGCAGGGCTCATCGGAGGAACCGCAGTTGAAGGACGTGTCGTTCTGGAAGTTGCGGCCCTCTTCTTCGAAGAGGTACAGGCCCGCCACGTAGTCGATGGGACCGCTCTTGCCGGTGACCTGCAATTCGACAGATTGCTGGTTGGCAAAGCCGATCTCGGGGAACGACAGGAAGTCGTCGAAGAAGCCATCGTCGTCGAGGCCGCTCTCGTACTCCGAGTGCCGGTCGCTCGCCAGCAGCCGGAAATTGAGCGCATCGGAGACGCCGAAATCGGCCGTGAGCGAAATCCCGTAGGCCTGGTTGGTGACGCTGATCTGGTCCGCCTGCCCGGTGTTGTTGTCGTACGGATCGTCGGCGCCGTCGGCATTGCGGTAACCCGCGTTGTAGGTGGCGCCGTTCGTGGGGCAGGCGGCCGGGTTAGCCGCGGTCGCGCGGCAAGCGGCGCCCAGCTCGTCGATTAACGTGTCGTAAGGGCGAAGGCCGTTGTCGCCATCGTTGCCATCGGCCGCGATCAGGAACGACAGGCGCTCGGACGGCTCCCACAGGAGCGCGACGCGGCCGGAGGTGTCCTGCATCTCGCCCACTTCCTTTTCGGGTTTCTCGATGTTGCGAAACTCGCCGATGCCGTCGCGGCTCTGGTACGCCGCGTTGAAGGACATCGCGACCTGCTCGCTCAACCGCATGTCGACGTAGGCGTCTCCGTTCAATCGTCCGCGGCTGCCCGCCGTCAACGACACCCGGCCACCTTCGTCGCTGCCCGGCTTGCGCGTGATGATGTTGATCGCGCCGCCGATCGAGTTGCGTCCATACAGCGTGCCCTGTGGGCCGCGCAGCACTTCGACGCGCTCGATGTTGGTGAGATTCCAGTTCTGACCGACCTGCCGGCCGAGGTAGATGCCATCCACGTACACACCGACACCGGGATCCGTGGTGATGAGGTGGTCCTGCAGGCCGATACCGCGGATGAAAGGATTCGCCGAGGACGTGTGTCCCGCGGAGAAGCCGGTGACGTTGAGATTCGGCACGAACTTGCCGATGTCGACGAGATCGGTGATGCCCTGTCTCTCGATGGTGTCCGAGGTGAACGCGCTGATCGCGACCGGAACGTCGTAGATGCTCTGCTCGCGTTTCTGTGCCGTGACGATCACGGTGTCGAACACCGAACCGGACGCTTCCTGCGCGGTTGCTATCGGCCATGGCGCAAGGGCGCCCATTGCAACAGCGCCGATGGCAAAAGCACCCGGAGCTGCAGACAGTCTCCCGGTGAGTGCCCGTGCCACGTCGTTCGGCAGTTTCTTCTTGATCATTGCGACTCCCTCCAGCCCAAAGGATGGCGGCCATCTTAGTCCACGGTGGGAAAGAACTCCGGAATTTCAGAGGGATAGGGCCGGATAGCGCCCCTGTTTGCCGGCCCGGATCGGGCACAAATGAGAATGACTATCATTTAGATTTCTGGGTGAGTAGAATCGCCGCCCATGCGCAAGTGAGCATTTCAACAGGGAGACGGTCGTGAAATTCGATGCGAGGCGTGCAGGTGGGGTGCAGGTACGGATTGCGATGACGTTGCGCACGGCGCTGGCCGTACTCGCTTTATCGCCGGCGATGGCCGCCGCAGACGAACCTCTGGATGACGCCGATTCCGTCGCGACCTCGAAAGGACGCTTCGTCGACGAGGTGCTCGTGGAGGCGCCGCGCTATACGACGCCGAAGACCGCGACGGCAACCCGGACCGACACGATCCTGCGCGACGTGCCGCAATCGATCAGCGTCATCACCAGCGACCTGATTCGCGACCAGGGCATGCGTTCCATGGCCGACGTGGCGCGCTACGTGCCCGGCGTCACGATGGGACAGGGCGAAGGACATCGTGATGCACCGACGTTGCGTGGAAACAGCTCGACGGCCGATTTCTTCGTCGACGGCGTGCGCGACGACGTGCAGTACTTCCGCGATCTCTACAACGCGGAGCGCATCGAGGTCCTCAAGGGTTCCAACGCGATGATCTTTGGCCGCGGCGGTGGCGGCGGCGTGATCAACCGCGTCACCAGGACGGCCGACGGCACGCACCATGGCGAAGTGGCGCTGCTGGGTGGCAGCCAGGAGCAGAAGCGCATCACGGCCGACGTCGGCGATTCAGTCACCGACTCTCTCGCGCTGCGCCTCAACGCCATGTACGAGGATTCCGACAGCTATCGCGATTTCGTCGGAGTCGAGCGTTACGGCGCGAATCCGACGCTCGGTCTCGCTTTTTCGGACAGCACCCGCCTGCACCTCGGCTACGAGTATTTCAGCGACGAGCGCACCGTCGATCGCGGCGTGCCGTCGCGCGACGGGCGGCCGCTGGACATCGACGAGGCCACGTTCTTCGGCAATCCGGACCTGAGCACCAGCGAAGCGGCGGTCAACCTGGCCTCCGCCACGTTCGAGCACGACTTCTCGGACACGGTCCGGCTGCGCAATCACACGCAGTACGGCGACTACGACAAGTTCTACCGGAACATCTATCCGGGCTCCGCGGTCAATGCGGCGGGCAACGTGACGCTGGATGCGTACGAGAGCGGCACGGACCGTCAGAACCTGTTCAATCAGACGGATCTCACCTGGCGCACGGCCACGGGTTCGGTGGAGCACACGCTGCTGGCCGGCATCGAGGCCGGGCGACAGGAGACACGCAACGTGCGCAACAACTCCACGTTCGGCACGACGCCGGCAGCGATCGTCCCCATCGCCAGCCCGGTGACATTCGCGGTGCCCGTGTTCAACGTGCCGTCGCAGAACAACGATGTCGACGTGACGGTCACGGCCGTCTACCTGCAGGACCAGGTGGCGCTCACGGACTGGCTCGAACTCGTTGCGGGCGTGCGTTTCGACCGCTTCGACGTCGAATTCGACAACCATCTCACCGCAGTGCGTTTCGAGCGCGAGGACGAGTTCGTCTCGCCGCGAGTGGGGGTGATCTACAAGCCCGCCGAACTCGTGTCGCTCTATGCGAGCTACAGCGTGTCCCAGCTGCCGAGCGCCGGCGACCAGTTCAGTTCGCTGGATGCCACGTCGGCTGCACTCGAGCCGGAGAAGTTCGAGAACCTCGAAGTCGGCGTCAAGTGGGACTTGCTGCCCGACCTTTCGTTGACGGCCGCGGTGTACCAGCTCGATCGCACTAACACGCGTGCACCTGGCCCGACACCAGGCACGATCGTGCTCACGGGTGAGCAGCGCAGCGAAGGAATAGAGCTTGGCATGAGTGGCGCTGTCACGGACGCGTGGGAATTGACCGCGGGCTATGCGTTTCAGGACGCAGAGATCACTCGCACCACGTCGGCTGCGCCGGCGGGACGCGACGTCGCGCTCGTTCCGGAACACCAGTTCCACCTGTGGAACGCTTATCGCTTCACGCCGATGTGGCGCGTTGGTCTGGGTGTGATTCACCAGGACGAGGTGTACACGTCCATCAGCAATGCGGTGACACTACCTAGCTTCACTCGCGTCGACGCCGCCGTGTTCTTCACGCTGAACGAGCGCTTCGAAGCGCAGCTCAACGTGGAGAACCTGCTGGACGAGCAGTACTACGCCACTGCTCACAACGACAATAACATCACGCCGGGGTCGCCGCTCGCCGTGCGGATTGGATTGACGACGCGGTTCTGAGACGTCATTCCGAACAAGCAGTTCGAATATGAAGAGCGCAGGGTTCGCCGCCTTGGCTTTTCTGACAGCCTGTGCGGCGCAGCCGTTGAGCAGTACCGGAGAGGCCGGGCCACCAGTGGACCGCGACACGGGATTTCTCAATCGCACGTTCGCCCACGCCGGCGAGGTTCGTCGCTACCAGGTCTACCTGCCTGCGGGCTATACGCGCGACCGGCGCTGGCCCGTGATCCTTTCGCTGCACGGTGCGGGTGAAAGAGGAACGGATGGCCTGCTGCAAACCGAGGTAGGGCTGGGGAGCGCGTTGCGCCGCCACGTCGAGCGCTATCCGGCGATCGTCGTGTTTCCACAGGTACCGCCCGACCTGCGTTGGACCGGCCCGGGAGCGGACATTGCGATGAAGGCGCTCGAGCAGACCGAGCGCGAGTTCAGCACCGATCCCGATCGCGTGTCTCTCACGGGCCTTTCCATGGGCGGTACCGGCGCGTGGCACGTTGCGTATCGCAATCCGGATCGATTTGCGGCGCTCCTCGTGATCTGCGCCCGCCTGGTAACGGCGGGTGAGGCCGTAGAGCCGGTCGTGCCTTCCGATGCCGGAGTCGTCTTTGACGCGCTCGCGCGGCGGCTGAAGCTCACGCCCGTGTGGATCTTCCACGGCGACAAGGACAGCATCATTCCGGTCGACGAGTCGCGTCGCATGTCCGAGGCACTGCGAGCCGCAGGCGCGGCGGTGCGCTACAGCGAGCTCCCCGGTGTCGACCACAATTCATGGGACGCCGCCTATGACTCGCCCGAAGTCGCGGAGTGGCTGCTCTCTCAGCGCCGCGCGCCTCGCGCGAAGTGAGCCTTTATCGTTTCGATTCGGCTCTCGCGGCGACGGGTGCGCTGGGAGGTGACACGCCGCTCTCGTCGAAAGCCTCGATGGCGAAGTAGTACTGCTGCCCGACGTTGAGCGCGCGGATCTCGATCTCGTTCCCCTGGTCGGCGAACCGCTGGTAGCACTGGTAGAGCTTGTCCGGCGCGATTCCCCACAGCACGTTGTAACCCACCGCGTCTCGCACCGGGGCCCATGCGATGGTCGCGTTGCGCTCGTCCGCGTGTCTCCGCGCGGTCAGCTTCGCAGGGCTCGCCGGCGGTTTGCCGCCATCCCGCCCGAAAACGCGAATGTCGCTGATTGCCAGGTTCGCCGCGCCGACGTGCACGTGCTCGTAGCGCAGATGACGCGTGTGCAGTGGCTGCTCGAGCTCGAGATACGCGTTGGGCCGGTCGCGCCCGCCATCGGTTACAGCGATCGTTTCCCACTTCTCGCCATCGCGCGAATGCGAGAGGCGGAACTGCGTGTAGACCTTGCCATCGCTGGCGAACAGCCCGGACTGGTAGTCGGCATAGTTCACCTGGAGCGCGCGCACTTCCTTTTCGCCGCCGAGGTCGAGCGAGAGCCACTGCTGGTCGTCGTTGCGTTCTGCAACCCAGAACGTCCGCGGATCCTCGTCTGTCACCCGGTTGGCCGCGAACTCCCCGCGCGTCGAAGCAGCGCGCGCCGGCTTGCGATACGAAAGCAGCATCCAGCCGGTGAACAGCTCCTCGGGGCGCGACCAGCGGCTGGCCGGCATGCGCTGCGGAAAATCACCGAAGCGCGTGTGGGAGAACATCTGGCCATCGCGATCGAAACCGGCCGGGAACATCACCAGGCGGCGCTCGAAGTTCCAGTTCACGCCGACCCAGGCCGTCCCGGTGTTCCAGTAGTTGCCGTGAGGGTCCCTGAACGTGCCGCCGTGCCCGGCGCCGGTCGCGAACCCGCCCGGCTTGTATGACATCGGGTTGTACGGCGCATAGGTGAACGGACCGAGCGGCGAGTCGCCGACGGCCACTCCGTTCGCGTAGACGTTGTACTCGGTGCCTGGCGCGCCGTACTGCAGGTAGTACTTGCCATCGTGCTTGATCATGCTTGCGCCTTCGATGAAAGGCATGCGCGTGTCCGCATGATCCTGCCCGAAGCGCTCCCAGCCGTGCTGATGCGGATAGAGCCGCAGCAGCTCCTTCGGTTTTCCTTTCCACGCGAGCTGCCTGGAGAAATCCAGCTCGATGCCCCAGATCGGATAGACGTTCGACGAGCCCCAGTACAGGTACCAGCGGCCAGTGTCCGGATCGTGAAACAGATCCGGATCCCACGGACCCTTCCAGTCGTCGGGCTGATCCGGGAGCACCGGCATCCAGCGATTGAAGAACTCGAGCTTTCCGCTCGCGGGCTCGCGCGTACTGAAGATCGGCCGCGGCACGAACGTCGACTGGTACAGGTAGATCGTGCCGTCCACCGAAGTCGCCGCGGGCGCGACGATGTCTTCCATCGGCCAGCGATCGGGCGTGATGAACTCCCAGTCGACGAGATCGGGCGAGCGCCAGTAGCCGCCCGCAATCGTCGCGAACAGGTAGTACTCGTTGCCGTGCGGCACGATCACCGGATCGGCGGAAGATCGATACGAGATGCCCTCGTTGAGCTGCTCGAAGTTGTACTTGTAGTCGATGTCGAGCGGATTGATGTACGTGCGACCGCCGCTCGTCTGCGCTTGCGCCGCCAGGGGGAGAGCAATGGCCAAAGCAAGTGCCACCGCAAGAAGCGTCGTGGTTGCGCGGCCGCGAGTGTGCGCGTAACTATGACGCTTCATCAGCGCCCTCCCGCGGCCCGCGCGCAGGAAGCCGATCCCGCTTCGCACAGCTGGAAAGTGCCCTCGAGTCCGCTGCTCGAATCCAAGCCCACGCGCACTTCATACGTGCCGGGCTCAACGACCAGCTTGTCATAGGGGTCGTAGATCGCGAGACGACTGGCCGGCACCTTGAACTCCACGACCGTCGACTGTCCGGGCGCGAGATGCACGCGCCGATATCCCTGCAGGCGCGTTGCGCTCACGGTGCTCGCGACGCGCGGCCGGATGTACAGCTGCGGTGTTTCGTCGCCCGCGCGCTTGCCGGTATTCGAGAGCCGCGCACGGATGATGAGGTCACCGTTCGGCGTTGCGTTCTTCGGCAACTCCAGTCCGTCGAGCTGGAACGTCGTGTAGCTCAGGCCATGGCCGAACGGGAACAGCGGTGCATCGGCCTCGTCGATCCAGCGCGCGCTGTAGTCACCGCGCTCGGGCAGGTTCGGGCGGCCGTTGGGACGATCGTAGTGGTGGATCGGAATCTGCCCGACGCTGCGCGGCCACGTGACCGGCTGTTTGCCGCCCGGGTTGTAATCACCGAACAGGACGTCGGCAATGGCGTTGCCGCCTTCGATGCCGGGAAAGAACGAGTGCACGAGCGCACCGGAGCGTTCGACGAGTTCCGGCACGGTCAGCGCTCGTCCGCTCAGCAGCACGACGACGAGTGGTTTGCCGGTCGCGGCGAGCGAATCGACCAGTTGCTGCTGTTTTCCAGGCAGACCGAGCTGCGTGCGGTTGCGAGCCTCGCCGCTCATCGACGATCGCTCGCCGACCACAGCAATGATCAGATCGCTGTCCGCGGCCTTCGCCACCGCGCGGACGATGCGCTGGTCATCCCCGGGTTGTGACTTGCCATCGCGGTCGAGCTGCCAGCCCTCTTCGTACGCCACGTCAATCGCGCCGTGCGGAGCCTTGGCCGCTTTCCCGCGAATTCCCTGCAGGATGGTCACCACGTCTTCGGGCCGGCCCAGTGCCGACCAGGGGCCGAGCAGGTCTTCGCGCGAGTCTGCCAGCGCGCCAACGACGAGGAGGCGACGCTTGCCGGCGACAGGAAGCAGACCTGCATCGTTCTTCATCAGCACGATGCTCTCGCGCGCGACGTCCAATGTAGCTGCGCGATGCGCCGGCGCGAGCTTCACCTGCTTCAGCAGGTTCTCAGGCGCATACGGGTTGTCGAAAAGCCCCAGGCGACGCTTGAAAGTGAGAACGCGCAACACTTCGCGATCGATCTCCTCAACGCGCAGCCTGCCGGCCTGCACGGCGCGCTCGAGTTGCGCGTAATAAATGCCGTCTTCCATGTCGATCGTGATGCTGCCATCCCGCAGCGCCTGCACCGCGGCGTCCAATTCGTCTGCAGCCGTGCCGTGATACATCAACTCCGCGAGCGCTGCGTAGTCGGAAACGTACACGCCGTCAAAGCCGAGTTCCTTGCGCGTGAAATCCTGGAGCAGGCGCTTGTTCGAAGTCATCGGCACGCCGCCCGGGCCCGTGGTGAACGCAGGCATGATCGACGGCACACCGGCAGAGATCGCGGCGGCGAACGGTGGCAGGTGAATCTCGCGCCACGCGCGCTCGGACAGGTCGACGTAGGCGTAGTCCTTGCCACTCTGCACGGCGCCGTAGCCGAGATAGTGTTTCGCGCAGGTTGCGATGCCCAGCTCATACGGAGCGTCGAGGCCGGGATGATTTCTCAGCGCATTGTGGAAACCATCGATGGCCGCGACACCGAAGTCGCTTGCGAGCTGCGGTGCCTCGCCGAAGGTCTCGACGACCCGGCCCCAGCGCGGATCCACCGGGTGGTCGAGCATCGGAGCGAACGTCCAGCGGTCGCCGCCCGCGTAGCCTTCGAGCCCCGAGATCCGCGCCATCGTGCGCGCGTTCTCCGGGTCGAAGGTGGCTGCGACGCCCAGCGGCACGGGGAACGTCGTCCAGTAGCCATGGATGATGTCGGTCGCAAACACCACCGGAATGCCGAGCCGCGACTTCGTGACCGCGATGCGCTGCAGGCGATTGGCTGTTTTCGCCTCACCACCCGAGCCGCCGAGGAACGAGCCCAGGCCTTCGCGCGCGAAATCCTCCAGCGTCTTGCCGTGCGGCCGTCCCGCCGCATCCGGTCCGGTCGCCGGGCCGGAGGAGAACATCATCAGCTGGTTTACTTTCTCCCGCAGCGTCATCTTCTTCAGCAACGCAAGATCGCGCGGATCGACGGCGTGCTGCTGTCCTGAACTGGCGGTCGTTGCAGCCGGCTGAGCAGTGGCCGGCGTAATCGCCATGCCCGTTCCCAGCGTGACGAGTGCGACAACCAGGGTAACGACTGTGGCTTTCATTCTTGCTCCGTGCGATCCAAATGACTTACTGGCGTGCGGTGGTGGCGTCGAGCCATCCGCCCGTGAATCCCGCGCGCTCCAGGCCGCGACGGATGTGGGGATTGGTTCGCATGACGCGCCACACGAACCCGCTGCGGTGGTTCTCCAGCATCAGCAGGATGATGCCCTGGTCGATCCCGAGATAATCGTCCGCAACCCAGCCTGCCCCTGGCACGAGCCGGCCGTCCTCGAGCCGCACGTTGTACTCGAAGCTGGGATTGAACGCGCCCAGGAATCCGTACGTGGAGTAGATGTAGTTGTGCCTGCGGCGCATCTCCTGCAGTGCGGGCAACACGATCTCCGGTGCGAACGGCATCGAGCCCGCGGCACCGCTGGGGCAGAGCGTGCCGTCATCGAACGCATCGCGCAGGCCGACGCCGCGCGCAAAATAGGATCGGAACTGGCGCTGCTCACCCATGTAAGTCAGCTGCATGTTTGCCGGGCCGTCGCATGCGGTGAGACCCCAGGAGCTGCCGTCATAGCCCTTCCACCGCATCGGGTTCGCAATCGCGTATGCACGCTGCGCATACGTGGCGCGCTTCGAATTCTCCGCATAGTCCAGGTTCCGCGACCGCATGTAGGCGTCGCGAATGCCGCGGAAGTCGATCCACGCGTGCGAATAGTGATGGCCGAACAGTGGACCGAAGCTCAGGTGTTCCTGCCCGTAGACGTCACCCCAGGAGTCGTCATACGTCCTGGTCCATTCGGTCCATGCATCGGGCCCGACCGGGAAGGTGGGCGAGGCGAGTGCGAGCACGTATACGAGCATCGCCTCGTTGTAGCCGCGCCAATCCGCATCGATGAAACCCGTCTCGGGATGCCATCCCATCGAGATCGCGGGCGGGCGCGCCTGCGCCCATTGCCAGTTCACTGCGCTGTAGATCTCATCGGCGAGAGTGCGGATTTCCGACTCCGCCGGCGTGTTGCGATCGAAGTACGACTGGCAGAAGAGAATCCCGCCGAGCAGCAGCGTCGTGTCGACGGTCGACAGCTCGATGCGCTGGAAGCGCACGCCCGTGTTCATGTCGAGGAAGTGATAGAAAAAACCCTGGTAGCCGGTCACGCCAGTGGGCTGTGGTCCCTGCTGGGCGTTGCGGAAGAAGCGCAGCGTGTTGAGCACGCGCTCGATCGCCTGGTCTCGCGTGACGTAACCGCGCTCGACGCCGATCGGATACGCGGTCAGCCCGAAACCGACCGCCGCGATGCTGGAGAACGAAGGCGACGGGCTGCGGTCGGGCACCAATCCGTTCGCAGGAGGGGTCAGCTCCCAGAAATACCGGAACGTGCGCTGTTCGAGCTCCGCCAGGAATTCATCGACGGACTGCTCCGGCGGCGGTGGCGTCGTTTCCGGGGAGTTTCCATTGCTGTTGCAGGCACCCAGGACGATCAGCGGGACAATCAGCGGAACCGCCATCAACCAGTTGCGAAGGGACAAAGCGCTCATTTCCTGTCTCCCTCTTTCTCTGCCCGATCGTCCGATGCAATGCGCTCGCCCGTGTCGGCGCGGAAGTAGTGCAGGCTGGCGGGTGAGTAAGTCAGCGTGAGCGACGAACCGGGTTCCGGCAGGCCTTGTGGAGCCATGCGCGACACGACTTCCTGCGAGCCGCAACGCGAAGTCACGATGGCTTCGTTGCCCAGCTGCTCGATGACTTCAACGACGCCTTGCAGGCTGAACTGCCCATCGGCAGCCGACGCTCCGGTCCGAGCTTGCAAATGCTCGGGACGTAAACCCACGACCAGTTCGCGGCCGCCGGCCAGCGAACCCGCGCGTCGCGCAAACTCAGGAGCCAGGTCGAGCGCCAGGCCATTTGCCATGAGCCTTGGCTGAGGATCGGATGTCCAGCCACCGCGAAACAGGTTCATGGCAGGGCTGCCCAGGAACGTGGACACGAACAGGTTGGCAGGCCGCTCGTAAATGCGCATCGGCGTGTCGACCTGCTGAATCTCTCCCGCGTTGAGCACGACGATGCGCTGTCCCAGCGTCATCGCTTCGACCTGGTCGTGCGTCACATAGATCATCGTGGCCTTGAGGCGGCGATGAAGGCGGGCGATCTCGGTGCGCATCGTCAGGCGTAGCCGCGCGTCCAGATTCGACAGCGGCTCATCGAGCAGGAAGACCTGCGGTTGACGGACGAGTGCACGACCCAGTGCAACGCGCTGTCTCTGGCCACCGGAAAGCTGCCGCGGACGCCGATCCAGGAGTTTCTCGAGCCCCAGGAACGCGGCGGCCCTGTTCACTCTCTCCTTGATCATCCCGGAGCTCACGCCGCGCAGCTTGAGTCCGAAGGCGAGGTTCTCTGCCACCGTCATGTGCGGATACAGCGCGTAGCTCTGGAACACCATGGCGATGTCGCGGAGCTTGGGCGGCACATCGTTCACGATCTCTGCGCCGATGCGGATCGCACCCGAGGTGATTGTTTCGAGCCCGGCCACCATGCGCAGCAGCGTCGACTTGCCGCAACCCGAGGGCCCGACGAGAACCACGAGTTCGCCGTCGGCAATCTCGAGCGATGCGTCCGCGACGGCGACCTGGCCACTGTCGAAGACCTTGCGGACGTGTTCGAGGCTTACTCGTGCCATGGTGTGCGCTTTGCGTCAGCCGGCTTCGTCTGTCGTCTGATCAAGGGTGGCGCCATTGCTGCGGGCGACACGGGAGTAATACCGCGCGCTCGCCTTGGGCGTGCGCTTCTGCGTGGCGTGGTCCACGTGAAAGAGTCCGAAGCGCTTGCTGAAGCCATGCGCCCACTCGAGGTTGTCGAGCAGAGACCACGCGAAGTAGCCCCGGATGTCCGCGCCGCCCGCGATCGCGTCGCGAATCAACGCGAGATGCTGCCGGAGGTACGTCACACGTTCAGGATCCTGCAACTCGCCGACGATCTGCGGCGGCTCGGGAAGCGCAATGCCGTTTTCAGTGATGAACAGCGGGATGCTGCCGTAGCGCATGCGGATCCAGTCGATCGTCGCCGTGAGGCCGGGCGGAAACACTTCCCATCCCGTCTCCGTATAGCGCACACCGGGTTGCCGCACGTGGCTCGAGCGCAGTGGCCATGCGTGCGGATCGTGGGCCATCACGCCCCGGGTGTAGTAGTTCACGCCGAGGAAGTCGCCGGGCTGGCGAATCAGATCGAAGTCGGAGGCGGGCCACTCGGGCCACGCCTTGCCAAAAATTTCGCGCAGCTCTTCCGGGTAGCGCCCGAGGAAGACGGGATCGAGGTACTGCCGGTTCATGTAGGCATCCGCCCGCGCGGTCGCCGCGAGATCCTGCGGCGCATCCGACGCCGGATACTTCGGCTCGATGTTCACGACCAGGCCGATTTCGTGTTTCCCGGCCTGCCGATACGCCTGCACTGCCTTTCCATGGGCGCGCAGGAGGTTGTGGGAAGCAATCGGCGTTTCGAACGCGCTGCGATGTCCGGGCGCGAGGACGCCATGCAGGTAACCGCCATCCGTCACCACCCACGGCTCGTTCAGAGTCATCCACTTCCGCACGCGGCCATCCAGTGCGCGGAACATCACCTGGCCGTAATCGGCGAACCAGCTTGCGATATCGGGATTCAGCCAGCCGCCCAGGTCATCGAGTGCGGCGGGCAGGTCCCAGTGATAAAGAGTCGCGCACGGTTCGATGCCTTTCTCGAGCAATGCGTCGACGAGCCGCTCATAGAAACCAAGGCCCGCAGCGTTGACGCGGCCACGACCGGCGGGCAGCACGCGCGACCACGAAATGCTGAAGCGGTACGCACGCAGGCCGAGGTCGTGCATCAGGCCGACATCTTCGCGGAAACGACGATAGTGATCGCACGCGACATCACCGGTCTGGCCTTCGAGCATGCGCCCGGGTGTGTGCGCAAAGCGATGCCAGATGGAAGGACCGGCGCCATCCGCGAGCGGCGAGCCCTCAACCTGGTACGCGGACGTTGCCGCACCCCACAGGAATCCCTCGGGGAAGTTGCCCTGGCCGCGCTCGTTCGTTCGCTCGCTCATCCCTTGACGCTCCCCATGAGAATTCCCTGGATGTAATGGCGTTGCAGCGCCAGGAACAGCACCAGCACGGGGAGGATCGTAATGACCGACCCGGCCATCATCAGCTCACTGTCCTGCACGTACTCGCGCGCCATGCCGGCGAGCGCGACGGGCAATGTCTGCAGCTCGCGGTCGGACAGCACGATCAGCGGCCACATGAAATCGTTCCAGGTGGCGAGGAAGGTGAAGATCCCGAGCGTGACGAGAATCGGGGCGAGGAGCGGGGCGACGATGGAGCGGAAAATGCGCGTCTCGCTCGCACCGTCCACGCGCGCCGCGTCGATCAGCTCGTCGGGAATCGACAGCGCGTACTGGCGCACGAGGAAAATGCCGAAGATGCTCGCCGTCGCCGGCACGATGACGGCGGCGTAGGAATTCACCAGTCCCAGCGCTTTCATCAGGCCGAACAACGGAATCATCGTGACCTGGGCCGGGATCAGGAGCCCGGCAAGCAACAGCCGCGTGAGGTGCTCGCGACCCGCGAACCTGAGTTTCGCGAAGGCATAACCCGCCATGCCGTTGAGCAGAAGGGAGAAGAGCGTCGCCACGGTCGCGACCAGCAGGCTGTTCAGGAAGTACCGGCCCATGCGTTGCTGCGCAAACAGCTCCCGATAATTGGCGAGCGTCGGATTCTCCGGCACCAGCGGCGGAGGGAACACGCTCGACATTCCGTCGGGCATGAAAGAGACCGACAGCATCCAGAGCAGCGGGAAAAGCGTGATGATCGCGGCCGCGACCAGCACACCATTGATGACCGCGGTCGCCAGCCAGGACTTCATCGGCCGGGCTCCTGGCGTGCCAGGCGCACGGGTATCACGGTGACCACGAGAATGATGACAAACAGGACGAACGCGACGGCCGAGGCGGAGCCGAGGTTCCACCACTTGAAGCCCTCGTTGTACATGAAGTACAGCACGCTGACGGTGCTCTGCAGCGGCCCGCCTTCCGTCATGACGTAGGGTTCGGCGAACAGCTGGAAGTAGCCGGCGATCGTGAGAATGCCGACGAGGGCGAACGTGGGCTTGAGCATCGGCAGCGTGACGTGGCGCAGCTCCTGCCAGGAAGAGGAGCCGTCGATGCGCGCGGCCTCGTACAGATCCTGCGGAATCGACTGCAGCGCGGCGACGAAGATGATCATGTTGTATCCGAAGTTCTTCCACACCGCGAGGATGACGATGGATGGCATGGACCATCGCGGATCGCCTAGCCAGTCGACTGGATCGATGCCCAGCCCGTCGAGCAGATAGTTCAGCAAGCCGTAGCGCGCGTGAAAGATATAGCGCCACACGACTGCCACCGCGACGAGTGTCGTGACAACCGGCGCGAAGTAAGCCGTGCGGAAAATCCCCGGCGCCCTGGCGAGCTTCGAATGGATCAGCAGCGCGGCGGCGAGCGAAGCGGCGATGGACAGCGGCACGCCGAGCACGACGAACCACGCGGTATTGCCAAGTGCCTTCCAGAAGAGTGGGTTCGAGAGCAGCTGGGTGTAGTTCTCGAGTCCGACGAAACGCAGATTGCGAATGTCGGCGAGCGCGTAAAGATCGAAATCCGTGAAGCTCAGCACGAACGCCGCGGCCACCGGCAGCAGGAAGAATACGACGATGACCGTCAGCGCCGGTGCGGCGAACAGCCAGGCAGCGCGCGAGCTGGTCATGGTTCCCGGCTCTCCCGGCGCGCCAGCAACCAGCGTCTCTTCTCGAGCAGTGCATCGACGCGCGCGTCCAGCCGCGCCACACCAGCATCGATGGTTTCGGTGCCGTGGCTGACGCGCTCCGCCATCAGGCGCATCTCTTCCATGATGCGCTCCCACTCCGGTACTTGCGGAACGGGTCGCACACGCTCGAGTTGCTCACGAAACGCGCGCGAGTAGATGTCACCGGCCAGTGCCTCACCGGACCACGCCGTGCGCCGCGGCGGCAAGTCACCGGTCGCGGCGTGGAAGCGCTGCTGGATGTCCGCACGCGAAAGAAACTCCATGAACTTCCATGCCGCGTCCTTGTGTTGTGAGCGCCGGAAGATTACGAGGCTCGCACCGCCGGCGGTCGAAACACCAGGCCCGCTCGGGCCCGGCATGGGAGCCGTCATCCACGTGCCTTGCTGATCGGGTGGCAGGCGGCGCTTGAATTCGCCGATGTTCCAGGGCCCCGATATATAGAAAGAGTAGAAACCCCGCCCCAGCTCCAGCCACACGTTCGAAATCTGTGCGTTGGTCACCTGCGGGGCCAGGTCTTCGTCGAAGATCTGCTTGTAGAAAGCCAGCGCTTCGCGAAAGGACTCGCTGCGAAAATTTCCGTAGCGGCCGTCCTCGCGGAGCATGGGTTCGGGCTGCTGCAGGGCCATGATCTGCAGCGGCTCGAACTCGTTGAGTGGCATCAGCACCGAGTAGCGCTGGGGACCGACGTTCTTCTTGATGGCGCGCAGCATCTCGTGCCATTCCGCCCAGGTGCGCGGCGGCGCGTCGTAACCGGCTTCGGCGAGCAGATCCTTGCGATAGAACAGCAGGCGCGTGTCGACGTACCACGGGACGCCGTAGGTCACTTCATCGATGACGTTCGTCGCCCAGATGCCGTCGAAGTAGTCGGAGCGATCGACCACGCGCGACGCCGCGATGCGTGCGTCCAGCGGTTCGAGGGACTGCAGCGCCGCGAACTCGGCGATCCACGTGTTGCCCAGCTGGCAGATGTCCGGCGTCGCATCGCCGGCGACAGCCGTGAGCAACTTTTCGTGTGCGGCGGACCACGCGAGCTGCTGCACTTCGATGCGGATCCCCGGATGCAGCCGCTCGAACTCGGGCACGAAGCGATTCACGATCTCCGCTTCGCTGCCCACCGCCCAGAACCTGACGACCTCGACGGAATCGTCCCGCTTGGCGCAACCCGCGCCGAGCACCATACCCATGAGCAACAGGGATCGCAGCAGCGTGGCTGTCAAACCGCCGTGCAGAAAAAACCGTGGCTCCCGGCGCACGTCGCTCACTTCCCGAGCACGACGTCGAGCGAATGAGACCGGCCCGTGCCCGGCAACGAGACTCGCAGCACGTCGTCGCGATGCTCGAGCACTTCGCCGTCGAGGCGGGCGGAGACGATGCGGTCGGCACTCTGGCCGGGATTGCGGACATTGACTTCCATGTGCGTGCCATCTTCACATTCATACGACAGGCGAAAGCCCGGCCAGGCGTCCGCGATACGCGGAGACAGGCAGAGCGTGTCGCCGTTCTCGATCGTAAAGCCCAGGATCGTCTCGATCGCCACGCGGTACATCCAGCCGGCGGATCCCGTGTACCAGGTCCAGCCGCCGCGACCGACATGAGGCGGCGCGCCATAGACGTCGGCGGCGAGGACGTAGGGCTCCACCTTGTACTGGTTCGCGGCCTCCGCGTCGAGGCTGTGATTGATCGGCAGCAGTCCTTCCAGCAACTGCATCGCGCGATCGCGCCGGCCGGCTTCGGCCATCGCACGCACGACCCAGATCGCGGCATGCGTGTACTGCCCACCATTTTCGCGCACGCCCGCCACGTAGCCCTTGATGTACCCGGGATCGTTCGGCGTGTTCTCGAAGGGCGGTGTCAGCAGCCGGATCAGCCGCTCCTGGTCGTCGACCAAGTGTTCTTCGACCGAGTCGAGGGCCTGCGCGACTCGGTCCGGCGGCGCAGCCCGGGAGATCACGGCCCAGGACTGGGCCAGCGCGTCGATGCGGCATTCGTCGCTTTCGCGCGAGCCGAGCACCGCGCCATTGTCGTACCAGCCTCGACGGTACCAGGCTCCGTCCCAGCCATCGGCGTTCAACGCCTGGTACAGGCGGTCTCGATGTTGGGCGTAGCGCTCCTGGCGCTGCTTATCGCCTCGCAGTTCGCAGCAGGGGAGGAAGTCGGTGAGCACGTTGAAAAGGAAGAAGCCCATCCACACGCTTTCGCCCCGGCCTTCCGCGCCGACGCGATTCATGCCGTCGTTCCAGTCGCCGCAGCCAAAGAACGGCAGGCCGTGGGGGCCAAGCCCGAGGGATCGGTCGATGGCGCGACAGCAATGCTCGTACAGATCGCTGCTATCTTCGGAAGCCTGCGGCGTGACGAATGCCTCGGCTTCATCCGGCATGAGAGCCCGTGCTTCGACATAGCGAACCTGCTCGTCGAGGAACTCGCGCTCACCTGTGACGCGGATATAGTGGGCCGCGGCCCATGGCAGCCACAGGAGGTCATCGGCAAACCGGGTGCGCAAGC